>VFQP010003022.1_pt1 | contig 17721 bp, 15 predicted proteins | sample 3512351 | NCBI WGS metagenome assembly VFQP01 (sample SAMN10412372, study PRJNA504923) | tailings metagenome | isolation source: Relicate 1 Philex TSF1 revegetated site | place: Philippines: Tuba, Benguet | collected 2017-08-29
ATTTGATGTGATTCAAATACGAATCATACAAACTCAGTTCGTTCAGGTATTTCGCCGTTGCAAGCTGTTCTGCTTTCGGAGCCCATGCTCCCACGTGAGTCAAAATCGACTTGATTTTATTGATCAGGAATTTCGGCCCCATCGTCCACCCGACACGCACTCCTGTTGCAGCCAGGGATTTGGAGATTCCGTCCACGAACAAGGTATAATCGCGCATTTCCGGGCGAAGTGAAACCGGGTTGTAATGTTCAATTGCACCGTGAGTCAAAGGCCAGTAAATCTGGTCATACATCACGTATAACGGTTTTGTACCCGCTAATGCACGTTTTTTATTTTCAGCCAGCACCAAATCGCAGATTTCTTCCAGGTCTTCTTTCGAGAAAACAGTTCCTGTCGGGTTCAATGGCGAACACAAAGCCAACAAGCTTGCTTCCGGAAGGAAGGGAGCGATTTCCGCTGCGCGCGGCATAAAATTATTATCTGCACTCGTTTCAATCAGGATCGGACGGGCATTATTCAAATATGTATAATGGTTGTTATTCCAGGACGGAACAGGGAAAATTACCGCATCTCCCGGATCAACAACTGCTTTAAAAATGGCGTAAATAGCCGGTCGGGCACCGCCGGTAATCACAATTTCATCCGTTGCATATTCCAGGTCACCACGCTTACTCAACAATTGTGAAACTGCCTGGCGCAATTCCAGCATTCCGTCAGCTGCCGGGTAATTTGTCTGATCATCCTCGTAAGCTTCCTGGATAAATTGCTTCAGTTCAGCCGGAATAGGAAAAACCTTCGGGTTAAAGTCTCCGATGGTTAAATTGTATACTTTCTCTCCCTGTTTAATCTTCTCATTTACCTCAGCGGCTAACTTGATGATTTCGGAACCGATGATGTTCTCTGCCAGTTTGGAAACCAGTGGAGCTGAAAGTTCGTTTTTTGTATCCATGATCCTTTTTAAAATTGTTGTTGCAAAAATATACACTATTTAAACCAAACACGGAAGGAAATCTGAAAATCTGGTTAAAATAACGCAACAAATGATTCAAAGGCTGAAAGAAGGGGTTGAATGGTGAATGGTGAATTATCAATGACGTAATTATGAATGAAATGATCTTAAAACAGTTCAAAGGGTTGAAAAGTTCAAAACACTCAAATTGAACCTTTTAACTTTTTGAACAATTGAACCGATTCTGTTTCTTTTGGCAAAGAAAGATTAGCATTCTAAATTCTCTTACAAACAAAAAGCTCATCAATCGGTTGACTGATGAGCTTCCAAAACTAATTTCATCTCAATTTTTCATCAATCGCTGCTGAATTAGTTTTCCTTCCACATTAATTTCTACCAAATACATTCCTTTATTCAGCGCTGAAACATTCAGCTGGTTTTGGTTCACCATGTGCTGCCACAGGACCTGGTGTCCAAGCATATCATATACGGTAACTTTGAAATCCGACGTATTCGCCTGGATCGTAACCAGGTCTTCTGCCGGGTTCGGTCCAAGCACAATTGCGGACATCTGGTTATTTGCCAAACCTAAACTCGGGTCTACTACAGTCACTTTCCCGGTCATCATTGCCGAATGGACATCACAACGGTACATGTAAATCCCCGGAACATTGAAGCGTTTCCCGAAAGTCCAGTTCGTGCCGTTTGTCAGCATCGAAAATGATTCCGGATTGGAGGGGTAAGTTGCCGTTGTTCCGTTCAAATTGTGTGTACCATTATTGTTATTTACCCACGTCACGGAATCTCCGAGATCAATGGTAATATCATTCGGTGACCAGGACATCGACTGGGCATTAATCTGATGATTTGTTTGCCCGAAAGCAACCGGCGCCAAACACACCATCAATAATTGCGTAATTTTTCTCATAAGCGTCTGTTTTTATTAAAGATACAACCCTTTTCGCGGGGTTGTAAATAAATCCTTAAAAATTAACCAAATGGTTGATTTCATTGATTGTATTGCTTCTTTATCCCCTTTTTCTTCCGTCCTTCACAAGAAAAGGGCTCACTCTGCAATATTTCGCTATTTTTAAAAATCTAAAATCACAAGTATGAAGAAACTATTTGCCTGGACAATGATTGGCGCAATGGTGATGAGCCTCCGAATGCCTTCCCCTCCCGAAGAAATACCAAACACACCGCTTTGGATGAGGTATCCGGTCATTTCTCCCGACGGAAAAACGATTGTATTTGAGTATAAAGGCGATTTGTACCAGGTTGCCGCAAGCGGAGGAACCGCAACTCCCATCACACTGAGTGATGCATACGACTTCATGCCGGTTTTTTCACCGGATGGAAAAACGATCTATTTTGCTTCCGACCGCTACGGAAACTTTGATGTCTTTTCTGTTCCGCTTGAGGGAGGAAATACCAAACGGCTGACTCTTAATTCAAGCGGTGATTTTCCGCAATGCCTTTCTGCCGATGGCAAACGAATCATTTTCACCGCTACGCGTTTGGACAATGCAGCGATGTCCCAGTTTCCATACGGCGCTTTAGGCGAAGTGTACTCCGTTGGCATTGACGGCGGCCGCGAAAAACAGGAATTATCCATTACGGCTGAAAACATCAAATGGAACAAAGCCGGAACCAAAATGGTTTTCCACGATAAAAAAGGATACGAAGACCCGTGGAGAAAACACCACCAATCTTCCGTTGCACGTGATGTGTGGATGTACGACAAAAACGGTGACAAATTCACGCAGTTGACTGATTTTGCCGGCGAAGACCGGAACCCGGTTTGGAACAGTGACGAATCTGCTTTGTTTTACTTAAGCGAAAAAAGCGGCTCTTACAATGTTTGGAAAATGAACCCGAACAGCCCGAATTCAAGCACACAGGTTTCGAAATTCGACAAAAACCCGGTTCGGTTCCTGTCTATTTCAAACGACAACACGCTTTGCTACGGTTACGACGGTGAAATTTATACACAGAAAGAAGGATCAAACCCTGAAAAAGTAAGCATCCGGATCAACAGCGAAGACCGCAATGCAGATATCAAAAATGTAACCGAAACAGGAAATGCTTCTGAAATTGCCGTTTCACCGAGCGGAAAAGAAGTTGCATTTATCAATCACGGAGATGTGTTTGCTGTTTCACTGGAAAACGGTGTGACAAAACAAATGACCAATACTCCGGAAGAAGAACGTAACGTGAGTTTTTCACCGGATGGAAAAGCCATTTTGTACGCTTCCGAGAGAAAGAACATCTGGGGAATTTACCAAACCACTTTGATCCGGAAAGAAGAAAGTCACTTCTATGCTTCCACTCTTTTGAAGGAGGAGCCATTGATTGTTACTGAAAACGAATCGTTCCAGCCTCAATTTTCACCGGACGGAAAGGAAATCGCGTTTTTGGAAAACAGAACGGGGGTAAGCGTTTACAATATCGCAAGCAAAAAAATCCGCAATGTGCTGCCTGCAACCAAAAATTACTCTTACAGCGACGGAGATCAAACCTTCAACTGGTCGCCGGACAGCAAATACATCCTGGTTTCTTTCCTGGTTGACGGAAACTGGCACGATCAGATCGGTTTGGTAGATGTTACGGGGAAAAATCCGATGCTGCAACTGACAGAAAACGGTTTCTCGAACGGTGGTCCGAAATTCCAGATGAATGGAAAAATGATTCTTTGGTTCTCTGAAAGAGACGGGATGAAAAACGTAGCAAGCCATGGTTCTCAGCAAGATGCTTATGGTTTGTTCCTGGATCAGAATGCATACGATCTGTTCAAAATGAAAAAGGCAGATTACGAACTTTGGAAAGAACAAAAAGAGAAAAACGACAAGGAAAAACCGAAGGAAACGGAAGCACCTGCAAAGAAAGGGAAAGCTGAAAAAGCAGATACAACCAAGAAAGCAGCAGATCCTTTAAAAATTGATTTGACCGGGTTAGCAGACCGCCAGGTTCGTCTGACTGAAAACTCTACTTTCCTGGGTGATGCTTTCATGGATCCGAAAGGAGAAAAATTGTACTACTTTGCTCCGAACGAAGACGGGATGAACTTATATGTGCGTGATTTCAAGGAGCACGAAACCAAAATGCTGATCCCGATGAAAGCAAACGGTTTCTGGGGTGCTTCCATGGATAAGGACGGAAAGAATATCTATGCAATTGTGAATGGACGATTGACACGCCTGGACCTTGAAAAAGGAGAACAGAAAGACATTCCGTTCAGAGCAGAACGCTCTCACGACGGGTATGCAGAACGTGCCTATTTGTTCGAGCACATGTGGCGCCAGGTAAAAGCGAAATTCTACGTGGTTGACTTACAGGGAACGGATTGGGATTACTACAAAACAACCTATGCAAAATTCCTTCCTCACATCAACAACAATTACGATTTTGCTGAAATGTGCAGTGAGTTATTGGGAGAATTAAATGCTTCCCACACAGGTTGCCGCTTCTATAACAGAAAAGAAAACGGAGACGAAACGGCTCAGCTGGGAGTTATCCTGGATGAAAGCTTCACCGGAACCGGGCTTAAAATTGCCGAAATCCTGGACAAAGGTCCGTTGGTAAGCTCCGAAACGAAAATCAAGGCCGGTGCCATCATCGAAAAAATAGACGGTGTGGAAATCAAACCGGAATTGAACTATTATTCATTACTGAATCGCAAAGTCGGGAAAACTGTATTGCTTTCTATTTACGACCCGGCAAGCGGGAAACGCTGGGAAGAAATCATCAAACCGATCTCAGCCGGAATGCAAAACGAATTGCTTTACCAGCGTTGGGTCAAACGCATGCAAGCAATGACGGAAAAACTTTCCGGAGGAAAACTGGGATATATGCACGTTCGTGGAATGGACGACCGTAGCTACCGTGAATTCTACAACCAGGTCATGGGGAAATACATCAACAAAGATGCTTTGATCGTGGATACACGATTCAACGGCGGTGGTTGGTTACACGACGATTTGGCAACTTTCCTTTCCGGGAAACAATACATCAATTTCGTGCCGAGGGGTCAGAAAATCGGTTTAGAGCCGGGTTCCAAATGGACCAAACCAAGCTGCGTACTGATGGGAGAAGGAAACTACTCTGATGCGCACATGTTCCCGGTTGTTTACAAAACCCTGGGAATCGGGAAACTGATCGGGATGCCGGTACCGGGAACAGGAACTGCCGTTTGGTGGGAAACACTCCAGGACAACTCATTGGTATTCGGAATTCCACAGGTCGGAGTAATGACCATGGACGGAAAATACTACGAAAACAACCAGTGCGAACCGGATTACAAAATCGCAAATGATTACAATACGATGCTGAAAGGCGAAGATGCTCAATTGAAAAAAGCAGTTGACGTCTTGTTAGGAAAATAATCCGATACATTATAAAAACAAAAATCCCCGGTCATTGAGCGAAGTCGAAATGCCGGGGATTTTTGTTTCAAGCCGGTAATTCCTATTTTAGTATCCCAGGCATATTTTGAGAATACCTCTATGATTTTATTCGAAAAGCTTACAAAACATTTAGCTGCGCAACCGGGAAAAATGTTCCTCATTGACGGAGTCGGAGCACTTGTTTCTGCATTCTTTTTAGGTTTTGTACTCACCTCGTTTCAAGCGCATATCGGAATGCCAATATACATTTTGACATTCCTTTCACTCATTGCCCTGTTATTTGCTGTTTACTCCTTAATCTCTTGCCTTTGGGTAAAACAAAATCATCGATTTTTCCTCCGGATTATCACCTATGCTAATTTCATCTATTGCCTGATTACAGGAGGAATGATCATCATCTTTCAGAATCAGTTAACCTTGATTGGTTTCTGTTATTTCCTGGTCGAAATCTTCCTGATCCTCAGTTTGGTTTTTCTCGAATTCAGGTTACTGAAACAAAAAACGCCACTCTGAGAATGGCGTTCTGAATAATCGTCTTGTTCCTGTTATTTACCGAAGCGGTATCCAACCTGCATATTCACATTAAAGTCCAATCGAAAAGCATTACCTGTTTCGCGTCTTACTCCTTCAAAATCACCCATGAAATCATACATTTTCGTAGAATAAAATCCTGGATTCAGACTAACTGCAGATCCCAGGTAAAAATGCCTTCCCAACTGCCATTCAAGTCCATAACCGATACTCAGATTAACTCCCGTCTGGTTGTAATTATATGGAAGCCCTGATGCAAACATCATACCGGGACTTGGCTGAACAACCGTCTTTGAACGGATGATTGAAACTCCTATTCCACTATACAAATACGGTACAAAGCGGGTTCCGAAGCCGTTGAAATAACGCTTATAATTTGCATTCATCCCAAAATAACTATACGAATACGGGCTCTCCGGGCGACGGGCAAGAGAAAATTGCGGACCGAGTTCAAATTGATTTTTACCATGGGTATATGTTAACATAGGCATTATTCCTATTTTTTTATCTAAACTCCCATGTAAAATATCCGATCTGTAGGGAGTAAAAGTTACTCCGGTATTCAACCCCCACCTTCCTTTAACCGGTGATTCTTCTGTTTGAGAAAATGTAGTGCCCGATAAAAAAAGTGCACAAACAACCAGGCCTGATTTAGCTAGTTCAATTGATTTCATAGATTTAATTTTATGTTTGCGCAAACATATGTTTTCAGAAAAAAAGTCGCCTGGAGCTTTCACGTATTTTAACTAGCTCCTCATTCATTTTAGGATTTAGTAACAATTTAAGCCCGAAATACGGGAACTTTTGTAATTTCAGGGGTCGATTTCGGGTTACTGATATTGGATTCATTTTTACCAATCATTCCTGAAGCCCAAAACAACAACTATGAAGCGCACTTTTTTTTCCTTGTTAATGCTCGCAGCAGCTTGTACCACTCAACCGAAAGAACCGGAAACGAATCCGGTTCCGGAATCCGGGGAAACGGCATATGCTGATGTCATTCCTTCAAAAGACACCTTATTCTGTACTTCCAACGGAGCATTCGAATACGGAACACCTTACGGTTATACCAATAAAGCCGGCGATACGATTATCCCGGTCGGGGAATTTGACAACTGCTTCAGCGACATCTTCACCGATTTTGCCTATGTTTCGGACAAGCGCTTCAATGACGGCGGAATGGTTGCCGTGAACCGAAACAAAGAAGTCATTTTCGATGCATACATTTATGATAACGGCCCGGATTACATTGTAGACGGTTTGTTCCGGATCAAACGAAACGGGAAAATCGGTTACGCAGATCCTAGCGGAAAAGTAGTTATCGAAGCGAAATACAGTTGTGCCGATCCGTTTGAAAACGGAAAAGCCCGCGTTGCTTTAAATTGTGAAAGCATCAGTGACGGTGAACACACCACTTCAAAAAGTAACGAATGGTTCTACATCGATAAAACCGGGAAGAAAATAAACTAAGTTCAGAATTGCTCCATTGATTTCGATAGCTATCGGAACTTTGAACTTTTGAACTTTTTGAACAATTAAACATCTCCACTTTTCTCCTTCAACAAACTAAAAAACAAACTATTAAAAATATACCAATGAGCAATTCACTTACCTGGGACGAATTCATGAACGTAGAAATGCGTGTCGGAACCATCATTTCCGCTGAAATCTTCAAAGAGGTACGCAATCCGGCATACAAAATCACTGTTGATTTCGGAGAGTTCGGAATCCGGAAAACGTCGGCACAAGTCACAGTTTTATATGAAGCAGAAGAACTGATCGGAAAACAAGTCGTTGCAGTCGTTAACTTTCCTCCAAAACAAATCGCCAATATGATGAGCGAGTGCCTGATCATGGGCGGAATCGGAGACAATAAGGAAGTTACATTATTGCAGCCGGAAAGAACGGTAAAGAACGGGACACGGATTGGATAATTACGAATTACAAATGCCGAATTACGAATTCATAATTATAGCCCAAAAGAAAGACGACTAACATTTACAAAAAGTAATGGAACTCATTCCTGTTTCAATTATTGTGCTTCTTGTTTTTGGGGTATTTATCCTCTTATCACCGCTCTTCATTCCGTTGATGATCTATGGTGTCATTCAAAATTATTTTTTCCGGAAAAAGTACAAAGCTTATCTGCAATCTATTGAAGGAAAAAAATTCTTTGTCTACAATAGCCGGACAAATAGTTATAGTTACATCAAAAACAATCTTCTTCCCCAATTACCAAAAGATGTGGAAATTATCTATTTAAATGGAAAAGTCCCCATTACGAATCTCAACAAAAAATATATTTCGCACGCCTTGTATTCCATTAAAAACAGAAAAGGGTTTCCTTATTTACTTCGGGTTGAAAACGGTGAGATGATTGACACATCGATCAATAATGCTTTTTACAATACTAAAAATCAGAACAAGGACATTCAATTACTTCTGAATCAAATTGATCAATTCTTCAAAAAAACTGGCAATCCGATCTAATATCAGCAAAATTCAAATTTTTCAATTTTTACCTTTTGAATTTTTAAGCGCTTTCTCAGCCTGCACCAAATGCCGTTGATTGTGAAAGATCACAAAACGGAACGTATCTCCAAGTTTCAATTTGATCCATTTGGAAATACTGATATTCGTTTTTGTTTTGTTCAGATCTATTTTCCGGGCCTCATTCAATAAGCGAAGCATCTCTTCCTGTTGCTGAATGAATTCCGCAATCACTTTGTCTTTGTTCAACCGGCTGTTGATCGGATTCATGTTTTTAAACGTCTTCATTTTGTTCAGCTTTTCCTTCGGGAGCATGCTGTTTGCAAAATAGTTTCCGAGCCAGCCACTTTTGAACAACTCTGTCCTTTTCGGTTCTGCGCCTTTTACTCTCTTTGAAATTTCCGGAAGGTAGAATCGTCCGTATAAATTCAAATGCTCCAGGCATTCCAGGGCGCTCCAGCTGAGTTCATCCTGTTTAGAGTTCAGCGCCTCTTCAGTCAACCCGGTGAATGTTTCTGCTTTTGAAAGACAAAGCTGTGTGCGTTCTGTCAAATCCGTAATCAATGTGTCTGTTGAAATTTTCATGTGTTTCATTTTCGACAAAGTTCCTGAATCCGGTTTCGGAAAACATTGATTCAAATCAAGACTTTTTTAACCGTGACAATGTTTCGGGTGTCATCCGGAGATAATTGGCAATATGCCGGTTCGGGATTTCCTGGAACAATTGCGGACTGCGTTTTAAAACCCGTTCAAAACGTTCCTTCGGGGACGAGGTCAATAAATCTTTTTCGCGCTCAATCTGCTGGATAACCAGGTCTTCCAAAATTTTCACCCAAATCCGGAGGTGGTCTTCATCCTGGTTCAGAAAATGCATAAACCGTTCTTTCGGAATAATCTTCAGCCTGGTCTTTTTAATCGCCTGGATAATAAACCCGGAGGGTTTTTCGGTTAAAAAGGAATCAAGCGATACCAGGATATTGTTTTTATAACCGAAACGGATATTTCGCTCTTCTTCCTTTTGAGGATCCGGCTTATCGACAACAAAAACACGCAGACTACCTTCTTCCACGAAATAAATATTCGTATCCACGCTTCCTTCATTTTTCAAAAATTCATTCCGCTCAATCGTAACAGTTTTTCCAATCAATTCATGCTGCTCAATGAAGGCAATTAATTCTGAAGGTTTCATTTTCCACTCTTTTATCCCGATGTTTAAAGATAGAAAAGAACCCGGAATTCAATCCAATGTTTTACTTCTCAAACGAAGTGAGTTGAGGATCACGGATACCGAACTGAAACTCATAGCCAATGCAGCAATCATCGGTGAAAGGAGTAAACCGGTAAACGGATACAAAACACCCGCGGCAATCGGAATACCGAGCACATTATATGCTAACGCAAAAAACAGGTTCTGTTTGATATTCCCCATGACGTTCTCACTTAAGGAGCGTGCTTTTGCAATGCCGATAAGATCTCCTTCAACCAGGGTAATATCAGCGCTTTCAATCGCTACATCGGTTCCTGTTCCCATCGCAATCCCGATATCTGCCTGCGACAATGCCGGAGCGTCGTTAATTCCATCGCCGGCCATGGCCACTTTCTTCCCTTCCTGCTGAAGCTTTTGCACTTCCTGCAGCTTATTTTCGGGCAGCATCTGCGCTTTAAAACCGTCCAGTCCCAAATCGGCACTTACGACCTGTGCGGTATTCTCATTATCTCCCGTCAGCATCACCACCTGAAGACCTTTATCGTGTAATTTTCGGATTGCAGCTTTACTTGTGGGCTTGATTTTATCGGATATCACCACAAAACCTACTGCTTCTTTTCCAACAGACAGATAGGAAACCGTTTTTCCTTGTTTTTGCGCTTCAATCACCCGGTTTTCCAGGTCTGCAGAAATAACACTATTCAATTGCTCCATCAGCTTTTTATTTCCTAAAGCCAATTCTTCACCGTTAAAACGGGCTCTTACTCCCTTTCCTGCGACTGCTTCAAAATCCGTTACCGGGTGCACGGCAACATCTTTTTCTTTCCCATAGTGCAAAATAGCTTGTGCCAAAGGATGTTCGCTGTTGCTATTGATTGCCACCAGTCGCTCTAAAACTTCCGTTTCTGTGAGCAGCTCTTTTTCAACTCCTATTTCCTCAACAGACGGTTTCCCTTCCGTAACCGTTCCTGTTTTATCAATCACAACCATATCTACGGCGTTCATTTTCTCCAAAGCTTCCGCATTCTTGATCAGAACACCGGATTTTGCTCCTTTACCGACTCCAACCATGACAGACATCGGAGTGGCCAATCCCAAAGCACAGGGGCAAGCAATAATCAAAACCGCTATCGCGTTCACAAATCCATAGACATACGATGGTTCCGGTCCCCAAACAGCCCAAACGATAAACGTTAAGAGAGCAATCACCACCACAATGGGAACAAAATATCCTGAAATCTTGTCGGCCAGTTTTTGAATCGGGGCCTTGGACCGGCTGGCATTGTTTACCATTTCGATGATCTGTGAAAGTAACGTTTCTGCCCCTACTTTCTCAGCCACCATCACAAACGTTTTGTTTTTATTGATTGTCCCGGTTTTCACCGGATCTCCGGATCTTTTTTCCACCGGAAGCGGTTCGCCCGTGATCATCGATTCATCGATAATTGCTTCTCCTTCTTCAATACTTCCGTCAACCGGAATCTTCTCTCCGGGTTTTACACGCAATAAATCGCCAACACGAATACTTTCAATATCGACCACTTCTTCTTTCCCGTCTTTGACGATAGTCGCTTTATTAGGTGCAAGCTTCAGCAATTCCCGAACAGCACTATTGGTTCTGCTGTGTGCTCCCGCCTCCAGTAACTGACCTAACAATACCAATGTTAGAATGACTGTTGCAGCTTCGAAGTAAACATACACTGTTCCGGCATGTGTTTTAAACTCATCCGGGAAAATGTCCGGGATTACTAATGCCAATATGCTGAAAACCCATGACACACCAGCACCGATCCCAATAAGTGTAAACATATTCAGCTTCCATGTAACGATGGATCGCCACGCCCGTTCAAAAAACATCCAGGTTGCATAAAACACAACCGGTACGGAAAGCACCAATTGAACCCAATTCCAGTATTTCAAATGCATCCATTGAAACAGGGGATTATGCGGGATCATTTCGGTCATCGAAATAATAAAGATCGGAAGTGTGAAGACTACCGCTATTTTGAATTTCTTTAAGAGACTTTGATAGGTTTTATCCTCTTCGTCAGCATTTCCGTCTATTGGAACGAGTTCCATTCCGCAAATCGGGCAGGCTCCCGGTTCATTCCGGATAATCTCCGGGTGCATCGGACAAGTGAACCCCGTCTTCTTTTGTAAAGACGGCTGCAGAACCAGGTCCATACCACATACCGGGCAGTTTCCGGGTTTGTCATACGTTTTGTCACCTTCACAATGCATCGGGCAATAATAAACTGCTCCTCTGCCCGGAATTTCAACAGCCACTTGTTTTGGATGATGGTGGTGCTCTTCCGGTTTCACATGCAAGTGATCGTGCTTCTTCATGGATTCACCACCGGAATGCCCCATTTCAATCGTATAATTTCCGGCTTTGGATACTGCTTGCTGTAATTCTGCTGTTGGAACATGTTCTTCCATTGAAATGACCGCTTCTGGCGGATCAAGAGATACTTTCGCAGAAATGCCTTTCAGTGCATTCAGTTCTTTTTCAACTTTTTCCCGGCAGCCCTCGCAGTGCATGCCCGTGATTGTATAAACGTGTTGCATCATGGTTATGGAGTCAGATTCCAAGATAGTCAGAATCCAGCAATTTTCCACGTTTATTTGAAAAACGGTAGTTGTGACGCGATGCATCCCGTCCCGACCAGTTACCAATGAAAAAACCCGTTTTAGCAATGCTAAAACGGGCTCAATTTCCTGCGGAGAGTGAGGGATTGCAGATCCCATTCGGGGAATCGCTTATCAAATTGAATCCTTTCGTTTTCTTTGAAAACTCCCGGAATTTTTTCTTGTGCCTCCGCCGAAACAAAATTTCAGCAAGTCACAAATAAAAAAAATCCCGATTTGCATTCACAAATCAGGATTCAATTTCCTGCGGAGAGTGAGGGATTCGAACCCCCGGTACCTCTCGGTACAACGGTTTTCAAGACCGCCGCAATCGACCACTCTGCCAACTCTCCGCGACAAAAGTAGTGCTATTTTCCTTTTCGGCAAGTGTTAAATGAAAAAAAAATAAAAGTTATTTACTTGTTATCTGAAAATCAGCACCGTTTAATCAATAATTTTTCATTTCTGAAGAATCATTTCCTGTAAACCCAGCCAAATTCACTAACTTTACGTTACATATTTATACTATGAAAAAACTATGTTTGGTGATAATACCGTTATTTGTTTTTCTCTCCAATTCGTTTGGACAGAAAAATCAAATGAAAGCGTTTATTGATTACAAAAATTATTACTCGCCAGAACAAGGTCCTTATATTGATCTGCAATTTCAATTCGTTGCTTACACGATCCAGTTTGCTGCGGTTGATTCCGTCCTCCAGGCAAAAATTGCCGTATCGACCGTTATTACCAGCGAACCAAGTGGAGACACGGTTTACGTGGACGGTTTTGTACTGGAAAGTCCCCGGATGCGCGATTCAATCGTAGAAGACTTTTTTGACAACCTGCGCATTCCGCTTCAACCCGGAAATTACACTGCTCATGTAAATTTGAAAGACCTTATTTCAAAAGGAAAAGCACTGGAAGGAAATCTTGAGATACGCATTCCGGAAATGACTTCCAAAGTATCCACTTCAGATATCCTGATTGCGGAGGTTGCGACTCCAAGTACGAATATGGAATCACCCTTCCACAAAAGCGGTTATGAAATCATTCCACGAATTTCAAACTTCTACGGCCAGTCGATGACACGTATTCCTTATTATGTGGAATTATACAATACCAACCTGATCCAGGACAGTACTTTCGGCTTAAGACAATTGGTTGTTTCTTCACAAACCAACCAGGTGATGCCCGGTTTCACACGGTTCACCAAAATAAAACCGGAGTCGGTGGTTCCCGTTTTCAGAAACATGGATATTTCCAAACTGCCTTCCGGATCTTATCATTTGACGTTGGAGATCATTGACAAAAACAATAAAACGATCGGGGAAACAGCTGATTACTTTTTTGAGCGTGTCAACGACATCGAAATCAAAGAGGAAAACGTGGAGGACATTATCCTCAATCCGGCTTTCCAGGCTTCCATCACCGACGATTCACTGAAATACTACCTGGCGAGTTTGATTCCGATTGCCAGACCTGCAGAAGTGAAATCCATCATGAAGACATTGAAGGCAAACAGCCCTGATTTGTGTCGTAAGCACATCCAGCAATTCTGGATTCAGACTTCCGGAAACGATGCTTACAACCAATGGATGATTTACAAGAAAAATGTTGCTCTGGTTGAAGCAAACTACGGGAACAATTTCCAAAGCGGTTTCGAAACTGACCGCGGGCGTGTTTACCTGCAGTACGGACAACCGAACACGATTATTGTAAGAGAAACTTCCCCTTCCGAGTACCCTTACGAAATATGGCATTACTATAAGATCAAAAATTTCAGCAACAAACGTTTCGTATTCTACAACCCGGATTTGGTAAACAATGCTTATCGTTTACTTCATTCCGACATGGTTGGGGAACAACAAAACTACAAGTGGCAGGAAATGCTCGTTAAACGAAACAATTCAGGCCAGAGTGTTGACAGTTCTACGGGGTCCGGTCAATTTGGTACAAATAGCGGTTACTACTATAAACAAGACTAAACTATCTGTGCAATATCCTGACATCGCCGTTGTCATTCTCAACTGGAATGGTAAACACTTTTTAGAACAGTTTCTTCCACAAGTAATTGAGTACTCGAAGCCATTTCGGGTGGTCCTGGCAGACAATGCCTCAACGGATGATTCCGTCTCGTGGACCAAAACACATTTCCCGGAGCTGGAAATCGTTGTCAATGAATCAAACGGAGGCTTTGCCAAAGGCTATAATGATGCATTAAAACAAGTCAAGGCTGATTACTACGTGTTGCTGAACAGTGACGTGGAAGTGAGCAAAGACTGGCTTTTACCGCTGGTTGAAACAATGAAAAATCCGCAGGTTGCAGGTTGTCAACCCAAGGTTCACTCGTTCAAAATCAAAGGAAATTTTGAACACGCAGGTGCTTCGGGAGGTTTTCTCGATAAATACCACTACCCTTTCTGCCGCGGCAGAATCATGGATCACGTTGAAAAAGACGAAGGGCAGTATGATTACCCGGCACGGATTTTCTGGGCAACCGGTGCCTGCTTGATGATCCGCGCAGATTTATACTGGGAAACCGGTGGGTTGGATGAACGATTTTTTGCACACATGGAGGAAATCGATTTATGCTGGAGAATCCAGCGCCTGGGCTTCCATTTCGAAGTGAACCCGGAAAGTGTGGTTTATCATGTCGGTGGCGGAACGTTAAACTACATGAATCCGAAAAAGACTTTTCTGAATTTCAGAAACAGCTTGCTGATGATTCATAAAAACCAGCGGAGCGGTTTAACATACGTTCTTTTCAGAAGACTTTGCTTTGACGGCCTGGCCGCATTTGTCTTTTTACTTCGAGGTCAATTTCCGCATTTCTGGGCTGTTTTCAGAGCACATATGTCCTTTTACAAGCACCTTCCATCCAGTATCAAAGAACGGAAAAAATGGAAAAAACTGGACACCAAAGTTCCAATCCGTTTTTACAGGGGAAGCATTTTGTGGGCACTTTATATCCAAAAGGTTTATAAATTCAAAGACTTAAACCAACGGAAATTCGATTTGTAATGAATCCTTCTTTAGCAATCTTCCTGGGAGCTTACCCGCAAACTGTCAAGGAACTGTTTCTTGAAACGCAGTTTCTGCTTGAACAGGAACTTCCGGGTAGTCAACAGGAATTAGACATTCCGGCCAAAATGCTTGCGTTTAGTTACGGTCCGGGATACAAAGGCATGGTGTGCGTTTTGCTTCCATCTCAAAAAGGGGTGAAACTTTCCTTCAGCAAAGGTGCTGAGCTTTCAAACAAGCACGGCTTACTGACCGGAACAGGCAAGAAAACCCGCTACGTGGAGATTTCCAAAACGCTGTTGAAGAAGAAAGAACTCCGGGAATTAATCCGAAGTGCAAAACTTTTCCACGAAATGACTTCCGGCCAGTAGTATTCGTTAATACATCTTAAATACACGCTTCCGTTCAGGTACTTTTTTAATTTTAAGGAATGAAACGCATTGTAGCAATCAGTCTTTTATTCATTATCGGGGCGGTTTATATAACCGATGCCCAGGACAACATTCCCTATTCGTTGAAACAGGAAGACAAACTGATCATTCTTCCTCCTGAATTGAGAGAAGTTTCCGGGTTGAGTATTATTGATTCGAAAACATTGGTTTGTGTCCAGGACGAAGAAGGAATTGCGTTCGTTTACGATCTGAAAAAGCAGGAAGTGATCCGTAAGATCGTCTTCGCCGGTCCGGGAGATTACGAAGGAATTGCTCCTGCGGGAAAAGATTTGTATGTGCTGCGCAGCGACGGTGTTTTGTTCCGGATTCATGATTTCCAAAAAGAAAAACAGCAGATTGATTCCATTCAAACCGGAATTCCGAATAAGGACAACGAAGGATTATGCTACGACAAAGCCAATAAACGCTTATTGATCGGTTCGAAAAGTAAGATTGCCAAAGGTGCTGAATACAAGAACCTGCGAACGATTTATGCTTTCGACCTGCAAAGTAACACCTTACAAAAAGAACCGCTTTATGTCTATGACATCCAGGTGATCAAAGATTTTGCAAAGAAGAACAACATTGAGCTTCCCACAAGACCGAGCAAGAAAAATCCGAATGAACTGGATGTGGCGCTCAAATTCCAGATTTCGGCAATTTACATTCATCCCAAATCCAAACTGCTTTATGTACTGAGCGCTTCGGATTACTACTTGTTTGTATTTGATGAAACGGGAGCAATCAAACATCTCGAGGTGCTCGATCCACTAAAATTCAATAAAGCAGAAGGAATTGCCGTAATGCCGAACGGAGACTTGTACATTTCCAACGAAGGTCAGGCCGGCGATCCTAAAATCTTGCTTTTTTCAGAGAAGAAAATGAAGTAAGCAGTTAGCAACTGTTCCTGAAATATTATTTTTTCAGTTTGAACAATACGCTTTTACACAATTAACATACACATATACACTCAGAAACCGCTGATATACAAACCAGGTTTCAGCCGTTGGAGCTTTTCTCTAATTTGGATTTAAACATAAATTCATCATTATGAGAAAATCACTTTTTTTATCACTGACCCTTGGAGGACTTCTTTTCGGGGCATTCAGCTTTCATTCATGTCAAAAAGAAACGAGAGACACTGTCATTTCAAAACAGAAAGAAAAAAAACCACCTGTTCAGACTAAAACCTGCCCGGAACCGAAATTTGCGAATCAGCAAGTAGATGTTGCCTGTTACCAGGGATATGCCTGTGATCGATTTCCCAGTATTCCTCAGCGCAATCAAAACAGGATTCAATGGAAAGTAAAAGATTGCACCAACGGGCCATACACGGCAACTTCTTATTATGCTATTTACAAAAAAACAGGAATGTCCGGGACTTATCCATCCTATACCAGAATAGCATCTTTTCAATGTAACAAGTCTGATATGTGGTACGCCAACCCGGTACTGACCAATAGTTCGGATTTCGTAATTCTGGTAGCGAATTCAGCCACACCCGCTCTTCCTACGACAATCATAGAGGAATACTATTCGATCACTGGTTCATATTACTATTATGACACCAGTTATGGAAATATTTTCACTTTCACCGACTTCTGGAGATTCAGTACAGGTTCAACAGCTGGTTCAGTGAGCTGTATCAATATCGGAATCGGGAAGGGTTAAAACCAAATTTTTGCCTAAAAAGCTATTGTTCTCATAGATAGAAATGCCTACCCCTGGAAATTTAGAGTCAGTAAAAATCAGAAAACCGCAGTTTATGGCTGCGGTTTTTTATTTCAATTCGGATGAATGATCAAATATTTTCTGACCAATGTCGGATTAGTGTTTCTTCACGCGGTTTGTCAATTGAAACTGCGCTCCGAAAACGATGTTGTACTGCATGAAAAAGAAATGCTGTTTCGCTTTATCGGCAGGGTTTCTCGTTGTGCGGATATCCGGCATGTGAATGAACCCGTATTTCGCTTCGCTTTGAATGAAGAAATACTTGAAAAAACTCAGTTTCAATGCTCCCACCAAACCTATTCCGTATCCAGCCAAATGAAATTCATCGTG
>VFQP010003024.1_pt1 | contig 17718 bp, 13 predicted proteins | sample 3512351 | NCBI WGS metagenome assembly VFQP01 (sample SAMN10412372, study PRJNA504923) | tailings metagenome | isolation source: Relicate 1 Philex TSF1 revegetated site | place: Philippines: Tuba, Benguet | collected 2017-08-29
GGGACTCGAACCCACAACCTCGAACTTGGAAGGATCGCACTCTACCGATTGAGTTACATCCGCATTAATATCTATAAAAAACTTTTATAGTTTCTATTTTTTAATTACAATTAATTATATGGTTTTTTTATTTTATTTCAATTAATTATGTTTTTTTTTAATAACAATATTCAATATGCAATTAACCTTTTTTTATTCGCTTTGATTTGCATTTTGCGTTATAGGCAAAACTGATAATGAAAGATCTTTGTTTATTAATTTTACTGATAAACAAATATGCAAAAAAAAAAGCAAATAGAAGCTAAAAGGGTAAAGGTTAAACAAACACGAACATTTATACAAAAAAAAATACTTATATACATATGCTTTATATTTTTTATTTTTATTTTTTATTTTTTAAGACTGTTTAAAAAATAAAATTAAAAAACCAATAAATATATAAGTATTTTTTATTAATATTTAAAAATTAAAATAAAATAAATAATTATCTAAAGCTAACAGAAGCTTGCCAAACAAAAGCTAATAAAATAAATAAAACTGGAATAATTGGTAAAACGTCAACAATAGGTGAAAAAGGAGCATAAGCTTCTGGAAGTTTTGCAAGAACCATTACTAAATTTGACATAATTTTCCTTCAATATGTTTATTTGATATAAAGTATTCAATAAATATTGAAAATTGTATTGGTATATATACTTTATAAAATAGCTCACCTTAGAGCTCTTTTTTTCATTATATCTATAAAATTAATTATAAAATTAATTATTAATTAAATTAAAGTAAATTTTTAATAAAAAATTTATTTATATATAAATATAAAATATTTATATAATTAATATAATTAATATAATAAATATATTGTATATTGATATATCATATAATATATCATATAAAATAAAATATAATATATGATTTATATCATATAATATAGGATTATATTATTAATGTATAATAATTATAATAGCGTATAATAATGTATAATAAGGTATTATAATGTATTATAATGTATTATAATGTATTATAATGTATGTAATTTACATACATACAATTTTTATTTAATTGTATAGTAAACACTTAAAAGGCGGCACCCGGATTTGAACTGGGGAATAAATGATTTGCAATCATCTGCCTTACCACTTGGCTATGCCGCCAAACAAAAACTTTCTATTTTGTTATAAAAATAACAAAAAAAGTAAAAAAAAGCTAGTATCTATCACATATTATTAAACGTTATAAAAAATATAAAAATTATTACTGAACATGTTTGATTAATAGCGAAGCTATTAATCAAAGATCTTCAGTGAACCATTGCCCGCCTTGCGTGCAAGGCAAGGGTAGCTTCGCTATTCACTGAACATGTTTGATTCATATTTCATTGATGATTCACGAAGTGAAAGAAGCTATCAATGAAATATAAACAAAAAAAGCTATAAATCAAAGATCTTCAGTTAATAGCGAAGCTATTAACTGAACATACATACTAATTTATATTAAAAAGAATATAAAAAGAATTTCTTTTTATATTCTTTTAATATTCTTTTTTATTTTATTTTTGTATAAAAAATAAAAAATTGTTATAAAATAAAATGAATTTTCAAAATGATTTAAAATTTTTTATTTTGAATCATTTTGATTTTCATTTGTTTTTGTTGTTTCATCATTTAAACGAGTTAATAATTTTTCAACAGCTGGATCTTCTGGTTTTGTTTTTAATAAATATTTAGCTAAAAAAAGAGATCTATTTGCATATTTTTCAACTTTATTTTTCCAAGTATTTTTTCTAATATTTTTTTTTGATTTACTTGTACGTTTTTGTTAACCTAAAGCTTTTTTTATACTATCAAAATAAAAGATCAAAATATAAACTAAAAATATAGTAAAAATATAATATAAAATATAGTAAAAATATATTATAAAATATAGTATAAAAAACTTCGGCTTCAAAACTATTTTTGAGATTGAAATCTCTAATAGCTTTTCTTTAGATTTTAAAAGATTTAAATGAAATATTTTACCATACGATAAAATATTTCATTTATTAAATTTGATAAAAAATTTTTAAACTTACTTCTTATTTAAAATTGGCATCAATTAAAAAAGTAATAACTGTGTAAAAGCTTCAGGATCACAAATTGATATTTGTGCTAAAATTTTTCTATTTAATTTAATACTACGTGTTTTTAAATAATTTATAAATTCTGAATAATTTAAACCATAGCGACGAACAGCTGCATTTAAACGAGTAATCCATAAACTTCTAAAATCATGTTTTTTTTCACGACGATTGTTATATGAATATCTTAATGCTTTCATACTTTGTTGATTAGCTGTGCGAAATAATACAGAAGCAGCTCCACGAAATCCTTTATTTAATTTTAAAATTTTTTTATGTCGCTTACGAGATACATTTCCACGTTTAACACGAGTCATTTTTTTTGTTATTATTTTTTTTCTGATTTTTATTATTTTTTTTTTATTATATTCAGTTAACCTTTTTTGCTACGCAACTCCCTTCGAATTTGCGCAGCAATGCCAGCCCTATTGCTTCTTCTTTTTTTTTCGCCATATTTGATTAATAGCGAAGCTATTAATCAAAGATCTTCAGTGAACCATTGCCCGCCTTGCGTGCAAGGCAAGGGTAGCTTTGCTATTCACTGAATATGAATATGGAGGGCAAAGGTTAATCAAACATACAAATTTTTTATATAAGTTAATTTATTTATATAAATAAAAAATAAAAATAAAAAATAATAAAAGTTTGATTTTTTATTAATATAAATTAATTTTAAATAATAGAAAAGGTAAATGGGCTACCTATAAATAAATGTAATAAAAACTTTATATATATACACTATATTATAAAGTATAGAGTATATACTTTATAATATAGCAAATTTATTTTTTAATTTTATATTTTTTTTTTTTATAACCAAATTTTGAAAAAAAAAAACAATTTTACCAAATTGAACAAATTAATTCACCACCAATTCCTTTTAAACGTGCTTCTCTATCTGTTAAAACACCACTAGGTGTTGAAAGTATAACAATACCAGTACCACCTAAAATTCTTGGAATTTCTCTATGATTAGCATAAATGCGTAAGCCAGGTTTACTAATTCGTTTTAAATTCGTAATACAAGATTCTTTAATTTTACCACGATATATAGTTTTTGAACGATATTTTAAACGAATTAAAATATCATTTGAATTTAAAGCCATTTGATAGCTTTGAATAAAACCTTCTTTTTCTAAAATTTGTGCAATTTCATGATTTAATTTTGTATGAGGAATAATAACACTTGATTTTTTTGCTAAACAAGCATTTCTAATACGTGTTAACATATCACTAATACTATCATGAATAAAACCTTTTGTTGATGAAATCATCTTTTTATTAAAAAATACTCTTTTATTAATTAAAGAGTTTTTATTTTATTATTCATTTAATTCAAATTAACGAAGTTTTTTTTTTTCGATTTAAGCTTATTTATTTGAAAAAAAAAAAAAAATAAGTTACAAAATAACTTATAGAATATCATTTTTCTATTTATGATTTAAATGGTAAACCAAATTCTTTTAATAAAGCTAAACCTTCTTCTTGTTTTTTTGCTGTTGTTACAATAGATATATCCATACCACGTACTTGATCAATTTTATCATACTCAATTTCTGGGAACATTAGTTGTTCTTCTAAACCTAAACTGTAGTTACCATTTTTGTCAAAACTTTTTGGATTAATACCTTGGAAATCACGCACACGTGGTAAAGCTAAATGAATTAATCGATCTAAAAAACCGAACATACGATCGCCACGTAATGTTACAGTAACACCCACTGGCATTTTTTCTCTTAATTTAAAACCAGCAATAGCTTTTTTTGAACGAGTAATAACACCTTTTTGACCTGCAATCATGCCTAATTCTTTAAGAGCAGAATCAACCATTTTTTGATTTTGTGACGCATTACCAATACCTCTATTAATTACAATTTTTTCAATTTTAGGAACTTGGTGCATATTTTTATATTTAAAACGTTCCATTAATTTAGGAACAATTGTTTCATTATACTGTTTTTTTAATCTTTGTGCCATTTTATATATTTTGCTTTCTTTTTTAAAGTAAATTTTTTAATTTTATACAGAACTTTTTTAAAAGTAGTTTTTTTAATTTCTATTTTTTTATTTTTTAAATATTTTTTTATTATTTATTCTATTAAATAGTACGCAAAAATGCCAAAAAAAATATCTTTTCCTTTGATAAAGACGAATTTTAAAGGCAAAATGAAATAAAACGAAATTTAATTAAAAAAACTCTAATTTAATTAAAAAAACTCTAATTTAATTAAAAAAATTCTAATGTTATTAACAAGCTCTAATTATCTATTTTTTACTTTATTTGTTTTTTTACTCATTTATAACTATATAAACTCATTTTAAATAATAAGATTTATAATATTATTTATCAAAAAATAAAATATTTGATTTATTTTTTTTTGCTGATTTATTATTGCTGTTTTATAGCTGTTTTATTGCTGTTTTATAGCTGTTTTATTGCTGTTTTATTGCTGTTTTATTGTTAGCAAATTGTTTTTAAATTACTTCTGGTGCTAAAGATACAATTTTTGTAAAATTACGATCTCTTAGTTCACGTGCAATTGGTCCAAAAACTCGCGTACCTCTTGGATTTCCTTCTTTATTGATAATAACGGCTGCGTTATCATCAAATTTAATTGTCATTCCATTTGGACGGCGTACACCTTTACTTGTTCTAACAATAACAGCTCTTACAACATCTGATTTTTTTGTAGGCATATTTGGAAGTGCATCCTTTACAACAGCAATAATAGTATCGCCAATATTACCAGAACCAGAGCCTAAAACACGAATACACATTAATTTTTTAGCACCACTATTATCAGCAACATTTAGATAAGATTGAGGTCTAATCATTTTTTTTTTATTTTATTTTGATATTCGTTTAAAATTTTTATAGATTTTTTAATTTTAATACATTATATTATTATTTTTTTGAGCCTCTGTCTTTTTTGTTTATCGTTTCTACTTTGTTTTGCATTTTTGCTTTTATTGCATTTGCGTGATTGGCAAAGCCGATAACAAAAGATCTTTGTTTATCAGCTGATAAACAAATATGTAAATTAAAAGCACAAAAGCAAAAAAAAAAATAAAAAAAAATTAAAAAAAAACATTAAAAAATTGAATATCTCTATGCTTTAAATTCATCAATTTATTAAATCATATTTGATTAACCTTTGCCCTCGTTGGCCGGGCTGGCCTTCGAAGCCCTCGAAATTTGCGAAGCAATAGGGCAACAAAAGGCCTTCGAAGCCCTCCATATTAACGAAGAAGTCCTTTTTGCTTAGCAAGGCGGGCAAAGGTTAACTGAATATAGCAAAGCTATTAATAAAAGATCTTCAGTGAATAGCGAAGCTACCCCTTGGATGGCCAGGGGCTAGCTTGCTTCTTTAACTTCTTCACTTCGTGAAAGAAGTGAAGAAAGAATAACCCCCTATTGCTTCTTCTTTTTTTTTCGCCATATTTGATTAATAGCGAAGCTATTAATCAAAGATCTTCAGTGAATAGCAAAGCTATTCACTGAATATGAATATGGAGGGCTTCAATGACCAGTCTGGCCATCGAAGGCAAAGATTCACTGAACATGAATGAGTGAAAATTTTTTTTTTTAAACTACGTTATTTATCAACTTTCTTTTTTGTTTTTCTTTATAAAAAGAATCTAACTTTTTATTCTTTTTTTTTTTTCAAAAAATGATTCTTTTTATAAAAAATGATTCTTTTTATAATTGTAAAAAAATAAGCTATTCTTACTTATTTATAATCCAGATGCTGCTAAAAATTTTGTTTTAACAGGCATTTTATAAGATGCAATACGTAAAGCTTGACGTGCAATAGTTTCAGATACACCTTTCATTTCATAAATAACTTTACCTGGTTGTATTACAGCAACCCAAAATTCAACAGCACCTTTACCAGAACCCATACGGCTTCCCGCAGAGCGAAGTGTTATCGGTTTATCTGGGAAAATTCTAATCCATAATTTACCACCACGTCTTACATAACGTGTTAATACACGTCGACCTGATTCAATTTGGCGTGAAGTAATCCAACAAGGCTCTAATGCTTGTAAACCAAAATCGCCAAAAGCAATAGTATTTCCACGTGTAGCTTTACCTCTTAAATGTCCACGATGATGTTTACGATATTTTGTTCTTTTAGGACTTAACATTTTTTTTTTCTAGTTATTAATTCTTTTATATCACATTATTTTTTTAGTTTTTTTTTATTTTATTTATTTTAAATTTTTTGCCTTTTTATTAAAAAACTGCATTTTTATTATAAAAACACGGATTGGCCATTTAAGTCCCTTGCTTTTTATTTTTTACTGCGAAAAGGTCAAATGTTAATAAATAATTTTTTTATTCATATAAAATATGGTTAATCTTTTTATTTTCTTGTTTTTAACATATTTAGTAAACTTTTTGTTGACCTTTAAACATTTCAAAAGCTCACTGAACATGTTTGATTAATAGCGAAGCTATTAATCAAAGATCTTCAGTGAACCATTGCCCGCCTTGCGTGCAAGGCAAGGGTAGCTTTGCTTTTGCTACGCAATTCCCTTGCCTTGCACTTTTTTTAGGCGGGCTTCGAGTTTGCGCAGCAATGCCAGCCCCTGGCATTGCTGCGCAAATTCGAAGGGAGTTGCGTAGCAAAAAAGCTTAACTGAACATGTTTGATTCCCAGCAAAACTATATACAAAAAAACTTTGCTATATATCAAACTTACTTTGTAAAGCAGACAAATATGAAAAGCAAAAAAAAAGCAAAGCAGTTTTTTGAAGTTGCATTTGATCAAATAAATGAAAAGAAAAGCCCATTCTAAAATTTTCCGCTTTTTTTCAGAAAATTTCTTATTATATTTTTGTAATCAAATTTAATTCATATTTCATTGACCATTGATTGTTATTCTTTCTTCACTTCTTTCTTCACTTCTTTCACGAAGTGAAAGAAGTGAAGAAAGAAGTGAAGAAAGAATAACCCCTATTGCTTCTTCTTTTTTTTTCGCCATATTTGATTAATAGCTTCGCTATTAATCAAAGATCTTCAGTGAACCATTGCCCGCCTTGCGTGCAAGGCAAGGGTAGCTTTGCTATTCACTGAATATGAATATAGAGGGCTTCGAAGGCAAAGGTTCACTTCACTCAACATATATTTACTTTAAAAATGGTTTTTAAAATTCCAATATCTTGTTTTTTTGCAAGTAAGTAAATGTAAATTACATTAAAAATAAGAAAAATAATAAACTTCAGGTTATTTAAATTATTAAGTATTTTACTTTTTTATTTTGTATTTTTTATTTAACTTTTTATTATTTACGAAATACTAAAAAAAATAAAATAATACCATATTTTATATGGTATTATTTTATTTTTTTTTAATTTATTTAACAATTTTTATTTAAGAGAAGCAGCTTTTGCAATTACTTCATTAATATTACCTACTAAATAGAAAGCTTGTTCTGGTAAATCATCTAATTCACCACTAAAGATTTTGTTAAAACCTTCGATAGTTTCTCCAAGTGATACATATTTACCAGGAGATCCTGTGAAAACTTCAGCTACGAAGAATGGTTGACTTAAAAATCTTTCAATTTTACGCGCACGAGCTACAACTAAACGGTCTTCTTCACTTAATTCATCTAAACCAAGAATAGCAATAATATCTTGTAACTCTTTATAACGTTGTAAAGTTTTTTTAACACTTTGAGCTGTTCCATAATGTTTTTCACCAACAATCCATGGTTGTAACATTGTTGAAGTTGACTCTAGAGGATCTACAGCTGGATAAATACCTTTAGCAGCTAAGTTACGAGATAGAACAGTAGTAGCATCTAAGTGGGCAAATGTAGTAGCAGGCGCTGGGTCTGTAAGGTCATCAGCAGGTACGTATACAGCTTGAATACTTGTAATACTACCGTCTTTAGTACTTGTAATACGTTCTTGTAATGTACCCATTTCTGTAGCTAATGTTGGTTGGTAACCTACTGCTGAAGGCATACGACCTAATAAAGCAGAAACTTCAGCACCAGCTTGTACGAAACGGAAAATATTATCAATAAAGAATAATACGTCTTGTTTATTTACATCACGGAAGTATTCAGCCATTGTTAAAGCAGTTAATGCAACACGCATACGAGCCCCTGGTGGTTCATTCATTTGACCATAAACAAGAGCTACTTTACTTTCAGGTAAATTTTTCTCAACAATTACACCTGATTCTTTCATTTCTGTGTATAAGTCATTACCTTCACGTGTTCTTTCACCTACACCAGCAAAAACTGATACACCACCATGAGCTTTAGCAATATTATTAATTAATTCCATGATAAGAACTGTTTTTCCTACACCAGCACCACCAAATAAACCAATTTTACCACCACGACGATAAGGAGCTAATAAATCAACAACTTTAATACCAGTTTCAAAAATACTTAAACGAGTATCTAAATCAACAAAAGAAGGAGCCTGACGGTGAATAGGTAATGTTTCACCTTGTTTAACTGGTCCTAAATTATCAACAGGTTCACCTAATACGTTAAAGATACGACCTAATGTATCACGACCAACTGGTACGTTTAATGGTTTACCAGTATCTAGAACTTCCATACCACGCATTAAACCATCTGTAGGTTGCATAGATACTGCACGTACAGCGTTATCACCTAATAATTGTTGAACTTCAACAGTTACTGCTAATTCAATACCAGCAGCATTTTTACTTTTAACTGTTAAAGCATTATAGATATTAGGAACTTGTCCTTTTGCAAATACAATATCAATTACTGGGCCAATGATTTGTACAATACGACCTACGTTTTTTGTTTGTTGAATATCGCTCATATTTAATTCGTTTTTTTTTTTAATTTATACTTATTTATTAAATTTTAAAACAAAACACTTTTCCTACTTTGCACTTTTGTATATTACACTTTTGTTTTGCTTGTTTTGCATATTTGTTTATTAGCAAAGCCAATAACGAAAGATCTTTGCTTTTCGATGGCCAGGGGCTGGCCATCGAAGCTCTTGTTTATTAGTTTTTTCAATAACCCAAAATGCAAATCGAAGCCCTCCATATTTGGAGGCAATAGGGGGTTATTCACGAAGTGAAAGAAGCAAAGGCCATCGAAGGCAAAGGTTCACTGAACATGTTTGCTTCATATTTCATTGATAGCTTCGCTACCTCTTCGAATTTGCGCAGCAATGCCAGCCCCTGGCATTGCTGCGCAAATTCGAAGCCCTTGCCTTGCACTTTTTTTAGGCTGCCGTTACGCTTTCAAAGGTTAACTGAATATAGCGAAGCTATGAATCAAAAGATCTTCAGTAAATAGCGAAGCTACCCCTTCGATGGCCAGGGGCTGGCATTGCTGCGCAAATTCGAAGCCCTTGCCTTGCACTTTTTTTAGGCGGGCAAAGGTTAACTGAACATGTTTGATTAATAGCTTTGCTATTAATCAAAGATCTTCAGTTAATAGCGAAGCTATTAACTGAACATACTTTTTCTTTTAAATTTTCAACATTAATTTTATGTTTTTTATTTAACTAACACTTATTTATAAATTTTGTACTTATAATATAATTAAATTATAAGTACAAATATTTTTTTTTTTATAAAATTTACTTGTAATTAAATCATATTTCATTGACCTTTGCCTTCGATAGCCAGACAACAAAAGGCCACCGAAGCCCTGGTTGATTATATTCAGTGAATAGCTTTGCTACCCTTGCCTTGCACGCAAGGCGGGCAATGGTTAATTGAAGATCTTTGATTAATAGCGAAGTTACCCCTTCGATGGCCAGGGGCTGGCATTGCTGCGCAAATTCGAAGCCCTTGCGTTGCACTTTTTTTAGGCGGGCAAAGGTTAATCAAATATGGCAAAAAAAAAGAAGAAGCACTAAGGCTGGCTTGCTTCTTTCACTTCGTTAATAAACTCGAAGCCATTCTTTCACGAAGTGAATAATAAAAAAAGAAGAAGTCTTTTTGGCAAAGGTCAATGAAATATGAGCTGAATATATATATATATATTTTGTATATAATTAAAATCATATCATATAAATTAAATTAAATTTAATTTAATTTTATAATTTAGAATTTTTAATTCTTTTTATTAACGTCTTGATTTTTTATCATTTTTAACATGTCCACGATAAGTACGAGTTGGTGAAAATTCTCCTAATTTATGCCCAACCATTTGATCTGTAATGAAAACAGGAATATGTTCACGACCATTGTAAACGCCAATAGTATGGCCAATCATTGGGGGCATCACTACAGATGAACGAGACCATGTTTTAATAACAATTTTTTTACCAATTTTATTTAATTTTTCAACTTTACGTAATAAATGATCCGCTACAAAAGGACCTTTTTTAATTGAACGTGGCATAATTTTAATTCTATATTATTTTATGTGATAGACACATTTTTTAATTAATTTAAAAAATTTTTTAACAATAAAAATTTATAAAAATATAGATTTATTTTTTTATTGTTTCATGTTTGATTAATAGCTTCGCTATTAATCAAAGATCTTCAGTGAATAGCGAAGCTATTCACTGAATATGTATAATTTGTTTTTTATTTTAAATTTAATATGTAATATGTAATATATAATGTTTAAAAAAAAAAAATCAAAAAATAAAAAAATATAAAAAATAAATTTCTTATTTTTATAAAATTTAAAAATTTGTTTTAATTCAACATAGTTTAAAGTTAATAAAAAAAATAAATATTTAAATTATTTCAAAAATTTTATTCAGTTAACCTTTGCCTTCGATGGCCAGGCAAAGGTTAACTAAAGATTATATATTTTTAAAATTTATGTAAATATAATTTGATAACGTTAATTATTTACGTTTACGGATAATAAATACGTTACTATATTTTTTAGGTTTACGTGTTAATTTACCTAAAGCAGGACGTCCCCAAGGTGTAACAGGTCTACTACGACCAATTGGAGAACAACCTTCACCACCACCATGAGGGTGGTCTACTGGGTTCATTGCAGAACCACGTACTGTTGGGCGAATACCTAACCAACGTGATCTACCTGCTTTACCAATTTTTAAACTATAAGCTTCTACATTTCCTACTTGACCAATAGTAGCCCAACAATTTTTTGAAATTAATCTAATTTCTTTTGAAGGTAAACGAACTGTTACAAAATTACCTTCTTTAGCTAAAATTTCAACTAAAGAACCTGCAGAACGTGCTAATTGTCCACCAGAGCCTGGTTGAAACTCAACATTATGAATTCCTGTACCTAAAGGAATATTACGTAATGGTAACGAATTACCTACTAAAATAGGAGCATTTAAATCTGAAATAATAATTTCGCCCGTTTTTAAACCACGTGGTTGCAAAATATAACGTTTTTCACCATCTAAATAACGTAATAAAGCAATGCGAGCATTTCTATTTGGATCATATTCGATTGATACTACTTTAGCGGGAACTCCAATTTTATCACGTCTAAAATCAATTGCACGATATAAACGTTTATGACCACCACCACGATGACGACATGTAATAATGCCGCGATTATTACGACCTTTTGATCGTTGATTATAAAATGTTAATGATTTCTCTGGTGTTGTATTTGTAATATCATTAAAATCAGAAACAGATCTTTGTCGTGTTCCTGGTGTGCATGGATTTAAAAATTTAATTCCCATAAAAAATAATTTTATTAGTTTTTTACTATTTCATTTTTTTATTAAAGAAATTTTTTATACTAAAATATGTTTTGAAAAAAAGAGTTTTTTGCTTATTTTGCTTTTATTCGCTTTGATTCGTTTCTTTCAGTTTGTGAATCATCAATTATCAATCATCAATGTTCAGTGAACCATTGCCCGCCTTGCGTGCAAGGCAAGGGTAGCTTTGTTTTTGCTACGCAACTCCCCTTCGATGGCCTTTTTTTCCGGCTGGCATTGCTGCGCAAACTCGAAGCCCTTGCCTTTTTGCAAAGCAAGTTGCGTAGCAAAAAGCAAGGATTTCTTCTTTCACGAAGTGAAGAAGTGAAAGAAGCAAAAAGGGCTTGGAATTTGCGCAGCAATGCCAGCCCTATTGCTTCTTCTTTTTTTTTCGCCATATTTGATTAATAGCTTCGCTATTAATCAAAGATCTTCAGTGAACCATTGAAAGCGTAGCGGCAGCCTAAAAAAAGTGCAAGGCAAGGGTAGCTTTGCTATTCACTGAATATGAATTTCGAGGGCTTCGATGGCCTTTTGTTGTCTGGCCATCGAAGGCAAAGGTTCACTGAAGATCTTTCATTGATGATTCACGAAGTGAAAGAAGCTATTAATGAAATATGAAGCAAATATGAAATATGGCAAAAAAAGAAGAAGCAATAAGAAAAAAACGATTCTTTACTGATTTGTTTCTTTTTTATGTATTACAGCTGCTTTATTTCGGTTTGATTTTTACTTAGTAAATCTAAAAAAAAAATACATAGAATAAGATTCTTTTTTTTATTCTGTAAAAAAAATCTTTTTAAATTTTTTTTCATATTTCTTTAATTAAAGATTTTTAAATTCTTTATTTTTTATAATTTTTCTATTTTTTTATTTACAAATCAACTTTTTAAAAATAAAGGAACAAGATATTCTTATAAAGCTAAAAATATTTTAAATTATTAGAGAAATTTTAATTTTTATTAAAATTTAAATTATAATTTAATGTTTGATTTTCTTTTAAAGTAATAATAGCTCGTTTATAAGAAGGACGATATCCTTTTGCAAGACCAACGCGAACTGTTTTACGAGGAGGAATATGTGTATTTACACTAATTACGTTAATTTGAAATAATTTTTCAAATAAATTTTTAATTTGTGTTTTTGTTAAACGTTTATCAACATCAAAAGTATATTGACGATTTTTCGTTAAAATCACAGATGTTTTTTCAGTTAAAACTGGGTATTTAATAAGATCAATCATATTTTTTAAATAAAACGAATATAAGTTATTAGAATCGTCATTGTTAGATATTGTAGACTTTTTTGTAAAAGTTTGAATTTGTTCAGCCATAATTTAATTTTTTAATTTAATAAATGTTTATTTATAAATTTAGTTTATTTAATTTTAAAATAAAAAAATATTTAAAATTGAATATTCACATTTTTTTTTTTGTTTTTTATTTAAAAAAAACTTTTTATTTTTTTGAAGAAAAAGTTTTTCTTAAAATCAACTTAATAAACAAAAGTTTTGTTAAAAAATTTTGTTAAAAAACAATATTTATTAATATCAAATTTGCAGTAATAAAAAAAAAGATATTAATTAGAGATTTTCAGTTAACCTTTGAAATATCTATGAAAGGCAAAGGTTAAATGAACAAAAAAAATGTTTTAACTAAAATTATGTTTTTTAGAAATCATTTTTAACTCTTTTTTTTTATAACAAGCTTTATTATTAACCTTTGCTTTTGTTACGCAACCCCCTAGCCTTTTTGTTTTGCAATTACGCAAGGAGTTATTCTTTCTTCACTTCTTTCTTCTTTTTTCTTCGTGAAAGAAGTGAAAGTAGCAATATGGCAAAGAAAAAATAAAGAAGCAATTTATTCTTTCACGAAGTGAAGAAGTGAAAAAAGCAATAAAGACAATGGTCAGTGAAATATGAAATATGAAATATAAAATATACTATTTCAAAATATTTATTAATTAATTTAATTATTAATTAAATTAATTAAAAAGAGTTTTTTAAAGAGTTTATAAATGAAAAAAAATTTTCATTTTTAATAAGAAATAAAAAAGAATTTAAAATACTTAAATAAAAATGTAATTATTTTAAAATATAGCATATGTTTTTTTATATACTATAACTTATAAAATAAGTTATAATAACCCTTTTTAATTTTTTCTTTATTGTTTTATAAATTCTTTATATTTTTTTTTTGCTACGCAACTTGCTTTACATATTTGTTTATTAGCAAATTTGCTATATAGCAAAGTTCTTTTGTGTATAGCTCTGCTATATTCAGTGAACCTTTCCTTTGCCATTATTGCTTTGCAAAAGGAGCAAAAAGGATTTCTTCTTTGCTAATAATGAAAAATGCAAAGCAAAGGTGCCAAACAATTGTCTTGTAAAACAAATATACAAATAATGATAAGAAGCAAATAAAAAAAACGAAATAGCAACAAATACAGAATAAGTAGTAACAAATAAAAAAAGAAATAGTAAACTGTTTTTTAATATTAACAAAAAATAAATATTATTTAATTAATATATTTATCTTTTATTAAATTCAAAACTATAAATATAAAATATAAAAAATAAAAACATTAAACAAATATTAAATAATTTTAAAATTTTTAATATTTGTTTAATGTTTTTATTAAAAAAAAGAAATTAATCTAAAGGACGCATAGAAAGTACTGGCTCATCAACACGGTCAATACCTTTTTCAAAACCAGCAGCAGCAGCACGTGCACGACCTGCATGCCATAAATGTCCAATAAAGAAGAAGAAACCTAAACAGAAGTGTGAACAAGCTAACCATGAACGAGGGCTTACGAAGTTAACAGCGTTAATTTCAGTAGCAACACCACCTACAGAGTTTAATGAACCTAAAGGAGCGTGAGTCATATATTCAGCAGCACGACGTTCTTGCCAAGGTTGAATATCATTTTTTAATTTATTTAAATCTAAACCATTAGGACCACGTAATGGTTCTACCCAAGGTCCACGGAAGTCCCAGAAACGCATTGTTTCACCACCAAAAATAATTTCACCTGTTGGTGAACGCATTAAATATTTACCTAAACCTGTAGGACCTTGTGCAGAAGCAACATTAGCACCTAAACGTTGGTCACGTACTAAGAAAGTAAATGCTTGAGCTTGAGAGGCTTCAGGCAATTTTGTTATTTTAAAAGAATTATCTATATTTGATTCATTTTTGATTCATATTTGATTAATTGTTACTTAACTAAGATTTCTTTTTTATTAAGTATCAAATATAGTTAATTCTTTTAACTATTAGAGTATTTAGCTCTAATTTTCTTTAAGTTTCCTTAAAGTTCAGACTATGTCATCATCTCTATATAAAATTAACACATTATATAAAAAAGCACATTAAGAAAATGAGTTTGTTTTTTCTAAAAAAATAAAAAAAACCAATTAATATAGAGAGCTGGGCGCTCGTGTTAAGATTATTGGTATAGTACCTCACTTATTAGTCGTTGAACCTTCTTATACAAAACAAAGTTAAAATTTTTATTTGCTTTAATCATTTAAAAATAGCTTTACAAAAACAAAAAATTGAAGTTTTTTATTTATAGTTTTGCTATGTTCAGTTAACCTTTGAAAGCGTAGCGGCAGCCTAAAAAAAGTGCAAGGCAAGGGTAGCAAATTTGCTATCAATAAAAAAAGCTATGTTAAGTTAATAGCAAAGCTATTAACTTAAGATCTTTGATTAACCATTGCCTTTTTCAGTACGTGATTCCTTATTATGTCAAAGGGGGATATAAAGGAGCAACAATTTTTTCTTTGCAATAAGGTAGGGATAGCTATGCTATTAATCAAATATTAACTGAAGATCTTTATCTTTGTTTAATAGAAAAGCTATTAAACAAATATGAATAAAATATCATAAATGCACAAAATAAAAAAATATATAAGAAATTTTTTATTTAGTTTTATAACTTTGTTACTATTGATATAAGCTTGGCTGCAAATTATCATAATTGTATTCTTGACCAAAGTTAAGAATAATACAATCTTAGACTTCTTGCAATTCACCCAGTTTTGTATAACCTTTACAGGTTAAAAGGGCATTTAACTTCTACCCGTTGGGCCGTAAAATTCACTTGGATATGCTGTATTGTTGAACCAAGAGAAACAACAAGCAATAAAGCCCATTACAGCAATAGCACCTAAACTATAAGATAGGTAAGCTTCACCTGACCAAACAAAAGCACGACGTGCCCAAGGCCAAGGAGTAGTATAAATATGCCAAATACCACCTAAAATACATAAAGTACCAATCCAAATGTGACCACCGATAATATCTTCTAAATTATCAACACTACAAATCCAACCGTCACCACCCCAAGGAGATTTAACTAAATAACCAAAAACAACAGCAGCATTAGTTGTTGGATTTGTTACAATACGAACGTCACCACCACCTGGAGCCCAAGTATCATAAATACCTCCAAAATATAATGCTTTTAAAACAAGAAGCCAAGCACCTACACCTAAAATAATTAAGTGATAACCTAAGATGTTAGTCATTTTGTTCTTATCTTTCCAAACATAACCAAAGAATGGGTATGATTCTTCTAATGTTTCAGGACCAATTAAAGAGTGATATACACCACCAAAACCTAAAACAGCAGATGAAATTAAGTGTAATACACCAGATACAAAGTATGGGAATGTATCAATAACTTCACCACCTGGACCTACACCATAACCTAAAGTAGCTAGGTGAGGTAAAAGAATTAAACCTTGTTCATACATTGGTTTTTCTGGAACGAAGTGTGATACTTCAAATAAATTCATAGCACCTGCCCAGAAAACAATTAAACCTGCATGTGCAACATGTGCACCTAATAATTTACCTGATAAGTTAATTAATCGTGCATTACCTGCCCACCATGCAAATCCAGTGCTTTCTTGGTCACGACCACCTACAGTTAGTGTTCCGTTAAAAAGTGTTTCCACTTGGTATTACCTCCTAATGGAATTCATTTTTCTATATGACTAATTTTAACCAGTCAACTACACAAAAATTGTAAATTTTTTACGTAACTACGCTAAGTATAAATACGTTTTGATCATGTTCAGTTAATAGCTTCGCTATTAACTGAAGATCTTTAATTAATAGCTTTTTTTATTGATAGCAAAGCTATCAATAAAAGAACTTTGCTATATAGCTTTGCTATATAGCAAATTTGCTATTAATTAAACATTCGCACTTCTACTATTTCAAAAAGCTTCACTAGCAAAAAATATTAATTTTTTTAATTAATAAAATAGTTTTTTATATTAATTTTTTTTAAGTTAATATACTTTTAACTTAAATCTTTTGTTATCTAAATAACAAATTTTTTGTAGTTTTTTATTAAACAGTTTTTTAATTCTTGTTTATAAATAAAATATAGTAAAAGAATTTAAATAAAAACAAAAAATTAAATTTTTTATATTTTTTTTTATAGAAAAAATAAACAAAATAATTAAAATATTATGTTCAGTGAATAGCGAAGCTACCCTTGCCTTGCACTTTTTTTAGGCGGGCAATGGTTCACTGAAGATCTTTGATTAATAGCTTCGCTATTAATCAAATATAATTTTTTTGTCTTTCTTTTTTTGCAAAATTAATAATAAAAAAATACCTTTTGCTCATATTTAATTAACCTTTGTCCTTTAGAAGTGAAAAGAATCAATAAAGCAAGAGTAGCAAAAATGATTTCATCAAATAAAAGAAAAAAAGAACAAAAGCAAAAAGTAAAAATTTAAAAATAAAAGTAAAAATTTATAAATTTTATTAATTAATTTTGTTTTAAATTTAAAAATAAAATATTTCGAAAATTTTTAAATAAAAAATGAGCGCTATCTTCTTCACTTCGTGAAAGAACCTTTGCCCTTTTCGCTTTGGTTCTTTTTGCAAAAAGAACCAAAGCGAAAAGGGCAA
>VFQP010003025.1_pt1 | contig 17714 bp, 18 predicted proteins | sample 3512351 | NCBI WGS metagenome assembly VFQP01 (sample SAMN10412372, study PRJNA504923) | tailings metagenome | isolation source: Relicate 1 Philex TSF1 revegetated site | place: Philippines: Tuba, Benguet | collected 2017-08-29
TGAAATCCCGTTTTGAGCGGAAAGTCATTGGCGGAAGCGCAATATATTTTTCAGATTCCCTCGATGGATTCAAACGAAAACGGTTCAGCTGATGTACAGCCACGCCGACAAACTCATGTTCAGTCAATTGATCCGGTTCTTTTCCCCACGGATAAATTACCAGGCAATTTTTGAAAAACGGTGCACGGGAAGGAAACGGTTTTTCTTCGTGTGTGTGCCTGCTCAGGAAGTCATTTATTTCCCGGAATCCGTCATTGTTTTTAGCCAAAACCACGTAACAGCATGAAATCCCGTTACGAAAATCCACTCCGATAACAGGAATCCGCCCGTTTTCTTTGCTGTAACGCACAAAGTTCAGCACTCCGGACGTATTGTTGATGTCCGTTAAAGCGATGCGGTCATACCCGGAATTTGCGCCCCACTGCACCAATTCTTCCGGATCGACCATTCCGTATTTGAGACTGTAACATGAATGATTGTTTAACATCCCTGATTAATTACAAATTATACAAATGCCTAATTACAAATTAGAGCATTCTACTGAGCTACAAATTTCCTGCACTATTAACAATCAAATTCCTGATGTCACTTCTCAATCGCCTTCTCTTTTGATCCGGTATCGAAGTGACATCAAGGAACTTCATTTCAATTATTTCCCTCCGTCTTTCTTTGGCCAGGTGGGAGGTGGTGGTAGGTCAGGCTTGCGCTATTTACATAGAGCAGAGGGAAGTAATTGATGTCTTCGTCAGCTTTCGCTGTCCTTCGGCTTTTCTGTCTTGTGAGACAGAGCCTCAGTCTTCGTCAGCTTTCGCTGACTCTGGTGGTTGGGTTTTCAATTATGTATTTTTCATCTTGAACATGTTCTCTTGCAGGAATCATTTCCCCCCGTTCGTCAGCTGTTGAACGAAGGGAAATAACCTGCGGAGTGATCAGGTTTGTGGTTAGGTGTTTAATGTCCTATTCTTTTCTGTGTTTTGTTGTAGTTTTAAACCTCGTGTTGTTTTCCGGATATTCGATAATTCCGCTCCCATTTTTCCTCTTTAGTAAAATGTCAGACAATCCGGTTTTCAACTACTACTGGAGTTTCCCCTCTGAAAGGGTTAAAATGCCCTACATTCTTCACTTTCATTCCTACAGCTCTCAGAATTGCACGCTCTCCGAAACGACCACGGATATCATCCATGGATTGATACAAAGTCGCCAAACGCGAACCTTCATCAAATAAGCGCATCTGGTAATTTCCATGCACTAACTCACTCATCCTCACTCCTACCAGGCGAACCAATAAACGCCGGTTATGTAATTTTTCGAACAGACTCATCACGATCGGAATAATCTCATGATCTGCCGCCGAATATGGAATCCGCTGCTGAAGCGTCTTAGTTTGAAAATCCGAATAGCGAATCTTCACCGTTACACACGCGCACACTTTTTCACTTTTCCGCAATTGAAACACGAGGCTTTCTGCCAAAGCAAAGACAATCGAACGCAACCTGACGACATCAATCGTATCCCGTTCAAAAGTCCGCTCGCTGGAAATCGATTTCCGTTCGCTGTACTGAACAACCGGGCTATTGTCAATTCCCCGGGCTTTCTTCCAGATCGCAATTCCATTTTGTCCGAGTACACTTTCCAGCATTTCAACCGGCATTTGCTGAATGGTTCCGATGCGCCTCACTCCCAGGTTACAAAGCATCTGGTAGGTTTTCAGCCCAACCATCGGAATCTTCTGCACGGAAAGCGGACTTAAAAAAGAGCGTTCTTCTCCGTCGATGACATTCATCTGGTTATTCGGTTTTGCCTCTCCTGTTGCAATTTTCGAAACGGTTTTATTGACCGACATCCCGAAGGAAATCGGCAATCCCGTTTCACGGATAATCTTCTGACGCAATTCACCGGCGTATTTGTAACAACCGAAAAAGCGGTCCATTCCTGACAAATCCACATAGAATTCATCAATCGATGATTTTTCAACGACAGGAACTGCATCCTGGATAATGTCTGTTACCAGGCGCGAGTATTTCGTGTAATTTGCCGCATTTCCACTGATCACAATTGCTTCCGGACAGCGGTCTTTGGCCATTTTCATCGGCATTGCCGAGTGAATTCCGAATTTTCGTGCTTCGTAACTACAACTGGCGACCACTCCTCTGTCAGAAGCTCCTCCGATCAAAATCGGTTTTCCATTCAGGCGGTTATCTTCCAAACGTTCACAGGAAACGAAAAAAGTATCCAGGTCCATGTGAACGATGCTTCGTTGTTGTTCGTTCATGTCTCGTAGTTTTAAAAATTACGGCTGCATAACGTTTCCGAACAAGGGAATTTCAATTTTCAAATCCGTCAGCTGATCGATTTTTCGTATTTTAGTTCCCGTTTCAAAATTACTCATTTGACTATTTATAAATCATAAAAAGATTAATTATTAATCAACAATGCAAAATTAGATATTAACCACGTAAGGGATTTACGAACAACTTTTGCATTTTATCTTTTTTGGAATTTTACAATTTTGTCATTTCCCCATCTTATTAATTTGGCAATTCGCAATATTACGAATCGTCAATTAAACAAAGGGATTGAAACAGATTATTACCTATCTTTCCGACGAAGAAAAATTACCACATGAAACAACTTTGCTTTTTCCTCTTGCTTCTCTTTAGCAAGCTCTCTTATGCCGATGGGCTTGATCAAATGAAAATTTACGTAAACCACCAATTGGTCGCAACGATCTACGAAGGCAGTTCTCAAAACCTGGAATTTTCCGTTTCAAAAGGTGACACACTAAGTTTTGTCGTTTGGACCGATTGGGGAGGAATGGAAGAATCAAGCATCAAAATCTTTGACCACGGAAGCAGTGAACAGCTGGCGCATCTCTCCCGGATCAGGGATGGGAAATACGAAGCCGCTTTCCAGCAAATCATACAACCCGACCTGATGGAAAGCGAGTTATTACTCGTTTTTAACTTCAGTCCGAGAGTAAACCGCACCTGGAAGTTTGCACGGGTTGTTTTGAAGACAAAAACGGAATAACTATCTTACTGAAAATAATCCGGATGGCAGAAACAAGAATTATTCACCCTGATTTTCAATCTTTTTTGGATCTGAAGGATCAAGCAGTCATCGACCTGTATTGTGATCTGAGAAACTACATCCTGGAATTGTACCAGGAAAGCAATGAACTGTTATATCATACACACGCATTGACATCCGTATTTTCTATTTCGGATAAACTGTCGGATGCTTTCTGCATGCTGCCCATTTACACCAATCACGTGAACCTGGGATTCAATAAAGGAACCTTGCTACAGGATCCGCATCAGTTGTTAACCGGGACAGGGAATCTAATCCGGCACATAGACGTGAAAAAAAAGGAAGATTACCGGAACGAGCAAGTAAAAGCGTTAATCCTGGAGGCTGTTAACTTTGCTATAAAAGACATGGACAAACCCTCGAAAGCCTTCGGAAAAACGATTTCTAAAATCCAAAAAAAGTAAGATAGGATTTCAAGCAGAAGCACCTGAATAACATCAAATCCTTATCCTTCAAGCGCCGGAATCAGGTAGTTCTGGATAATTTTATCCACCTGCGAATGACCGTAAGCTTTATTGTAGGCCGTTGCGGTAATCACAACAACCAAAGGCTGATCTTTAAACACAATCACTTTATTCCCGCCATTTCCGCTGCAATAATACACTTCGTAGTTTTTCCCGTTTACCTGGTAAGTCTTATTCCAGAATAAATAGCCGTAATATTCACCATCAGTCACAGAAACCTGATGAGAAAAACTCTTTTCAACCCAATTTTTCGGCAGAAGCTGCTTTCCGTTCCACAAACCCTTATTTTGATACAATTGCCCGTATTTGGCTAAATCCAGGGAACGCAGCTTCAATCCTCCGGCAGTGTTCACCACTTTCTGAGGGGTAAATTGCCATTGGTATTTCGAAATCCCCAAGGGTTTGAATAAATTCTGATCTGCATACTCTTTCAGGCTATTTGGTACCGATTTATTCAAAACATCCCCCAAAAGGACTACTCCGGCCGTGAAATACTCCCATCTTTTCTCTTTGATTTTCGTTTCATCAACCGGGAGATTCAAGGTAAAATCCACCCAATTGGAAGTCGGATACATCTTCTCTTCATTTCCGGGAGATGATTCATCCATATCAAAACCCTGGAAAGCAGAATTCATCGCCAGTAAGTCTTTTAAGCTGATACTATCTTTCGCCGGAGAAGGATTTTGATATTTTTTCAGATCATAAAACGCAGCCAGTTTCTGCTCTTCATTCCGGATATATCCATCGCGGATGGCCATTCCCAACAAAGTGGAAGCAAACGATTTCCCCACAGAACGCGTATCATGAAGCGAATTACGGGCTCCGCCGTTGAAATATTCTTCGAGCAGCAGTTTTCCATCTTTAATAACCACAATGCTTGTCAGGTCCTTGTACACATTCGTCAGGATATTCCGGTTCAGTTCTTCAATCTTTGCAGTATCAATCCGGTCCGTAGAAACAGTCCATTCTTTCTGAGCTTTAATCGGCTGAATACGGACGAGTTTTTCATCGATTTTGACAACCGGAGTATGAACCCGGAGCTGTCCTTCTGCAATCAACGCCCCAACCAATAATTCCGTCTGATTTAAATAAGGTCTGATTTCAATCTTCAGCACATGTTCTCCGTTTGCACAAGCTTCCTGTCCGCCACTCAGCCAAAAGCGATTCCAGAGAAATCTTCCCCAGGAATCTTCATCCGTAGAACTGATCAACGGAATCCGGAAAACCGTTTTCTTATTCTTACTTTCGGCATTTCCGGCTCTAACATTCAGGTTTTCTGTATAAATTTTGGTTCCGTCGACCAAAAAGGTAAACTGGTAATTTCCATTCTGGACAAGTTCTTCCGCACTCAATCCGGGAGCAAGCACATGCAGGTAATTCGTCAATGAGTTCTCCATGAAAACGCGGATATTCAAATCGGTTTTCTCCTTTAATTCAAATGATTTCAAAAAATCAGCTGCTTTAAATTGCTCAATCGGGACAATTGTTCCCATAAACGCAATCTGGCCGATATGTTCTTTGTGAACCGGGTAAGTAATTGAATCGCTTGTTACAATATCGGAAGTTTGGGCAAACAGCCAGTTGATCATTAAAAGCGCAGCAGCCAGAAGGAATCCTTTTTTCATCAGGAATAGGTATTGAAATTCGTTCGAAATTAAGTTTATTCGCTGATAAAGACAAAAAAAGCGCCCGTCAAATGACGGGCGCTTTCCTTATTGATAAAGTGTATTTTCGATTTTTATTTTTTCACAGAATCAACTACAGCTTTGAACGCCTCTGGGTGGTTCATTGCTAAGTCAGCTAACACTTTACGGTTCAATTCGATACCGCTTTTATTGATAGCTCCCATGAATTGAGAATAGCTCATTCCGTGCAAACGTGCTCCTGCGTTGATACGCTGAATCCACAAAGCGCGGAAGTTTCTTTTCTTCTGCTTACGACCTTCGTAAGCATAGTTCAATCCTTTTTCAATAGCGTTTTTCGCTACTGTCCATACATTTTTTCTACGGCCGTAGTATCCTTTGGCCAACTTCATAAAGTTCTTTCTGCGAGCTCTAGAAGCAACGTGATTTACCGATCTTGGCATAACTTTTTAGTTTTTTAATAAGGAGTGCAACACTATTTCAGTCGACTTTGGTACTCAATACTTGGTTAAACAATACCGAAGTTTAAATCCTGACGCGACGCCGGGATTACTTCATATTCAACATCAATTTAACATTCGACAAGTCAGCATCGTGTACTAAACCTGCGTGAGTCAAATTACGTTTTTGCTTCTTGGTTTTTTTCGTAAGAATGTGGCTTTTGAAAGCGTGTTTTCTCTTGATTTTACCAGACCCAGTTACTGTGAATCTCGTCTTAGCACTGGAATTTGTTTTCATTTTTGGCATTTCTCTTTTCCTTTAAAAAATGAACACTTTATCAACTTTATTTCTAATTCAAAATGCAAAATTAAAAACGGAGTCTCCTTTTACATTTTGAATTTTGAATTTATTTTTTCTTCGGGTTGATCATCACAATCATTCTCTTCCCTTCCAATTTCGGCATTTGCTCCAAAGTTCCTACATCTGCCAATTCCTGAACAAATTTCAACAATAGAATCTCACCTCTATCTTTGAAAACAATCGTTCTACCACGGAAAAACACGTATGCTTTCACCTTTGAACCTTCTTCCAAAAACTTACGGGCATGCGTCAATTTAAATTGAAAATCATGATCGTCTGTATTCGGACCAAAACGAATCTCTTTCAAAACAACTTTACTTTGTTTCGCTTTCAATTCCTTTTGTTTTTTCTTTTGGTTGTATAAGAATTTACGGTAATCCATAATCTTACAAACCGGTGGAACTGCATTCGGGGAAATCTCCACCAAATCCATTTCCTGTTCTTCTGCCAACTGTAAAGCCGCAGATGTGGTCATCACCTTAGGCTCTTCACCTTCGACTACCAAACGGATTTCACGTGCAGTGATTTTCCCGTTTATGCGGTGTTGATCGTTGTCTTCTTTTCTTACAGGTCTTCTGTTGTCTTTTTTCATTCAGTTAATTAAACATTTGTCGACAATTCTTTTTCAATCGCTTGGCGAACTAAAGCAGCAAATTCATCTACTCCCAAAGAACCCTTATCACCTTCTCCGCGTTGTCTTACAGAGACTTGCTTTTCTTCAGCTTCTTTCTCTCCGACAACCAGCATGAATGGGATTTTTTTCAGTTCTGCCTCGCGTATTTTCTTGCCTATCTTTTCGTTACGGTCATCAACGAAGCCGCGAATATCGGAATTATTTAGCAATTCTAAAACATCTTTCGCATATTCGTTGTATTTATCACTGATCGGTAGGATTGCAACTTGCTCGGTTGTCAGCCACAATGGGAAGTCTCCCGCACAGTGTTCCAACAATACCGCCACAAAGCGTTCCATCGATCCGAAAGGCGCACGGTGAATCATTACAGGACGGTGTTTCTGGTTATCCGCACCGGTATATTCCAGTTCAAAACGCTCCGGCAAATTGTAATCTACCTGGATTGTTCCCAACTGCCATTCTCTTCCAAGCGCATCCTGAACCATGAAATCCAGTTTCGGTCCGTAGAATGCAGCCTCTCCCAATTCAACGATCGTAGGCAATTCTTTTTCTGCTGCCGCTTCAATAATAGCATTTTCCGCTTTCGCCCAATTCTCATCTGTTCCGATGTACTTGGACGGATTTTCAGGATCACGCAATGAAATCTGAGCCTTGAAGTTCTGGAAATCCAGTGTTTTAAAAATATACAACACCAAATCGATTACTTTCTTAAACTCGTCTTTCACCTGGTCCTGCGTACAGAAAATGTGCGCATCATCCTGCGTAAATCCGCGAACACGTGTCAATCCGTGCAACTCACCACTTTGTTCGTAACGATATACTGTTCCGAACTCAGCAAAACGAGCGGGAAGGTCTTTGTATGAACGCGGCTTGCTTTTGAAAATCTCGCAGTGATGCGGACAGTTCATCGGCTTCAGCAAAAATTCTTCATTCGGATCCGGAGTTTTAATCGGCTGGAACGAATCCGCACCGTATTTTTCGTAGTGACCGGAAGTCACATACAAATCCTTGTTCCCGATATGCGGAGTGATTACCTGCTCGTAACCGGCTTTACGCTGTGCTCTTTTCAGGAAGTTTTCCAAACGCTCGCGCAATGCTGCTCCTTTCGGCAACCACAACGGCAAACCTTGTCCTACTTTCTGAGAGAAGGTAAACAATTCCAATTCTTTCCCCAGTTTACGGTGGTCACGGCGTTTTGCCTCTTCCACTTTCTCCAGGTATTCTGTCAATTCAGCTTGTTTCGGGAAGGTAATTCCGTAAACACGCGTCAACTGCTTGTTCTTTTCGTCACCGCGCCAGTAAGCTCCGGCAATCGACATCAATTTTACCGCTTTGATAAATCCGGTATCCGGAATATGAGGTCCACGACACAAATCCGTGAAGTTTCCCTGCGTATAAAACGTAATCGATCCGTCAGGAAGATCCTGGATCAACTCCAGTTTATACGGATCTTCTTTTTCCGTAAAATATGCCAATGCATCAGCCTTGGAAACCTCTTTTCGCACGAACGGGTTCTTCAGCTTTGCAAGCTCCTTCATTTTTTGCTCGATTTTTTCCAAATCTTCTTCCTTGAAGGTATAATCCATAAAATCTACGTCGTAGTAATACCCGTTCGCAACCGGAGGACCGATCGCCAATTTAATTCCCGGATAGTAAAACTCCAAAGCTTCCGCCATTAAGTGAGCTGAAGAGTGCCACATGGTCGATTTTCCTTCCTCATCGTTCCAGGTAAGTAACTGCAAGGTGCAGTCACCCGTCAACGGACGAGTCGCATCGATTACCACGTTATCCACTTTGGCTGCCAATACGTTACGAGCCAATCCTTCAGAAATGCTAAGAGCAACATCCAATGCTGTTGCTCCTGCTTCGTATTGTCTAACTGATCCGTCAGGAAGAGTTACATTAATCATCACTTACAAAATTTAGTGCAAAAATAGCCTTTATCTGGCAAAAAGCCTCATTTAATCTATTAAGATTTGTTACCGTAAACCAAAACAATTCCTTCTTTCGATTCTTTCCCGGATGCGATACTATACTCGATGTGAATATTTTTCAGGCGATCCGAGCCCGGTTTTTTCTTTAAGTATTCCTCATTCAGCTCATTAGAAGAAAATTTCCAGCTCTTCCCCTGAACTTTTTTAAACTCGGTAATCAGCGTACGTCCTTTTACTCCTTTTGAAGCATCATAAACTTTCACGGATACCGGAACCGAACATTTCTTTGCACTGATTGCAAATTGATATTCATTCGAAAGAAACATAAAAACTTCAATGCTTTTGGTTTGTTTGGAGGATCCTACATTGTAATAGGTAATTTTAGATCCTTCATACCTGGTTCCTTCAATCAATTCCTTACATTCTTGTTTCAGTGTATTCATCTGTGCTTCCAAAGCACTGTCATTGCCTCCTGAAACCAACGCTATCCAGAAGAAACAAACGATAAGAGGCAAGTAAAACGCAGTCAGTTTTTTCATAAAAATCATTTTCCAGGTTTAACAATGTTATCACGAACCTTTTTCACCTCTTTTGCCAAAGCCTGGTATTCAGCTGCGGTCAATTCCGGAGTTTCGATATTGATATTTTTAGAAACTTTCTTCACGGAAGGCTGATTCTCATAAGTAGTCAGGATTCCTTCGTACAAAGCAATCACTTCTTTCAGACGCACATCTTCCTGCGCCGGGTGGCTTTTGAATCCCTTGATGATGTTTTTCAGCAAACTCATTTGTTCTACCAACGCTTTCCCTATCTCAGCCTGTTCTTTCGTATTATCGATTCCCAGGTACATTCCTTCGATCCATGCTCCGGCAAACTGGATGTCTCCCAATGATCTCAGATCATTGTCTTCCATATACACATCGGTTTTTTCCTGGATGTCGTAAATCAAATCCTCCAATGCAGACGGATTCCCCATTTCTTTATCGAATTTTGCGATTAACTCTTTATCGGAGAAAACGCTTTCCAGCCCGACTTTTGAACCTATTTTCTGAATGACTTCCAAATATTCACGTGCTTCCTGTGACTTGGAATTGATCGCACAATATGCCAAATCCGTGGAATAAACCCCAAGATTCATCAGCTGATCAATTTTAAGCGCATATTTCCCTTCATTTGCCGCAGGATTTGTTTTTCCAGCCTCGTATTTCAATCCGGCAGCTTTAAAAGCGTTTGCTAAAGTGATTGGCTGAGGCAAAACATAATCATTCTCAGATGATTCCCGAGAAGTCGTAGTAGTTGTCTCAACTGATGCAGTTTCTTTTTTATCAGACCCGCTATCTCCACACGATGTCAGGGCCAGACTGAGGGTTAAAGCAGGTACGAAATAATTCAGTTTCAACATAATTTGGTTTGTAAAGTTTTGATTGTAAAGAAACAAAGAAAATTCAATTCGGGATATCTTCTATCATACAATTTATTAGATTAGTATCGTATTTCACTCAAAACCGCTATACACACATGCCGCTACTACCTCTTGCGCTCGGTTTAATTACCGGCATTTTGCTTTCGTTCATTTCGGGCGAACAATCAGGGCTTTCCGGGCTATGCATTTTGTCTGTTGTGAGCTTACTATTCCTGTTCCTGCTTTTCTCCGACTTATTCCGGAAATCCTTCCCGGTAAATCAACTGGCAATTGCACTCTCGGTCGGTGGTTTTATGCTCCTGGGATTCGGAAAGACAGAATTGGTAAAAGCCCGCACTTCCCGGCTGGATGAACTTTCGGGAAAAGTCAGTTTCGGAACGGTTTTCAAATCCAATATTTCAGAATCCGGTTACCAGACTATCCACATCAGCCTGGAAAAAACAAGCGACGGAAACAGGCAGTATACAAGTTCCGGAAACATCATCCTCACACTCGACACACTTGAAGAAACCTATTCCACCGGCGATTACGTTGCCTTCAAAACAGCTTTGGAATCTTTCCGGACAGGAACAAACCCGGGCAGTTTCGATGCGGCTTATTATTACGGAACACATCACTATATCGGAAGAGCGTTCATTCCTTCCAACTGCATTTCAAAAACCGGTACGCGAAACGGTGTTTCCATCTTCTTTTCCAAATGGCAGGATCAGGTTGCAGCCAAAATGCGCAGCTGGCTCCCGGAATCCGTTTCAGGAATCGGAGTGGCACTTTTACTCGGGAATAAAGCCGGAATTGATCCTGAAGTCCTTGATTCCTTTTCAAATACCGGCGCCATGCACGTTTTAGCAGTTTCGGGATTACATGTCGGAATTATCCTGATCATTTTCCAAACTGTCCTGGGCTTTTTCAGCAAATGGATTTCAAAGAAACAAGCCATTATTTTCTCCGTCGTGCTAATCTGGGGTTTCGGGTTGTTAAGCGGCGCTTCGCCTTCCGTGATCCGGGCAGTCGTCATGTTCAGCATTCTGACTTTAGGTCAGCTTCTCAGCCGTAAAAACAACGGAATGAATAACCTCCTTCTTTCAGCAGTTGTACTTTTAATGTATGATCCGTTCTATCTTTTCGATATCGGTTTTCAGCTTTCGTATGTTGCACTGATCGGAATTTTCCTCTTCCAGAACCCGGTTTATCAACTCATTCATGTAAAACCCAAATGGCTCGACTGGCTTTGGAAAGGAAGCGCTATCGGAATTGCCGCCACGATTGCCACCACTCCTTTCATGCTTTACTGGTTTCATCAATTTCCGAATTATTTCCTGCTTTCCAATATCGTCGTGATGCTTTTGGGATTTGTTGTATTGCTCTTTCTCATCATCCTTGTTTTCACCGCATGGATTCCTTATTTCAATACCCTCATTATTTTTCTCACGGTTGTTTCGCTACAACTTCTGGTTCTGGGAATCGGTTTTGTGGATCGCATTCCCGGAGGTTTGTCGGCCGGATTTGACCTGAATTTCATCCAATTCTTATTATTGATTATGCTCATCGGTTATTGCACATACGAAACGCTGGTCAAACGGATTATTCCTAAATTACCTTTCGCGGCACTGGCTTGCTGTTTGGTATTTATTTCCTGGAAACGGTACGATAAATTCACCGGTAATGAACTCCAGGTTTTCTCCGGCAAACAGTTTTGCGGCATGATTCAATACGAAGGACGTTTGATTACGTTTTATGAATCCTCTTCGAAGAACAAACAGGTTCAGCAAATACTCAAAAATGCCATGCGCGATTCGGGATTGAACCAGACGAAAATCGTTGAGTTGAAAGCGGACAACCAATTCAAAATCGGGAAGAAAACCATCCGGATTACCAGACACACAAACGGCTGGCAAATCAACTGCAACGGAAAGTGTTTCTATTACCGCACAAAAGGAATTCCCGAAAAGGAAGAAAACAAACAATTAATGACTCAATATTTGCAGCATTATTTATATCCGGATGAATCCATTCAGCCTTTTAAAATTTCAATATAAAGGCATGAAAAATTCGTCATACTTCCGGGTAATCAGGATGTTTTTATCCGAAACAGAAGTGGCTTCCACGATGTATTGATCCTGTTTTGTTTGCGGGTCGGCTTCCTTTTTGAACGAATAGGTATAATCTGCCGGATTGAAATTCGGAATTTCCTTTTTCAGCTGATTGGAAGCCAATTTCAATACGATTCCCTGTGCAGCCGTGTTCTTATTTTCACGTGCAATGCTCATTACCAGGAAGACGTTATTCAAAAACGCTTCTTTTTCAGCTCCCTGGAGATTGAATTCCTTGTTTTTCATTTTTGAATAGAACGCCAGGTCTTCATTCGACGTATACCCCATATCGCGTGTCAGCCAATCTTCTTTCATGTAAATCTCCGCCCAGGTACGATTCGCTTTTCCAGTTTGAAACTGGTCTACAAACTCCATCTTTCTCAAGACATTCTTATTGTTCAGAAAACATTGTGCAATAATAAACTCACAGGTCGAATCCTGGATCAGTTCAAACCAATGCGTTTCCATATACAGCACTTCTGTCGTATCGGAAAGCAACACCATTTTCTGATTTTCGATCAATGGATCCAATTCTTTGGTAGACAAGCCGAGTTTGCTCATCCGGTACTTTTCTTCGAATAGTGAATCAAGGCGCTGGTATGACAACGGTTTAATCACCACCGTTTCTCCGTAAGTCAGCGAAACATACTTTTTCCCAACAGCCGCAAAATCACGTGTCAATTGTTCTTCCAGTTTTGTTTTTCTGTTTTGTTCCAACTCCTGTAAGCTTGGACCAGGCACATATTTTAGTCCGCAAGAAGCAATTGATAAAGCAATGACTGAAAAACAAATGAAACGACTTAGAAAGTTTATTCCTGACATAACTGTGACTTTATATTACCAAAAATAACGAATTTTACACTGTGAATTTGAGCTACTCGATACTTCTAACTTTTATTCTGATTTCTTTCTCCATCCTCGGGCAAAAAACCATCACCGGAAAGAAAACAGATCACGCAATTACTTTAGATGGCATGATCCTGGAAGTAGCATGGGACCAGGCCGAAACTGCGAGTGACTTCATCAACAATTATCCACAGCCCGGAATTCCAAGCAGGTACAAGAGCGAAGTCAAATTCCTGTATGACGACCAATACATTTACATCGGGGCGAAGTTTACGGACAATCAGCCGGATTCCATTATTGCTTTTTTATCCGAACGTGATGATTTCGGAAATGCCGATTGGTTCGGAGTTCTGATCGATCCGTATGGCGCCGGGCAAAATGCTTTCGGGTTTTATGTCACCGCAGCCGGAACGGAACTCGACGCTATTATCAACCAGACAAACGTAGATTATTCCTGGAATGCCGTTTGGCGCAGTAAAGTCAAACGGATTGCTGAAGGCTGGAGTGTCGAAATCCGGATTCCCTTAACTCAATTGCGTTTTCCGAAGGAATCGGTTCAGAACTGGCGCATTAATTACGTGCGGAATATCCGCAGAAACCGCGAAACGTCCCATTGGTCGCCGGTAGATCCGTTACAATACGGTGAAATTGCGCAAAGCGGCTACCTGAAAGGAATTGAAAACCTCGGACATCCGTTGCGTTTATCGTTTTCACCCTATTCCACGATGTATCTCGAAGATAGCTATGACGAAAACACACAAAGTCAGAAATGGGGATTCAGGCCGCGCTTCGGAATGGATATGAAAATCGGGCTGAGTGAATCATTCACTTTGGACGCAACGTTAATTCCCGATTTCGGGCAAACCGTTTCGGATCGGTTGGTTCTGAACTTGTCGCCTTTTGAGGTTCGTTATCCTGAAAATCGTCCTTTTTTCCTGGAAGGAATGGATTTATTCGGAATCGGTGATTTATTCTATTCCCGGAGAATCGGAGCAGAAAGTTATTTGAAATACCAGGCCGTTGATTCCGTCAAAAAAGACCCGAATAACCGCATTCAGTCCATTCCCGACCGGGCACAGCTCATCAATGCTCTGAAGGTTTCCGGCAGAACAAAAGGTGGATTGGGAATCGGAGTGTTCAACGCGATTGAAAACCGGTCTTTTATACATTACACGGATTCAGGCGGGAATGAACAGAAACTGCTCGCCCACCCGGTTTCCAACTACAATGTGTTCGTACTTTCTCAAAACCTGAAAAACAACGCCAATGTTTCCTTCCTGAACACCAATGTATTCCGGCCGGAAATCAATGCCATTTCAAATGTCAGCATGCTCGAAGGCTTGGTATTCAACAAATCGCGGGTTTACAGTTTAACGGGAAACACCAAGATTTCCGTCAATTCGACCCAAACGGAAACAACTGTCGGCCGGACTTCTTACCTCAGTTTCCGGAAAGTGAAAGGAGTAAATCAATTCATTGCGGAATATTACGACAGCGACAACCATTTCGACCCGAATGAACTGGGCTTCCTGGCAAGAAACAATTACTTCGGCTTTTTGGGCAATTACCGCTGGACGGGCTACAAGCCCACCAAACGACTTTTAAGAAAGAACTTCGAAGCCTCCGCCAACCTGGAATACCTGTACAAACCGTCTAAATTCGGTTTTTTGTCCTTCAACACAGAATATGTGGTCACCACCAAAAAGTTTCTTTCAGCCGGTGTTTCACTCAACTATTATCCATTAGGCGAATACGACTTTTTCGAATCACGGACTTTCGGCGTTCCGGTTCACTTTCCGGCTTCTTTTCAATACGGCGGTTTTTATTCGAGCGATTATTCCAAACGCTTTGCATTGGATTTCTATGCTTATCACCGCGTTTTTGACCGAAAAGGCATGTCGAACCTGGATCTGAATTTGAGTCCGCGAATCCGGATTACACCAAAAATCTTCACTGTTCTGAGTGCTACCGTTTCGAAGTACTTCCACAATTTCGGCTACGTGCGTGTGACGGATACGAGTTATTCCGACCAGATCACGCTTGGAAACCGCGAGCGCTGGATCGTTACAAACTCCGTAGCCCTGGATTACACGTTCACCAAAACATTCAGCCTGAAATTGCGTTTCAATCATTACTGGCAGGAGGTTTCCTACCGTTCATTTATGGAATTGCTTCCGGACGGAAATTACCGTTCTTCTTCATACTCCGGAGTCGATTCCACAGGAAAAAGCCACCACAACACCAGTTTCAACGCTTTTACCCTCGATTTTGATGTACGCTGGGTAGTTTACCCGGGAAGTGAAGTGCGTTTTGTCTGGAAATACAACATTTACGCTTCCAAAAACAACCTGGATTACGGCTATTTCAACACCTTCAAAAACCTGTTCGATAATCCGTACCTGAATTCCTTTTCAGTCAAAGGATTGTTCTATATCGATGCAGGGAAATGGTTCCGGAAGAAAGCGGTTTGATTTTCGTCTTTCAAAGATCTGTCCTCTTCTGCTTCGAATTCACCAAATAAACACCGCCCACTATCACAATCATTCCCAAAAACTGGGAAATGTGAAACTGTTCACGATTCAAAAACACTCCGAGTACAACCGCTACAATCGGGATCATATACGTGACGGAGCTGGCAAACATCGGGGATTTCAATGCAATAATCTGGTTAAATAACAGCAATGCCAGACAGGTTCCGAAAACACTCAGGATACTAATGAAAAACAAGGCTTCGTAAGCGTGCGGATTGGTTTTCAAAACACTTCCCGTATCCAAACAAAAAGTCACGATCCAGGCCGGAATAGCCAGGAATGTAAAGGAAAGTGAAGCTATTTCCAACGATTTAAACTCACTCAATTTGTACTTGATAGTGTTCAGACTGGTTCCGTACATCAAAGTCGCCAGTAAAACCGCACCGACATGCAGCATTGGAATCTTCAGCGGTGCATTGCTTAGGATTCCGATAAGAAAGCAGATTCCGATGAAAGCTACGAACAGACCTATGACTTGTTTCATGCGGATTTTCTGTTTGAAGATCAAAAAGCCGAGAATCAGCGTAAAGAAAGGTGTGAAACTGTTGAGCATTCCGGTGAATCCCGAAGACAACCTGGTTTCAGCAAAGGTAAAGAGGAATGCCGGGAAGAAATTTCCGCAGGTTCCGACGATCAGCAAATAAAAAACCTGTTTCCTGTTCCTGATTTTTTTCAGGTTCATTAAACCAAACGGAAGCATCACCAAACCGGCAATTGCCATTCTTAAAGCACCGACCTGTGAAGCGGAAAAAATAGGTTCCTCAGCTGCATCAAACATTCCTTTTTTCATCAGGATAAAGGAACTTCCCCAGATAAGGGCCAAGAGAAACAAGAAAAACCAGCTTCTGAGTTCCTTATTCATTGATGGAAGATTCGAATTTTTTGCGGGCATTGCTCATTTTGAACCGGATGGCTACCAAAGATGGTAAACCGATATGAATCAATGCGAAAAGAACATAACCAAGTGGTTTTAATTCATAACTGCTCGGAGAAATTCCGTTTGAAACAGTTTTTTCCAGTCCGAAACCGAAATAATAACTCAAAGCAACTTTGGATTCCACCTGGAAATGAACCAAGCCCTGGTCGTAATGGAAAATTCCGTCATACATCGGAATGGGAACAAAAACGCACAGAACGAGTAGGAACAAGCCAACCAAAAGGCCTAACAACATCGGTTTTTCTGTCAGCTTTTTCATGAATGCTATTTTGAATATTAACTATTATTTAAGAGACAAGACTAACAGAGGCAAGAGTCCAGATTCCTCTTGTCCTGACTCTTTCAATCTTGACACCTGTAGTCTTTGACTCTCAGTCTATTTCAACGTTTTAAATCCTTCAGAAAAGAATACCCGGTCACGGTTTACCCGTTCTTCCAGCGCCGTTCTGAATGCTTCGTATTTTCCTTCGGGAATGCAATTAATCGGAAAAAACAACTGTAAATCCTCGATGTATTCGAAGTAAAGTGTCTGCTGATGCGTTTCAATTCTTCTCAAACCGGAGAAATACAGCAAACGCACTTCCCGGTCTGCAACAACCACTGCTTTGTGCGTAATCCCCACCCGGAACCAGGATTGTGCCAGCGCAAGAAAAACCAATTGATCCAGCACCATCAAGCCGTAAACGCCAGCTATCGGCCAGGATTCCTGCGTCAAAAGGAAAGCTGTTGTCATTGCAAAAAGTGCAATAACTGTCTCAAGAATTAAAAACAACCGGACTTGTTTTTTTCTTTCTGCTGAAATCGGTGTACTCCACAGAAAGCGCTCCGGCTTCCGGGTCATAAAAACACCTACCCAGCGATTCGCGGATCTGCGGATCATCAGCAACAATAGGAGTGTCGCGAAACCAACAAAGATGTGAAACTTAAAAGGTAAGCCCGTGATCGCAATATTGAAAAAATGAATATCAAAAGCTACGCAGATGATAAACGCAAAGGCCGGAAAAGAAAAGAATAAAAGTAAAATGTTTATGGAACGATTCATCGTATTTACTGGATCATTTTAATCTTTGCTTTCAATTCTTCGATTTTACGCTGTGCCGCAGCAATCTTGGATTCTACTTCTTTCTTCAACAAATCAGCACCTTTTGATTTCGCGAAGAACCCCAGGTTGTTTTCGAACTGAAGAATATCGGATTTCAAACGGTTGATTTTTTCGTGCAGATCGTATTTTTCTCTTGCCAAAGCTCTTTCCGAATTCGGATCACCTTTCAAGGTGTCCAAACGCGCCTGGAACAACATTTTCTCCTGTTCCTCACCTTCC
>VFQP010003026.1_pt1 | contig 17714 bp, 13 predicted proteins | sample 3512351 | NCBI WGS metagenome assembly VFQP01 (sample SAMN10412372, study PRJNA504923) | tailings metagenome | isolation source: Relicate 1 Philex TSF1 revegetated site | place: Philippines: Tuba, Benguet | collected 2017-08-29
CATGGGCATGCAGCGTGGGAGCCACCGTTGGGAGCTCGGTTGAGCAGGTAGGCAGCAGCCAGGCGCGTGCAAGCTACGTGTCATTCCGTGCGGTTGCGTTGCAGGGGCCTGCTGCTGGAGGGGCGGTCGGACCTGACGGCGGACAAGCAGCCTTGGGCACGGGACCCTAGGGAGCTCCTGCTGCCCATGGGTGCGTCCTTCAAGTCATCCTCCCTGCGCTTCCTTACCCACGCAAGGCAGCGCGCGCCATGAAGCAAGCGGCGGCGCGCCCGGCACGCGCTCCTCAACGCGTCCCGACGCCGCCGCACATCGTTCCCTGCCTCAAGACGCGCCTGTGCGATTGGTATTGCTGACTGCGCCGCGCCTCGCGCAGGCTCGGTGCCGCCGCAGGACCTCCTAGGCGTGGTGCGCGCCGTGCTGCCCACCACGCTAATCGGCGCCGCCTCCCAACCCGGCGCCTTCAGTAAGGTGAGGCGACCCCGCCCTCGGCCACGCCACCTCTCCTTCCTGGCACCTCCATGCTGATCCCTCCTCCACCTTTGCCTCGCTACTTCCGTCGAGGAAAGGAACGCACGCCATCACCACCACCTCCCACTCACCCCTGGCACCGCCATCCCAGTCGCACCTTGAGCAACGCTATGTCGTGAATGCCACATGACGACAGTGCTGGCCCTGGCACCCAGGAACCCACTCTGTGTTCGTTCCTACATGCAGGAGGTGGTGGAGGTGATGGTCTCGTCGGCCGAGCGTTCGGCCGCCGCCCTCGCCATCCAGACCGCCAAGCTCGCCAAGGCCGGCGGAGGCAACACGGCCGCCGCGCGCACCGCCGCCCGCGCCCTCCCGCCGCTCTCCGCCCTCCCGCCCATCAACGGCCTCCCCCCGCCGCCGCCGCCCTCCCCCGCCGCCGCCGCCCCCGCCGCCGCGCCGCCGCCTCCCGCCACGCCGGCGCCGCCGGCCGCCGCATCCCCGGTCACTGCGGACGCGACGGCGGGTGCAGGGCCGGCGGGCAAGGCGGCGGCAGGCGGCGTGACTGGGCTGGAGGGCGGTGCCGGCGCGCGGCCGGTTCTGTTTGCGCTGTCCAACCCGCTCAGCCGGGCCGAGTGCACGTACGAGGACGCCTGGCGGTGGAGCGGCGGGCGCGTGGTATTTGCCAGCGGCAGCCGCTTCGCCCCGCTCAACGTGCGCATCCGCCGGCGCTGGGTGGTGTCGAGGGGGGGGAACTCAAGCGCAGCTGTGCAGAGCACACTGCTGCCGGGGACGGGGCGGGCTCACCTCCTCAGTGGGGGGCTGCTGATTGCTTGGTGATGGTGCTTGGCCGCAGGTGGACGCGGCGACTGGGCAGCTGCTCCCGGCCAGCGGCCCCAAGCCCCCCACGCCCGCACCCGCCGCGACGGGCGGCAACGGCAACGGTGCGGCGCCGGCGCCCGCGGCGGCGGCGGCGGCGGCGGCATCACAGGCGGCGCCTGCTCAGCAGCAGCAGCAGCAGCAGCAGCAGCAGCAGCAGCAGCAGCAGTCGGCCGCCCCCGGCGTACTGACGCGCGCAGCGAGCCAGGCCAACAACTGCCTGGCGTTCCCGGGTCTGGGGCTGGGCTGCGTGGCGGCGGGCACCACCGACGTGACGCGGGGCATGCTCATGTCGGCTGCGCACGCGCTGGCAGGTGCGCACGCTGCTTCGTTGTCCTTCCGCCCGCTCGCAGTCGGCAGGGCAGCCCTTCCATTCGTTTCAGTTCCGCAATTCAAAAGTCGTTTGAAGATTTGTTGCTTTTGCCCACAGGTTGCGTGGACCCCAAGGAGCTCGTGGCGACCGAGGCGGTGCTTCCCCCCATCTCGCGCCTGCGCGCCGTCACGCGCGCCGTGGCGGCCGCCGTGGCGGGCGCCGCCGCGCTGGACCTGCTCGCCACCTCGCGGCCCATCGGCGGGCCGTGCCCGGCGCAGCTGACGAGCATCGGGCAGTCGCTGCTGCGCAAGCAGCAGGAGCTGCACGAGGAGGAGGAGCGCGGCGGCGGCAGGGCCTGGCTCATGGGCCTCCTGGTGCGTGCCTCTTGGTTGTGCGGGCCTGATGATTCGGTGACCTGAACATCATTTGCGTGCGCCCGTGCGGCAGGGCGCGCAGGCCCTGCTGTCTTGCTGTGGCCAGCAGTCACCGTCACGCGCGTGCGGTGGCAAGCGTGCGTGCGTGTGTGCGTGTGGCCGCGCTTGCTGCGTGCGTGGGCGGGTGCAGGGCGCGGCGTCGCGAGAGGAGGAGGAGCAGGAGGAGCGCGCCGCGCTGGCGCGCGAGCAGCAGGACCTCCTGGCGTGCATCGACGCGCTCATGTTCAGCGCTTCGCCCGCAGCGGCGGCGGCCGGCAGCAACGGAGCGGGAGGCGGCGGCGGCGGTGTGGGCGGCAAGGGCGCGCTGCTGCCTGCCAGCTGATCCTCACGCTGCCGCGGCACGGGCGGCGGCTGTGGGCTCTGGTGCCCGCCAGCCGATCATTGTTGCGCGACGGTGGCAGCGGGCGGCGGCGGCACGCTCTGCTTGCTGCCTGCTAGCTGATCCGCACGCGGCAGCAGCAGCAGGCGGCGCGCTGGTGTGCGCACCCACCTGCTGATCGTCTTTCTGCTGCTGCGGCAGCAGGCGGCGGCGGCGCGCTGGCGCTGGCGCTGCCAGCCGTCAGTGGCAGCGGGCGGCGGCGGCGCTGCTCCCTGCCAGCTGATCGTCAGGAGGGAGCGATTGAGGCAAGGGTAGGGCTAGCGGGGGGGCATCGCAGAGCATGCCCTCGTGACGAGGAAGGGTGGAGGCGGGACGGGACCTGGCAGCCCTTGGCTTGGCGGACGCACGGCCGCAACGACGCGGAGCACAGGGAGCGTTTGATTGATTCCTAGTAGGTGACAGGAGCTGCTTGGTCGGGATGCTGGCGGGTGGCGGGCATCCGATGCCCGCACCCGTTCTGGCGCATCGTTTTGCCTGATGCGGTCATGAGGCGCAGCGCTCTTTTGCTCCAGTGCACACTCTTTGCATTGGAGCATGCGAAGACGATGCGTGACGGGACGGGGCATTGGCGCAGACGCCGTGCAAAGCAACTGCACGCCGACGCCGACGGGAATGCATCGCACAGCAGCAGAAGCAGCACGCGTCAGGCAGATGACATGTGCACCTCTGGCACACACGTGGCAGTCAACAAATGCAGCGCGGAACAGGCGCACGCCAGCACGAAATGAGATCCGCACGGAGAGTGGAGCGGGCAGCCCCTGCGTGATGGTGCGTGATGGTGCAGCCCTGCATCGTCCGTGTCCTCCTCCTCCCAAAAGCGAGTCCCTGCTTCGCTGCGTGCGCCACGCCGTTGCTGAGCAGGGCGAGCCCGTGCCAACCCGCTCCAGCCCAGGCACGCGGATATGTGTACATGCGGGGGCCCCGCCAACGCGGCGCAGGAGCAGCCAGGCCCCAGGGTGAATCGTCAGGCACCAGCTAGCCGCAGCACGCGCAGCACGGGGTCAGCAAAGAGAGCCATCCTCACGGCCCCTCATCACATGTCCTCGTCCTGGTGCATGGCGCGCATGCCGAGGCGCCCCATGTTCATCGACTCGCTGGTGCCGCCGCCGGCGTGTTGGTTGGCCGCCGGGTGGAAGCCAAAGCTGAGGTGCGCATTGACGACCTTGCCCTGCTGCTGCTGGGCCGCCAGCTCGGCGCGGATCCTGCGCGCGCGTAGAGAGCCGCGGGCGTGCAAGGCGTTGGGGGCGTGCCTGGCGCCAGGTTGGGCGCCGTGCGAGATGCGGCATGCACGCGATGCGGCTGGCGGTGGCGCTTCCCCACACCACACGCTTCAAAGCGCAAGCGCTCACTGGGCGGCGTAGGGCGAGGATCGCATGATGGGGCCAGCCGTCTTGTTGACTGTGCGTGGCGTGGCAGGAGGTGCAGCGCGCAGAGCGCTCAGCGGGATTAAGTGACGAACGCATGAGCGCGCAGACGCGCGGCACGGCAGCGAGCGAGGAACAGCGGCAGCTCACTCACGGGAGAAGCCGGTGCTGATGGCGAGGCTGGAGGGCGGGGTGGGATTGAGCGCCGGGGCGATGACGCGGCGGCTGGCGGTGGGGCTGGCGGGCGGCGTGGTAAAGCTGCCCGTCGTGGGACCAGACGGCCGGAAGGTGACGCGGTCGTGCACCACCTATGGGCGCGTGTGGGCAGGAGCTGGGCTCTGCTGCCAGAGCCAACAACGCGCGGGGGCGAGCACGCCGCAGCCACCAAGCCCCGCACCTGCTCCTGCTCGTCATGCGTCAGCTTGCTCCAGGGCACTGCTCCAAACTGCAAGCACGTTGAGCGGCGCACGCAGTTGCAGGCGTGGGGTGTTTGGGATGGTGCTGCTTCCGACACGGCTTGACCGCCCCCAGACGCGACCAGCTGGCCGCGCCGCCGTCACAGCGAGTTCACCACTGCGTCCCTCTGCGTGCTACGTGCAGCGGCGCGCACCTGGACGTGCGGGTTGACGACGTGCACGTCCTGCTCGCCCACGGCTGTCGAGGGCGCCTGCAGCTTGCTGGGGGTCGCGGCGGGAGAGATCTCCATTGCTGTGTGTCTGTGTGGTTCGTCTGGCCTGCGCGCTGACTTCTGTTCTCGCTGCGGGGCATCATCGGATCGCGTGCGCAGAAATTTTTCGAATTTCAAACGTGCCCCACCCGAAAAATGCAGCAAGCAGCAAGCAACAGCAGCTTCAGTAATCCCGACAGTAGCACTATGAGCCCCACTGGTCAGTCTTGGGGCTCCATATGCCGCGGCGCTTGTCCCGCGCGGCATCCCAAAGCGAAGGCAGGGCTCCGAACGAAGCGTTGATCAGTGGGTCTCTAAGGCACAAACAGCTTATCAGCGTGGGAGAGGCTCTCTAGCGTTAGGGGGGGTGCAGACGTTGAGCACGTTGCGGAAGCGTGAGCAAACGAGAAAAGCATGCACCCCAAACTGTGAAGTGTGCTGCGGCCCTCGGCCGCAGGCATGACCAGTTGGTCATGCCAGTATTGGCATGGCAGCCCGCTGGAGACCCCACTGGCAACTAGTAGTACGAACAGGGCTCCTGTGGACAGGAGAGCAACAAACAGCAAAACGTTGACGGGGCGTGGCGCTCACTGCGATACAATCAAAGGATTGGGTTCAAGACTGCCCGGCGCCCTGGGCCTCCCACGGCAGGAGGGAGCGCCGAGTGATCAGGCGCTGCGGCGACGGGCCGGCCACGCACGCGGCGTCTGCGCCTGCGCCAACCTGCCCCTCGCCCACAGACTGGGCCACATGCAGTGCAGGGACCAGGCTGGCTCGCCTGCGCCTGGTTGAGGCGCTCTCCTCGGCTGTGCCCGAGGGCGCTCCGACAGCAGCGTCGCCGGCGGCGCCGCCGCCGTGTCGGACCCGCCTGGCTTGCAGCTTGTCCGCAAAGGCCTGCATGCCGTCCATGAGGTTGCGCTGCGTGGCTTGGAGCTCCTGCGCACGCACGCACGTCGCGCAGCACGCGCGCAGCGTGAGCACCCGACGACAAAATCAAACGGCGCGTCTTGCTCTGACAGGTCGCAGCCATCGGGGCATCAAGCTGTTCAAGGCCCACACCACACGCCGCACAAACGCACCAGCAGGTCCTGCTGCTGCTGCGCCGCGGCCACCACCAGCTCCAGGCAGCGCCGCAGCAGCGGCCCCAGGCCCGCGCCCCACGCCAGCTCCTCGCGGCTGAGCATCTCCTCCAGGCTCGCCACCAGCGACGAGTTGAGGGGCTCGGGGACGGGCGCAAGGGGCTGCGAGGCCTCAGGGCCCGCTCCCGCCTGCCTCCCCGACTCTTCGCTCTCACGAAACACGACGCTGCGGTTGCCGCGGGGCGACTGCAGCGACCTTGCTGCCGTGTCCATGCCGACGCTCCCGCCCGCGCCGGGCTCTGCAGCCTGCTGTGGCGTCTGGCGCCGCACGCTGCCGTCACGTTGCGCGCCGGCGGGGCTGACAGGCGCAGCGCCGCCGCCGCCGTGGCTCTGCCGGAGCGCGAGGCTGCTAGCCAGCACCGACTGTACGATGGCACTGCGGTGGGCCAGCAGCGACGCGGCCGGCGCCCCCGGCTGCGCCCCGGCGTCTGGCTCGGGCGGCGCGCTTCCTGTGCCGGCGCCTGATGTGCTCACGGCGGCAACAGCGCGGCGTGCCTGGGCGCCGTCGGCGGAGCCCCGAGGGAAGCCGCCGGGGCCCAGGGTCCGCGCGCGTCGGAGCGGCAGGCGCGGCACGCCCACAGGCGCGGCGGCGGCTTTGGCCGAGAGGCGCCGCTGCGAGAGCGACAGGCCGTCGCCGGCCCCTGCGGCCGCGGCGTCCGGGGTGATCGCTGCGCCCTCCTGCTCCGCCAGGGCGGCGTCAGGCGTGTGCGGCACCGGCGCCGCATCCATGAGCATTTGCGGGCCCTCTCCGCCGCTGTCGCCGCCCACGCTGCTGCCACGAGCCGAGGCGGCGGCGGCGGCGGTGGACGCGTGGTGGAGCCGCAGGCTGTTGGCGAGCACGGAAGACAGCGCGGCGTTCTGCCGCGCCACCCTGTCTGGTGCCGAATCCCCCACCAGGGGGTGGCCGCCGTTTGAGGCGGACGTGTCCATGAGGCAGGCAGGCGCTGGCGCCAGCGTTGCATCGGAGGGCACTGCGGGGGACGCGTCCGGCGCGTGGCCAGGCGACGAGGAAGAGGCGTCCTTCCGCAGTGCTGCCCCGCCGACCGACAGGCGCGGCGCGGCCCGCCGCAGCGCCTGGCGGAGCGCGTCGCCCAGCGTGCGCGTGCGCCGCAGCGGAAGGCGGGGCATGCCCACCGGCACCTCGTGTGAGTCTTCCGCGCCCTGGAGCTCGCTCGGTGCGGCAGGCGATGGAGGTGCGCCGGTGCTCAGGGGCCGCGAGGTGGCCCAGGTGGCGCCGGGCTGAGCCGCCGGGCTGCCAGGGCTGGATGCCGCGTCGGCGCCGCCGTCAGTGGCGGTGCTCCTGAGCACGTCGCACTCTGCGCCGTCAAAGAGCGAGGCGGGCGCCGCCACGCGGGCCAGTGGGGCCGACGCGCGCAGCGGCAGCAGCAGCTGCGGGGACAGCCTTGGCGGCGTGAGAACGCCCGCGGCCGCGCCAACGCCAGCGCCGGCGCGGGCGGGGGACTCTGGGGTGCTGCCGGCCACGCTGATCGGGCTGATGCGGTGCGACTTGGTGAGCCTGAGGGTGTCACGCTGGCGGGCCAGGGAGGGCAGGCCCTTGGCCGCGGCCCCCGCCTGTGGCGCTGCCGCTGCCGCTGCCGCTGCCGGGCCGTCGTCCCGCGGTTGCTGCTGCTGCGCCTTGGGCCCCAGGGGGAGGTTGAGGTCCTGTGGCGTCGCCGTAATTGCGCTCTTGGTCCGCAGGATGCTGCGCGGCGAGGCGCTGCTGACGGGGACGGAGGCTTGGGCCGGCAGCGGGCGGTCGGCCGTGGCGCCGCCCGGTGTGGAGGAACCGTCGCCGCCATGGTGGACTGAGTGCCGCCCGAGCGTCTGAGGCGTGGGCGGCGCTCCGCTTGTGCTGCTGAGGCGGCTGCGCCGCGCGTACGCCAGCCGCTGCATGTCGGGTGAGTGCGGGAGGATGCTCAGCGCCGGGACGGCGGCCCTCCCGAGGTGGCGCGACAGGAGGAGGGAGGGGGCGGTTGGGAGCGTGGGCGGCCCCGTGGGCATGCTGTGGCGCGACGCCGAGTCGTGCGGCGAGGCGGAGTCCAGGCTGGCGCTGTGGCTGGACTCGCCGCCCTGCGCCCACAGCACCTCGCTGACGCTGACCTTGCTGCTGGTGCGATTGGCCATGGCCAGCGCCGCAATGTGCGCCAGCGCCGGCGAGAGCCGGTGCGGCGGTGTCATGGTGGTCACCTCGCCGCCCGCGTCCGCCGCTGGGTCCAGGTGGGTCGGCGTCGGCGCGACTGTGGATGCGCGGCGCATGCGCTGCCAGACGGCGAGGCGCGAGCTGTGCTGGCGGAGCAGCTGCGCCAGCGTGCGGCGGCGCGCCGCGACGTCGCGCTCGCGGAGCACCAGCGTGAGCAGGCGCCCCAGGCGGGCGTTGTCGGGCGCCGAGCCGAACGGCGCCGACTGCCTGCCCCAGCGCAGCAGCTCGACGACCTCGGCCGGCAGCCCGGGCTGGTCAGCCACGCTGTGGCGGAGGGGCTGGAAGACGAAGAGCAGCGCCGCGAGCAGCCAGGTGACGCCCAGGATCTGGAAAAAGACGAACGCGATGGCGATGGCGCTTGCGACGCCCGCCTGGACCGGCGTTGCCTGGCCCATCGCCTGCGAGAGAGCGTGGGGAACGGTGGGAGCGGGAGCTCATGATCATCAGCATGCGTCCGGAAGGAGGCTCCACCACAGCAGAGGTGCGCACCTGCCCGACGGCCGTGTAGAGCTCGACTGGCGTGGTGCACATGAGGAGCAGCTCAAAGGCCTGCCCTCCGTCGGCAAAGCGCGGGTCCACCGTGCCCACCACCATGGCCTGCAGTGTGACGCAGCACAGCAACGCGCACAGACACGTGCACGCTAGCTGCGCGAATCGCGGACCGCGAGCGCGTCAAGTGCTCCCATGACGCGCCCCACGCACCAGCGCAAAGAGCGTCATAGCGGAGCACAGCACGTAGATGATGAAGAGGTCCAGCAGCTGCGGCGCCGCCGTCAGCAGCGTGTGTGGGATGATGCCCATGCGGGGGTTGATGGCACCCAGGCCGATGAGCCGGAAGAGCAGCAGCATCACCGCCACGAACTGCAGCATCATGTACGCCGTCTGCACGCGCACAGGCACAGGCGCGGGGACAAGCCTTTCAAAGCAACACACCTTGTTGCTTGTCGACCTCTGCGCATCCCGGCGTGCTGTGCGCGCTCTGCGTGAGCGCTGGCCACGCACCTGGGCGTCCGCAAGCGTGCTCAAGCCCTGCAGGTGCTGGTAGAAGAGCTGCAGCCCCGCCGCCGACCCGTACGGCACCGCCACCTGCCACCTGCCCGGCTGGCCCGGCAGAGGCAACTCCTCCTCCCCACTCGCCGCCGCCGCCGCCTCGGCCGCGGCCTGCCGCGCCTCGTCCGGGGGCAGCATGAAGAGGCGGGCCGGGGCGGTCGCGTCGGCGTCGTACAGGCGGTACCGCCCCTGCTGCGGAAGCTGCGAGGAAGCCGCCCCGCTGTACGCCAGCAGCACCGCCACGCATGCCACCATGACCACAACCACCACCAGGTCGTACCACCACGAGAGGGAGGAGGAGGACGATGCGCCTGCGGCAGCGGCCGGCGGCGCATCGTGGTGGTGGCGGTGGCGGAGGTGGTGGTGGTGGTGGTGGTGGTGGTGGTGGTGGTGGTGGTGGTGGTGTGGATGGACGCGGGAGCGCCCCGCCAGCTGCACGTGGCTCGAGAGCGCCTGCAGCTGCGGCACGTGATGGGCGCGGGCCCGGATCCTCTCCAGCCGGCTGTTGGGGGCGGCCCGGAACGACGCCTGGCGCACCAGCAGCCGGCTCGTGGGGGCGGCGGGCGAAGCGCCGTCCGGCTGCAGGTTTGCCATGCGGGAGCGGGAGAGGGAGGACGACGCGCCGCCACGCAGCTCGCCTAGCGGCCAGTGGGCCAGCGCTCTGCTCCTCGCAAAGGAGGAGAGCGTGGCGCTGCCCTTCTGGCCGCTGTCGAGCTGCGCTGAGGACGAGGAAGCCTGCAGCTGCTGCGCGTCCTTGGAGGACGCCAGCAGCCGCGAGCACGACTCGTTCTCCGTCGAGCCCATCAAGTCGTGCTCTGCCAGGGGCGCCAGGGCCGCGCTGCCCGCAGTGGTGGGAGGGGACGGCGCACGGGCGCGGCCCGCAGACAGCATACCGCTGCTGTGGTCCTGCGGCTGCGGCTGCTTGCCCGGCGCGCGCGCGTCCCACATCATGGCGCTGTCGTCCTTGGGCCGCGCTCGCGCCGCCGGCCGGCCCTCGGGCGGGATGACGGGCAGGCCGGAGAGGGAGAGCAGCAGCGCGGGCTCGGGCTGCTGCGCCTGCAGCGGCCGCGCCTCATCAGGCGCCGCCTCGCCAACAACGTCGCCGGCGTGCAGGAGCGTCGGCGTGTCCATGGCCCAGGTGGCGGCGCCGCTGCCGTTGTCGAGCGCCGCGCGGAGCTGCACGGGCGAATGGCGCAAGGTGGGCGAGTGCGGCCACGCCGGGAGGGCCTGCGAGGCACCACTCGAGTCCTCGCTTCGCCGATCGTAGTTGGTCCCCGGCTCTGGGCTGTCGAGCTGCTGCACCAGCGGGTTGCCGAACAGCCGGCCGCCGAGCTTCGGCAGCGAAAGCGTGAAGGTGGGGCTGGGACGGCGCCCGTCGCTGCCCAAACGGAAGACGTGCGGAGCTGCGGCAGACGGGTCCGGCTTGAAGGACCGCGCCGCTGGGCTGTCGTCGCCACGCCTGCTGCGCGCTCCCGCGGCCGCGTCGTGCGTCGGCGGGGCGCGGTGCTGGGCCATGAGGCGCGCGTCGTCGTCCTCCTCCTCCTTGTGCAGGCCGTTGACGGGCGTGTGCTGGGCTGGCGCCACCGCGTCGCTCGTGTCGCTGGGAGGGAGGAACGAGGCGATGCCGTGCACCGCAGAAGCGCCGGCCGGGCTGCCTGAGCGACCCTTGTGCGGGGCGGCCAGGAAGGGCTGCACAGGAGCGAGCGCGGGGCTCTGGCGCGAGCTGCCCTTCACGCCGACGGCCAGCGGCGCGACGCTGCATGCCGCGCCAGCGGCTGTATCTCTGCTTCCGCGGGCCTGCAGCGCCGCCACCAGCGCGTTGCCGACGATGGACGTGACGCTGCTGCGCGTGACGAGCGGCGTTTGCCCTGCGGTCGGCGTGGCCGTCGCCGACGAGGCGCCGTCGTCCTGCCACACGGCCCGGGTGGCGGGTGGGCGCAGCGGCGACCAGCCTGGCGTACCCGGCGCCGATGGCACGCTGCCCTCGGAGGACGGGTGCTGCTGCTGCCCGCTGGCAGGGAGCCTGGGCCACGCCGCCATTGCTGCCGCTGCCGCGTGTGCGTCTGCCACTGGGAGCAGTGCTGCGTCGCTCCTCGGCTCCTCGTCATGCAGAGTGCCCTCGCCGATGGGCTTAGGCCCCTGCTGCTGTGCCGCCGGCCTGTCGCGGCGCTGGCCGCTGGTGGCGCCGCCGCTGCGCGAGGTGTAGCGCCGCACGGACCACGAAGCGTGCTCCGGCGGCACGTCGGCGGCCCGTGGGCCAGGCAGCGCCGGCCCGGTGGGGCTCAGGCGCTGAGGCGCACCGCGGCTGTGGCGGACCGAAGTCGTGCGGCGCAGGGAGGAGGAGATGCGTGGCGAGGCGAGGACGGGCGCGCCTGGTGGTCCCATGCGGGGCGTCAGGGCTGGCGAGCCCCGCGGAGGGGTCTCCGTGGTGGCCAAGTTGACGCCGGACACCGAGACCATTCCCGAGGTGGATGACACGCGGCGACGCACGCTACCCAGCTGTGGCAGTCTCGACGGAGGCACTCTGTGTAGCCCAGGCGGCCCGTCGTCAGCCTGGCTGATCAGGCGGAACGACGCCAGAAGCCCTGCCGCGCCGGAGCGTGCGTTGAGGCTGCTCGCCGCTGCCGCCAGCGTGGCGGCAAAGTCAGCGGGGCGCCCAGAGCCCTGGCTGACCCAAGGGGGCGCGTTGGAGCCCAGGTCCAGGCTCCCGGCGTTGGGGCTGCGGGGCTGTCCCAGGGGTCCCTCGCTGTCTGCAGGGGCGTGGGGCTCCCTGGGCTCGGGCGGGTGCGTCCGCCGGGCGCGGTCGAGGGAGGCGAGCAGCGCGGCGAGCGAGTGCCACGTCCACCAGCCCACGAAGAGGCCGACGAGCACCAGCATCAGCACATCGGCGATCAGCTGCGGCCAAGACGCAAGTGGAGAGCGCGCAGCGGCGTATGGGTCGGGGGCGCTGATGGCGAGGCACTATGCGCTCGATGCGCGTGCACCGTCGCAGCCGCTCACCCTGCGCTGCGAGGTGGAGCCGGGCGTCCCGGCTGAGCCCCAGCGCGCGGCGGCGAGCCCCGGCACGGGCAGCGTGTGCAGCGTGAGCTTGGCCACCACCGCGCCGGCGTCCGTCCATGTGAAGACTGCCTGCCACAGCGCGAAGCTCTGCCGCATGGCGCTGAACACCGCCACCTGCGCTCGAAAAAGGGTGGTGCCGGCGCTCCATCGTGTGACCGTGGACACTTCGGGACGGCGCGCGAGCGCTGCGCAGAGTGGCAGGCGGCGCACCTGGGCCGTCAGGGCGCGCGACCTGAGGCGGTCGAGGAAGCGCCCCTGCTGCACCCACGCCATCACGTCGGGCCAGCGCGGCTCGGGCAGGTCGGTGCTCAGCACCACGGTGTAGCTCCCGGGATCGTCTGCGGGCGGAGCACGAGCACGCCACACGCTCGACTCGAGACGCACATCTGTTGCGAGCGCGCAAGTGCGCAGCCGCCGGGGCCAGGACTCACAGGGGTCGCCGAGGTCGACGGGCGCAAAGCCAAAGGGGTACCCGACGAAGCTGACCTCGCTCGACGCCGGCGACGCCGCGTCGTACCAGTCCTGCGCTCGCTTGGCGAGGACGGAGTCGTAGACGTCGCTGCTGGGCAGGAACACCGGGTCCACGCCGTAGGAAGGCTGCTGCTGCAGGTCGCACGCCGCCGCGCGGATCGCGTCGTCGCCGCCGAAGCCAGTGGACGTGAGCGCCGACGCGTTGACTGCAGAAGCGTCCGTGGTGGCGTTTGCCGCCGTCGCAGCGAGGCAGCGCTGGCGCAGCCACGCCGCGTAGGAGGCCTGCACGCCCAGGTCCAGCGCGGACGGGGCGCCGCACGCGCTGACGAGCTTGGGGCCGAAGCGGGAGGTGCAGGCCCACGCGCCGGGCGACGGGGTCTGGGCCGGCGGCTCGGCCCAAGTGGTGGGGCGCCGCGCCTGCAAACGCACGCGCGCATGCCCGCCGCACGGCGCACTGTCACGCACTTGCAACCGCGAGCAGGTCCCACGCGCTGCGCACGCTAGGAGGGCCGCACCTGCTTGAGGAAGACGCCGCCCACGACCTGCGCGCCGCGCGCCGTCACCACGCGCCGCGGCCGGGGCACGTCGCTGTCCACCGAGGCCCCCACGGCGCCGTAGGTGTTGACGGCGAAGGCGAACCGGGAGCCCTGGGCGCGCTTCTTGACGCAGCGCCGGTAGTAGGGGTCGGGCTCCTGGTCCGCGGCCAGGGCGGCGAGGTCCAGCGAGGTGCTGTCCAGACTGCGGCAGCACCGCACGCGGCGAGGTCAGCGACAGCGTCACTCAGCGCGCACGTTCAAAAGGAGGCTGGCATTGCTCACACGCGCAAGCCAGTCTGCGCGACAACATCCCTTGCGCGCGTGGGAGGCCTGCGCACCTGAGGTGCAGCTGCGGGAGGGTGAAGCTCGAGCAGCCCGGCAGGCGCAGGTGCTGGCACACGCCGCGCACCACCAGCGCCATGAGCTGCATGTTGCGAGACGCCGCGCCCATGAAGCCCATTGCCTGCGTCCACGTGTGCACGTGAGGTTCCAGGCCACCGGGGGAGGTCGGCTGCAAGGTGGGAGGCGACAGTTGGGACGCTCAAGTCGCCAGCGCTAAACCATACCGCGCCCTTACCGAGTCTGACTCGTGCATGTCTGGCCAGTCGTCGTAGATGAAGGGCAGGGCCAGGCTGCCGTCCGCCGCCGTCGACAGCAGCGTCAGGTTGCGGCGCGCCTGCGCCGTGCTCTGGCGCACGGCCGCCACCTGCAGGAGGGCAGACATTCAATGCCACCCAATGCCATGCTTGAGGATCGCTTGCTGCGGGTGCCGCAGGGGCTGCGGCTGGCTGACTGAAGCGACAAGCGCATTCAGACAACCCGCACCGCACCTGTGAGACGAGGCGGGCCAGGTCCAAGGCGTCCTGGGTGACCGCCGGCGTGGTGGCGATGCACTGCAGGCCCACGTTGCCCGCCGCCAGGACGCCTCTCGCTGGGACTGCGGCAGAGGCAACGAGGCTTGTGGTAGCAGCAGGGTGGGCCCACACTCCGCAATTCGCGCGGCCACTGCAGGAAGCGCGCGTGAAGAAGAGAGGCGCACCTGGCACGGCGACCCGCGTCGTCCCCGCTGTCCAGGCGTCCCGCGTGGCCTGCAGCGCGCTGGAAGTGCGCGCGTCGGTGGCGGGGCAGGCGCACAGGGCCCAGGGGCTGCCAGACTGCGCCGCGGCCGCTGCGTTGCACGCCACGTCCAGAGACAGCGTGAGGTTGACCAGGCAGAGCGCGGCGCCGGGGGGGAGCGACGACGCGCCGGGTTGTGTGGACCAGGAGGAGGGCGCAAGCTGCACGTCGATGCCCGCGAGGGCGGCGCGGCGGAGGGTGGCCGCCGCGACGCCCAGCTGCACCAGGTGCGTGGTGAGGACGCCCTCGACGGCCGCCGTGCTCGTCGCGGCCTGCAACGCACGAGCACAGCGCGCGCGCGGGTGCGGTGTGAGCGACGCGATTCAGTTTGTCCTCGCGAACGCATTGCGCCGTGCGGCTCTGCATCGACGCACCTCGGTGCCCGACGTGGCGAGGTCCGCCGGCGTGGCGGCGCTGGCGCACTGGTGCAGCACCTGCGCCCACGCCGAGATCCTCACGCGCTGCTCCACGGCGAGGTTGAGCGTCGTCGTGCCGACCCTCCTGCCGCTGTCCTGCGCCGTGTACCTGCGAACATGGCGTCGACACGGCGTTCGCATACATACACGCACAGGTCAGGTCGCACACACCACCCTCCAAACTCAGCGTTCCTCGCGGCTCACGGCACCACCGCAGCGCCACCACTCACTTGATCGCGTACACGCCGGGCACGCACTGCCCGTCGTCGGCCATGTCGGTGGCGCACACAAACCCGCCATTGGCGCCCTCGCTCGACACATCGGCCGACACAATGGCGCCGCTCACGTCCCTGCCCAGCCCGTCCAGCGCCGACACGCCGCACCGCGCGCCGCCCGAGCCGCTGCCGTTGATCTGGCTGGCGGTCTGGCACGGCGTGATGGAGAGCGGCAGCACCTGGCCCGGGTCGTACGGCACGTAGAGCCACCGGGTGGGCTGGTCCAGCAGCACGCCCCGCTGCCACAGCAGCGAGTAAAGCGGGCTCAAGAGGACGGCGCTGCTCAGCGGCGGAGCGGGAGGCGGCGGAGCGGGAGGCGGCGGGGCGGGCTGCTGCAGCAGCCCGCGCCGCACGCCTTGTTGCGTTGTGAACGCTGGGGCTGTGTGGGATGCGAGAAGAAGGCGCCGCCGGCCCATGGAGGCCTGCAGCTGCTGCTGCAGCCCCTGCGCCACCATGCCCAGCGCCGTGAGGCCCGGCAGAGCCGCCACCACCTGCACCGTCACGTTGGGCGGTGTGCGTGGCACGGCCGCCGCAGCCGCCGCGCCGCCCAGCAGTAGCGCCGCCTCGTCGCAGGACAGCGACGCCGGCACGCACTGCCCCGCGCACATGGCCTGGCCGTCGGGGCACGAGGGGACGACGACGAGCTGCCGCTGCACGCTGGCAGAGCTGAGCGCGGGGAAGCCCAGGCCCAGCGCGGTGAAGGTGACGGTGAAGACGGCGCCAGGCTCGGCCGTGGCGAGTTGGTCCAGGCCCGGGCAGCCAGCAAAGCTCTGGCCCACCTTCAAAACGAGTGCAATCGCGGGCGAGGCAGGCGAGCAATGGTGTGGGACGAGAACGTGGGGGACGGAGAGGAGCTCTCGACCACTGGGAGGCCTTACCTTTGCGTTGGTGAACTCGTAGCCGGGGCAGCCGTAGGCGAGGCAGTCGCTGGGAGGGCACACCAGCACCTGCGGCGCACCGCGTGAGTTGGCAAGGGGCGTTGGAGCTCCTCCGAGCACTTCAGAGCAGCTTCCCAGTCCACGGCATGTGACTGGAGGCCCACCTTGTCCGTCACGTCCGCCCCCGTGGTGGCGTCAAACGCCGTGGCGCCCAGCTCGCATGGCTCGGCGGCGGTGGGCACCTGCGCACCGCAACACCCGGCACCGAAACTCACTAGCGGGTTGTAGAGAGCCGAGGTCGCACAAGGGCGAGGAGGGGCTTGCGTGTGCTGACGCGGGTCACGTCACGCGCCTGCGTGGGGCGGCAGGGACCGTAGGTCAGCGTGCCCTGCGGCACCGCCACCACCTTGCCCAGCTCCAGCGCCGTCCGCAGCTCCACCTGAGGGCAGCAGCACTCACGGCATTGCTGGCATGCCCTGCCACGCCGAAGCGCACTGTTGTCTGGAGCACCGGCGCCGCAGCGGCCGTGGAAGGGTGTGCGCACCATGACCCCTCCGAGCGCCGCGCCTTGAGCCCCGCCGGCGTCCAGTCCCACGTCGCCGGCAAACAGCGACGAGTAGAGCCACGCCGCGCTGCTGCTGCTGCTGCTGCTGCTCTCCTGCAGCAGTCCGATGCCGTCTGGCTGGCTGGAGGTAGAGGATGTGGCGCTGGCCAGGCACTCGAAAGGGTCGGCGCCGCCTGCGCGACAAGGCGGTGGGTGTGGAGGGGACCGACGCGCGGCTTGCCTGGCCGCCTCCTGCTGCTGCGGAGTCATGCGGAGTGCAGGGCGCGCAGGCAATGGATGGCCCGTGCGCCAGCAGGCGGCGCACCTGAGACGCACTGGTCCAGGCTGCAGGTGGCGGTGCTGGTGCCAGCGGAGGACCAGGCGCACGTGCTGGTCACGACGAGCGAGCGTGTGGCGGTGGCCGTCGCGCCGGCGCTGTTGGTCACGCTGCGTGCGACGAGACCAAGTCCACCAATGTCCTGTGAGGTGCGAGCCTTCGTGGTCCATCCAGGCCGGACTGCAAGAGCGTGGGTGGGCGCAGGAGGCACGCGCACCTGAACTGGAGGACCCTGACGCCTGGCAGCAGCCGGTCAGGCAGCCCGCACGCGCCCAGGCCAATCACGCTGAACGCGCGGCGCTGCTGCTGCTGCGCCGCGACCGCCGTCGTCGCCGCGGCGAGGCCCGCGCACGCCGCCACGACGTTGGTGAGGTCGCCGTCCCGCTGGTCGAACGCCAGCGCGCCGTGGTCGCAGTCCGCCGCCGTGCTGCTGGCCGTGCTGGGGCAGCGCCGGTACGACGCGCCGGCCGTCAGGAACACCGTCGACGGGCCCAGCAGCTTCAAGGTGGGCGGCTCGACCACCACCTCGCTGGTCGCGGCGGCTGGCGCAGAGAGGGTCGTCGGCGTCGCGGCGGTGCTGGGGCACACTGGCGCGTCGACGCACTGCAGCAGGCCGCGCGCCGCCGCATCGTCGTCGGGGCAGGCGAGCATGCCGGGCGGGCAGACGACGCGGAGCTGCCGCACCGAGGTGGCCAGCAGCACGCCCATGGGGCCGCCGTGGAACACCTGCAGCAATGCGGTGCGTGATGCGCGCGTTCGTCTTCTTCCGCACCACCTCCTCAAGAATCACGGCGGCAACAGCAACGCCACCCACCTCGTATACGACGCTCCACGGCCGCCCGACGCCGGTGGGCCGCGAGACGTCCACCGTTGCGGCGGCCCTGCCCTGCGGGTCCAGCAGGCGGGCGGAGGGCGGAGGCAGCTGCGCGCCCGTCGCGTCGGCGGCGGAGGCGCCCGGGTCGCTGTAGGGCTGCTGCTGCGGCGGGGCCTGCCAGGTCCAGGTGCTGACGACGCCGGTCTGCGGCACGGCGGATGGGCTGCTGTTGGCGGGCGGCGGCACGGTGAAGCGCGTCGCGACGGTGGCCGAGGGGCTGAGGAGCACGGTGATGGTGACGGCGGGCGGGGGCGGCTGCCGCTGCGGGGGTGGTGGCGGGGGATCTGGGCTGGGAGGAGGCGGGCTCGGGGGAGGAG
>VFQP010003027.1_pt1 | contig 17713 bp, 28 predicted proteins | sample 3512351 | NCBI WGS metagenome assembly VFQP01 (sample SAMN10412372, study PRJNA504923) | tailings metagenome | isolation source: Relicate 1 Philex TSF1 revegetated site | place: Philippines: Tuba, Benguet | collected 2017-08-29
CAGCATCACCAGCAGCAGCGCCGCCAGGGTGAAGCTCTGTGTGAGGCGAGCGCAGGAGCCACTCGTGCAGGAGCCACTCGTGTTCCGCCCGCAAAGGCGAGGGGTTGGCGCGACGGCCACAAGCGGCCTGCAAGCCCCCTGCCGCCCGCTAGGTGAGCCGCATGCAGCAGCAACAAGGGGGCCACGGCCTGGGCTCGCCTGGGCCAGGAAGATGTTGAGGATGAAGGGCAGCGAGTCGTCCACGCGCGTCGTGTCCGTGGAGAAGCTGCGGGCAACGCGACAACACGTGGCAGCGCACGCACGCACCGCACGCACGCACGCACGCACGCACGCACGCACGGCGTCACGGCGTCAGCTCCACAGCCCGCGCAGCCACCGGGGAACCCCTCCTCGTGCCCCCCAGGCCTCCTCAGCGCGCGCGCACACATGCGAGGAACGCACCGGTTGAGCAGTCGTCCGGCGGGTTGCGCGTCGAGGAAGCTGAGCGGCGCGCGCGTGAGGGTGCGCAGCAGCGCCTGGTGGTTGTGCCGCGCCGCCCTCAGACCCGCAAAGGCAAAGCTGAAGGAGCGCGCCAGTGTGAAGAGCGTGTTGAGGCCTGTTTGCACGTACACGCACACACAGGCGCCCGCAGCACACACGTGGCAGCGCATGAGGGGAGTTGCGCTCGCGGCATGCTGACACTTGCCGACGGGCGTTAAGTCATGCTGTGTGCGTGCTGCACTTGCACGCCGGCCCCCACCACGCACCACTGATGATGGCGATGCCGTAGAGGAAGTGCGAGACGCTGGCAAAGGAAGACGGGTCGTCGTCAGGGCCCGCGCCCACCAGCGCCGGCGCCGGCGCTGCCCACGCGCCGGCCGCGGAGCTGCGGTTGCCGCCCCCGGCGCCGCCCGCCCACGCCCAGGCGGCGCCCGGCGACGGGCAGGCGGACGGCGCCGCCAGGGCGCCGCCCACCTGCCTCAGCCACCCGCACGGCTGTGTGGCGCCCGCGACGCCCCCGCCCCCAGGCCACGAGGCCGAGGAGGCCGGAAGCAGCAGCAGCGGAACGACGCCCGTCCCCGCAGCGGGGCGTGGGGTGCCGCTGGTGCCGCCGACTCCCGGGGCGCCCCCTGCCCCCGGGTGCTGCTCCTGCTGCTCTGCGTCCTGGCGCGCCGCCACCCACCATGCCACCCACAGGTCGGCGCCATTCTTGGACGCCTGCGTGTGCACGCGCATCCCCCCTTCCGACACCTGACACCGCTGCAACGGCATCCAGCGAGCCAAGGCCCACGCCTTGAGCAGATGAGAGTGCGCCTGGGCGCATGCAAGGGAGGGGAAGAGGCAGAGGGCTGCAGCTGCTCACCTGCATGGTCAGTAGGCTCAGCAGCACCGCCGCGCACATGCCCAGCCCGACGGCGCGCGCGTACCGCCACCACACAGCGCGCGACACGGCGCCCTCGGCCCGCACCTCCTCCCCCGGGCCGTCCGCCTCCTCCTCCTCCTCCTCCTCGTCCGCCTCCTCCACCACGTCGCCCCTCCGCACGCCCCCGCCTTCGCCCCTGCCGTCCACCTTCCCTGCACTCGCCCCCGGGGTCGCACCGCTGCCAGGCGAGGCGCTGCGGGCGGGATCCGCGCTGCTGGCAGCGTCCGCCAAGCCGCCGCCAGCCTCGGCGCGCAGCGCTGCGGCCGCCTTGGCCTTGGTGGCGGCGGGGAGGGCGCTTGCAGCGGCTGCGGGTGTGGGTGGCGGGGAGGCGAGCGGCTGTGCAGGCAGGGAGTGGTGGTGCTGGAGGTGGTGGTGCTTGGCGTGCTGCTGCACCCAGGGTGCGGGCGGGCCCTGGTAAACCACCCTGCCGTCCCGCAGCTCCACTAGCACGTCCGCCCGCGACAGCCACCTGCGGCACGGAAGAAGTCAGACACGTGCACCTCACAGAACAGCTTGTGAACACAGCAAAGGTAGGTGGGCGAGCACCTCACGCACAGCTGATTCGCCCCAGGCGGTGGTCAGGCAGCAACCATCCTCCCGCACAGCGCGCACCTGGTGGATTGGGTCACCACCACGGTGGTGCGCCCCGCCAGCAGGCTCGCGCCTGCCACGCCGACGCCCTCGCCCGCCCGCTCCGCCGCGCCGGGCCCTCCTCCGCCGACGTGGGCTGGCGGAGGCCCCAGCAGTGCTGCGGTGACGAGGGCGGCGGTGCTGGCGTCCAGGGACGCGAGCACGTCGTCCAGCAGCAGCACCTGGCACTGCGAGTACAGCGCGCGGGCCAGGCCCACCCTGCCGGCCACCAGTGCGCGCAGCAGGGCGGCAACACCTTGTCGGCAGGCCTTGCCCCCGCGGCCCCTCAAGCCTCCAGAGGGCGAGGGAAGCGAAAGGGGCTGTTCCTTCACCAGGCGTGCGTGCGGCCACGGCTGATCGAGCAAGCAGGCGGCGGCGGTGGCACCGCGCGCGCCGCACCTGGCGCGCTGGCCTCCTGACAGGGCCGTGCCGCGGTCGCCGAGCCAGGTGAGGTCGCGCTTGCGCAGCGCGGGCAGGTCGGGTGCCAGGCCCGACGCCTCCAGCGCCTGGGAGGAACGCACGCGCCAAAGGCGCGCACGCAAACACGCGGACGGGAGTTGCTCGGGGCCGTGTGCGTTGGAAGAGAAGCGTTGGGGGCACGGCTGTCGGGGCAGAAGGGGGGGGAAAGGAAATGCCGGTCACCTGCTGCAACGGTCTCAAGGGAAGGGCGAGCGTTGCCGCACCTGGAGATACCGCGCCTCGTCCACGGGGCAGCGCCCCATGGTGATGTTGTCGCGGATGGTGCCGGAGAAGAGCCAGGGCGACTGGGGCGCGTACGCCACGTCCACGCCGGCGGCTGCGCCGGCAGGCGCAGTGGGGAAGGCGGCGGAGGAGGAGGAGGTGGCGGTGCCGGGGACGCGGGCGGAGCCAGAGAGGGGCGTGAGCTCGCCCAGCAGCGCGGCCAGCAGGCTGCTCTTGCCCGCGCCCACCTGCATCACACCATGAAGCCAGAGCGCGTGCCCGACTGGGGGCAGGTGCGGGCGCTGGCCTCCCAGGACCGGCCCCCCGCGCAAGGCGGGTCAATGAGGAGCAAGGCTGGACACAAGACGAGCGTGGAGCGCACCTGGCCCGTGACTGCGGTGAGGCGCCCGGCGGGGACGCGCAGCGTCACGTCCCTGAGGCAGCACTGCGCCTCCCACGGCGCGGCCGCCTCCTGCGCCTGCTCCTGCGCGGGCTGGGCGTGCGGTGTCGCGGCGCGGCCGCCGCCAAGCCCTGGTGGGGCTTTGCTGCCATGCGGCTGCGCCAGCGGGCCGACCTGGGGGTGCTGCCAGGAGAACCACGCGTGGTCTAGCACGGCGGCGGCAGGCGGCTCTGCGCCGGCCCCTGGGGACGCGGCGGCAGAGGGCGCAGGGGGGCCGCTGCTGGCGCTGAGCGCGGCGGTCGTGGCGGCGGGTGGTGCGACGCCTGAGGAGGCGCCTGTGGGCCGCTTGGGAGGTGCTCTGTGTGATGAGGTGGACGAGGTGGAGGGGCTGTCCCACAGCGCGCCGCGTGGGTGCTCGTGCTGCAGCAGGAAGCGGCGCATGCGCGCCACGCTGACCCACGCCTGCAGCAGGCCTGCAAAGCAGGCAGCGCGTGGGGCGAACAAGTAGCCACGTCCTGGCACTGCATGCATCGTGGCGCATCAGGAGCGCACTGGGCGCGTGCGGGCGGGCGCACCGTTGATGACCCAGGGCAGGCTGTTGAGCGGTCCGATGAGCACCTGGGAGTGCAAGGGGGGGCCGGCAAGGGGGGGGCAGCAGGTGTCAAGTCGGGCGCCGCGCGCGGGCGGCGCGGCGTGCCGCCTCGCATTGGCCGCTCCCCCCCGTGCGCGCCAAGGTGGGGCCCCCCGCGTGCCTAGGGCGCCGCACCTGGAAGAGCGCCAGGGAGGTGGCCGTGGCGCCAGCCGTGAGCGGCACCTCCAGCAGGGCCACCAGGCCAAACGTCAGGCACCTGGGCGCGCGCACGCGCACCAAAACTCCGCAAACGCACCTCCCTCCACGCCCTTTGAGCGGGCCAAGCGCCAGCACGGCCACGCAATGCCGCACTCACGTAAAGAGCAGCGAGGTGGTGGCCCAGAGGTAGACGCACCCCGCGTCCAGGTACTTGATGAGGGCCAGCTGCCGCAGCTCGGCCGCGCGGCTCGCCTCAATCTGCTCGCGCGCACGTGCACACGCACACACGCGCACACACACACGCATGGGCGGCGCCTCACATGCCCGCAGCAAGTGCTGTCCTAGAATGCTGAAGCAGGCAGCGACCTCCTCAGTTGATGAAGGTGATTCGTGGCTCAGTTGAGGGTGCGAAAGCCAGCCCGCCGCCACCCCTGTGCACGACAGCGCACCTTGGCCACCACCAGCCGCTCCCAGCTCATCATCTTGACGGGCCGCATTCCCTTGATGAGCTCTGACGTCAGGGACAGGCGCTCGTCCTTGGCGTCCATCAGGCGCTGCGGTGGCGCACCACCCAGCGCGCACACAAGCGCACACACGCGGAGCCACGGTCAGGTTAGCGCAGAGGCGTTCTGCTCAGCCCGACCGCCAGGTGGAAGCAATGCTCTCTTGCTGCCTGGTGGCCGCCCTCGCCCCTTCCCACCACTGCAGCCGAGCACGGCGGTGTGAGGTGCGCGCCCCCGGCGGGTCAGTCCACACTCGGCGGGGACTTACCTTGTTTGCCGCCACAATGTAGACGCTGATGACCCGGTTGATGGGGATGAGCGCGATGCTGATGGCCAGGCCCGCCAGGAAGGCAAAGCGCACCTGCGGCGCAGGCACCCGCCACACGCGTGTGCAGGTGCCACTGCGTGCTCAGCTTGCAGCCCAGTGCGCCCCACAGGGCCCTCCACAGGGCTCTGGGCGTCGCGAGCACTCTCCCCCGTTGCAACCCCCTTGTGCAGGTCCCACCCACTTTCTCACCTGAAAGCACCGGCGCCAGGGTGCCCGCAGGTAGAGCCGCCCTCACCCCTCCTCCAAGGGCGTCCCCTCCTCACCTGGAGGTAGAGCAGCACCAGCGCCAGGGCAATCTGCACCGGCATGGACCACAGCTCGTGCAGGGAGATGCCCAGGTCCAGCACGCGGCCCACGTCCACGCCCACCAGGCTGCTCACGTCCGCCACCTGCCACCACGCGCGCACACCGCCGCTGTGCGCTTGTTCATGCCGCACCCGTTGTGCTGGACCTGAACTGCGCACCAACCAGCGCAGACGGGTTCAGGACGCTCGGGTGCGCACCTTGCCGTTGTCGTTGCCGTCTCCAGACGCCTGGTCGAGCGCCCCACCTCCCCCTGCTGCGTCCTCGTCGCTGCCGCCGCTGTGCCCAGCCGTCTGGCTGGTGGCCAATGCCTTGGCGTACAGCAGCACCTGCAGCCCCGACCTGCACCTGGCCTGTAGGCGCGCCTGCAGGAGCAACGCCACCACCACGGCACACCCAGGCAAGCCGTCACTGTCGCCCTCTCCAACGATAGGTATGGGATGCGCCTCCCGCACCAGGGCATGGCGCGTGCACGCTGGGTGCGCACCATGTGCCAGTTGAAGCCGCAGCTGAGCAAAGCCCTGACGAGGGCGACCGCGCCCATGGCCAGGGCCAGGGTGAGCCCGTACAGGCGCCCGCTGGGACCCAGCGCCTGGAGGCACCAGGCAAGCAAGGCGTGAGTGGGTCAGGACGCCCCTGCCAGGACCCACGCCACGCACAGCCGTGTGCCACACCTCCCACCTGCAGCGCCAGCGCCAGGCCGTCCCACCACGCGCCACCGCCGCCGCCCTGCACCTGCCCGCCGCCCGGCCCCGCCGCGCCGAACGATGCGACGCTGGCGCCCAACGCCGCGCTGCCGGCGTCGTGCGCTGCCGCGGCTGCGGGCGTGCCCCCCTGGGCGCCGGCGTGCGGCCAGGGCGGCAGCGGCGCCGCCAGCCAGTTGACCAGGTCCTTGATGAGCACGGGCCCGGCAAACGCCAGCGCGTCTTGGCCAAACTGCCACACGAGCAAGCACGCAGGCCGCCAAAGGTCGTCATGATGCGCGTTGATGCTGTTGCGTGCGGGCATGCAAGCAGGGACGACCCAAAGGCGGCAGGCGCACCTTGAACAGGCCCGTCGTCACCAGCGGGAGCCAGTACAGCACGCGCAGGCAGCGCAGCAGCGAGGGGTTGCGCGGGTGCGCCGTGCACTCCTGCAAGCGGGCAGCGTGGCGCTGTGCGCTTTTCCAATGCCGGCGATCTGGCGCGCCGCCATGCGCCCGCGCCGGCGCAGGCACCCCGCCCGTCGCACCGCGCGCCACGCAGCCAGGAGCTCCTGCCCGCACGCCTGAGGGTCCAGCTGCGGGTCCAGCAGCAGCATGTCTTCGGGCTGCAGCTGCCGCTGAGCGCCCAAAGCCAGCAAGGGCGCCATCCATCCCAGCGTCAGCGTGGACCACAGCGACCCCGCCTCGCTGCGGGACGGCTGGGAGGACAGCAGCGGCACGGCGCCATCGCGCCTGCGCCGCGCCATGTTGTTGTTGCGTGTGTGGTGGGCTCGGGAGCGCAGGAGGACAGACAGGAGGACGCTTCAAAGCACGGGCTGTCGATTTGAAATGGCGCGGCGACAGGTCAAGCCGCAGGAACGTCAAGCATAGGATCCAAGGGGCACGAGGGACGCACGAGGGACGATATGCACGTCAAGAATAGATGATGAATAGGATGAGGAGGTGAAGGGTCACTGTGCCTTGGCCAGCCGCAGCTCCCGCTCGTACTTCTTCCAGCGCGCGCGCTCGGATCGCATGTCGGCGACGCCCCACCACAGCGGCAGCGCAAACTTGACCGCCTGCGCCCACGCCAAGCAATCACCAGGGCAGATTCTTTGCACCCTCTAGCACGTGACGAAGCACGGTCGCACGCCGCCGCCGATGACCCACGGCGCGCGCCCGCACCTGCCACGCCAGCGCCGCCGCCGCGCAGTGATACCCCGCCACGCCCACCAGCATGGTCGCCAGCGTGAAGCAGAGCTGCACCAGCCCGTACGCCGCCACGCGCCGCGCCACGCTGCCGCGCAGCACAAAGCTGCTCACCAGCCCCCGCTCCTGCCGGCTGCCACCCACCGCCCGGCTCTCCCTGGCAGCCGGAGGCAGCCCTGCGCTGCCGCCCCCCACGCCATCCCCAAAGTCCGCCTCATCCGCTGCCGCCGCCGCCGCCGCCACGCCGTTGCCCGCCGCCGCCCGCTGCTGCTGCTGCTGCTGCTGCAGTTGCTCCAGCAGGCGCTGCTGCTCCCGCTTGCGCGCGCGGCGGGCCAGTGCGTTGTAGCTCGTGTCGTAGCCCCGGGACTTGATCATGGGGCGGAACACCACCTGTGCGCGGTGGAAGGTGGAACTGTGGTTAGGTTTGGCGGTCTGGGAGCTTGAGGAGCGTGCACGCTGTCGGAAGGCTACGGCTGAGCCCACTGCGCCCCTCCTCCCTCAGCACTCAAGAAGCTCCACCCCAGTGGCCTCGCACCTGCACCACCAAAAAGTAGACGAGCTGCCAGGCCAGGTAGAAGGCCAGCGGCGCCGCCGCCAGCCACGCCGCCCACCCGCGCCAGCCGCAGCACACGTGCAGGACGGCGCTGGCGTCGCCAGCACCCGGGAGCGGGCAGCACGTGCCCAGGCCGTCCCAGCCCCAGCGCACCCCATCCCCTGCCTGCCACCACCACGCCGCCCCGCCGCCGCCGACGCCCCGCCGCTGCAGCGCCCCCAGCCCCTGCACCAGCTCCAGGGCCACGCGGCTGGAGGCCAGGGAGGGAGGCAGCCGCGCCAGCAGGCGCCGCGCAAGCGCCGCGGCAGCTGCTCCCGACGGCGCGGCGGCCACAGCGGCGGCGGGCACGTGCCGGCGGGCCGCCAGCGCCAGCCCAGGCAGCAGGTGGATCAGCACGCTGCGCAGAACGAAGCAAAGGGTCCGCACGCCCTTGAACTCATGGCAAGGTGGCGTCCGCTCGGCAGGAAGCTGGGGGGCAGGTGGGCCACCCGGGCGGGCACCTGATGGTCTTGTCGGGGGCGTCCAGCACCCAGGCGCACCGCCAGGCGATGAGCGCCGCCGCCAGCGGCCCCTCGGCCAGCATGTAGGTGGCGGCGTTGAGCCCCTCCCACCACCAGGCGCTGCGCGCGCTGTGGCCGGGCGCGGGCTCCAGCAGCAGCAGCGCCACCACCGCCACGTTGGCGAACTGCGCTTTGTGAGGCAGCATGACCACGGTGCGTGCAGCAGCAGGCTGCAGGCGCCGTGCGCATGCCCCCCAGAGAGCGCTCACGTAGCAGAAATCGACGAGGAAGAAGACGAAGCCGCGCTGCCAAAAGTCCACCACGCGCCACGGCAGCGCGATAGCCGCAAACAGGAGGAAGGCCGGGCAGAGCAGCGTTGGCGCGCCCGCGCACAGCGCCACCAGAGCCACCAGCAGCGCCACGCCGACCACTGCATGCCAGGACGGCGGTGGCTCTGCCGGCACGCCCAGGCTGGACCGCCGACGGTGGTGCACGAAGCGAGGAGGGGCCTGCGCGGCGCCGTTTGCCGTGGCCTGCACGGCGACCACTGGCCCCTCCTGCGCCTCCTGACCCATCCTCCTCCTGGCCTGGGCCTGAGGCCACACTGAGGTGTGTTCACACTGTAGAACCCAGCGGGTTGTGGGTTGTGGGTTCTGGGTCAAAGCGGGCAGCAGAGCGGAGCGGGGAAGCACCAGGCAGGCCGACAAAGTGGGCAGTCCGCCCATTACGCCCTGGATCGGGGGGCCAGCAACGGGCATCAGCGCGACCGCGACAGCGCAGTCAGTGGTGCGTGGCGCGTGCTCGGCTGCACAGTGTCGTCAAAGTCGTGTGCGTCGACGAGAGCGGCTATAGCCCCCGCTTCCAGAGGTGCCGAGTGCAGAACACCATTTCGCCTCAGCAGCAGCAAGCAGGCGCAGCCGCGGCAGCAGCGCTGTGAGCTCCCTGCTGCATCAACCCCCAAATGCTGCTCTGGCCGGGGCAGCGCGCGGCTGCAGGCAAGCAGACGTCGGCCGTTGGCGCGAAGGCGCAGCAGCAGCAGCAGCAGCAGCCGCCGCACAGCCTGATCAGCAGCACGGCCGAGGCCGGGGCGTCCTCATCCGCCCTGTTCGCCGCTGACCCGGGCCCCTCCTCAGCCCACACCACCTCGTACGTGGATGCCGAGGCAGAGGGGTGCGTGGAACAGGACGACGAAGGTGAGAGAGGCCCTGGGTCCGTTGAGAATCTGTTCCTGAGAGCGTGCGCTGCAATTGCGATGTGCTTCAGCCCAGTGCGGCGGCGCGTGCGTGGCAGGTGACGCATACTTCGACGACGAGGAGAACGAGGACGACGACCAGCTCTTCGAGACCATGGACGACACGCCGGCCAAGATCCAGCCCGGCCTCCTGATCGGTTCCTTCCTGGCAGAGCAGAACAAGGAGAAGCTGAGGCGCGCCGGCGTCACGCACGTGCTGCAGGCGAGTTGGCTGCCACGCCACGCCACGCCACGCAGGGCACGTCAGTGTGATCGGCTTCCTCTGCACTGCGTGACTGGGGTTGGTGCTGGTGGGTGGTGCGTCCGCAGGTGGCCGAGGGGCTGACGCCCTCGCACCCTGACGACTTCTCTTACCTCGGGATTCAAGTGAGCGCCCCCTACACCAGCCACCTCACCCTGGCGGTTGTGGCCCCGCGCGCAGCGCACGCCCTCTTGCCCAGCCGTTGCCCCAACCGGACGCGAGCGGGCGGGCCGCCGAGGCTGCGCCCACCCTTCCCGTGTGCGCTCTCTGCCCGCGCCGTCGGCAGGTGATGGACTGCCCCTCGGAGGACCTGGTGGCCCACTTTGCGCGCGCCTTCCAGTTCATCGACTCGGCAGTGGAGCAGCAGGGCGCCTGCTTCGTGCAGTGAGTCGCACGAGTGTGTGCCTGCTGCTGCAGCGGCGGGGCTGTGGTGCTGCGCGTCGTTGCAGCGCCACAACAAGCACACTGCGTGCGTAAACCAGCATTCAGGCGCGCGGCTGCGCTCGTGCTGTGCTTGGCTGCATGCGCACGCAGCTGCGTGGCGGGCGTGTCGCGCTCCTCCACCGTGTGCATCGGCTGGCTCATGTCCAGGGAGCGCCTCTCGTACGACGACGCCTTTCGGTGCGTGGCGGTGTGCTGCTCTTCCTCCTGGTGCTGTGTGCGGGCAGCGAGGTCGAGAGCAAGGCCCGCTGTGGCCCAGCGCCGTGCTGCGATTGCGCGCCTGCCGCTGGCGCAGGCGCGTGCACGCCGTTCGGCCGTGGATCATGCCCAACATTGGGTTCCGGCGCCAGCTGCAGCTGTTTGAGGAGCTCGGCTGCGACCTGGGTGAGCGACCTGGGGCCCTGTGGGCACCTACAGACGAGCCAGTCATGTGGCTTGGCCCGGGGTGCAGGCGTCGGCGCGCACACCTGCCACGGGAGCCACCTGTGCACCTGCCGGGCTGCGCTGCGCAGGCAAGTGGCGGGCCTGGCGCCACCGCGAGGTGCACGGCCACGACTTTGACGAGGAGCCGGCCGCCGTGGTGTCGTTGGCGGGCCTGGGCATACGCGCCCCGGCGCCGGCGGCAGCGGGCGCCACTGGCAAGGAGGGCAGCGCCGGCACGCAAGGTGAGGGCCTGGGCGCCTTGTGTGCTTGTCCATGGGGGCCTGGGCAGCCCCTGAGGAGGTGCCGATCGCTGGCCGGTGGTGGTGGTGGTGGTGCGCAGGTGCTGTGAGTGGCCAAGGTGGAGGCGGCGAGCCGGCCACCTGACGGGCGCAATGAGCCCTCGTGCCGCTGCTGGCCCTCTTGGCGCTCTCTGGATGAGAGCAGCAGAGCGCCAGAGCTCTTGTCCCGACGTGCTGTAGAGCAAAATGACGCGCTGAGACCCCGCAGGGAGGGTCGCCGCAGGTTGTGCATCGCGCCCTCATCCCTTTGACACCGCTCCTTGTGCCAGACGGTGCGGCGCTCTCTGTGGCGCCTGCCACAACGCCACATTTGGGCTGGCCAGTGTGCTCTGAAGACTCAAAAGACCCCAACAGCGCCCTCCTCCTCACCGCTCCTGTTTGCTCTCCTTCCTTCACTTGTTCGCGCCACACGGTTAGCTATTCGCGGGAGGTGCCCCGTGCGCTAAGCACGGTGGGCTCTGGTGCTTTTGCTATTCATGGTCGTGTGTGGCGTGTGCTTGCGTGGCTATGTTCGCTGCCTCCTCTTCCCCTCTCATCACCCCCTCACCTTTCCGCCCCCGCTCAGCGCTCCTGTCTGTGGTTGTCGCTCTGCCTTGAAAAAGAGTCCCTCTCGCTGCTACGACGCAATGCTCCTGAAGCGGCCCCTGGCCAAACCTTGCAAGTCAGCGTGCCATGGACATCCCGAGAGTGTCACCCCTGCTCCATGTCAGCGACGCCATGGTCCGCCGGAGGCCCCGCGCCAGCCGCAGCACTCGGCGCGTGCGCAGCGCTGTGCCGCCGCACCACGGCCGCCCCGTCCTCCTCGTCCTCATCCCACCCAGGCGCGGCGCCATTCAACCGTGTCCCGGGCCCTGCTCGCCGGGGGGCCGCCGTGCACCAGAGCCCGTGGTGCGCCGCTCTGGCCCGCGCCACCACGCCCCCGCAGGCGGGACAGACGAAACTGGAGCCGTCCTGCAGGGCGCACAGGCTCAGCGCCTCCCTCCCCGTCTCCTGCAGAGGGCACAGGGTTTCGGAGGGTGCATCACGCTCCGGCACCCGGGGTGGCATTTGCGGGATCATCACAGCAAGTAGCGGCGCACCGTGAGGATAGGCGGTTGAGCGCCTTGCACCAGCGGCACGTGGGGCCACTGTGCGTCTTGCTGCTGGTCGTTGTGGGACTTGGCGGGGTGCGGCGCGAGTGAAAGCGCCCCCAGCGTTTGCGCTGCCGTAGCCACCTGCTGGCGCTGCACCGCCGCTGGCGCGGCTGTCGCCGCTGAACTGAGGCTGAACTGGGACATGAGAATCTCCAGGTGAGGCTGCTGCTGCTGCTGCAGCTGCTGCTCCGGGTGGCGCTGGGGGGCCTGGGCGTGGCTGGGCGGCGGGAGGAGCACCGTGGGCCCTTCCAAGGTCATGCCTGACAGTTGCTGCGGCAGCGACTGCAGGGCCGCATCGCGCATGTAGAGGCTCTCCTGTTGGGCTGAGGCAGTGGCGCCTGGAGGAGATCTCGAAGACAAGCCTGCCTCTGCTCGAGCTGCTGCTGCTGTCTTCTGAGCTGCGTTATGCGGAGTTGTGCCAAGCGTGTGTGAGAGAGCCGGACTTACGGGCGCAAAAATCCCTCCCGAGCGCTCCGGGCGCTCACCCACGCCATGCACCCTCCCCCCGCGCAGCAAAAATGGCAACGAGCAGCAAGGTGGCGGACTGCAAGAAGAAGAAGGAGGAGGAGGAGGAGGCATCAATCACTGCTTGTAGCGCATGGTGGCCTTCTCAAAGCCAACCGTGGGGAACTGCGTGGCGAACGCCTCAACGTCCTTCTTCAAGGCCTCCACCTCGGCAGGCACCTGCTGACATCGCGCAGAAACAATGACAGGGGCAGCGCCGCAAGGCGCCTTGGTTTTGCGAAGCACACACACGCGCGTGCGCCTGCGGCGCACGCCCAGGTGGGCGGCGGCGCGCCCAGCGCACGCAACCGTGAGAGCTCTCACCTCCTTGTTGAGCGCGTCCCTGAAGTCCTTGAGCTTGGGGCCGTACTTCTTCTTGAGGTCCACAGCGATGGCCACGGCGCGGCTCACGAACTCGGCCACCTGGCAGCAGCGCGCGGCGGCGCCACACGCTCGCCCCACATCACCACCAGACACTCCCTCTAGGCCACTAGCCCCCGCCCCCACACCCGTCACAGGCCGCGCCCTCGCTTTCTCACCTGCTCAAAGTCCTTCTCCACAAAGCCGCGGCTGGTGAGCGCGGGGCTGCCCATGCGCAGGCCGCCGGGCACCAGCGCGCTCGTGTCGCCGGGCACCGTGTTCTTGTTGGCGGCAATGTGCGCCAGCTCCATCACGCGCTCCACGCGCGACCCGTCCACGCCCTGCGCACACGCACCGCGCGCACAGTCAAGCTAGTGAGCAAGCCTCTCCGCACTAGGCGCCATGAGAACGCTCTCCCCAAGGCGCGCATGAGGGCGCAGTGCCGCATGGGGCCGCCCCCGCTGACCTTTGGCCGGAGGTCCACCAGCACGATGTGGTTGTCGGTGCCGCCGCTGACCAGCTTGAAGCCCCGGTCCGCCAGGCCCTTGGCCAGCGCCTGCGTACGGTTCACCCAGCAGCAGTGCTTGGTTGGGTCCAGCACCCTCCTCCCCACGGGCGCACGCGAGCGCACCAGGCTCGAGCGTGACCGTGCCGCAGACAACCAAGCAAGGAAGGCACAGGCACAGTGCGCAGGCTCACCTTGCTGTTGCGCAGCACCTGCTCCTGGTAGGCCTTGAACTCGCCGCCCTGCGCCTGCTTGAGCGCGCACGCCAGCCCGCTGATGGTGTGGTTGTGCGGCCCGCCCTGCGGCAGCAGCAACGGCAGCAGTGACGTCGACGCACACGCGCGGCGAGGCGCGACTTTCCGCTCCCCGGCCTCAGAGAGTCAGCGACAGGTGTGCCAGGCGGCCCCTCCAGCGAGACCCACCCACCCACCCCCAGTGCGCGCACCTGCAGGCCGGGGAACACGGAAAAGTTGATCTTGTCCTCGATGTCGTACGGGATCTCCTTGCCCGTCTTGGCGTCCGTCTTGCGCACGCCCTGCGCGCCCACAGCAACAAGCGCCGTACGACGAGCGAGTCAGCTCCCACACCTGCAGGCGTCAGCCCGCAACGTGTCCTGCGGCACACGAGGCCCCAGTCCCCAGTGCTGGACCAGTTGCCCTCAGGCTGAGCTGAGTACGGCACGTCGCTCCTCACACCCAGGCGTGACGGCATCCCAGGCCCCCACCCCCCACCCACCCACACACACACGCACCTTGCGGTAGAAGATCATGGCGCCCCTGGGCCCGCGCAGCGACTTGTGCGTGGTGGTGGTGACAATGTCAGAGTACTCGAACGGGGACGGCACAATGCCCGCCGCCACCTGCACACAACCACCACCGCATGGTGACGCCCTGCTGTCCCGCGCTCGGCACAGGCTGCACCTGGACAGCCCCGCTCCAGCACCTCCCTGCAAGGTGCCTGGTCCCCCATGCTCCCCTGGAACCCCTCCCCTCCCCCCCAAAGGCCAGGTGACTGACCAGGCCGCTGATGTGCGCCATGTCGGAGAGCAGCCAGGCGCCCACGCTGTCGGCAATCTTGCGCATGCGCGGGTAGTCGTAGTGGCGCGTGTAGGCGCTGGCGCCTGCGGGGCGGGCCACGCCGCACCACACCACCTCAAGTCGCACGTCGGCACCACCACGCCTGCTGCCGCCCACCAAACTGCTCAGGAGCGCACCCCACGGTGTCCCACGGACCTGCCACGATGAGCTTGGGCCGGAAGAGCTTGGCCGTCTTCTCCAGCGCGTCGTAGTCAATCAGGCCCGTCTCCTCGTTCAGCCGGTACGGCATGGTCTGCGCAGGCGCACCAACCAGCGACGGCAGGGCTGCTCATCATCGCCGGGGCGCCGACCCTGGTTGTTCTGCCGCCTCCCCAGGCAGAGCAGGCAGGCAGGCAGTGCGGGCCACGGCTCGCACCTCGAAGAAGATGGAGGTGGCGCTGATCTTCTTGGTGTCGGTCTGGAAGCCGTGGCTTAGGTGCCCGCCGTGCGGCAGGTCCAGGCCCATGATGCGGTCGTGCGGCTGCAGCAGCGCCGTGTACACCTGGAAGTTGGCCGGCGAGCCCGACAGAGACTGCACGTTGACGCCCCACTTGGCAGGGTCCAGGTGGAAGGCCTCCAGGGCGCGCTTCTGCGCACGCACAAGAGGAGCGCAATGGCAGCGGCGTGAACAGGCGCGCCATGCGGCTGCTCCTCCTCCCATCCCCCCGTGAACGATAGCTGCCATCTGGGTGAGCCCCCCACATACGAGAGTCCGTCCCCCAGGCACCTGGCAGAGGCGCTCGGCCATGTCGATGAACTCGTTGCCTCCGTAGTAGCGCGCGCCGGGGTAGCCCTCCGAGTACTTGTTGGTCATGACGCTGCCCACCGCCTCCATCACGCTCGTGCTCACAAAGTTCTCGCTCGGGATAAGCTCCAGACCCTGCGAGAGAGGCGGGCGCGAGCATGCACTCTCGCCCACGCACCTGCCTCTTCCCCCCCCTCCGCACTGAACGCTGAGCTGCACGCTTTGATCCGCCACGCAGCAAAGCTAGCCCGACCTTGTACTGGCGGTTCTTCTCCTTCTCAATGATGTCGAAAAGCTCGGGGTCGACCTGGGACAGCGGCGCGTTGAGCACCTTGGGCCACTGCAGCGACACAGGTGTGCGTGCGCACGGCGGCACAGGCGCAAGGATTGCGTGATCCAGGCCCCAGCCTGCTCGTGCCAAGGTGCAAGCAGGGCCGGCAGCTGCGCGCGCACCGTGACGTGCGCCCGCTCGCTCTGCGCGGCGAAGCGGCCATACTCCTCCTCGTTCGTGGCCGGCTGCGAGCGGGCAGAGGGCAGGCGGCAGCGCGCGTCAGCCTGCAGAGCCTTGGCGTCGTGCTGCTCGCGTCCCCCTGCGCTGATGCGCGCTGGCGTTGGTGGTGATGGGGAGGCTCCTTTTTGCGGGGCAACGTGTCGTGCTCGCGTGGCCGTGCAGCGCGCGCCAAGAGCACGCAGCACGCCTGCGTGGTGCGCAGCTGCTGCGGCGCTGCGATTGCTGCACGCTGCACGCGCACGCTCCACAGGAGGAGCTCCAGAGCCTGCGCAGGCTGAAGTCCTGGCCAGAAGCACCAACCTGTGCGGCGAAGAAGCGGGGCTGCGCGCCATACGCCTGCGAGCGATGAAGCGGACGAGCGCGCACGCACGGCTCAGGCGCTGCGCCTGCGCCTGGATCGCATTTCTGGCTCGGGTGAGGCTCGCTCCTGGGCGCACACCTGCAGGGAAGACGCTGCGGCGCTCTGCTGCTGCTGCAGCAGGCGGAGCGCGAGCGCTGATCCACGGCGCAGCATCTTGACGCGCAGAACAAAATCGCCGACGCACTCGTCCTGCGCGCGCAGAAGAGGAGCCAGGCCCTGAGCATGCAACCCCCCAGCAGCAGCAGGAGCAGCGTGCAGCGCGCAGCGCAGCAACATGCGCTGGGTGCCCTGCCACCGCCTGCACTCCTCCTACCGCAGCTGCCGCGGCGCCAGGTTCGCCGCCAGGCCTCCGCACAGCGCGCCCGGGCACCACGCGCTGCACCAGCAGCAGCCGGCGCAACGCAGCAGCAGCGCAGCAGCAGGGGCAGCATCAGGAGCACCCAGCGCGATGGGCGCTGCGCCGCCGCCAAAGGTGGCCACCAGCGCGCATCCCGCAGCATTGTGCCGCCAGCCGCACCGCCACACCCGCACTGACCACGCGCACACCACCGCACGGTGGCACTGCAGGTGGTGGTGGTGACGGGCCCCACCGGCGTGGGCAAGACGGCCGTGGCGCTGCTGCTGGCTGAGCGCCTGGGCGGGGAGGTCGTCAGTGCCGACAGCGTGCAGGTGTACAGGGGCCTGGACGTGGGCTCTGACAAGGTGCGCGCCGTGGCCATGCTGTCCAAGCCTTTAAGGGCCCCGCGCCGCGTGCGCCGAGCTCCGACTTGCCAAAATGTGCGCGTCGCCCTTCCCGCCATTGCCCCCGCCCTGTGCAGCTGCCGGTTGCTCAGCGCCGGGGCGTGCCGCACCACCTGCTGGACGTGTGCGACGTGCACGAGGAGTACAGCGCGGGGTGCTTCCACGACCAGGGCCGGGCCGCCATCCGCGACATCCTGCAGGTGCGGGCGCCTCGCCGTCCCTGCCCAGCGACTGCGCCAGCGTGGCAGCGTGGTGTGTGTGACGCGGCGCTTCTCCAACACCACGAGTGCTTGGGGTGCGTTGCGCTCTCGCAGCGGGGGCGCGTGCCGGTGGTGGCGGGCGGCACGGGCTTTTACCTGCGGCTGCTGATTGAGGGCAAGCCCGCCACCAACCGCACCACGCCCGAGCTGGAGCAGGCGGTGGAGCAAAGGGTGCAGCAGGTGAGGAGGCGAGGAGGCGACACGCTGCGCCGGCGCCGGCATGTGGGCAGCGGCGCGGCGCGATGCTTGGGGCGCGCATGCGTGAGTGCAGGCGTGGGCGGACGCCGCGCGGGAGGCGGGCCTGGGCTCCCAGGACGCCTCCTCGCAGCTGCCACCCGAGGCCAAGTGGGACGCGGCGGTGCGGCTGCTGGGCGAGGCGGGGGACCTGGAAGCCATGCAGAGGTGCGTGCGCGTTCCAGTGGGTCGGGCGGCCACGCTCCTCTCCACGTGACCACCACCGAGCAGCGGTTTGCCCAACTGGCGATCGCTTGGCCGTTTCAGGATTGGCCAGGAGCGCAACAACTGGTACCGCCTCAAGCGGGCGCTGGCCATCCTCATGGCCAACCCGGGCCGCACGCTGCGCGACCTGGACGTGCCCGCCGCCTCGGCGCCGGCGCCGCCCGCCGCGCAGGGGCAAGCGGAGCAGCAGGGGAGCCTCAGCGGCGCAGCGGCGGACCCGGCGCCAGCTGCAGTTCCCCAGGGTGACGAGGCGCTCGACTTTCGCACGTTTTTCCTGCACCGGCCGCGGGCGGCGCTGTACGCAAAGGTGGAGCGGCGCCTGCAGGAGATGGTGCGCGCGCTGCGTGGCGCTCTATGCTGAGGTGCAGCAGCAGGACGAGCGCGGGAGCACGCGTGAAGGATGGCGCGCCCCGCCCCAAAA
>VFQP010003028.1_pt1 | contig 17710 bp, 11 predicted proteins | sample 3512351 | NCBI WGS metagenome assembly VFQP01 (sample SAMN10412372, study PRJNA504923) | tailings metagenome | isolation source: Relicate 1 Philex TSF1 revegetated site | place: Philippines: Tuba, Benguet | collected 2017-08-29
TCTTCTTTTACAACCTCTCTCTGAGTGTCTACACCAACTTGATTGATCTGTGCGTGGCGAAGCCTCTCTGCCTCCATCCAAAGACCCAGCTGCTCATTATTGGAAGGAAAAGTTTCATAATAATAAGTTCTGTCGTTGGTTGTATTGGCATTGTTCTGCCCACCGTTAGACGAAACAATCTTAAACCATTCACCTCTTTTGATATTAGGCGTTCCTTCAAATAACAGATGCTCAAAGAAATGCGCAAAACCTGTTCTTCCCACTACTTCATCTTTCGCTCCTACATGATACATGATACCTGTCGTTACTACAGGTGCAGAATTGTCCTGATGAAGAATAACGTGAAGACCATTTGGTAAATCATATTCTTCAAACTTGATTTGCTGTGCGTTCAGCATTGCTCCGAAAAAGGCAGCCGCTGCAGCACTAAGAAGTCGTTTTTTCATAAATAGAAATTGTTTTGTCAATAAGTCTCAAAAATACATTATTTGTTACAATTTTGGAAAAACTTTTGCATATGGTTGTGGTGAGAAAAAAATTAAACTTTTGTGGTATCTGTTTCCAGAATTAAATTTTATTAAATTGATAAATAACAACTAATTTTGATTTCCAAATCTGATAATGAAAAATACTTTACCTTCCGATATATCCTACGATTCACTTACAACTCTTTTCAGTCAGGCACCGGTAGCAATGTCTCTTCTGATGGGAGGTGATTATGTCATTCACACTGCTAATCCTAAAATTCTTGAACTTTGGGGTAAAGACGAATCATGCATAGGTAAGCCATTGTTTGATGTATTGCCTGAAATAAAATCGCAGGGTTTTATAGAAATAATGGATAATGTTTACCATACAGGCGAAATTTTCAAAGGTGATAAACTTTCGGTCTATCTGGATAAATATGGTTTATATGAAGAGCATTTTTTCGATTTTATTTATTCTCCGGTTTATGACAAAAGCCATGAGCAGATTATTGGGGTAAGTGTTGTTGCAACAGAAGTTACCGATCAGGTTCTATCAGAAAAAAGATTAATAGAAAGTGAATACAGATTTGAAGATCTGATACAAAAATCAGACTATTCGATTGCAATTTACAGATCAGAGGATTTGTTTATAGAATTGGCCAATGAGCCGATGCTGAAAACATGGGGCAAAGAAAAATCTGTCATCGGAATGAAACTGGAAGATGCACTTCCTGAACTGGAAGGTCAGCCATTCATAGGTTTGCTTAAAGATATTTTTGTCACCGGTAAAACCTATACCGCAAAAGAAGACAGAGTAGATCTGGTAGTAGATGGGAGGCTTCAGACGTTTTACTATAATTTTTCTTATAAGCCTTTAAAAAACTCTGACGGGAAGGTTTACGCCATTTATAATGTGGCAGTAGATGTAACTCATTCTGTTAATGCCCGAAAAGAAATTCAGAAAAATGAAGAAAAGCTGAGGGAAATGGCAAATTCAATGCCTCAAATTGTTTGGACTACTGATCCCAACGGGAGATTGCAGTATATGAATGAAAAATGGTTTGATTTTGTTGATACTAATTCGGAAATAAACCTCACAGAGTCGGTGAAAAATATGATAAAGCCGGAGGTTTTTGAAAAAATTGATGAAATTTGGAAAGAATGCGTAAAAACAGGAAGGAATTTTGAGGTAGAATATGAATTTCGTAATCCGTCGAATGAAGAATATCGCTGGTTTCTCGCAAGAGCTGTGCCTATCTTTAATGAAAAAAATGAAATCAAAGAGTGGATAGGAACTTTTACTGATATTGATGATTTTAAAAAACTGCAGACTCAAAAAGATAATTTTCTGGGTATTGCCAGTCATGAGCTGAAGACTCCTCTTACAAGTTTAAAACTTTACACACAGGTTATAGAAAGGAATCTTTTGCTCAACGGAGATCAAAGAAATGCTGATATTGCCTCAAAAATGGACTCTCAGATAGAACTTCTTAACGGTCTCGTAAGAGATTTGCTGGACGTAACAAAGATTCAGAATGGGCAGATTCAGCTTAATGAGTCTAATTTTGATTTTGATGAACTGGTTGATGAGGTGGTAACAGAACAGCAAATGGCATCCAGGCATAAAATTGTTGTTCAGAAAGGCAATATCGGTGAAATTTTTGCAGACCGGCACAGAATTGCTCAGGTAATGAGTAATTTGATCTGTAATGCAACGAAATATTCTCCGGAAGCAGATGAGGTTCATGTAAAAGCTTCGTTATCGGATGGTAATATTCAGTTTAGTGTAAAAGATTTCGGAATCGGTATTCCACCTGAAAAGCAGTCGAAGGTCTTTGAACAGTATTACCGGGTAAGCGGCTCCAAAGAACATACATTTCCTGGGTTGGGTTTGGGACTTTATATTTCATCTGAGATCATTAAAAGATCGGGTGGTAAAATTTTTGTCAACTCAGTTGAAGGAAAAGGGTCTGATTTTTGCTTCCAGATTCCAACATGCAAAAAATAATAACGTACAAAAAAATAAAAAAATGTCTGATTCGCTGAAGGTATTGGTAGTGGATGATAGTCCTGCAATAGTAGATTCAATAGGGATGATGCTGGATTTTGAGGGTTTTCGGGTAGAAAAATTTTATAAAGGCTCTGATATGTTCAAGACACTGAGTCCGGAATCTAAACCCAATGTAATTCTGATGGATATGTGGCTTTCCGGAGAAGACGGAAGAGATATCTGCAAAATGGTAAAAGCTGATGAAAATCTGAAAAGTATCCCGGTTTTGATCATGTCTGCAAGTCGTGGATTAGAGCAGTCAGCCTTAGATGCGGGAGCAGATGCATTTATTGCCAAACCTTTTGACATCAATGATATGATTGAAAAAATAAGGCTTTATTCTAAGTAATGACTAATGGTTTGGAAGACGTCATAATTAAAAACCTATAAACTTCTTTAAGCAAAAGGCTTTGGCTTACAGTAAATCATATGGTTGTCAACTGATAATACTACTAATAAACGCAATCAGCCAAACCAGGCTGATTTTTATTTTTATCTCAATGATGATTCATCTTTCCAGGATCTAATTTGAATTCTCCTTATAAAACACTATTTTTGTTTTCCAAATTTTTTTGCAGTATGGATTATCTGAATGGACTGAATGAATCACAATATGAAGCTGTTACAACACTGGAAGGACCTTTGATGGTACTTGCAGGAGCCGGTTCCGGGAAAACGCGTGTTCTTACCATGCGGATCGCTCATTTGATTACCAATGGAGTAGATCCTTTCAATATTCTGGCGCTTACCTTTACCAACAAGGCGGCTAAAGAAATGAAAGAACGTATTGCAAAAGTTGTAGGACAAAGCAATGCAAGAAGCCTGTGGATGGGAACTTTTCACTCCGTATTTGCAAGGATTCTGAGAAGTGAAGCGCATTATCTGGGGTATCCTTCCAATTTCACTATTTATGATCAGCAGGATGCGCTGAATGTGATTAAAAAAGTGATTAAAGACCTGAATATTGACGCAGATTTGTACAAGCCGAAGAAAGTTCAGGCAAGAATTTCATCTTATAAAAATAACCTTATTACTGTAAAGGCTTATTATAATAATCCGGAACTGTTGGAAGCTGACGAAAAAGCCAATATGAAGTTTCTCGGTAAGATTTATGAAAAATATGTAGAAGCCTGCTTTAGAAACGGGTCGATGGATTTTGATGATTTATTGTTAAAAACAAATGAGTTGCTGACTAGATTTCCTGAAGTTTTGGCTAAATATCAGGACAGGTTCAGATACATTCTGGTGGATGAGTATCAGGATACCAATCATTCACAATACCTGATTGTAAAAGCATTAGCCTCAAAATTTGAAAATATTTGTGTAGTAGGAGATGATGCACAATCGATCTATTCTTTCCGTGGAGCGAATATCTATAATATTTTAAATTTTAAAAAAGATTATCCCGATGCAGTAACGGTTTCACTGGAGCAGAACTACCGGTCGACTCAGAATATCGTGAATGCAGCGAATGTAGTGATTGCCAAAAACCTTCAGCAGTTTAAGAAAAATGTTTTTAGTGAAAACGAAGAAGGGGAAAAAATAAAAGTGTATCGTTCACTTTCTGACGCTGATGAGGCGAACTTTGTTGCCGGAAATATCTGGGAAATCCATAACAGAGATCAAAGAAAATTTGGGGAATTTGCAATTTTATACCGTACCAACTCTCAGACAAGAGCATTTGAAGATGCTTTAAGAAGAAAAAATATTCCCTATAAAGTCTATGGAGGTCTCTCTTTTTATCAAAGGAAAGAGGTAAAAGATTTAATTGCCTATCTCAGACTTTTAGTCAATGAAAATGACTCGGAAGCTTTGATGAGAATCATCAATTACCCTGGAAGAGGAATTGGCGATACTACTCAGAATAAATTGATCGTTTTTGCAGATTCTCAGAATGTTTCGGTATCAAAAGTTTTAAGTAATCTGCCGATGTATGCACCGCATATGGGTTTTAATAACGGAGTCATTACCAAGCTGAATGATTTCTGGTCAATGATCAAAGCTTTTCAGGTTTTGCTTAAAACAGAAACGGCATACAATGTTGCCATGGAAGTGGCTAAAAGAAGTGGTCTGATTAAATTTTTAAAAGACGACCAGACTCCTGAAGGAATTTCAAGGGTAGAAAACGTACAGGAATTGATGAACTCTATGCAGGGATTCATTGAGGAGCAAATGCAGCTGGAAGACGGGGATCCGAGTTTACCCAATTTCCTGGAAAACATTGCACTTTCGGCAGATACACAAAAGAAAGATGACGCAGATGATGCTGTTTCTTTAATGACGATTCACCTTTCCAAAGGTCTGGAGTTTCCGGTTGTGCATCTGGTCGGTTTAGAGGAAAATCTTTTCCCGAGCTTTATGAGTTCTGCAACAAGAGAGGATCTGGAGGAAGAAAGAAGATTGTTTTATGTAGCCCTAACCAGAGCTGAAAAACAGGCGTTTTTTTCCTATGCTGTGTCGAGATTTCAATGGGGTAAAATTACCGATGCAGAACCATCAAGATTTTTAAGTGAAGTGGATGAAGAATATATCGAATTTTTAAATCCGGCGATGCAGGGCAGATTCATTAATAATTCAGGTATTACCTCCAATATTTTTGATGAGCATCCTTCGGAAATCCGCAGCTTCAAAAAAGTTGAGAAAAAAACCATTACTAAAGCAGATAGAGATAAACCTATTGCCGAGCCAAGAAAGCTAAAGCCGGTAAGTACTGCCAGAATTATCAACCCGAGCGGAGCTTCTTCTCAGGATATTGAGGTGGGAGATAAAGTAAGACATGACCGTTTCGGCGTTGGTGAAGTTGCATTTTTAGATGGTACAGATCCACAGAACATTAAAGCGAAAGTGATTTTCCTTCACGAAGGCGAAAAGAATCTGATTCTGAAATACGCAAAATTGACGAAAATTTAAAAAATCAAAAGTTTTTGAAAGTATTTGTACGGGAAACCGTACAGGCTGCCTATTGTCTTAGTTAAAAGAAACCTTGTGAAGAATAATACATTTGTATCTTTACACTCCAAAATATTTAAAATGAAAAAGCTCCTTTTTATCCTCTTTCTTAGTTTAGTTTCATTTCAAACCTTTGCGCAGGATTACAAAACGGTCAATAATATTCATTATTATGACGAAAAAATAAACAAGTCTGATGCATACATCAGTGAAAGATGTGTTTTGGATATTTATATTCCGCAGAATATCAAAGATTTTCCGACAGTAATCTGGTTTCACGGTGGAGGAATTACCGGAGGGGAAAAGTTTATTCCTGATGAGCTCAAAAATCAGGGCATTGCTGTAATTGCTGTAAATTACAGATTGTCACCAAAAGTAAAAGCGCCTGGATATATTGAAGATGCGGCGGCGGCAACAGCCTGGGTTTTCAAAAATATTAAGAAATACGGAGGAAATGATGAGAAGATTTTCATTACAGGGCATTCTGCAGGAGGTTATCTTGCAATAATGGTAGGTTTGAACAAATCTTATCTGAATAAATATCAGATTGACGCCAACAAATTAGCCGGAATTATACCTTTCAGCGGACAGATGATTTCACATTTTACCACCAGAAAAGAAAAAGGAATCGGCGAACTTGATGCGAGAATAGATGATATGGCTCCTCTGTATTTTATACGTGCAGACGCATCTCCTTTACTTTTGATTACCGGAGACAGAGAAAAAGAGCTGATGGGAAGATACGAAGAAAATGCCTATATGTGGAGAATGATGAAACTGAAAGGTCATAAAGAAACTACTTTATACGAACTGCAGGGCTTTGACCACGGAGGAATGGCACACCCTGCTTTTCCTTTGCTTTTGAATGAAATCAAAAGAGTAGAAAAAAGTAAGAAATAATTGTAGAATGCAGTAACTATTTGATCACTGCATTTATTTTTTGCCACAGAACATCATCAAAATCGGAAAGTGCAGGGTTTATGTTGTCTGCAGCGTCACCCATTCTGATCACTACTAATTTTTTGCTTGGGACAACATAAATTTTCTGATCGTTTTTTCCTAAAGCGCAAAAAAGATCATCCGGAGCATTAGGAATAAGCTTTCCGCTAAACTGAAATTGTGTTTGGGGCAGGTGATAGCTTGTTTTTCCGTTGAGCCACCACAAATATCCGTAAGCCAGATTAATGTTTTGTGATGTACTAACAGCATTCTGAAAGTAATTGGAATTAATAACTTGAGTTCCGTTCCAGTTTCCCCGGTTCAAAGCCAGCAATCCGAATCTTGCCATACTTTTTGTTGTACTCCAGTATACACTGTTGTTGCCATTTTGAATCCAGCTTCCGGTCATCCCAATTTTATCTCTTAGTCTGGAATTAAAATACTGTGACCAGGTTTGTCCTGTTGCAGAAGCAACCACATCCTGCAACTTCACATAGACATTATGATATGCCCATCTTGTACCGGCATCCGCTTTATACAGAAGGTTGGCAGGAGATACATCATCTCCGAGACTGTCGTCAAGACCTGAAGTCATGGTGAGTAAGTTTTTGCAAGTGATAAGATTTTCTTTGGTCAACGGAGCGCTAGTCCAGCCCGTTCCGATATAGGTGGAAGCTTTATTGTTAATGTTTAAAAAACCTTCCTGCTCAGCAATTCCTGTAACAGCTGAAGTCAGAGTTTTCCCGGCGCTTGCCCAATACCATGGTGTTACCGATGTATGTCCCGAAAAATAATTTTCCATAACTATTTTTCCGTTTTGAAGGATAATAAAGCTTTTTGTGTTTTTGTTTTCAAGATAAGTCAAAAGATCCTGTACTTTTGTCTGATCCCAACCGAGAGATGAGATTGATTTTGTTTCCCACAGATCATTATTATTTGGAGGGAAATACATAGGTTCTTCAGATGGTGGATTTTCAGCGTTAGCAGGTAATTCTTCAGAAGAGCCAGTGCTGCATGCAAAAAATAATAAAAGAAAGATCCAGACGGAGAATAATTTTTTTGTTTTCATAAATTAGTTTTAAATCAGATTTTAGATTTATAAAAAATCTTATAGTTAAAAAATGGTTTAAAAAAAATTGACTGGCTCTTAGAGAACCAGTCAATGATAAAAATTTATTTAAAAGATCTGCTATCTGAAATTTTCAATAGCTTTATTAATCACGTCAATTTGAGGATTGATGCTTGAAGCTTTCTGAGGATTCTGCTTAAGCAGCTCCATTTTCTTGTTAAGACCATCTTTCAGCATTTGGCTGATCATCATTTTTACCTGAGGATTTTCTCCCATCTGGCTTTTTGCCTGCCCAAGAATCTTGGTAATACTCTGTGTAGCCTTCATATTATCTGATGACATGATCCAGTTGTATCCTTCCTCCGCAACTTTCCCCAAATCAGGATTCTGGAATTTTATGAAAGGATAAAACGCTGCAAGCGGAGCAATATTTGCCATTTGAGAGGTCACCTTATTCTTTACAACAATAGGCAAAAGCTGGGTGAGCATTTCTTCTGATGCTCCTTCCAGATCAATTTTATCAGCTAATGAGTTTATTTTTGAGGGTTCTACCGCCACAATTGCAGCCAAAGAATTCCCTTTTACAGAGTTAGAGACAGCATTAACGCCTTTTTCAAAAATTGAAATGTATTTTTTATCTTTTGTTTTGGCTAATGCCGCAATTGCAGCACCCTGTACCAATGTTTTAGGATCATTTACTGCCAATTTTTCAACATCGCTTCCCAGCGCCTTCATCATCTCTGCATTGGTAAGATCAATAAGTTCTAAAGCTTTTATTCTGATTCTGAAAAACGGATCCTTTAATGCTGCTGCCAAAAGTTTTGTAGTTGCAGGGTTTTTACCGACCTGATCTTTAATTCCGTTCAATGCAGTATATTTGCTTTTAAACTCTTTAGAACCCAAAAACTGCATCAGGTGCTGTTCGGGAGTTTTGGATTCGGTGATTTCAGCAAGTAGGATTCCGTCTGCATTGATGTTGATTAAGTCAGGGTTTTTTGAAACATCAAAAGTGAAAGTGTTTTTTGCTTCTGCATTTACCCAGACCTGATGTCTTTTAGGTTTGCCGTTTTCGTAAACATCAATCGTTAGAGGAAACTGAAAAGGCTGTTCCTGAGATTGATTGATCGTTACCGTAACCTGCTTTTTCACAGGTTCGAAGTTATGAGAATAATTCAGCTTAGGATTACCGCTTCCGAAATACCATTGATTGAAAAACCAGTTCAGATCTTTTCCTGAAACTTTCTCGAAAGATAATCTCACCTGATGAGCTTCTGCTGCCTGATATTCGTTGGTTTTCAGATAATCTGTCATTCCTGCGAAAAAAGCATCATCACCAAGATAATTTCTCAGCATGTGCAAGATTCCGCCGCCTTTTTGATAGGTAACCAGATCAAAGACATCTTCCCTTGATTTATAATCAAATCTCACCAGATCTTTTTTAAAGTCTGATGGATTGTGAATGTAATGATTCACATCTTCCATCTGATGGTAATCTGCCTGATCTTTTCCATATTTGAATTCATTCCAGAGATATTCGGAATAGTTGGCAAAAGATTCATTCACAGTAAGATTGCTCCAGCTTTCTGCTGTCACAAGATCACCAAACCAATGATGGAAAAGCTCATGAGCAATAGTATCTTCCCACTTGTTTTCGTCAATTAGCTGACCGGGTTTTTGCAAAATATCGCTTCCATGAAGCGTTGCTGTCGTGTTTTCCATTGCTCCGCTTACGTAATCTCTTCCCGAAATCTGTGCATATTTTGCCCATGGATAGTCATAACCCAGCTTTTTAGAAAAGAAATCCATCATTTCCGGAGTATTTCCGTAGATCTGTTTTGCGTAAGGCTCATATTCCTTCTCAATATAATAATCTACAGGAATGTTCTTCCACTTATCTTTTACTACAGCATATTCTCCGACACCCATGAAGAAAAGGTAAGTAGAATGTCTTTTATCCATTACCCAATGGTCGGTTCTCAATCCGTTGGCCTCTTTTTGTGAAGATTTTAAAACTCCGTTAGAAAGCGTTACATATTTATCAGGAACCGTCATAAATATTTCCTGCGTTGTTTTCTGATTCGGTTTATCAATGGTCGGAAACCAGGCAGATGAAGATTCTGTTTCTCCCTGAGTCCAGATTTGAGTTGGCTTGTCAGGATCTTTACCTTGCGCATTGATGAAATAGAGACCTTTAGCATCATTAATGGCTGCGCTTCCTTCCTGTGTAACTTCGTTTGGACGTGAAGTATACTTAATGTAAACAGTATAATCCTGATTTCTCGTATAAGTTTTGTCTAAATTAATTTTTAAAACATCATTTTTATACTCGTATTTCAGAGGTGTTTTTTTACCATTATTATCCAGAGCCACTTCGTGGATGAGCATTGCTTTTGCATCAAGGATCAATTCATTGGCAGGATAGAAATAAGGAGCGGCAGTAAGCCATTCTTCTCCGTTCATCTGCTCCTTTTCATAATCAAAATTTACCTTTAGTTTGGTGTGTTTCAGTTCGGTAAGTTTGGTGTGTGTTGCTCTGTATACTTTTTCTCTTCCGGATGTTTCGGTTTGGGCAAAAGTTACATTTGAATTGAAAAATGCACCTAAAAATAATGATGCAATGAATATTTTTTTCATTCTGACGAATTTTATATCGTGGTTATATTTTAAAGACTGATAAGTATTATATTATATAAAATTGTTACAAAAAAAGTGGGAATTCCCACTTTTTATCATATTGCAACAGGAGCTTTAATTCCCGGATGCGGATTATAATTCTCCAGAGTAAAATCTTCGAAATCAAAGTCAAAAATATTTTTAATTTCAGGATTTAATTTCATGGAAGGAAGAGGTCTGGGGTCTCTCGAAAGTTGTTTTTTCACCTGTTCGAAATGATTGTTGTAGATATGAACATCTCCAAAACTGTGAACGTAATCTCCGGCTTTAAGTCCGGTCACCTGAGCAACCATCATAAGAAGAAGTGCATAACTTGCAATATTGAAAGGTACTCCCAGAAAAACATCCGCACTTCTTTGGTACAACTGAAGCGACAGTTTACCATCTGCTACGTAAAACTGAAATAAAGCATGACAGGGAGCAAGTGCCATATTCGGGATTTCTGCTGCGTTCCATGCAGAAACTATTAATCTTCTGGAATCCGGATTTTTTTTGATTTGCTCAATAACATCAGAAAACTGATCTACTATTTTTCCGTCTGCTCCTTTCCAGCTTCTCCATTGTGCGCCGTAAACAGGACCTAAATCTCCCTTATCGTCTGCCCATTCGTCCCAGATCGAAACCCCATTGTCTTTCAGATATTTGATGTTTGTATCCCCTTTTATGAACCATAATAATTCATAAATGATAGATTTCAGATGAACTTTTTTTGTTGTTACCAGTGGAAATCCTTCAGACAAATCATATCTCAGCTGATAGCCGAAAACACTTCGGGTTCCGGTTCCCGTTCTGTCGGTTTTATCGGTTCCGTTCTCTAGTATATGTTTCAGTAAATCAAGATAATTTTGCATCAGGAAAAATTTATGCCTCAAATTTAAGAAAATGAATTTTTTTTAAGCTCTTTTAAGAATGAAAGTTTTAATTATCCGCATTTTTTTCCGGAACTTTCTTCTGTCTGAATTCTTGATTAAAGACGTCAATAAAATGAAATCTGCTATTTAAAAACGGTTTTACCTGGGTTGAGGTTGGTACTGGAAATTCGTATTATTAGAAAAAGGTTGCCTTAAATAAAGCAACCTTTAGTAGTTAATGAAAATTTTACAGCAACTCCAGAATCTCCTGCACCGCGTCTTTGCCTCTATTTTTGGCATAATAGACCTGTAGATCATTGTAAAATAGATCTTTGGTATAATTTTCAGGATCGGCTTTGTATTTCAGAAGAAGTTCATGCCCGAATTTCGAACGAGGTCCCCACGAATTTTTTACATTAAAATCTTTGTCCAGAATGATGACTTTCGGGATAGATTCGGTTCCGTTGGTCAGAAACTGATTAATCAGACTTTTGTCACTATCCCGGAGGAAAATTTTTACTTCGTTTCTGCCTTCAAAAAACTTAACCAAAGCAGGAACTGTGGCACTTGCATCGCCGCACCACACTTCAGAAATGATCAGGATTTTTCCGTCAAAGTTTTTAGACTCAAGCTCAGTAAGCTGCTCTTCATTAGGGATATACTTTTTTAAAGTTCTGTCGATTCTCTGAAGTCCGAGTTCATAATAATGTTTAAAATCAGCCTCTTGCTGATTGGCAGGATTTTCCAGCCTGGATTTCCCTGTCTGTACATATTCCCCGAAAGAAATAGCTTTGTCCCAGTAATTTTTCATTACTTAAAAGATTATTTTAAAATTGATTTATATTTCTTGTTTTATTGATCAGAAATAAATCTGCCAACACAAAAGCAGCAAGATTTTCTACGATAGGCACCGCTCTGGGAACGACACACGGATCGTGTCTTCCTTTTCCTTCAACGGTAACAGCATTTCCGTATCGGTCTACACTTTCCTGTGGTCTGAGAATAGTTGCAACAGGTTTAAAAGCTACCCGGAAATAAATATCCATTCCGTTAGAAATTCCGCCCTGAATTCCACCCGAAAGATTTGATTTTGTAGTGAAATCGGGATTAAATTCGTCGTTATGCTCAGAGCCGGTCATTTTTGCCCCGCAAAATCCGCTTCCGTATTCAAAACCTTTGCAGGCATTAATGTTGAGCATTGCTTTTGCCAGTTCTGCCTGTAATTTAGAAAATACAGGCTCACCGATTCCGACAGGGACATTTTTGATAACACAGGTAATCGTTCCACCGATAGTATCGCCTTGTTTTTTAATCTCTTTAATTTTAGAAATCATTTTTTCGGCTGTTTCCGTATCGGGACAGCGTACCTCATTGCTTTCGGTTTTAGAAAAATCTAGCGCCTGATAAGGTTTTTCACAAAAGATTTCTCCTACGGAAGAAACATAGGCATTAATCTCAATTTTAGGCAAAAGCTGTCTCGCCAAAGCTCCTGCAACCACCCAATTGATGGTTTCCCGGGCAGAAGATTTTCCACCACCGCGATAATCACGGATGCCGAATTTCTGATCATAAGTAAAATCGGCATGACTCGGGCGGTATGATGCGGCAATATGATCATAATCTTTAGATTTCTGATTTTCATTTTCAATCAAAAATCCAATTGGAGTTCCGGTCGTTTTTCCTTCAAAAATTCCGGATAAAAACTGTACGGTGTCGCTTTCTTTTCTTTGGGTAACTATTGCCGACTGACCGGGCTTCCTGCGGTCTAATTCGTATTGGATTTTATCGAAATTGATTTCCAGACCAGCAGGAAAATTATTGATGATTCCGCCGTAAGCTTTGCCGTGGCTTTCACCAAATGTGGTAAGACTGAGAAAATTGCCTAATGAATTGAACATATTGCAAAATTATTGCTTTTTATTTAGAAAACGGCTGTGTTTATTTCTGGCCTTAGCGATAATCGTTTTTAATGATGTCTATCGTTTTAGTAAGCTCTTTTTCTTCTGTGGAATCAAGTTTTTTCCAGATAAAGCCCTTTCTGAGATCATTTTTGTCTATAAGCTGCGGAAAAATTTTTGCCTTTTGATAATCTAAAACAAAACTTGTTGAAATGGCAGGAATAGGCGTTTCAAAATTAAAAGGATATTGTTTTGAAACATTGAAATTGAGATTTCCGACCTTTAAACGATTGAAGTTTCTGTATTCGTAATTGGATGGCTTAAAAAGTTGTGTCAGGTCTTTTTTTACAATAAATTTTCCAGGATTAAAACTTGGAATATAATGCTGAACAAAGGTTGGAAACGTAAATATTCCTGAAAAAATGATCATTAATATCATGGAAAAAGTAATAGCAGCATTTCTCTTCAGTAAATTTAGACCTGTTGCAAAAAATATAACAAAGAATACATCCAGAAAGAATCTGTACTGTGCTGAAAAAAGCAAAACCATAATACTTTTAACTAAAACAGAAATGACGAGAAGCGAAATGATTTTCTTTTTTTTAATAAAAGCATACATAATAAACCCTGTCAGAACGAGAATAAAAGCAATATTGATCAATGATTTTATTCCTGAAAGCAGAAGCCAGTTTTTGATATAATCGAAACATGAAAAATGTATGATTTCATTATAAGTATACTGTCCGTCATACGTTTTTAAAATTGCATACTCAGAAGATGACTGCAAAAGCTGAGGGTTGGGTTTCCAGGGTATTCCGAGATCTAAAACTGCAACCGGAAATACAGGGTATCCAAAGGTCCAGATATTTTTAAATATAAATAAAGAAAAAATAAAACTTCCAAAAATTAATTTTTGTATGCTCAATTTTATGCTAAAAAAAGAATAGAGTAGAACGAATAAAGGCAACCAGATCACTGTAGGTTTTACTGAAAAAGCAAACACGGCTAAACCAAACAAAAAAGAGATGTTTTTACTGCCTGAGAAGATTTCATTCACAATGATCAGAGAAAAAATGATCACAGGAAGATCAGGACTTGGCGATTGAGTGAAAAATATCAGTACGGGAACAAAAATAAGTTGAATCCAGGTTTTATTCTCAATGATATATAAAGTGTAAATAATTAATAATATGCTGTTTAGCTTAAAAAAAGGATCACAGAAATTACTGAATCCCGCCTGTAGAATATGCCAGACAGACATCTGTCCCAAAATGAGATCAAGATTTGAGATTCCCTTTACAATTCCAATTTCTGTAAGCCATTTTATAGTAGGAATATAATATCCAAAATGATCTAAAATAAAAGGATATGAAGAGCCGCAGTAAAGAATGGCGAGGATAAAAATTACCAGAATACCAACCTGTCTCTTTTCAATTTTATAACAATATTCGTAAAGTTTTTCTTTAAAAAAAACAAAAAGCCCGATAATTACAGCCGGGATTTCCACAGTCAGATTGAGTGGGATAAAAAATGATGCGATGGAGAAAATGAGTCCTAAAAACAAAATTCCGCTCATAGATTTTCCGGCTATTCCACCAATATCATTAGAGATAATTTTTTCTAGCAGTTTGCCCCAACCCATAAGAGTAGGAATGATAAAAACCGATGAAAAAAATAGTAAAAGCATAAAAAAAGATTGCTTAAAAATAAGCAATCTCCTTGAAAGTATATGTATGTAAATTATTTTGGCTGTACTCTTCCGCTTTTTCTGTCCTGTGCTCTACCTAAAGTATATCCGGTAGCTCCTCCGATGATACCCCCTACAACTGCACCGCCGCCACGGTTTTTCTTATTAACAATCGCTCCCAGTGCAGCACCACTTACTACACCGATAGCAGTACCTTTTGCTGCTTCACTTATTCCCTGTTTCTGAGCAGTAGTTCCTTGTGAAGCACTGCTCCCTGAACTTGTACCACCTGAAGAAGATCTCGGCGCATCACGATAAACTGTTTTGGTTTCTCTTACTACCTGAGGTTTAGATGCTGCGGCTGTTTTTGCCTGTTGTGCTGCAGCAATGCTATCTGCTCTTTTTTGCGTTTCATATTCAAATCTTTCTCTTTCGATAGCTAATTTTTGTTTTTCTATTTCAAGCTGTCTTACCTGAAATTCCATTTTCTGCTGTTCTAATGTTTTTTCAGCAACCTTATCTTCACTTTTCTTACAGGCTGTAACTGCAAATATTGAGATTACTCCTGCTAAAACTATATTTTTCATAACTCAAATTTTAAATTAAATATTAAGCAGATAATTGCTTATAGCTATCTTATTTTCAATTATGAAGCCAAGTTTTAGTTAAGAAAATGTTAAAATAATTAAATTTTGTGAAATTTTATTTATATAGTGAATGAGCAGCTGTATTAATTACTGAAAACTTTTTTATTTACCTTTTTTTCTTTCACTTTAATAATGAAATTTGGAATTTCTGAAATTTGCCCGGCTTTAATTTCCACTTCCATAGAATTTTTTTCAGAATATGTATTAGAGGGCAGGGTAGATTCATTTAGTGTAATAATATATTTCCCGGTTGGTAAAAAAGAGGTGAAATGTCCCTCGTCATCACTCGAAAGTCTTTGAACGACTTCATTATTCTTAATAATATTGAAAGACACAGAAGAAGCACGGCGCTCAAAGTCAACGGCTGTTTTTGTATTGTAGTCAAAAATAATTTTTCCCTGTAAAGTTCCGTTCTGGTGAAGCGGAACCAAGAGCGGATAAGTATAACGGTTAACTTCAAAATCAGTTTCGTCATAATACCATCCCTGCTGTATACGCTGTTTCAGATTATATTTTCCGAAAGGAACATTTTTATAGGTTGCTGTACCTTCTGACGTGGTTTTCAGAGCAATGTCATTGATGCTGATCAGGTAACCTTCAGCTGGTTTTTCATCAGGATCAAAAATATTGTTGTTGTTTTCGTCATAGAAAGCAAATATCTGAACTTTACCTTTCTTATCAGGATCTAAAAGAGTCTTTTTCAGATTAAGAGTAAGTCCCAGCTCAACAGTAAGAATGTTGCTGGCTAATGTTCCTACCGCATAATTGTACCAGGTGGAATTGAGAAAAATACTGAAATTTTTGCTGTTGTATCTTGTATTGAGAAATGCTGATGGTGATTTTCCGTAAATTACATCATTTACATAGGAAACTCCTGTGCTGAGATTGAGTTTATCTTTATAAAAATTATTGTTATAAAAAAGTGATAAGCTGAGTTTTTTATAATCTAGTTTCTCTTCGGTAAGCTGAGAAAAGGCATATTCTGATAAATAATAGCTTCCGGATTGGTAAATTGTATTAAAATTAAAATTTTTGAAGCTGTAATTGGCATCCAGCTTTATCTGGAACTTTCGGGAATCAGAAGATGGATACTGTGCAAAACCGGTTTCAACAGACAGCAGTGCAGATTGTTTTGATTTAATATGATTCCATGAAAGCTGTTCTATAATCCTGTGAGCCGATATTTTCCTGATCAGATTGTCTTCCCAGCTTCCGAAATAATTATTGTAACTGTTTGATTTTTCGTTCTGAAACTGATAGATTATACCTGCATTAAAGTTGCCCATTTTAGGCAATTTGCTTCCAAATTCTATTCTGGTGTTTTCGGAGATCTGCGGTCTGGTAAAAAAATAAAATTTAGGAGAGAAATTAGAATATACAATATTGGTAAAGTAAGTATACTCTTTAAAAGTAGCAGAAACATTTTGTTGAAGCTGGATGCTTCCACGGCGGTTTCCGGGATAGTAATCTGAACTGTAAAAATAATTTCCGGTGACCAGATAGTTTTTAATAATTCCTGAATAATTACTTTCGGCAGAAAAAGAGGGCTTCATGGTTTTCTGATCTTCATATGAAGTAAGACCTGCGTTTAGTTTTCCATTTGCTGTCCAGAATTCATTAAAAGTATAATATCCTTCACCTCCCAATATATGATTGTTGCTTTTCTCAAAAGGATCATTTCTGTAAATGTAAGCTGCAGAAACATTTCTGGAATTGTTTTTGGCATTTAATGTTCCTTTTGTGAAGAAGCCATAACCGTTTTTCAAAAAGCTGTTTCTTTCGATAAGATTGAAGTTCTGATCTACAACGCCTATTTCTATTTTTTTGTTGTCTCTGAAAGTATGGCTATATTCAGCCCCTCTTCCAACAAGAGTCATTTCTAATAGTTTATTGATACTTCCTGCGCTGTAGTGATTACTTCCCTGTCTCAGCTGAATATTGGTATTGGTAACCAAAGGCTGTTGCTGGCTGTTGAGCAATGCAATATTTCCTCTCATAAAAAGATAGCCCGAAGGAAGATTTATGCCTCCGGAACCCAATAACTGATAGATGTTTATATTTTCTCCCACTTTTCTGTAGCTGGTCGTAATTTCGTTTTTGGCTTCTTCCGAAAAATTAAAAAACTCAGGATTCTGATATTTTTGTACACTGGAAATATTCTGTACTGAAACATTGGATGTACTGAAAATTTCTTTCTCAGGATTCCTGAAAGCAGATAAACTCACAACCAGATTGGATGCTCTTGATAAGTTCTTGGTATCATTATATCTGAAAACAAAAGTAGAATCTTTTTTTACAGCAATTTCTGCATGTTGTTCCATGAAGATATTTCCATTGGAAGGATCAGGTATTTTGCAGACAACGGTAATGTTCTGATCTATATTTCCCGAATTCATGATCCTAACCCTGACTTCCAGAGGTTCATCTGATGAAGATCTGTAAATATTCGAATTTAATACTGTCATTGTCAGTTCATTACT
>VFQP010003030.1_pt1 | contig 17696 bp, 20 predicted proteins | sample 3512351 | NCBI WGS metagenome assembly VFQP01 (sample SAMN10412372, study PRJNA504923) | tailings metagenome | isolation source: Relicate 1 Philex TSF1 revegetated site | place: Philippines: Tuba, Benguet | collected 2017-08-29
CACCTCAGGATGGGGCACCTCGAGGGGGAGGCCATGGACATTGAGAGGTGCGCCGCGAGCAGGTTTCCGTGATGGAGGGCCGCAGGCACTCAGCTGGCGTGACACGTGCTCCGGCGTGGGCATGGGCCTCGCTGCTTCTCCGCTTCCATGCTGCTTGGCGCGAGCAAGCAGCGGGGCCCGTCCCGCTGACACGAGATGCACGCACACTCACGGCACGGGCAGTGCGCTGGCGACCCGGTGCGTCTCACACACCGTGGCTCATCTCCAGACTGCTGCACCGCAACCCACGTGCCTGCCCCTCACGCAGGGGCTGGGATCACTTCCAGGGCCTGCTGGCCGCCTACCAGTGCGCCTGGCGCCGCAACCACCTGCTCCACGCGCCCCGCGCGACCCCTCCCGCCAAGGCCCCCGCTGTCGCGCCGCCAAAGGGCAAGCAAGCCCAGCGCAACGCGCCGGCGGCCAGGCGGCCCGTCACCTCCACGCACTTGCACCACTCGCACCACCACCACCACCATGCCGTTGCCGCCCTCAAGCGGCGCCTGCTCTTGCACGGCGCCGCCGCCCTGCCGCCGCTCAAGCAGCAGGAGCTCCGGCTGAGCTTGGACGGGCGTCAACGGTGGGCGGAACACCACGCAGGTGGCCGCGCTCCGGACGATGTTGCACTTGGCGGCGTGGCAGCGGCGGCGGCGGTGGAGGATCAGGGCCTCCCTGACGAGTGGGAGCAGCTGGAGGTGGAGGCGTGGGAGGTGTTCAAGGCGGCGTTGGGCGCGCCGGGGCAAGAGACGCTGCCGGGGCGGCAGGAGGAGGCGCAGGAGGAGGCGGAGGAGGGTGGGGACGCGGTGCAGCAGGAGCGGCGGGCGCTGCAAGCGGGCCCCATCGCGATCAGTGCCAACGGCACGCGGCACCACCACCCGCACCGGCACAACATCCTGATGCTGACGGACCACACCAGCCTCAGGACGGCCGTGGCGCACGGCATGCTGGCAGGTGCGCGTGCAGGGGTGCCTGAGCTGAGCTTCAGACGCTACCGCACCCGCAACCGCCGCATGCGGTCTCCTCCTCCGCCACCATCAGGACTCATGGGCGCGCCCCTAACGAGGCCGTGCCCTGGTGCACACGTTGACCAACTGTGCAGGCGTGGCGGGCCCCGACTACCTAGCGTATCACATAAGCTACTACAAGGAGCGGAAGCAGCACACGTACACGCAGCAGGACCACGAGCGGGTGGCGCTGAGCGTGTACGTGGACCTGGTGCTGCTGGCGCGCGCGCACTGCGTGGTGTGGGCGCCCAGCGGCTTTCCACTGGTCGCGATGGTGAGCGCCGCTGTGGGTAAAGAGGTTGGCCCGGCAGCGGGAAGGAGTGAAATGAGTCCTGGGCCTGTGCGTGGTGCCTTTGTGCAGACGCTGGGCTTCAACCCGTGCACGGTGGACGTGCCCTCGTGCATCGAGGAGGCCGAGAGCGCCGCGCAGATGCGCACGGCCTCGCGGCAACTCTAGATTCAGAGGAGGGGAGGCATGCCAGCGTTGATCCTTAGTGAGTGGGTGGACAATCAGTGCATCAGGCGCTTGGTGAGGGCCGGGGCAAGCATCAGGGGGCACACATACTCACTCGTCGTGCGCGCGATTCTCTTCCTTCTCCATGGCGGCCATCGCGTGCGAACGTGCTGCACGGGCACTTGCGCTTTGCGTGCGCGTGGATTCATCGATAACGCTCTGCGAGCGAGGCCTTGGGCGTGATCTTGGGCGTGATCTCTTGAGCTGTTCGCGCGCAGCACGTGTTCCTCACTTTTCAAATCGTTGGCCCTGCCGCAGCTGTTGCACTTTCGTCCCCCCCCCCCCGACAGGAACGGTAGATCGGGCAGGGCGAAAGCAGTCGAATCACCAAACAAACTCCCGCAGCCGCTCGGCGGAACGATCTCGTCCGCTCGAAGCACCTCCCTGCCAGCTCCCTTCCACCCTCCTTCACCTGCCCCGACACGAAGGCTCGACGGGAGCAGCGCAGCGGCGCTGAGCGCCGCCATCACGGCGCTGTGCACACCCCAGGCATGCTCACTCAAGCCAGCCTGCACATGGCGAGGTGCGGGGGCGCGCCCGGCCAGCAACCCAAAGCAGCCAGGCACCAGCAACTCGTGGGCAAGTCAAGGAGGAAGTGGCCCAAGGAGCTTCAGCAGCGCCAGTTGCGGAACGCGCCGCTGCTTGCCTCTCTCTTTCTGCTGGCGGCTGGCGCGGCACTGCGGGAAGCAGCGGCGGCGGCGGTGCTTGGCAGCACGCCGCAGCAAGCCAAGGTGCCTGAGCAGGAGAGCAGCCTGCTGGAGCAGCACCTCACGCACTCTGCAGAGTTTGACTGGACGAAGCCCGCCGACGGTGCGCGCCGGTGCATCAGGAACGTGCAGGCAGCCTCGCGGGATGGCCTCTCACCAGTGTCGGGGTCACGCGCCGCGGCGCAGGCAAGTTCCCGGCGTGGCTGACTGACTACGTCGCCTTCCACCGAAAGATGCGCGGCGCACGGGACGCCAAGTACCTCGTCAACAGCTGCCACAAGGTGAGGAGGCGGCCGCTCCGGCAGGCGCGCGGAGAGCATGGCAGAGGAGACTTGCTGTGTCACGTGCGCTGGGCGGTGACGGTTGTGCGTGAGCTTGTGGATCGGCTCGCTGATGGCACAACGGGCGCAGCAGGTGTGCTGTGCAGATCGGCCGCGCCCTGACGCTGGGAGACTCTGCTCTGCTCTGCTCTGGCCTGGCGCCTTGTCTTCATCGCCGCTGACCCTCAAGGCCCTCACAAACCTTGTTCCACAGGCGAACGAGTGCCACTTTGGGCTGGGCGACCGCATGCGCGGGCTGCTGGCCACAGTGCAGCTCGCCATCGCGCAGAAACGGTGCGTGGCCTTGGGCTGCCCTGCCCTGCCCTGTGCTGCCAGCTTGCACTCTACCGACACTCGGTCCGCGCTGTGGCTCAGTTCCAACGGAACCCACCCCCCACCGACGCACGCGCACCGCTTGCAGGGTGCTGCTGGTGGACTGGGCCAGCCCCACACCGCTCGAGCACTTCTTCCTGCCGGCGCAAGTGGACTGGCGCCTGACGCCCGACCTGGGCGTGGACCTGAGGATGGCGGCGCCCCTGGACAGGTGCGGCGGCTTGCCGGCCTCCTTTCAGTGTTGGTGGTGCGCTGACGACGCCGCACGCGGTCCATCACCATGCTCTGTGCGCGCTTGATGGAGCTGAAGGCCTGGCCACGTGGGCCAACATAGCGCTGCGGCTTCTCTCGCCCCTGTCCTCAGGTGCTGCGACCGCGACAACTTCTCCGCCAACGTGCCGGCCGCCAGCAAGGACGCCGCCAACCGCGTGTGGGTGGTCAGGTGCGTGTGGTGTGTGCGGGGCAGGGTGCTGTGTCGCGTGGGCGCCTGCGAGGAGGACACTCTTGCTGCTCGCTCGCTGGCCTGCGCGCAGCACCAACTCACTCCCATTCTACCAAGTGCCTCAAGGCGTGCCCACGGTGAGGTGCAGGGCAGCTCAGCGGCCTGGAGCTCTGGAGACACCGCTGCCACGGCTGCCTCACGCTGTACTCATCGTCCAGCGCGCTGCTCCTTTCTGCGCAGTTCCGGCGCGTGAGCTGGGACACGCACTCGCTGCTCAAGGCCCTGTTCCAGCCCAGCCCAGCCCTGGTTGAGGCGACCAACGCCGAGCAGCTCAAGCTGCTGGGGAGCCTGGACAGGCCCTTTGTGGCGGTGCACCTCAGGATGGGACACCTCGAGGGGGAGGCCATGGACATCACCAGGTGCGCGCCTCCTCGCCACGCACACAGGCGTCTTGCTGCGCGGCCCGCATGGCGAACAGTGATGAGTGAGCATGCCTGGTGCCACACGGCTTGTTGCGCACGCGGCGGACCGCAAACGCTCGCTGACGTCGCATGTGTCGGCCGCACCAACCCGTCGCCTGCAGGGGCTGGGACCACGTGCACGGGCTGCTGGCCGCCTACGACTGCGCGCTGCAGCGCAACCTGCTCCTCAACGCACTGGCCACGCCACCGCCACTCACCAACACGAGCAGCAGCAGCAATAGCAGCAGCAGCGACGCCACGCGCATCGCTGCGCCTGGCAGCCACTTGTTGCAGCAACGGCGCCGCCGCCTGCTGGGGACCTCAGGTGGCGCAGCCGGGCACGTTGCGGTGGGTCAGCGCAGTGCCCAGCGGCATCACGCCAGAGCCCCTGCTGGGAAGCACAGCGTAGAGGGCGGGAGAGCGGCGAGCGACGAGGGCGGCAGCAGAGGCGGCAGCTGGGCGAGGCGGAGGAGGCGGCTGCTGCGGCAGGTGGTGGCGGTGCAGGGCGGCGCCCTGGCCAACGGTCCGCACCGCCAGCACCACCCGCACCTGGCGCAGCAGCAGCAGGCGGAAGGGGCCGCGGCCGGCGCGGGCGTCACTGGCGGCGGCAGCAAGGTGCTGCTGCTGACGGACCACTCGCAACTCAGGGCGGCGGCGGCGCGCGGCGTGCTGGCAGGTGAGCGGCCGCCTGTGTGTGTGCATGCTGGGCAGGGCTCAGCTGCGCGTGCCCGTGCGGGCGCAGTTGTTCTGCGTGCATGGCACGGAATGGGCCACTGCACGCGTCAAGCCCTGCTGTCCCAGGCAGTAGGGACCGGCGGCATGGCAAGACGGCGGCGGCGGTGGCGCACCCGATTCTGTAGTGGGGCGCAAGGAGCCACGGCCACAGCAACAGCAACGCGCCTTGTGCCCGCCACGGTCGGCTGCAGGCGTGACGGGCCCCGACTACCTGGCGTACCACCTGAGCAGCTTCCACGGCGCCGACCGGGCCAGCGACGAGGAGCACGAGCGCGTGAGCCTGACGGTTTACGTGGACCTGATGCTGCTGGCGCGCGCGCGCTGCCTGGTGTGGTCAAAGAGCGGCTTCCCCATGGTGGCCATGGTAAGCGAGAGGCGGTGCTTGATCGTGGTGGTGCACTGCTGGGGCGTCTGCGGGTCCGAATGGTTGCTGCGTGCGGGCACGTTGCTGCGCAGACGCTGGGCTTCAACCCGTGCACCGTGGACGTGGACTGGTGCATCAAGGACGGCCCGGGGCATGACCGAGTGCAGCACCACCACCACCACCACCACAGCCACCATCACCATCACCAGATGTACTAGCACGCACGCAGCCCGAGGACCAGCACGAGCAGGACGACGCACGCCCTCTGCGGCCGCCACCTGAAGAATGGATGCACCAACTCTTATCTCTGTCTCGCGCAGCGTGCCTCACACTCACTGCAAGAAGCTCCAAAGCAGCAGCTGTCTCAGCAGCTGCCGGCCGGATCGAAATTTCCAACGGCCGCCCGCCTCATCATCCCGGCGCAAGGCCACGCGTGTGCGCAGAGCGTGGAGCACGACACGCAGTCGCGGAGCCAGCACAAACGTGAGCAGCGCGCGCGGTTCGCGGGCCTCGCTTCCGCTCCCCAACCTTCCTCAGGTCCCGCACCAGCGGCTCGCGCCCCAATCTCAGCCAGGCACCGCCACAGCCACGCGTCAATTGCCTCCTCCTTGCCAGCTGGCGCCCTCATCACGCGGCATGCGGCGGCGGTCCGCGCTCTGGGGCCGCCAATGCCGCAGCCACATCAATCAGCGGCAAGCAGCGCAGCGGCGGAGGGCAGCATCACGCGTGGCTCTGCTCCTGCTGCTCTCCTTTTGGCCTGCTGGCGTTGAGCCCGCCGCCAATGGGAGCCTTGCCTCGTCTCCTGCCGGGGCAGACAAGCAGCCTGCTGCTGCTCAGCAGCAGCACCACCACCAGGCGACGGGCGACGGCGGTGACTTGCTGAGCAAGCATCTCACGCACTCGTCCGAGTTTGACTGGCGCCGGCCCGCCGACGGTGAGGATTTGGTCATGGCGCACGCACGCGGCAGGGAGTGCAAGGTGCAGCAGTGCGGGGGCCATCAGCGCACACCACGGGGTTGGAGGTCAGCGCTGTGGGGGCATGGCCAGCTTGCATCGGACGTGCCCAGTAGCCGTGCTCTGGCTGCGCGAGGTGTCCAAGTACGTGCGATGCTCCGCGCCCCTCCCTGCAGGCAAGCCCCCAAAGTGGCTCACCGACTACGTGGAGTTCCACCGCAGGACCCGGGGCACCCCGGACGCCAAGTACATCATCAACAGCTGCCACCACGTGAGCCTGCTTGCACTCGAGCAAGGCTGGGTGCCACTTGGCCTTTCCACGCTGCCCCCAACGTGGTGGTCCACATGGTGCCCACGCAGTCGTACAGCTGCGACTACGGCGTGGGCGACCGCGTGCGCGGGCTGCTGCCCACCATCCAGCTGGCCATCGCGCACAAGCGGTGCGTTGCGCTCGCCTCATGTGGATCCAGCAACGCCGATGAGGGCCCGAGGGGACGCCACACACGCTGAGCAGCCTGACGTTCTCCCTGCCGTTCGCTCGCAGGGTGCTGCTCATCCACTGGGCCAGCCCCACGCCGCTCGAGCACTTTTTCCAGCCGGCGCAGATCAACTGGACCGTGACGCCGGACCTGGGCGTGGACGCGGGCGGCGGCGCGCAGGTGGCCACGTGCTGCGACCGGGAGCGCTTTGACGCGCACGCGCCGCCGTACGGGGGCGCCAAGTCCTGGACGCTGGCGTGAGTGGTGCAGGGGGAAGGGCGGCGGGGCTTTCGCGCGCACGCGCCGACGTAGGGGAGCGCCAGTCCTGGACGCTGGCGTAAGTGGTGAATGGCGGCGAGCGCACCACGTGTCTTTCAGCGATGCTGCACGCTGCCCTCGACATTGCGGCTGGATGGGCGCCACAGCGGCAGTGGGGCGATGCGCCTCTGACCGCACACGCAACCGTAGCTTGCTCGGGCAGTGTGCGCCAGGCGCAGTGATGCCTGTTTGCGCAGCCACAACTTGCCTCCATTGCTGCGCACCTCGCGCCCCGCAGAACAAACTCCCTGCACTTTTTCAAGCATCTGCCGCCCGGCGTGCCCACGGTGAGTTGCAGAGGCTTCCTCGTTGCTGGAGACTGCCCAGCAGGCGTCCCAGGGATGAGTTTCTGCCCCGCGTGACGCTGCTGCCCTGGCGCTGCACCGCAGTTCCGTCGCGTGAGCTGGGACACGCACTCGCTGCTCAAGGCGCTGTTCCAGCCCAGCCCAGCCCTGGTTGAGGCGACCAACGCCGAGCAGCTCAAGCTGCTGGGCAGCCTAGACAGGCCCTTTGTGGCCGTGCACCTCAGGATGGGACACCTCGAGGGGGAGGCCGCTGACGTCAACAGGTGCGCGCGGCGTGCTTGCATGACGTTGAGTGGCTGCCAGACGCCAGAAAGCGCAGAGTGCGTGCCGCTGATGCAGATGCGCTGCCAATCGCACCGTGTCGCAGGGGCTGGGACCACTTCCACGGGTTCCTGGCGGCGTACCAGTGCGCCGTGCGGCGGCAGCGGCTGCTCGCCTTGCTTTCGGGGCGGCAGGAGCGCGACGGCGACGGGCCGGCGTCGCAGGAGGAACCAGCGGGGCGCCCGGCTGATGGGGATGCAGGGCAGGAGCGCGGGCGGGCGCCTGCTGTGGCGCAGGGCAACGCCACGCGGCACCAGCACCACCACCACAGGCACGCACACCAGGCGCAGCACCACCACCACAGCGCGCCCAGCCCGCAACAGCGGCGGCTTTTGGTGGCGGGTGGGCACCACGGGGGCAAGGCACACCAACGCCACGCCGCTGCGGACGCGGTGGCGGCGCTGTCGGGTTGGCTGCGGGGCGTGAGCGTGCAGGCGGATCGGTGGTGGCGGGAGGCGTTTGAGGCGCGAGGCGACGATGGCAGTGGCGACGCGCGACGACGGCACAAACCAGAGCAGGCCGCGGGCGCGGGCGATGCAAATCGTGAGGGGCGGCGGCAGGAGGGAGAAGCGCGGAGCGCGAGGGAGGAGGATGGCGAGGGCGGCTGGCTGTCGCCCTCATGGCACGAGGCGCTGGGCAGGATGCCCGAGGTGGACCCCAGGGGCGCCAAGGTGCTGCTGCTGACGGACCACTCGCGGCTGAGGCGCGCCATCGCGCGCGGCGCCACGCCAGGTGCGTGCGAGCGGTCGGGGCCGGGCAGGAGCGGCGTTGCGGGGGGCTTTTGCGGGAGGCCTGCTTGAAGGAATCAGGGCGTGCCGCTGTACGCCGCAGGTGCGGTGGGCCCCGACTACCTGGCCTCTGTCATGAGAAACACTCTTTGACACATGGCGTGTGTCTGTGCGCTCATCTTGTACTTCCACCCGCAGGTGCGGTTGGCCCCGACTACCTGGCGCACCACATCAGCGGCGTCACCCTGCAGCACGCGCAGCGCGCGGCCGGCACCGGCAGCGTGGACAATGGCACGGCGGCGGCGGCGGCGGCGGCAGGTGCCAGGAGCGAAGGCGGTGGTGGCGCGCTTGCCGCTGGGCGGCGCCCGACGGAGGCGGAGGAGCACGAGCGCGCGAGCCTGACGGTGTACGTGGACCTGATGCTGCTGGCGCGCGCGCACTGCCTGGTGTGGTCCAAGAGCGGCTTCTCCATGGTGGCCATGGTGAGCACCATGGCAATAGTGTGGGTGTGCGCTGGCGGGCCCGACTCTGTGCAGTCCTGCATCATCCGTGTGGTGCGCGCCATGCTGCTCCCACAGATGCTGGGCTTCAACCCCTGCACCGTGGACGTGCCGACGTGCATGGAGGAGAACGACAAGGCGCAGCGTGCTGACGCCGAAGCACCACCGGTTTCTGGCACTGGCGCTGCTGCAGGCTGAGACTCTGCCTGGCTCATGTTACGCTCCGGCTTGCAAGACATAGAGAGTGTGTGTGTGTTGAGCTTTACACCTGGTGGAGCCATCTCTGGCAAGCAGATGATCATATCACAAACCGCATTTCCGCGCACGCGGCACGGGTGCGGTGCCTCATTCGGGCGAGACCGCCACACTGGCACCCCCAGCCACGCCAACGCCCATACGGGCAGTGGGGTGTAATGCTGGGCAAGGGCTGCCCCCAGCCACCCTGAGTTGCCCGCGGAGGCCCCAGGGTGAGGGACACCCGCCAGTGTGTGCCTGGTGCATCAACGGAACGGGCCACCCATCGCGCCATCAGGAAAGAGGAGCGCGGCACCAGCCCAGGCCAGAGCAAGCCACGAGCGGGGGAACATCAAAGCTGCGGCGCGACCCCGCCCACAGCACAGAAAGACGACGTGAGAGTGATTCAGCCTCAGAGGTGCGGAGTAAATGAGATTCAGCATTGGCACGCGCAGGCCGAGGCTCAGCAGCCTGCACCAGGCACAGAGGAAGGCCGCGGCGGACCAGGACAGCCGTCGTGGGAGGCAGGGCAACGCAGGCCCACACAGTCATGTGCGTCCTGTGTGGCGCCACGTCAAGCCGCCGCAGGCTCCTCGTCGTCAAACTCTAGCGTGAGCCACAAGCCCATGTCGAGCTCCTCCACCACCTCCTGCACCCTGCGCCACTCGGCCTTCCAGGCCCCGCGGTCCTCACCCTCGGGGCACAGCGGCGAGTGGACGTGCAACTCCTCAATCGCCAGGTCGCCGTCGTCTGCCTCTGGCAGATCCGCAAAGGCGGCAGCTACGATGCTCAAGTACACAATGGCGGACTGCGGCCGCACATTGACCGCAGAGAGCGTGATCAGCTCCAGCCAGGGCAGGCTCTTGGCCAGCTGCACGCACGCCGGCAGCGCCAGGCTGCCTCCCGACAGGCACAAGCTGGTGCACGTGTCAGGCAGCACCTCGCCCAGCACCCTGACCAGCTCGGCGTCCCACGCCAAGTGCTGCACTGCCAAGCTGTCCAGGCCTGGCGCCGCCAGCAGCGGCCGCAGGGCGCGCAGCAGCGCCGCCGGCGTGTCGCCCTCGCCCGCGCCCCGCGTGAATGTGGTGCTGCCGGCTGGTGGCGGGAACTGCAGCGAGGGCCACATAGCTTGGTCTTGCCTCGTCCACGCGCCGCCAGCGGGGCAGCGGCGCAGGGAGTTGTCCACGGCCGCCTGCGCCTCCGCTACCGTTATGTCCTCGTCCACGACGACGGCCTCCCAGCTGACGGGTGAGGTGAGCGAGTGCAACGACAGGCGCGCCAGCTGGTGCAGGGAGACGAACTTGAAGCTGAGCTCCCGCCAGCGGCAGGGGCTGCTGGCGTGGGAGCGCTGGAACGAGTGCCAGGAGGCGTCGTCCCACCGCTGGCTGGTCAGGTGCGGCAGGCCCAGCAGCCGCTCCACCATGGCGTCGCCGCCTGCAGCCACACTGTGCGGCCCGTTGAGGTGCAGGCGCCGCAGCTGCTGGAGCGCCGGCGCCACCGCGCCCAGCTCTTTGCTGGTGACGCACGGGATGCCGAGGGACTGGAGCGCCGTGCAGCGCGCCGCGTGACGCAGGGTGGCGCGCCAGGCGGGTGCGAGGTTCTGCGTGCCCTCCTCGACCTGGCGGTAGGACTTGTCCAGGTGCAGCGCTGTCAGGCGGCTGCCGATGAAGCCGATGAACGAAGTGGGGCTGCTGCTGTCCAGCAGGCTGATGGAGGAGAGGGAGGGCAGGCCCGCCAGCTGTTGCAGCTGGATGGTGAGGTCGCGCCGGTCTGCGCCGGTGAGGCCCTCCACCTCCACGTGCTCAAGCCTGCCGCACGCCGTGTTGACCAAGGAATCCGCCGCCGCCGCCGTGAGCTGGCACCGGGCGATGCGCAGCTGCCGCAGGTTGGGCAGGACCGCGCCGGCGGCGTCGGCGATGAGCGTGTCCAGCGAAAGGCCCTGCGGTCGCGTGGCACGTGCAGGTGATCAGCACCGCCACGCAGCAGTGCGCCAGATGGCGAGGCAGCACGAGAGCGCACCTGCATCTCGAGGCGCGAGACGCACGTCAGCACCACGCCGGACGACCGCAGCTGAGCCAGGCAGCGCGCCGGGCTGCAAAAGTCGTTGCTGCTGAAGAGCACCAGCGTCACGCCCTTGCCGTCCGGCTGCACGGCGTCGCCCACGAGCGCCTGCAGCAGCCGGGCGCTGCGGCCGAAGGACGAGTCGGTGCGATTGACGACCAGGCGCAGGCAGGCGGGCTTCTCCTGCAGCAGCGAGTTGATCAGCAGCGCCCGGGCGAAGCGCCGGCACGCCCTGAAGGCCGCGGCGCGATCTGCGTCCTCCTCCACGAGGCCGAGCCACCTCTGGGTGAGATCGGTCGGCAGTGCGGCCCAGACCGGCTGCGGCTGCTCATCACTGGCAGGCGGTGGTGGTGCTGTTGAGGCCATGGCGCTTGCTGGTGGGCGCTTGCTCTGCTGTCTGGGCAGCGTGCGTGCGTGCACGAGGGCGCATGGCGGCGGCGTGGCTGTCGACAGCTGGAGCGTGCGTGCGCCAGCATCACCACCTGCGGACGTGTGCTGCAGCTGATCATCCGTCCTGTGTAGCGCGCACTGGACTTGGGGCAGCCGAGGTAGCGTGCTTCCGCCCCGCTTGCATTCGGCTCGCACAAGGCAGCGATACGGCCTCAGCGTGCGCCCCCTCCACGACCGTCGCGGCCGCACCGCATCTACTTGTTCTGCCCGATGGGGAACAGGGGCAGGCGCAGGTTGGTGCCGGGGGGCACCTTGAAGCCGCCGCCCGCCTGGATGCTGCTCCGCGGCGCGAACGACGGCGCTGCACGCGAGCAGCGCAGGGCAGCACCGTGGCCGGCCACGGGGTCAGGGAGGGCCCGGTCCTAGTGCAAGCAGGAGCCTGCAGGCGCTGGGCACGCTGACACGTTCGCAGACGGCCTTCGCTCACCGATGGGGCGGCGGTTGGCGTCCGAGTGCACCCACCAGCGCACCAGGTGGCGCTTCTCGTCGTCGCTCTGCATGTGCCACGTTGGTGGTGCACGCGCAGACGCATGGTGAGCATCCCGAACGTTGTGCGCCGTCTCAGGAGAGAACAGAACGATGCGCCCGCTGCCCGGCGCACCTCTCCGTCCACGTAGGGCTCGCGCGCGTGGAAGATGGACGGGTTGTGGATGATCTCCAGGTCGCCCGGCTGCAGCGTGTGCCTGCGCCAAGCAAAGCAGTGAACAAGAGAGCACGCTTGAGCGCCCGACGCTGCTCTCCTCTCCTGCGTGGGGGACTGGCGCAGCAGCGCTCACGTGAAGTGGAACTCGGGCTCATCTGCAATGGCCATCACCGCCCACACGGCCTCCTTCTGCAGGGGCGACAGCTCCAGACCATACCGCTCGGCGTGGAAGTACCTGCGCAGGATGCAGCAGGGTGAGGGAGGGCTCATTGACGTCGTTGCCGGAGGGGCTGCCTGCCCCTCACTCCAGTAGGTTTGCCGCTGGCACGCACTCACGAGAGGGACTGGAAATAAACTGAGAGATAGCCGTCGTGGTACTGGAACGGCACAATCTCCTCGAATTCGACCTCGCCCTTCTCGTTGCGGTAGACGAGCGTCTGGGTCACCATCTTGGGCAGCTTGAAGGGCTTGGACAGCACCTCCACCAGGTCCTGCGGGGCGCGTGGCGTGGTGGAGGGCCACACGTGACGGTCAACCCGTGCCACGACACGCGCAGCGCCAGCGGGGACGCTGTCCATGCAAGCGCAGCCGCGCAGCCCGTCGCCGCACCTTGCGGCCGCGGCGCAGCAGCTCGTTGTGGATGGCGATGGAGCTGACCCACTTGCTCTCGCCTCCCTCCTTGGCGGCGCTCAGGCACAGCAGCGCGATGAGGTCGGTGGCGCCCTGGTCGGCGTGGAAGGGCGCGCGCTGGCCCACGTGGCCGTAGCCCTTGGCGCCGTCCACTGCATGCACGGGAGCACGCGCAGGCAGCATGCGCCCGGGTGAGCACAACTTGCAGCCTCTGGTCGCCAATGCACGGAGCGGGCAGGGGCTGCGCAGGCAGGCCAGGATGGCGAGGTCCTCTGGAGCAAATGGGGCTGCGGGGCCCGTACATGCCCGATGGGCCTGGGTGCTCGACCGGCCTTTGCGTGCCTCGTCCCCACACACTGTGTGCACGCCTGCTCTGCGGCCCACGCACCCTGCTTGTAGCCCTCTGCGCGGATGTGGTTGAGGATGCTGCCCTCCACCTGGCCCGTCAGCTGCGGCCACACAACACGTGCGCACGCGTCCACAATCATCCACGCGCAGCTGCGTGCGCATCGCCCTCTGCCCCCGCACCTCCACTGCCCCACACCTACCAGGAACAAGGCTCAGCACGCACCTGGTTGTAGTCGTTCTGCGTGACGAGCGGCCTGCCCAGGTGCAGCCCGAACGCCCAGAACGCGGCGATGAGCCCGAAGCGGTCGTTCTTGTACGTGTCCACGGGGAAGTTCCTGCGCACAGGTCGCACGAGCACACGCGAACCTGCTCTGCCCACCGCCTGCGCGCGCCGGGCGCATTGCCTGACCTCCCAGCCGCGCGCTGCATCGCGAGACGGGCCTGCCCCACTGTGCGCCCACCCGCGGCGCAGGACCGCTGCTCACTTGACAAAGGTGAAGGCGCGGCCGTGCGACACATCCAGGCCGATCTGCACGAGCTTGGGGCCCAGCGTGGGCAGGGGGAAGTCCTCCTTGGTCAGGCGCTTGATGTCCTGTGTGGATAAGCAGATGTGCGGGCGCCGACACTGAGATCCTTTCCCTGCACCCCCACGTCAATGAGTGTGCGCTGCTGCCTCTCCTGCCCACCTCCTCCGTGCTGAGCCCGCGCGCGTGCAGCGCCTGCACCGCCGCGTCAATCTCGGCGCGGTCAGAGTCGGTGATGTAGTAGGTGAACTCGGCCTCGCGGCCAACCCATGACGCCGCCTTCCAGTCAGCCTGCACGCATGGGCGTGCGTTCAGGGTGGCCGCCGCGGTGAGAGCTGACAGCGGACGGGAATGGTGCAGTGCACCAGGTCCTCCACTTCGCTCACTGGGTCCTCGATGATGGTGAGGGGCACCACCTTGCCCTGAGGACCGGACGTCCTGCAGGGGATCAGTCAACGATACGGTTTGGTCAAGATCTCGCAGAGGCCTCTACGCGCCGCAGCAAAGCGAGCAACAAACGCAAAAGCATCTGCACTCACTCGACCTTGACGTCGGGGCGCGGCTGGGGGAAGCCCTTGGCGCGCAGCTCGGCGAGTTCCTGGGGCAGGGTGACAGAGCGCTTGTTGTAGTCGCCGTAGAACTCGTTCAGGTTCTTGGCCACCGCCTCCTTCTGCGCATCGTCATCAGCATCGTCGCATTGTGAGCCTTCCTGAGCAACGCATCCTTTCCGAGACCGCGCCCGCCACACCTCCTCGGCCACGAACGCGGCCTCAGCGGCACACCCTCAGCGCAACACGGCGCAACACGGCGCACGCGCACCTGGAGCAGGGCGGGGTTCTTGAGCGCCAGGAAATCGTCGCTGCCCTGGGGCTTGGTGTAGTCGACGCGCTCGAACGTGGCAGCTGCGGGGGGCGCCATCCTGATTGCTGTGTGTGATTGCTGCGGGCGAGCGCTACGAGCACGAGCGTCTGCGCGAAGAGGAGGACTGCGCAAGTGGAGGACTGCGCGCAAAGTCTGCGCCTCTGGTGCGCCCTCTCGTGGTGCTTTTCTCGTGGTGCGCGACCTGGACCTGGAGGCACCTGGATGAGCAGGACGGCATGAGCGTCACGAGCGTCGTACGCTGTACGACACGTTGCCTGATCCAACAGCCACAGGTTCACAAGGAGAAGGCAGCAAGTGAGTGGCATGCGCACACATCGCAGTGCGTACGGTGCGCAAAGACGCTATCAGGGACGGGCGACGGAGCAGCGCGGGCGCGAAGACGCAGGGCAGGAGGAGGCGGCCCAAACTCATCTCCCAAGGTGTTAGAAGGACAGGATGAACTCCACTCGCACAAACGCTCCACGTCACACACACGCCGCGTGCCCCCAGCGTGCCGAGTGCCCCGAGCGAGGCAAGCGGTCGCCCCACACACGCAAGCCCAGAGGAAAAGCTTTCAAACAAACGCGCTAGAAGTACAGCCTGAGCTCTACGCCCGCGCCCATTCCCGCCACATCATCGTGCAGCAGCTCCCACTGTGCCCTGTGCACGTCCTCGCTCATGTCCTCGGGGCGCACAGGCCTGCACACGTGCACCACGTTGAGCATGGGCCTGCCACCAGGCAGCGGCACCAGAGAACAAAGCGCGCCGACCAACATGCAGATGGCGTGCGGCCGCACTCGCATCTCGTGGATGCACAGCACCTCCAGCCAGGGCAGGCTCCTGGCCAGCTGCACGCACGCTGTCAGCGCCAGGCTGCCTCGATTCAGAGCCAAACGTGTGCACGTGCGGGGCACCACTGCGCCCAGTGCCTGGGCCACCTCAACGTCCCACGCCAGGTCCAACACCGCCAGCTTGTCCAGGCCTGGCGCCGCCAGCAGTGGCTGCAGGGCGCGCAGCAGCGCCTCGGGCGAGTCACCTTCGCCCGCACCCCGCGTGAAGGCACCGCCGCCGGCTTGCGGCAGGAAGAGCAGCGTCGGCCAAAACTGCCCCTGTGGCCTCCACGCGACGCCAGCAGGGCAGCGGCGTGTCGCGTTGTCCACAGCCGCCTGCAGCTCTGCCACTGCCGCGCGTCCGTCTCGCGCGACGATAGCGCCCCAAGCCACAGGAGAGGTGAGCGAGTGCAGCGGCAGGCACGCCAGCTGGTGCGGGGAGATGAACTCAAAGCTGAGCTCACTCCAGCGGCAGGGGCTGCTGGCGTGGGACCGCTGGAACGTGTGCCAGGAGAAGTCCTCCCACCGCAGGCTGTTCAGGTGCGGCAGGCCCAGCAGCCGCTCCACCACGGCGTCGCCGTCCGCACGAGCAAGCGTGCCGTTGAGGTGCAGGCGCCGCAGCTGCTGCAGCGCCGGCGCCACCAGGCCCAGCTCCTCGCTGGTGACGCACGGGATGGTGAGGGAACGCAGTGCCGTGCAGCGGGCCGCAAGCTGCAGGGTGGAGCGCCAGGCAATTGTGGGCGTCTGCGTGCGTGGCTGGACCTGGCGGTAGGACTTGTCCAGGTGCAGCGCTGTCAGGCGGTTGTCGAGGGTGTTGAGGAACTGGGTGGGGCAGGTGCGGTCCAGCAGGCTGACGGAGGTGAGGGAGGGAAGGCCCGCTAGCTGCATGAGCTGCAGGCTGACGTCGCGGCGGTCCTCGCCCGTGAGCCCCTCCACCTCCACATGCTGCAGCCTGCCGCACGCCGTGTCGACCAGGGACTCCGCCGCTGCCGCTGTGAGCTGGCAGTCGCTGATGCGCAGCTGCCGCAGGTTGGGCAGGAGGGTCGAGGTGCCGTCGGCGATGAGAGCGCCCAGCGCAAGGCCCTGTGCCCATAGGCAAAACATGGGTGTCAGTCACGCGCGCTTGGCCATTGTGTCAGATGGCAAGAAAGAGCGCCGCACCTGCATCTCGAGGCGCGTGATGCACGTCAGCGCCACGCCAGACGCCCGCAGCTCAGCCAGACAGCGCTCCGGGAAGCGCTCCTCATATTCGTCGTCACTGAAGAGCACCAGCGCGAGGCCCTTGCTGCCCTGCTCGCCCACGAGCGCCTGCACCAGCTTGGCCGAGCCAAATGTACCGCCGTGGTCCACGTCCCAGCGCAAGCGAGCGGTCTCCTCCTGCTGCAGCGAGTGGAGCAGCACCGCGCGGGCGAACCGCCTGCACGACCTGAAGGCTGCGCGCTTGTCCGCAAGGTGGCTCAGGCATCGCTGCAGGAGCTCGAGCGGCAGAGTGAGCCAGTCCGGCTGCGCAGGAGGGGGAGCAGGTACTTGCGCTGCTGCTGCTGAGGCCATGGCGCTTGCTCTGCTGTCCTGGCCGTGTGTGCGCGTGCACGAGGGCGCATGGCGGTGGCGTCGCTCGTCTGGCCCGTGTGCAGCTCTAAGCACGCTTTTTCAGCTATGCCGGCTGTACCACGCCTGACACTGGCTCCTGGACCGGCGCTTTCTTCTCCCTGGGGGCCGCCAGCTGTCGCGCACCCGCGGCGAGATGGGCAGCAGGAGAGCACGCAAGGACTCCTTGCGCCACTACGCCGTGGGGGCCATTGCCTACCCCCTACGGCATTGCGCCAGTGAGTGCGGCTGGAAGGCGCTCCCTCGCGAGCGTGCGCCCGCCCACCGCTCCTCACGACGCCCCCTCGAGGTCTGCCACGCGCACATTGGCTTCGCATTGATCAATCTCAGCTTCATGCTGTTGTCTCGCTCTCCGCAGGTAGAACTCTGGCCATGCACCCAATCGGGAGCGGCGGCACGCGGCGTGCACGCGGCGCTCATCCCTCCTGCACACAGAGCCGCCCTGCTGGGACAGGTCCCTCGATGGCACGGTGCGCACAGTGCCCACAGCGCGCCCGCGGGACTCCCAGCGACTTCTCGCTCCGCCCGTCCTGCACCCGTTCCCTCCGCTCAGGCACCCCCGCGGCCCGCGGTTGACCTCTCGCAACCTCGTCTGCCGCGGAAGCAAGCGCACAGCGCAGCGACCGCCACCCTCTCACTGATTTGCGCTCTCATCCTCATCCTCGCTGCTTCCTCGCTGCCGCCCCGATTCGCCTGACATCGCAGAGTGCGCGCCACCGCACCGAGAACGGTCGAGCGCCCCGCCGCCGCGGAAGCTGTGCGGGAGGTCCTCGCCAGGATGGACCGGCCGTGGTGGCGACGCACCCGATGGTGGAGGCCGCACACCGCGTACGAAAGCTTTCGACGCGCTCGGCTCTGGACAAGGACTTCTTCGTTCGGCGCTGCTCATCCTCGCTCACGTCGAACAACAACAGCTCGCCGCTCACCCCCCAACAGATGGCTCCTCGCCCTGCAGCAGCCGTATCGGCGCTGGCGATCATGTTTTG
>VFQP010003031.1_pt1 | contig 17693 bp, 20 predicted proteins | sample 3512351 | NCBI WGS metagenome assembly VFQP01 (sample SAMN10412372, study PRJNA504923) | tailings metagenome | isolation source: Relicate 1 Philex TSF1 revegetated site | place: Philippines: Tuba, Benguet | collected 2017-08-29
CAGGCCGCGCCACCAGACACATAGGCGGACTCGGCATGAATGCGCTGTTCGAACATGATATCGCCGGGCAGCGGCTTGTAGATGTCGCGGCGAAGCGGGCGCGGCATGCCGGGGGCGGCCGTGCCGATCTCCACCATTTCGATCTTGCCGTCGGGCGCCGAATGCGAACCGAAGAAGCGGCCGTCGGGAAAACCGAAGCCGATCCAGCCGATCGCCGGCTGCTCCCTCATCAGCGACAGGAACAGGAACTCGCGCTTCACCTCGTCGTCGGCCTTGATCGTGCCTTGGAAAAGGATCGAGCGCACGATCTCGGTGGTGCTCGCCAGCAGCGAAAAGGTCGAGGACAGCTCTGCGCGCACAGTCGAGGCGCGCTGCGCATCGAGCTGCGAGACGACCTGCTCGACATTTTCGCTGGCGGTGCGCTGCCAGGTGAAATGCACGAAAGCCGCGGTCGAAAGCACCGCGACCAGCAGCATCGCGGTGACGGCCTTGCCAAGCGCGACGCGGGGCAAGGAGGAACTATCGTTCCTGCCGGCCGGTGATGAGGCGCGCACTTCGGTCGAATGTTGCATAAGCCCAGATCCAGTCGAGAAAGACGGCGATGCGGTTCCTGAAGCCGACGAGGAACCAGAGGTGCGCGGAACTCCAAAGCAGCCAGGCAGGCAGGCCGCTCAGCCGCACGCGCCCCAGATCGGCCACGGCGGCGCTGCGGCCGATGGTGGCGAGGTTGCCGAAGTCGGCATATCGGAAAGGCTCCGGACGCGTGTCGGCCATGCGCGCGCGGATGGCGCGGGCCACGTAGCGGCCCATCTGCTTGGCAGCCGGGGCGACCCCCGGGACGAAGCGCCCGTTGGCGTCCTTCACCGACGCGGTGTCACCTATCACGTAGATTTCGGGAAAGTTTTCGACTGTGAGGTCGGGCTTCACGATCACGCGGCCTGCGCGATCCGCCTCGACACCGAGCCATTTCGCGGCGCGCGACGCCATAACGCCGGCCGCCCAGAGAACGCAGTACGACGGCACCTCGCAGCCGTCGGCCAGCGCAACGCCGCCGGCGTCGCAGCGCACGACCGCACTTCCGAGCCGCACTTCCACGCCGAGCCGCTCGAGCTGCTTTCGCGCCGATGCGGACAATGTCGCGGGAAAGGTCGCCAGCAACCGCTCGCCAGCCTCGACGAGCACGACGCGCGCACTACGTGCGTCGATGTTGCGAAAGTCCTCGGCAATCGCCTTGCGCGCCAGTTCGGCGATGGCACCGGCAAGCTCGACTCCGGTTGGCCCGCCGCCAACGACCACGAAGGTCAGAAGCCTGCGGCGCTCCTGCTCGTCTTCCGCGACCTCGGCTTTCTCGAATGCCGTCAATATCCTGGCGCGGATTTCGGTCGCGTCGCCGATGGTCTTCAGGCCAGGTGCAGTGCTTTCCCACTCGTCGTGGCCGAAATAGGCGTGCCGCGCGCCGGTCGCGATCACCAGATAATCGTAAGCGACGGCACGGTTCTCGGTGACGACGCGACGCGCCGGCGCATCCACGTCCTCGACCCTCTCGAGGAGCACGGTCGCGTTCTTCTGCGAAGCGAGGATCCGGCGGATCGGCGTCGCGATCTGCGAGGGCGACAGCCCCGCCGTCGCGACCTGGTAGAGCAGCGGCTGGAACAGATGGTAGTTGCGGCGGTCGATGACAGTGATATCGACGTTTGCGTTGCGCAGGCCCATCGCGGCGTTCAGCCCGCCGAAGCCGGCTCCGACGATGACGACACGCGGGCGGCGGGTCGCGGCTGCACGCCGTCCCTTGCCGCGCGCATCCGCCAGCGGCGGCATCGCTGCCGCGTCTTCTGTCGACTGACGGAACATTTCAGCCTCTGTGCCCGGCCAGCGTGCAGGCGATCTTGTCGAGTGAGACGACGCCGGGGCCTCGCGCCAGAATGAGCAGCAGGATGGATGCCCACAGCAGATGGTCCAGCCAATGGTTCGGATAAACGAAGATCTGGATCGTCGCGGTGACACCGAGCAGGATCAGCGCGCCGAACCGGGCAAACAGCCCTAGCGCCAGCAGCACCGCGCCTGTGATCTCCGCTGTGGTCGCCAGCGGTGCGGCGATCGCAGGGTCGATCAGCGGCAGCTTGTACTCGAAGGCGAAGAGCTGCAGCGTCACCGGCCAGGAGGCGAGCTTGGTCTGCGCCGACTGCCAGAAGACGTAGCCGACAGCGAGACGTCCGGCGAGCTGGGCGATGGAAAGCGGTATGGCGTCCGCCAGCCGGATGATCCGGCGGAAGCGGACGACGGCGGCGGCGAAGCCCGATGCGGGCATGGCGTGGGTCATGCTCATGACGGCAATCCTTCGATCTGGTGGAAGTCATCGAAACGAACGCGGGCGACGAGGCCGTCGCCGAACAGCCGGCTGATGGCGCCGGGCAGGTCGAACATCGGGTCGTGGGTCAGCGCCCGCGCGACCGCCTTCTCAAGCGGCAGCCCGCGCTCCAGCGAATAGCGGAACGAGAATTCCGCGCCGCTCAGCCGGACGAAACGGATGTTGTCGCCGCTGCGCCAGAGGGCGATGCGCTCCGGCTTGCGGTGCCAGCCACGGGTCGGCGCGCCGCCGTCCTGATGCGCCGACCAGATGGCGAGGACTGGCCAGTGCGAGATCAGCATGCGCAGAGACGGCTGCAGGATCAGGTCGGGCGCTGCTTCGGCCCCTGCACCGCTGAGCGCCGCGATCGGAACCGGAGGCAACGAGGCGGCATCCAGGGCTTCGGCGATCGCCCATTCGAGACGCGCGGTCTCGGAGACGAAGGGCAGTTCCTCCAGACCCTTTAAGGTGCGCAGGAACGCCGGGAAGTCGGCGCCGTATCGCACCAGGCGGGGCTCGGATGGCGGATGCAGGCGAACGAATTCGTTCGCCACATGGCGGAAGAAGCGCTCGTCCACCATGCGCACGGTCACCGGGAACACGGTCATCAGCGTGTTGGTCAGCGTCGACCGGGTGTTGTTCTGGTAGATGCGGATGCGGCGATAGGGGTCGGCCGCGCCGGCCGCCATGAGCGGCGACAGGCCGAGCGCGGTTTTGCCGAGCACGGAGCGCGCCACGGTCTTCTGCAAGCCTTCAAGCGTGAGCATGGATGTTCCTCCTGAACTGGTAGTTCTGCACGTGCCGGTTCGGCTTGATGGTCTCGAAAGCCGCGAGCACAGGCATGCGGACGGGATGCGCGGGCTCGTTCTTCGGCACGATGCCGCGCGGGGCGGGTATGCGGATCGGACGCGGTTGCCCGCGGAACTCGACGAGCTGCGCCAGCATGTCGGCCCACATGGCCTCGCCGAGCAGCACGTCGAGCGGCGGGACGTCGGTGTCCCATTCGATGAGCGTTGGCCGGCGGCCGAGCTTCTCGATCGCGGCCGTGTAGAGCGACCAGACGGCCGGCGGCACCCGCGACCCGTGATCGTCGATCAGCACCGTGTCGTCGCCGACTTCGTTGACGGCATGGCCGGCAAGATGGATTTCGCCGATCGCGTCGGCGGGAAGCGTGTCGATGAATGCGGCGGCGTCGAAGCCCAGATTGTGCGCTGACACATAGACGTTGTTCACGTCGAGCAGCAGGCCGCAGCCGGTGTGCCGCACCAGGCCGGCGAGGAACTCGGCCTCGGTCATGGTCGAGCCGGCGAAGGCGATGTAGGCCGACAGGTTCTCGATCAGCACCTGGCGCTTCAGCGTCGTCTGCAGGTGATCGACATTGCGCGCCACGATGGCGAGCGCCGTCTCGTCATAGCGAAGCGGCAGGAGATCGTTGAGGTAGGCGCCGTCGGCGACGCTCCAGGCGAGATGCTCGGACACCAGGTCGGGCTGAAAGCGCTCGCAGACGCGGCGCAGGCGCTCGAGGTGATCGGCGTCGAGGCCGCCGGCGCTGCCGAGCGAGAGGCCGACACCGTGTACCGACAGCGGATAGGTGGCGCGCAGGTTTTCGAGCGCATCGACCGAGGCGGAGTTGCCCATGTAGTTCTCGGCATGGACTTCGAGCCAGCCGGCCGTCGGGCGCCGGGTCAGCATTTCAGCGATGTGAGCGGACCTGAGGCCGATGCCCGCCGCGCGGGGGATCGTGAGCTCTGGGAAGGTGGCGGGCATCGGTCTGCTCCTTGGGTTTCCTCGTTGCGGGATCAGGCTTTGGGAGCCATGCTGCCGCCGGTCAGCTTGGCGCAGGTGCCGGCAGGCACGTAGATCCAGGCGTCGGGCTGGTTGTCTGCGGTCGAGGTGCCGGCGCAGGAATGCGTGGCGGTCTGGCAGTCGTTCTGGGCGGCTTTGGCCACGCCGTAGCACTTCTCGAACGAGAACTCGGGCTGGGCGGCCGGACCGGCGAACGCGCCGGCTGTGGCGATCGAGGTGGCAGCGGCGAGCGCCGAGCCGAGAAGGGTCTTGGTGTTGAGCATCGGAGTCTCCTTGTTTCAGTGACCGGCATCCGCCGTCGCCTCAGACTTTCCCGCAAACCGCCGCGGCGCTGAAATGCTGTGTCGGCATGGTTTCGATAGTCCGGCGCTATTTGCTGCGGCGGAAAAAGAACGAGCCCTCCGGTGGGCGCCGGAGGGCTCCGAGGACCGGCGGGGTGACCGATCCTGGCCGTGCATCCCGAGAGAGCGATCGGATGCCGGCACTAGCGAATTCAGAGGTAGCGCTCGTGGATGTCGACGGTCGAACGCTTGCCGATGGTGGCGTAGTGCTCCTCGATCCAGCGGTCGGCCTTCTCGCGGCCGCGATCCCTGAGATCGGTCAGGGCGCCCCAGTCGGCGTTCAGCTTGCTCGATACGCCGAGCTTCTTCATCGTCTCGTCGTCGGAAACCTCGTGGACGAAGATGCGCTTCAGATCGAGCATCTTGCCGGCTTCCGATTCGATCAGCTTGGTGACGAAGGCGATAGCCCGCATTTCCCGGAGAAGCGACGAGTTGAAGCTTATCTCGTTGATGCGGTTGAGGATTTCCATCGCCGAGCGCGGCAGCTCGGCGCGCTCGATGGGGTTGATGTGGACGATCAGCACGTCGGGCGTCGTGCAGGAGTAGATCAGCGGGAAGATTGCCGGGTTGCCCATGTAGCCGCCGTCCCAGTAGGCCTCGCCGTCGATTTCGACGGCCTGGAACAGGAACGGCAGGCAGGCGGAGGCCATTATCGCGTCTATCGACAGCTCGTCGTTGGAGAACACCTTCACCTTGCCGGTGCGCACATTGGTGGCGCAGACATTGAGCTTGAGCGAGCAGCGCGATGCGCGCACGGCATCGAGGTCGATCGACTGCTCGAGCACCGAGCGCAACGGATTGAAGTTCAGCGGATTGAACTGGTAGGGCGACATCAGCCTGGTGACGACGTCGAACATCATGAAGGCCGGCGAGTATTCCAGCGAGCGTGATCCGGTGAGACGGTCGAGCAGGCTTGGCTGCAGCGGGCTGAAGGCCGATGCGTGGCTGACGCGCCGCCAGAAATTGGCCAGCGCCTTCTGCGCCCCGCGCCGTCCGCCCTCGACGAGGCCGTAGGCGAGCACGGTGGCATTCATGGCGCCGGCGCTGGTGGCGACGACTCCGTCGAACGAAAGCTTGTCCTCCTCGAGCAGCCGGTCGAGCACGCCCCATGTGAAGGCGCCATGCGCGCCGCCGCCCTGCAGGGCGAGATTGAGGCTGCGCCTGCCGCGCGTCGACGCGCGGGCCTCGGGTGCCGGATGTGCATCCACGCCGGCATGCGTGTCGGCCATTTCCAGAACGTCCGCGTGCTTGTTCATCGCATCCTCCGCCCGTGTGGGATTTCAGTGAGCCGTCCAGCCGCCGTCGACCGGCAGCGCGGTTCCGGTGATCGACGCCGCGGCGTCGGTGCACAGGAACACCGCGAGCGCGCCCATCTCCTCGACCGTGGCGAAACGCCGGGTCGGCTGGTTCTTCAGGAAGACGTCGCGGATGACCGCGTCGCGGGCGATGTTGTGCGACTTCGCCTGGTCGTCGATCTGTTTCTCCACCAGAGGCGTCCAGACATAGCCGGGGCAGATGGCGTTGGCGGTGACGCCGCGCTCCGCACCTTCCAGCGCTACGACCTTGGTCAGGCCGATCATGCCGTGCTTGGCCGCCACATAGGCCGACTTGAAGGGCGAGGCGATCAGCCCGTGGGCGGAGGCGACGTTGATGACGCGGCCATACCCCCGCTTCATCATCTGGTCGAAGGTCGCCTGGACGAGATGGAAGGCGGCGCTCAAATTGATCGACAGGATCTGCTCCCATTTCGCCGGCGGAAACTCGCCGATCGGGGCGACATGCTGGATGCCCGCATTGTTGACGACGATGTCGACCTGCCCGAAGCGCGCGACGGCGCGCTCCGCCATCAGGTGGATCGCCGCCGGGCTGGACATGTCGGCGCTGTCATAGGCGACGTCGACGTCGTTCTCGTCGGCCAGCGCGATGCGCTGCTGCTCGATCTCCATCGGATCGCCGAAGCCGTTGAGCATGACCGCCGCGCCGCTCATGGCGAGCGAACGGGCGATGCCAAGGCCGATGCCGCTGGTCGAACCGGTGACGATCGCCGTCTTGCCTTCAAGCGGGCGGCGTCCGGCCTGAAGCATCGGTTCCTTCTTGCTGATGTCCAGCATCATCATCTCCAAATCGTGGGCCGCTTCGATCGCGGCGTCTGGAGTGACTGTGCCTGCGCGACCTCCAACACTGAAATGCCGGTCGGGCATCGTATCCATTCGCGGTTTGCATTGGGCGGTGCGCGCGCAGGCGCGGTAGAAAACGGCCATGGACATGCACCACATCCGCTATTTCCTCGCCGTCTGCGAAACCCGCAACTTCACGCGCGCGGCCGAGCGATGTCATGTCACGCAGCCCGCGTTGAGCCGGGCGATCCAGCAGCTGGAGGATGAAGTCGGCGGCCTGCTGTTCCGGCGCGAGCGCAACCTGACCCACATCACCGATCTCGGCGCCCTGCTCCGCCCGCGCTTCCAGCAGGTGGTCGACGAACTGTCCGGCGTGAAGACGGAGGCGTCGCGCTTCCTGTGCCTCAACGACGCCAACCTGAAGGTGGGCATCATGTGCACCATCGGACCGCGCCGCTTCACCGGGCTGCTGGCAGACTTCAACCGTCGCCACATGGGCATCCAGCTGCAGCTCGTCGAGGGCGTGCCCGACAAGCTTTCCTCCTTGCTGGAAACCGGCGAGATCGACGTCGCCATCATGGCGTCGAGCGAGCGTTTCCCCGAGCGGTTCGACGTCACGCCGCTGTTTCGCGAGCGCTTCATGCTGGCGTTCCCGCCCGGTCACCGGCTGGCGCAGCTCGACGTCGTGCCGGTCGAGGCGATCGACGGCGAGACCTATCTGAGGCGAATGAACTGCGAGTACTGGGACTATCTGTCCGACATTTGCGATGCGCGGGGCGTCAACCTGCACGTCTCCTATTCGAGCGAGCGGGAAGACTGGATCCAGAACATGGTGGTCGGCGGACTGGGCATATGCTTCCTGCCGGAATACAGCGCTGCCATTCCCGGCCTGCAGGTGCGGGCCGTGACCGACCCCGAAGTGGTGCGCGAGATTTCCCTGGTCACGGTTTCCGGACGGCGCTTCTCGCCGGCGGTGTCCGCCTTCGTCGGCGCGGTCAAGTCCTACAACTGGGCGGACAGCAGCGGACACGGCCAGCTTCGCCTGTCGAGCGCCGCCTGAGCTCGGAGACCGTTCCGGCGCCGGCGATAGCCGCAGACTATCGAAACCAGAATGACCCGGCATTTCTCTCCGGCCGCACGCGCGCGCAAGCTTCCATCCATTCCCCCAGGGCCGTCTGGCCGGGGTCGACAAAGGAGAAAGCCCATGACTTTGAAACTGACTTCCCGCCGCGCGACGTTCGACATTGCCATCGTGCTTGGCCTGCTGGCCGGCGTTGCAGGCATGCCTGCCGCCGCGCTTGCCGGTGACTGCCCAGCCGACCAGGTCGCCGAGAACGGCATGAAGCCTGGCGAGACCATGCCCTCCAAGGTGACCGACGACGTGCTGTCGTCGATCGATCTCTCCTCCAAGGGCGACGCCTGGAAGGGCAGCATGTTCCGGATGCGCAAGCTGGTCGTGCAGCCGGGCGGTGTCGTGCCGTGGCATTCGCACGAGGCGCGTCCGGCCAATATCCTGGTCGTCGAAGGCTCGATCACCGAGTACCGCAGCACCTGCAAGGTTCCGATCGAGCACAAGGCGGGCGACGGAACGGCCGAGTTCGGCGCGCTGTCGCACTGGTGGAAGAACAACGGCAAGCACGTCGCCGTGCTCTATTCGGCCGACATCGTGTCGCCCGAGGCCAATCACGACGAGGCGATGTAACGCCGCAATCTGCATGCAGCAGAACCGCTCCCGGCATGATTTTCCGCCGGGAGCGCCGAAGCCCTGGAGATGTTCGGATGACGACCATGGATCCGGCCATGCGGGATGCCCGCATGATCGCCGCCGACGCGGCGCGCTTTGCGATCATCACGCTGATCGCCTTCCTCACTCTGGTCGATCTGTTCGCGGCGCAGGCGATCCTGCCCGCACTGGTCGACCGGTTCCAGGTCAGCCGCGCGACGATGGGCTTCGCCGTCAACGCCAGCACCTTCGGCATGGCGGTCTCCGGTCTCGCCATCGCGCTGTTCGCGCGCAACGTCGATCGCCGCAACGGCATCTGGATCAGCCTGCTCGTGCTGGCAGTGCCGACGCTTGCACTTTCGGTCACCGACGACATCACCACCTTCGCGCTGCTGAGGGTGGCGCAGGGCCTCTGCATGTCGGCCGCCTTCACTCTGACCGTCGCCTACCTCGCGGAACACTTCTCGCCGTCCATGGCGACTGGCGCGCTCGCGGCTTACGTGACAGGCAACGTCGCCAGCAACTTCTTCGGCCGCATCCTGTCGGCGGCCGTCGCCGACACATATGGGCTTTCCACCAACTTCGTGACCTTCGCGGCGCTCAATATCGCCGGCGCCGTACTCGTCTTTTTCGCACTGAAGAAGACCGAGCGCGGCATGGCGGTCTCCATGACGTCCGCCACGCCGGCGGGCGCCTGGAGGGCCCATCTCGCGCATCCCGAGTTGCGGGCGGCCTTCGCCATCGGCTTTCTCATCCTGTTCGTCTTCATCGGCACCTACACCTATGTGAATTTCCAGCTGACCAGGGAGCCGCTTTCCCTGTCGCCCATGGCGCTCGGCTTGGTCTATTTGGTGTTCCTGCCATCCATGCTGACGACGCCTCTCGCCGGGCGCGTAGCCAGCCGAGTCGGCCCGGGAGGCGGCATTGCGCTAACGCTGATGCTCGCCATCGCCGGGCTGCTGGCGCTGCTCAGTGCGAGCCTCCCGCTGGTGCTTGCCGGGCTGGCGCTTGTCGCCATCGGCACCTTCCTCGCGCAGGCCATCGCCACCGGCCACGTCAGCCGCACCGCCAGCCACGACCGCGCCGTCGCCAGCGGAATCTATCTTGCGTCCTACTATTCGGGAGGCCTGGTCGGCAGTCTGGTGCTCGGGCAGGTCTACGACCGGTTCGGCTGGCAGGCCTGCGTCGTCGTGCTCGTCGCCGCGCTTTCAGTGGCGGCGGGTCTTGCCCGGTTGCTGAAAGCGCCGGCGCCATAAGTTCCCGTCATCGAATCGCGCAGCCAACGGCATTATCCGGGGCCGGCTTTCTGCCTCACACTGAGCTTCAGCCTGGTCCGAGGACTGGCCCCAATCTGGAGAAGCAAAAATGGCAGGCAGGACTTTCAGATCGATACTCACCGCGGGCCTGATGGCGATTGCCATCCCGCTGACCGTCGGATCGGCAAGCGCCAACGCGTCGAACGGCGTCGTCACCGTCAAGAGCGGCTATTCCGTCGCCGAGACCGTTGCGCGGATAAAGCGCGATGTCGCCAAAAAGGGCATCAAGCTGTTCGGCGTTATCGACCAGGCAAAGCTTGGCAACGCCGCCGGCAACAAGGTCGCCCCGTCGAAGCTGGTGATGTTCGGCAACCCGGCGCTGGGCACGACCTTCATCACGGCCAACCCCGAAGCCGGGCTGGACTGGCCGGTCCGCGTTCTGGTGTACCAGACCGGCGATGGACAGGTGTACGCCGCCTACACCGACTTCGACTACATCGCCAGGCGTCACGGCATCACCACCCGCGACAAGGAGTTCAAGATGGCGACGGAAGTCATTCAGTCGGTGACTTCGGCGATCCGCAAGTAACGCGCGAATCCAGTCCATTACCGGTGGCCGGTCCGGTCGAGGAGCCAGCCACCGGCAAACCCGGAGCATGATCATGATGGCCGAACTCCTGCTTCCGACGACCATGACCCGGCGCTCGGCGCTAGCGGCGGCAGCCCTTGGCGGAATGGCCGCCGCGTCCCCGGCCGCGGGAACCGTCGCGCACTCGACAGGCGACGGTGCTGTGCGCCACAGGACGGTCAATGTCGATGGCGTCGACATCTTCTACCGCGAGGCTGGCCCGCGCGACGCACCGGCCATACTGCTGCTGCACGGTTTTCCGAGTTCGTCGCACATGTTCCGCAACCTGATCCCGGCGCTGGCGGACCGCTGGCGTGTCGTCGCGCCGGACTATCCCGGGTTCGGCTTCAGCGGATATCCGGCGCGCGACGCCTACCACTATTCGTTCGCTTCCTTTGCCGCCACGATGGCGAAATTCACCGACGCTGTCGGGCTCGGCCGCTATGCCATCTACATCCAGGACTACGGAGCGCCCGTCGGCCTGCGGCTGGCGCTTCTGCAACCCGATCGCGTCGGCGCCGTCGTCGCCCAGAATGGCAACGCCTACGAACAGGGACTCAGCGGCGGCTGGGAGCCGATCAAGGCCTACTGGAGGAATCCGAGCGCGGAGAACCGCAACCTGATGCGCGGCTGGCTCGACGCTCCAGGCGTCAGGCTTCAATACGTCGCCGGCGTCCCTGACGAGCAGATCGAACTGTTCTCGCCGGAGAGCTGGACGCTCGACTGGACGCTGCTCGGCAGGCCCGGAAACATCGACCTGCAGCTCGATCTCTTCTACAACTACCGCACCAACGTCGAGCTCTACCCGGCCTTCCACGCCTTCTTCCGGCAGCGGCGGCCTGCGATGCTTATCCCGTGGGGACGGTTCGATCCGTTCTTCACCGTGGCGGGAGCGCAGGCATATCTTGGCGACCTGCCTGATGCGGAACTTCATCTGCTGGACGCCGGACATTTCGCACTTGAAAGCCATGGCGGCACGATCGCCGCGCTGACGCGGGACTTCCTGGCAAGGAAGCTGTCGTCATGACGGAGGTCGCCGCCGCTGCAGCACCAGGCTCATGCGGCAAGTCTTGCGAGCAATGCGCTGAGCTCGGTTGCTCCGGCCTCGCCGAGCTTCTCCTGCAGATGCGTGCGGATCGACGCACCATAGACCGCCCACATCGCCTCCCGCACGGCGAGGCCATGCTGCGTGATCACCGCCCATTTGCCGCGACCGTCCTGAGGATCGGCCTCCATGACGATCAGGCCTTCGCGCTCGAGCCGGGCGAGTAGTCGCGACAGATTGTACTGCGCGAGCAGCGTGCGCTTTTCGATCTCGAGCGGCCGGAGACGCCCGTCGTCCGCGCGCCAGAGTTCAAGCAGCACATCGTACCAGCCGAGCGGCGGCAACCCGGCGCCCTTGAGATCCTCCTCCACGAGGTCGAGCAGCTTCTTCTGTGTCCGCATGAGATCGATCCAGGCGCGCATCGCGGCTGGGCTTGGGGACACGCTCCTGGCGGAGCCCGATGGCGTACGGGCGGAAGATTTCGACATAGATGCATCTACATCTATCTTGAGCGGGATGGCAAGAGGTGATAGATAGATGCACATGCATTGATCTAGGAGATATGCCATGTATACCGAACCGCTTTCCCCCTATGCCGTCACGCTCCTGCGCGTCAGCCTCGGCGTCATGTATCTCGCCCACAGCGTCGTCCTGAAGCTCTTCACTTTCGGGCTCGCCGGCACTGCCGGCTACTTCGAGTCCATCGGCCTGCCGGGCTGGCTGGCGTACGCAACCTTTGCCGCCGAGGCGGTGGGCGGCATCATGCTGGTGCTGGGAATCTACGCACGCTGGGTGGCGCTGGCGCTCGTTCCGGCGCTGCTTGGCGCCATCGTCTGGGCGCATGGCGCAAACGGATGGGTCTTCACAGCGCCGAACGGCGGCTGGGAATACCCGCTTTACCTGATCGTCCTGTCGATCGCTCAGTTCCTGCTGGGCGACGGAGCGTTCGCGCTCCGCGGCACGCGCCTCGCGGCAGCCCACTGAAGGAGGGTTACATGTCTTCCCGGAAGCTCACACTGATCAGCCATCATTTGTGCCCCTACGTCCAGCGCGCCGCCATAGCGCTCGCCGAGAAGGATATCCCGTTCGAACGCGTCTACATCGATCTCTCGGCGAAGCCTGACTGGTTCACCGCTATCTCGCCGCTCGGAAAGGTGCCGCTGCTCGTCGTTCGCAGAGAGGACGGCAGCGAAGCCGTCATCTTCGAAAGCGCGGTGATCTGCGAGTACATCGAGGATGCGCTTGGAGGGCCGCGCCTGCATCCGGCAGGTCCGCTCGAGCGCGCCGGTCATCGCGCCTGGATGGAGTTCGGCTCCGCGGTGCTCGGCGACATCTGGGGGCTCGAGACCGCTCGGGACGAAGCCGGCTATCTGGCAAAGGTCGCGGCGCTGTCCGCGAAGTTCGCCCGCGTCGAGGCCGCGCTGGACGAAGGCCCGTTCTTCTCGGGAGAGGACTTCAGCCTGGTCGACGCGGTGTTCGCGCCGATCTTCCGCTACTTCGACGTGTTCGACACCCTCGTCGACAGCGGCGTCTTCGATGGGCTGCCGAAGGTACAGGCCTGGCGGCGGACGCTCGCCGTGCGCGCCAGCGTAGCGGGCGCCGTAACCGCCGACTATGCGGACCGGTTGCTTGAATTCCTGGAACGACACGACGCGTTCCTGCTGCGGAAATCGGGTGCTGTCCGCAAATCCGCGGCCTGACCTCGGGCAAGTTTCATCGACAGTGAAACTTGCCCTGACCTACCAGCGCACGAAGAGGCGCGCCGCCAGTGCACCGGCGGCGGCCAGCAGAGCGACGGCGATCGGATACCAGGTGGCTACGAAGAGCGGCGAGTCGTCGATGCAATGCGCCGCGTAGAAGGTTGCAGCCAGTCCGCCGGCGGCGAGCCCCGCCAGGGCGCCGGCCAGTGTCGGACGGGTCGGGGCGCCGTGCCGCAGCGCCACAAGAAAGACAGCGAGCGGGCCGATCCCGATCAACGGGATGAAGGTCATGCAAAGCACCGCGTTGCTGCCGAGCCACCGGCTGCCCCACTGACCGGCGGGAATTGCGGCAAGTTCGACGCCGGCTGCGATCAGCAGAAGGCCGGGGGCGATGACAAGCACGCGCAACATGCCGCCAGCCGGTGCCCCGGGTCTGGCCAGCGCAGGGAGTGCCGCCAGCGCCGCGGCGAGAAGCGCCAGCGTCACGACGAATTTGAAGAGGAAGCGCCAGCTGCCGGCGGCAACCGAGAAATCCGGACGTGGACCGAGCGTCGCGAAGAAAATCGCTGCGGCGATCACCGCGGCTACAACGGCCGCGACGGACCAGGCCCGGCTCATCGGCGCCGGGCTTCGCGCGCCGTCAGCAACAAGCGTCTGTATCAGGCGGTCCGTGTCCATCATCTTCGCCCGAACTTCCTTGCGATCGCCGAAAGGCCGCGATGCAGGGCGACGCGCACGGCGACTTCCGTCATGCCGAGCTTGACCGCCGTTTCGGTGATCGAACTGCCATCGACCGAGATAGCGGAAACCACCGCTCGCTGACCCGGCGCGAGCACTGCAAGCGCGCGCCCGATGTCGCGCTCGCTGGCATGCTCTTCGGGCTCGGGAGCCGGCGCGTCGAATCCGTCGTCGATGACCACCTCCATTCGCCGGCCCCTCTTGCGGAACGCATCGACCAGCTTGAAGCGCGCGATCGCGAAAAGCCAGGGCTCGACCGGCAGGTCCGCCCGCCATGTATGGCGCTTGAGGTGAACGGCGAGAAGCGTTTCCTGCACAATATCCTCGGGGTCTATTCCGCCCTGGCCGGCACGCCGGCGCGCGAAACCGCGCACAAGCCCGGCAGCCCTGCGCAAAAAATCCGCATAGGCGCGTTCGTCCCCCGCGAGGGCGACCGTCAGCAGCCGCTGCAGTTCGGCGTCCTGCCTGCCGTCCAAGAAAGGACCACTCCTTCTTCGCCCGTGAAGCGGGTTTGTTACGCCGCCGGGCAAAACGGGTTGCGTCGTCGCTTGCAAGTATGGCTACGCCCATCGAAATGTCGATCCGTTGTTCGTTGGACCAAAATGCACTCCAACCGAGGCGACGCGCAGACAGATTGTCACGGCCGCCAAGGTATTATAATAGCTTGGCGCAAGCGGAGGTTCGGCCAGTGCGGTGTGATTTGAACGGTCGGGTCGCCTTCGTCACGGGAGCCGCCGGTGCCATCGGCAGCGCCATCGCCAGGCGCCTCGCCGACAACGGCGCGGCTGTCGTCATCGCCGACATCGACCTCGAGGGCGCCGAGCGCGTCGCCGCCGCATTGCCCGACGCCATTGCCTGCCGGGCCGACATCCGCTCGGCCGCCTCCGCCGAGGCCGCCGTCGCCGCCTGCATCGAGCGCTTCGGCCGCATCGACATCCTCGTCAACAATGCCGGCGTCAACACGCTGGCGCACCGCGTCAACATCGATGCCTTTCCGCCGGAAGAGTGGGACCGCATCACCGGCATCGATCTCGACGGTCTCTACACGATGAGCCGCGCCGCACTTGCGCCGATGCTGGCGTCGGGGCGCGGCGGCAGCATCGTCAACATAGCGTCGGTCGTCGGCCTCGCCGCGATGCGGCTGCAAAGCGCCTTCGTCGCCGCCAAGGCAGGCATCGTCCACCTCACCCGGTCGATGGCGCTGGAACTCGCCCCGCAGGGCGTCCTCACCAATGCCATCGCGCCCGGATCGATCAAGACCGAGCTCACCGCCAGGCTGTTCTACGGCGAGGACGGCAAGTTCGCCGGCCGCACCGCCGAATTCATGGCCCATGTGCCGCTCGGCCGTCCCGGACAGCCCGACGAGATCGCCGAGGCGGCGCTCTTCCTCTCCTCGCCCGGCGCCGGCTACATCAACGGCCAGGTGCTGGCCGTCGATGGCGGCTGGACCGCGGGATACATGATGTGAGCGCCACGATCCGCATCGAACTCGCCGGCGCCGGCGTCGCGCTGGAAGGCGACCGTAACCCGATAGCGGCAGCCGCGCTGGCGGCATTGCTCGACAATGGCGGCACCGTAGCTTCCCGCGAAACCGCCGACGTCCTGCTGGTCTCGGTCCCGCTGCTCCCGGACGCCGCCGTCGATCCGACCCCCGCTCTCGGGTCGGCGAGGCGCGCTGCGTCGGCCATGGCGGCACGCGGCCGGGGGCGCATCGTCTTCCTGCTCTCCGCCCTCGCCGGCATGCCGATGCGCCGGCACCCCGATTTTTCCGTCGGCAGTGCCGCCATTTTAACCGGCATGCGCACCCTCGCGATGGAGTTCGGCCCGTCTGTCCTGGTCAATGCCGTCGGCTTCGGCCTGATCGCTGAGGGGTACACGATCTCCGGCGATGCGGCGCAGCTCAGCCATGTGCCGCTCGGCAGGGCCGGCAGCATCGCCGAGGCCGTCGCTGCGGTGCTCTTCCTCTGCGATCCCGCTAACAGCTACACGACCGGACAGTTGCTGTCCGTCGATGGCGGCTGGACCGCGGGCTACGGGCGCAACTTCTGAGCCCTTCCCCACGCTTTCCCAGGGGCGTATGGCAAGGCGGGCACCGGCCTTCTATGATGCCGCCGCCTTAGGGACGGGGAGACGGACTGGATGGCGGGAAAGAGCGATGGCGGCGACCAGCCGCTGAAACGCCTTGGCGTCCGCGAGATCGCAAAACGCGTCGGCGTCGCGCCGATGACGGTGTCGCGCGTCCTCTCCAATCCCGACATGGTCTCGCCGGAAACCCGCGCGAAGGTGCTGGCAGCCATAGACGCCGCCGGCTTCGTCCCCAACCGCCTGGCATCGAGCATGCGCGGCAGCGGCCGCATGATCGGAACCGTCGTTCCGCCGCTCATCAATTCGGGCATAGCCGAGCAGGTGCAGGGCATGTCCGACGAGTGCCATGAGAGCGGCTATTCGATGCTTCTCGTCCAGGGCGAATTCACGTCGGAGGCCGAGGAGAAGTCGATCCGCACGCTGCTCGGCTGGCGCCCTGCGGGCATGATCCTGCAGAGCTTCGTGCAGAGCGACGCAGCGCGCGCCCTTTTGAAGCGCAGCGGCGCGCCGGTCGTCGAGATTTCCGAGATCAAGGGGCGCAAGCCGCTCGACATGGTGGTCGGCATCTCCAACTTCGAGACAGCCTACGCCATGACCATGCATCTCGCCGCCAAGGGCTACAGGCGCATCGGCTTCGTCTCCACGCCGATCCACGGCAACGACCGCCTGCAGCAGCGGCGCACCGGCTACCATGCCGCGCTTGCCGCGCTCGGCTTCCGCAACCGCGACGACATGGAGGTGGAGGTGCCGATCACGGCGGAGGGCGGCGCGCAGGCTCTGATCACGCTCACCGATCGCCACAAGGACATCGATGCAATCTTCTTTTCCAGCGACACGCTGGCCGTCGGCGCAGTGCAGGAGTGCCACCGCCGGCGCTGGAAGGTGCCGGGACGCATCGCCATTGCCGGCTATGGCGACATGGATCTCGCCGCGCAGCTCTATCCGCCGCTCACCACGGTGCGCGTCAATCGCTACGAGATGGGACGGCGCGCCGTGCGCCAGCTGCTGGCGCGGCTCGGCGGCGACACCAGATCGCCGACCATCACCAGCCTCGGCTTCGAGATCGTCGACCGCGAAAGCGCTTAGCGCAGCTTGGTTCGTCGGCTCAGTTCGTCTTGGCCCTGTTGTCGGCGTCGGTGCCGAGCCGCTTCTCCCAGCCTTCGGTGTGGACGTTGAGATAGGCCTGCGGGTCGTAGGGATGACCTTTGATCGCCTCGACATTGAGGTCGATGCCGAGCCCCGGTGCGTCCGGCAGTGAGAGATGCCCGTTGGCGGCGTTCACGCTCGGATGCCAGGTCACGAGGTCGCGCGTCCAGTCGTCGTTGAAGGCGTCGAAATGCTCCTGGATCAGGAAGTTCGGCACGGCGGCGGCGAGTTGCAGGCACACCGCCGTCGCCACCGGCCCGCCGCTCTGATGCGGCGCTATGAAGCTGCCGTGCGCGAAGGCCAAATTGGCCACCTGCATCGACGGTGCGATGCCGCCGAGCGACATCGGCTCCGGCTGGAAGATATTCACGCCGCCGCCTGCCGCGAGTGCATAGAACTGCCCGACCGTATCGTACATCTCGCCTGTCGCCACCGGTATCGGCGAACGGTGCGCCACCTCGTGCACGGTTTCCTGGCGGTCGCGCGATGTCGGCTCTTCCCACCAGTAGATGTCGAGGTCGGCGAATTTCTGGGCCGCCTGCAGCGCCGCGATCTCGGTGAAGCGCGCGTGCACGTCGATCAGGATTCGCGTATCCGCCGGCAGCTTGTCGCGCAGCATCCGGCAGATGTCGTAGGAAAGGTCGAGTTCCTCGCGCGAGATAAAGCCCTGCGCCGTGCCGAAAGGATCGAGCTTGAACGCCTTGAAGCCCTTCGCCAGCACGGCCTTCGCCGCCTCCAGGAAGGCTTCCGGCGTGCGCTCC
>VFQP010003032.1_pt1 | contig 17689 bp, 15 predicted proteins | sample 3512351 | NCBI WGS metagenome assembly VFQP01 (sample SAMN10412372, study PRJNA504923) | tailings metagenome | isolation source: Relicate 1 Philex TSF1 revegetated site | place: Philippines: Tuba, Benguet | collected 2017-08-29
ACCAGCCCGTTCTCGCTCTGCGACAATGCGGATAGCGCCGCAGTAACCTTGTCAACATCCTCGCTGAATCCGTTGATACGGAAAGCAACGCGGTGGGTGCCGCTCTGCTCCAGTTCGCGTGCTTGATGTATGACCTGGGAGATCTTTGCCGACGGTGTGATTTGAAGCACAGGTACCACATTAGGGATTCCGGCGACAAATTTTCGCCAGGCAGCGAAATTCTGCCCAGGTTCCAGCAGCGATTGGGTGGAAGCATTCATGCGGCAAGGTTCGCGCGTAACGTCCAGGATGAAACGCCTGCCCCCGGTTGCAGCCCTGATCTTTTGAATGGATTCTCCGATACCTTCCTGCTTAGTCCACGCACCTGCGGTGAAGATTGGAAGCAGGTCATCCTTGCAGGCATCGTCCAGGCGATCATACCCAAGTACCTCCGCGGGTCGTGCGCGGAGCGACGGATAGTAATTGAAGTTCTCGAAGTAGCTCATCTAGCGTACTGGCGCGGGCTCAGGCGTATGCGCTTGCGCGGCAGGAATCGCTCGCGGTTTTGCACGCCGTGTGGTGGAGGAAATGATGTACGCATCAATCCCACTGCACCGCTACTCATCCAAACCCACCGACACCGCTGACAACGGCGCCGGGGCTGCGGGAACCTGGATCACCACCGGCGCACTTCCATGGGTCACGGTTGCGGGCGCTTGCGGCTTGTCGACATTCCAGATTGCGACCAGCAGGCCGATCACACCCAGCACGAAGGCGCCGAACATGGCGACCACCGACGTATGGTTCCAGCGGCTGCATTCCAGGATGGCCTTGTTGATATCGGCGCGCAATTCGGCGACGTCGGCCTTGGTCACGATATTGGCCTTGATAACGGCAACGTTGCGCTCGAGTGCACGCAAGCGGCCTTCGGTACCGCCCTCATCGGGCGGCTCGCCGCCATTGAACCCACCACCGCCAACGACTGGCCTGACCTGCCGGCCGCGAAACCGCTCGTGCATCATGACTACCCCCTCTCTCACCGATTCTTGCACGCCAGCCTCGCCTTATGACAGCCTTCGCAGGCTTTGCAGGCTTGGCCGGGATTGCTGAGCCAGCCAACCGTCCGTCATACCTTTCCCTGGGTACGCGCGACGCCCGGCGTCGAATTTGCTATGGTATGCAGCGTCCTTTATCCATCGAGATCTCCGTTTGCTTCCCCGTCATAGCGACCCCGCCTTCTACCAGCTCCTGGCCGACAGCCATGCCCGGCTTCTGGGCAAGCCTCTGGTACCCCAGCCGATGTCAGTCGCGGATGCCACGGCGTGGCTCTACGAACAGGCGCCGTTTGCCGTCCTGGCCCATGACACCGCAGCCGATCCCGTCTTTATCTACGGCAACAAGGCGGCGCAACGTCGCTTTGGATATGACTGGGACGAGATCACCCGACTGCCATCGCGGCTGTCCGCCGAAGCACCGAATCGCGAGGAACGGCAGCAGTTCCTGGAACGCGTGCAACGGCTCGGCTACGAAGCGGGCTACAAGGGTGTGCGAATAACAAAGTCAGGCCAGCGTTTCATGATCGAGGAAGCCACGCTATGGCAGATGATCGACGCCGAAGGCGTGCTCCATGGACAAGCTGTAATCGTCCCTCGGACGCGGGACCTCTGACTCGGCCATCGCTGCCGTATCTGCAAGTCGCTCATGGATTGACCCCAAGTTTCTGTTAGCGCCTTTGCCCATCGATTGATCTCGCGACGGGCATCGATGCGGCGCTGTGTTCTCGATCAAAGGATCGTCGCACAGAACTTGGTAAACGGTGTGTGTCCAAATGGAACATTACTGTTGCATTTGGCGCAGGTGCGCGCATTGCGCGCAGCACCTTTGCTTCAGCTCAAGACGCTCAGGCTCAAACCACCTCGAAAAAATGCGTGCGATCGCGCTCAAGCTGCGCGATAAGTCCAAATTCCCAGTCCAGATAAGCCTGCATCGCGACCGCTGCATTGTCCGTGCCTTCATACGGACGGCGATAGCGATCGGTACGCGCCACGGCCAACCGTGTCTCGCCTTGCTCCACCGGCAATCCCGCATCGGCCCAGGCCGCGGTGCCGCCTTCCAGCACGAACACTTCGGCATCCGTCAACGCCCTGAGATCGTCGGCCGCAAACCGCGCAAGCAAACTCGATCCACACGTGAGCACGTAGCGCCTGGCTGGCGGAATCACCTGCAAGGCCAGCGCCAGTTGCGCACGGATTGCAAACCACGCACCGGGGACATGGCGTTTGACGTAGTTGGCACTGGCCGTCACGTCGAGCACCGCCACATCGCCCTCTTCGAGCCACGCGGACAACGTTGCCGGGGTAACGGTGCGGACTTCAGGCGTGGCCGGACGCCGTGGGGCCCGTGCACCGCGCTCGCTACGTTGCGCATCACTGACGGGCTCGACCACATAGACTTCCCAGCCCATCTGCGCCAGCCACGAAGCGCTCATGTTCGCGCGCACGTCATCATCATCGGCCAACACGATCCGCGCACCACGCACGGGGGCCTGGTGGTCGGTTTCCTGAACCAGTTGCCCGCCGGGCGCGCTGGCGAAATCGGGCAGATGGCCATCGGCATACTCCTCTGGCGTACGCACGTCGAAGCGATAGACCGTGCGTCCCGGCGTGTCCAGCGACGCCAGCGCATCGAACGAGATCCGTCGCACGCCCGCCTGCGATGCAATGGCGCGCGCGCCTTCCCGCGCCTTCTCCCGATTCGCCTCATCCACCTCGGGCGGTGCGCGACGACTGGCACCATGGCTCAGCGTCTGGCCGGCCAGTGTCCAGCCGATCGTTCCATTACGCAGTGCCGCCACCGGATTCGGAATGCCGGCATTGATCAGCGACTGCGTACCGATGATGCTACGCGTGCGGCCTGCACAGTTGACAATGACCTGCGTGCGCGGATCCGGGGCCAGTTCGCGAATCCGCAGCACCAGCTCGGCACCGGGCACGCTCGTCGATGTAGGGATATTCATGGTCTGGTATTCGTCGAAACGGCGCGCGTCGACGATTACCACATCTGCCTTGCGGTCGATCAGGGCCTGCACCTCGGGCGCGCCCAGCGACGGCGTATGGCGCCTGGCCTCGACCAGTTCGCCGAACGACTTGCTTGGCACGTTCACGTCACGGAACACTTCGCCGCCCGCGGCGATCCATGCGGCCAGCCCGCCATCGAGTAACGACACGTCGGTGTAGCCGAGCTCGTGCAGCTTTGCCGCGGCACGCGGCGCAAGGTCGACGCCATCATGCGTGCCATAGACCACGATGCGCGTATCGCGGCGCGGGATTCTTGTCCACGCCTCGAGTTCGAGCTTCGACAATGGAAAATTGGCGGCCCAGAGCGGATGTTCCTGCGCAAACGGATCTTCTTCGCGAACATCGATCAGCGCGATCTCGGTACGGTCAAGCAATGCCTGGCGCACTGCGAGACTGGTGGTGGTCTGAAACGGGAGAATGGCTTCGGTCATGACGCTACGGGATCTTTCGAGCGATCCCATGGATTGGGCAAGGTGGAATTGGAATAGCCGGATACAAATGACTTGGTGCAGCCAGATTCCGGATAGACATGCCGGCGCACGGCACCGATATTCGCGCCATAGACATGGATACTGATCGACACACGATCCTCGTACGCGTTGTGCACGCGATGGATGTCGCCCACCGCGGGCGATACCGCCTCGACTTGCCCCGGCTCCAGCCGCACGGCTTCGCCATCGGGCTGTGGCACGCCCTCGGCATCGATCGCATAGGGCTGGGCATATTCGGCGCCGCGCAACATCCCGATCAGGCCCCATACCGTATGGTCGTGAATCGGCGTACGCTGCCCGGGACCCCAGACAAAACTGACAATGGAAAACCGCTCGGCAGAATCGCAATGGAGCAGCATTTGCTGGTAGTACTCGGGATGCGGCTGCGCATAGGCATCGGGCAGCCAGTCGTCGCGCGCCACGAGCTTTGCCAGCAGCTTGCCGCCCTCGTCGAGGATACGTGACTCGTCGGGATGCTGGTCAAGCAGTGCCGACAACGCGGTAATGAAATCGCGCAATGGCGTCAGTGCCTGCGCGGCGGAAAGCGTCTCAGCCATTCCTTGTCTCCGGATTGGTTCAGCCATCTGTGGGTGAATCGCCGACACCCATAGCACGAAGGTGCAGACCCGGTTGTCCGTGCCATTAACGTGCGATTAGCGTGCGGTTGGCGTATCAGACGCCCAGTGCGGTGCGGCCCGCGGCCGTGAGGATAGAGTCGTTCTGCGGCGTGTGAATCCGGCTGCAGAGCACGTCGCGGTAGTGGCGTTCCAGAGGGTTATTGCGGCTCAGGCCGTGGTTGCCCGATAGCTGCAGTGCCAGCTCCACGGCACGGATGGCATTCGATGTGACCGTGTACTTGATCAGGCCGCTGTCGCTTGCCGTTGGCGGCGTGCCGGCATCGGTACGCGCGGCCGCATCGTCGAGCAACACCTGGTTGGCCCGCAGTAGCGCGGCGATTTCTCCGATCGACTCCTGCACGCGCGGCAACGTGGCCAGCGGCTGGCCCAGGCTTCCCGGGGCGCGCTCGCGCACGAACTGGCGAATCCAGTCGAAGCCGGCACGGGCCACCGCATCATAGAGGCTGCCCAGCAAGGTCACCATCCAGGCCTGCTGATCGGTATTGGCATCAATGTCGGCCTGGCTTGCACCGGCCGGAGCCCATGCGGCAGGCGGGCGGACATCAACCGCATTTTCGATCGGAATCCAGATGTCGTCGAACACGGTTTCGTGACTGCCCGATGCGCGCAGGCCCATGTGATTCCAGCTTTCGATCACGCTGATGCCTGCGGTATCGGCCTCGGGCTTCGGTACCAGGAACACGCCCACGCGCGGTTCGGGCTCGTGCGTGCGCGCCCACACCGCGAGCCATCGCAAGGCCGGAATGCCGGTGGTATAGAGCTTGTGTCCGCGCAGGCGCCAGCGGTCGCCCACGCGCGTGGCCACCGTGGCCGGCAGGCCGCCGCGTGCGGGTGAACCCAGATCGGGCTCCACCCGCAGCGAATTGATCAGTGCACCCTGCTCTACCGCGCTGCGGAATACCTGCTGACGCACGGCCTCCGGCCAGCGCGAATCGGTCCGGCCAATCGCCCGGTGTTGCAGATAGGTCATCGTCAGCACCAGTGCCGTGGCGGCATCGCCACCGGCCACAGCGGCCACGATACGACGCGCTTCAACCAGGCCGGCACCGGTACCGCCATAGGTGGATGGCACCGCCTGGGCAATCAGTCCGTACTGGTGCAGCAAGGCGAAGTTGTCGTGTGGAAAGTCGCCACTGGCATCGTGCGCGGCGGCGGTCGATGCAAACCGTGAGGAAAGTTCGGCAAGCACGTCGGCCAGCCGCGTTGCGGGCGTTGGCAGGCGATGCAGCGATGACGAAGACATGGAAATTCCTTTGGGGCTGACTGATGGCTCGCCACATAGCGTACCGCCGCGACCCCGACGCCACTAACGACGCATATCGCATATCGAGCAGCGGTTTTTGCCGAATATGGAGCGACATTCTTATTCGTTTGCACCGACGCGCCGCGCGCGTACGTTGTTCTCCTGTCCCGAACAGCATGAACCAGGAGCGCAACATGAGCGTCGACTTTATCGGCATGATCCAGAGTCAGAAGCAGTCTGAAATCCATCCGCCCGCAGGGCCCGTGGTTGATCGCGACTACGTGCGTGCGTTTGCGCAGGCGCATGAGCAGGCCGGCTTCGACCGCATCCTGGTACCGCACCATTCAACCGGACCGTCGGCCACGCTGACGATCTCGTATGCGGCTGCCGTGACCGAGCGGATTCACTTCATGCTGGCGCACCGTCCTGGCTTCACCTCGCCAACGCTGGCCGCGCGGCAGATTGCCACGCTCGACCAGTTCAGCGGCGGCCGGCTCGGCGTGCATTTCATCTCGGGTGGCTCGGATGACGAACAGAAGCGCGATGGCGACTATCTCGACCACGACCAGCGCTATGCGCGCACCGACGAGTATCTCGGCATCCTGCGCCGCGTGTGGACGGAACCGCAACCGTTCGATCACGAAGGCAAGTTCTATCGCTTCCAGCGCGGCTTCTCCGAAGTCAAGCCGGCGCAGCAGCCGCATGTGCCGATCTACTTCGGTGGCGCGTCGGATGCGGCAATCGCCGTGGCCGGCAAGCATGCCGATGTCTATGCGCTATGGGGCGAATCGCTCGACCAGGTGCGGGAACTGACCACGCGCGTTCGCGCCGAAGCGGCCAAACATGGGCGGGAAGTTCGCTTCTCGGTGTCGTTCCGACCGGTGCTGGCCGAAACCGAAGACAAGGCATGGAAACGTGCCGACGACATTCTCGAACGTACGCGTGCATTGCGCGTCCAGGCCGGGTACAGCCGTGGCGGCCCGCAGCAGAGCGAGGGGGCACGTCGCCTGTTGGCGGCTGCCGGACAAGGCGACCGCGTCGACCAGCGCCTGTGGACAGCCATCGCGCGTGAAACCGGCGGCAGATCGAATTCCACGGGCCTGGTGGGCACCCCCGAGCAGGTTGCCGATGCACTGCTGGCTTACTACGACCTTGGAGTCACCACGTTCCTGATTCGCGGTTTCGATCCGCTTGAAGATGCCATCGGCTATGGCCAGGAACTGATTCCGCGCGTGCGTGAGCTGGTGGCGCAACGCGACGCCGGGCACCGCCGCCGCGCCGCATAACGACCCAACAAACCATAACGATCTACGGAAACGGGAAATCATGAGCCAGGATACCTTTCAACCCAACGCACGCCGGCGTAACGTTCTGCGCCTCGCCGGCAGCGCGGCCATTGCCGCACCGGCGTTGATCCTCGGACGCCAGGCATGGTCCGCACCGCGCAAGCTGACGTTTGCGTGGAATCAGAATTCGTTCTGCCTGACGCCCATCGTGGTGGCGCAGGAGAAAGGCTTCTTCGAAAAGAACGGACTGCAGGTCGACCTGATCAACTACAGCGGCTCCACGGACCAGCTGCTCGAATCGATTGCCACCGGCAAGGCGGATGCGGCGGTAGGCATGATCCATCGCTGGCTGAAGCCGCTGGAAGCAGGCTTCGACGTCAAGATCATCGGCAGCTCGCACGGCGGCTGCGTGCGCCTGGTGGGTGCGAAGGCGGCCGGCGTGACAAATCTGCAGGCCTTGAAGGGCAAGACTGTCGGCGTCAGCGACCTGGCCGCGCCGGGCAAACATTTCTTTACGATCCTGCTGGCCAAGAACGGCATTGACCCCGATCGCGACATCACCTGGCGCCAGTATCCGGCCGACCTGCTGGGCGTGGCCGTCGACAAAGGCGAGATCCAGGCGATTGCCGACGGCGACCCCAATCTCTACCTGCTCGAAAAGCGCACCAACGGCGCCTACGTCGAACTGGCGACCAACCTGACCGGTGAATACGCGCGCAAGGTGTGCTGCGTGATCGGTGCGCGTGGTGAGCTGGTACGCAACGATCGCCCCGCCGCGTCTGCGCTTGCGCGTTCGATCGTCCAGGCTACCGACTATGTCAACGAGAACCCGAATGAAGCCGCCAAGGTGTTCGCCAAGTACTCGCCCAAGATCAGCACCGACGATCTGCGCCGTCTGTATGCGTCGCTGACCTACTCGCATCACCCGACCGGCGTGGACCTGCAAGAGGAAATCGCGTTCTATGCCAGCGACTTCCAGCGTATCGGCGTACTCAAGAAATCCACCGACACCAAACGGCTCGCGCAGCATGTCTATGCGAACGTACTGGGCTGATGCAAGGATGAAGCGATGACAACAAGCCAGCAAGCGATCGATGGGCGGTTACTGCACGACAGCAAGTCCCGCGCTAGCGGCATACACGGCGTTGCCGTCCTGTGGCCCACCGGCATTGCTGCCGCGCTGGCCTGGGCCGCGTTTGGCACGCTGACATGGCGCTGGCCCAACAAGGTGGCAGGCTTTTCGGACTGGGCCTATACCGAAGAACTTGGGATCGCCATGCTCGCGGTAGCGGCTGCGTTGCTGGTGGTCGCGGTGGCCGGCGCATACCTTCGCCCGTTGCACCGCGCGCGCGAGGCACTACGGAAAGCGGGGCCGTGGCTGGTCGCCCTGCCCCTGGCCTTTGCCGCCTGGGAAATTCTCACCGCCAAGACCGCCGTGCTGCCCACACCCTTCTTTGCGCCGCCGCAAGCGCTGATTGAGGTGTATATCGACGACTGGCGCCGACTGGGTGACAGCGTGCTCAATACGGTGAAGCTGCTTGGCTTCGGCGTGGCGTACGGTGGCGTGACTGGATTCCTGATCGGGGTGTCGATCGGGTGGTCACGCCGCATCGGCTACTGGGTGCATCCGGTATTGCGCGTGCTAGGGCCCCTTCCATCCACCGCGTTGTTGCCGCTGACGTTCTACTTCTTCCCGTCGAGCTATTCGGCCGCGGTGTTCCTGATCGCATTGGCTACCGCCTTCCCCGTCGCGGTCCTGACCTGGTCTGGGGTGGCCGGTGTCAACAAGGCCTATTACGACGTGGCCCGCACGATGGGGGCCTCGGAATGGTTCCTGGTGCTGCGCGTAGCGATTCCCGCCGCGTTGCCGCAGGTATTCGTCGGGTTGTTCATGGGGCTCGGCGCATCGTTCTCGGTACTGGTGACGGCCGAGATGATGGGTGTGAAATCGGGGCTCGGCTGGTACCTGACATGGGCGCAAGGCTGGGCCTCGTATGTGAACATGTACGCCGCGCTGATCGTGATGGCGTTGCTGTTCTCTGGTGTCATCACATTGCTGTTTACCGTGCGCGACCGCGCGCTGTCGTGGCAGAAAGGAACCGTGAAATGGTAGCCGCCGTGCAACCGACAACTGGCGCACGCATCGATATCCGCGCCGTCAGCCACGCCTTTGGCGACGGCGACCAGCAACTGCCGGTGCTGGATACCGTCAATCTCGATGTAGCGCCCGGCGAGTTCGTGGCGCTGCTTGGCCCCAGCGGCTGCGGCAAGTCCACGCTGCTGCGCCTGGTGGCCGGTCTCGACCAGCCGACGCAAGGTCAGATCCTGCAGGACGACGTGCCGATCGACCGGCCCGATCCGTCGCGCATCGTCGTGTTCCAGGATCCTACGTTGTACCCGTGGCGCCGCGTGCGCGACAACGTGGCACTCGGACTGCAGGCGCGCGGACTACTGCGCCGCGAAGGCCACCGCGTGGATGCGGCGCTCCAGCGCGTGGGACTCGAAGCGTTTGCACGTGCCTTTCCGCATCAACTGTCCGGCGGCATGGCACAGCGCGTGGCGCTGGCCCGCGCGCTGGTCAATGATCCACGTCTGCTGGTACTCGATGAGCCGCTTGGCAAGCTCGATTCGCTGACGCGCCTGGCCATGCAAAGCGACCTCGTCGAACTCTGGCAGCGCGCTGGCTTCTCTGCACTGCTGGTGACTCACGACGTGGAAGAAGCGCTGTTCCTGGCCCAGCGCGTGATCGTATTCAGCCAGCGGCCCGCCCGCATTACCGCTGAAATCAAGGTCGACCTGCCCTACCCGCGCCATCGTGGTGACCCGCGCCTGACCGAACTGCGTCATGAAGCGTTGCGGCATCTTGGACTCGATGCGAGCTGGTAGGCAATGAGCAGTCCACCGCCGCAAGCCTGGCTCAACGCGCTGCTGCGCCTGATCCAGGAGGCACAGCTTGCATTGCTGCAACTGTGGCACGCCCTTGGATGGTCCACCGATATCCACGGGCAGCCGGCATGGCCGTGGACCCGGCGCATCGCCGGTGAAACGCTGATGATCGACCTGGGACTCGCGCGCCAGACCGCATGGAGCGTCTGCGCCATCGGCTTCGCACTGGCATGCGTGCTGGTTGCCTTGCTCTGGCGGCGACGGCGCGCGGCATGGCTTGGGGTTGGCGCGCTGGCGCTGATCCTGGCGCCATGGCCCGCGCCGGCTCTGTTGCTGACGCCGGCGGCACCCACCAGCTTCCACACCAGTCCCACCGGATTTTCCGTGGCATCGATCGCGGATGGTGCGCGTGTCTACGCGCAACACTGTGCGGCCTGCCACGGTACGGACGGCCGCGGCGAGGGGCCGCTGTCGGCCACGCTGCCGCACTGGCCGCCAACCTTCATGAGTCCATTGCTGGGGCGCCGCGCCGAAGGCGAACTCTTCTGGCATATCGTGGCCGGCATGCGCGATGCGCAAGGCCGCGTCACCATGCCAGGATTCGGCCATCAGGTCAGCGACAGCGAGGCATGGGCCGTCATCGACCATATGCGGGCGCTGGCCGCTGGAACGGGCGCCGCCACGCAAGGAAGCTGGCCGATCCCACTACGGCTGCCAGGTGTCCCGGTACGCTGTGGCAACCAGCCGCCACGCGGTCTGTCTGACTGGCGTGGTAATCAACGTGTGCGTGTAGTGGCGGTCGATGCAAATGCAAACGCAATCGACGGCAAGCCGGCCGCGCTGCCGCTTGAAGATCCTCGCTTCCTTACGCTTCTGGTTACGCGTGATGGCCGCCCGCCAAGCACCGCGGCACCCGAAGTGCAGCAATTCCGCGCGGAGTGCGTTGCGGCATCGCGCGACGCCTGGCAGGTATTTGCGCAGATCGCGGGCGTCACCGCCGTGCAACTGCCAGGTACTGCGTGGCTCGCGGATCGCCAGGGTTGGTTACGCGCGCGGGCTACGGCTTCCGGGCGTGGCTGGAGTGACGCCGACCTGCTTTGCACTGCCGGCCAGGCGGCTACCGCGCCCGGTCAGGTTCCGGCACCTGACGGCCTTACCGCGCTGGTACTGCGCATGGACGCCGAGCCGGTGCGGTTTGTACAGGGAGGCTTCATTCATTGAAGCGGCAATGATTGCGCAAGATCAAGCTTAGTTATCGTCAGAGAACGTTCGCCGTCGATTTTTAGAATCGTCCTAACGACGTCAGTCGGTGCCACGCATAGCGTATGCATTCCTGCAACGCTACGGACCCACGACGATGTCAATGGAATCATCTCCCGCCGCTGACTGCGCAACCGGCGCGGACACCGCGCGCCTGCAGACCTGGACTGGCCGCTACGCCGTATCGCCCGGACTGTTCGAGATCCGTCCGCGATGCCTGCCGCGCGACGTGCAGCCTATTCTCGACGAGTCTCTCGACTGCATCATCGGCTATCACCGCCGGTTCGGCATCCGCAGTCACCTGTTCGATCTGAATGGCAACATGTTCGCGGTCCGGGAGGACCTGACCACGCTGCAACCGCTGGAAAAACGCGATCCGGTGCTGGTGACCGGCAAGCTCTGGAACGAGCAGGTGCGCGGCATTACCTCGCTGGGACTGATGGGTACGGGCGTCACGCTGGCGCCTGCAGCGCTGGCACAACTGCGCGCGCGCTTCGCCGGCCTTGCGCAATCGTCACTGCTGTACCGCGAGGCGGCGCTCGTGCGCATGGACGACCCGCAGCGTTTCGTGCCGGTCCATATCCTGCGGCTGGCCATGCGGCATGGCGACCGCATCGCGCCGCCGCCGGGGCTCGTACGGGGCACGCGCTACCTGACCCGCATGCTGATTCGGCGGCAGCCGTTCATACTCGACCTCGTGGCGGCAAATACCAACACGACGATCATCCAGTTCGAATACTGGCGTTATGCCGACATACCGCCCGCCGCGCGCAACCGCGCGTGATCATTGCCATGGCCGCCAGCAAAGTCATGCGTGACATGCCCGATGGCGCCGAGCACGTCGTCCACCGAAGGCGGCGCGCCGTTGTCGCCAACCGATACCGACTGTCCCGGCTTGTCGACACCAAAGTGCGGACGCGACGTCGCGGTGAACAGCATGACCGTCGGCTTGCCCAGCGCATCGGCCAGATGCACGAAGCCGGTGTCCATGCCAACCACCAGCGAGGCGGCGTCCACCCGTTGCGCACACTCGGTAATAGACATGCGCGGCAGGACCTCGGCGTTGGGAATCGCCGCAGCCAGTGCCTGCGCTTCGTCATGTTCCTTTTGCGAACCCCATGGCAGTTGTACGCGGTAGCCGCGACGGGCCAGCTGGTGGCCGATCTCGATCCAGTTGGCTTGCGGCCATTTCTTGATATCGAGCGAGGTCGCGTGGAACAGCATCGCGCGTGGTGCGCCATCGGTGTTCAGCGGCGTGGCTGGAGCCGGTACGCGCAACTCGGCCGTCTCATGCGCGTCGATCTCGTAGCCCAGGGCGTTGGCCACCACCATGCGCATTTTTTGCCGGCAGTTTGCGTCGCCATGCGGACCGAAGATTTCGGTGTAGGCGAAGACGGCCTTCTCCTCGCCCAGGAATTCGGCGGCATATCCAAGGCGACGACCGGTACGCGCCAGTCGCGCGACGATCGCACTCTTGTAGACCCCATGCACGTCGATCGCCACGTCATAGCGTTCGCGACGCAGCGCACCCACCGCGGAGAGAATCCCGCGCAGGTCGCGCCATTTGCGCCCATTCTTCTTGAACTGACGTAGAGGGGGGGCGATCACGCGGTCCACGCCGACCGCCCAGCGAGGAATGTCGGCACACGATGCATCGGCTACCCAATCGATCTTCGCCTCAGGATAGGCGCGCCGCAGGTCGTACAGCAGCGGCAGTGTATGCACCATGTCGCCGAGCGAGGTGATCTTGATGAGGAGGATGCGCTTCATGAACCGGGGGCGTTGGTGTGCGAACGCGGCCGATTTGGCCGCGTTCGAAAGGCGCTAGTATGCCCCAGACTGTAACAGTGCAGGCCTGACAAATATGTAATGAAATCTACACAATCACTTTAGGCCCGGCACGAAGTAACGCCTGACAGTTTTGCTCAGTCGTGCCAGACCGACGTATCGGCCACTACCGTGGCAAAGCGGTCATTCAGCGCGGCCAGCGTGACACGGTGCAACTCGGCGGCCGACAATGGCTCGCCGCCCAAGGGGTCTGGCAGATCGCGCGTGGCACACGCCGCAGCGACCAGCGTCACACGATAGCCGTGGTCGAGCGCCGAGCGCACGGTCGCGCTGATACACATATGGGTCTGGAAACCCGCCACGATCAGTTCCTTGCGCCCGCTGGCCGTCAGTGCCGCGGCAAGCTCGGTAGCCGCGAAGCTGTTGGGCAGCCCCTTGACTACCGTTTGCTCCCCCTCGACCGGGGTCAGGCCCTCGATGATGGCGGCATGAGGTCCGGCCGGATCGAATGCACCGCCGGCCTTGCCGTGATGCACCACATGGATGACCGGCGTACCGTGCTGCCGCGCCAGCGCCAGCAGGGCCGCACATTCCGCCACGGCCGCGGGCATGCCGGTCAGGGGCAGCTTGCCATCGACATATTCACGCTGATGGTCCACCAGCACCAGCACGGCGTCGGACCACGCAGACGGCTTGCGGCTGGCACCAGCGGCATCGAGCAGCGTGAACGGGGCGGCAACGGATTGCGGAGCAACGGATTGCGGGGCGGCGGACATGCTGTCTCTCCTTGAGAACGCTATGCACGCATCGTAGGGCGCGGTAAGCTGTGCGCCAATTCGCCACCAATTCACACTTGCTGTGCAAAAAAGCACAATTGCCTGGGATGACCTGCTGACGCTGTCGACATTGATTCGCGCCGGAAGCTACTCCGCCTGCGCACGCGAACTCGATATCACGCATGCCACGGCCATCCGCCGCATCCGCAGGCTAGAGACCGCGCTCGGCAAGCCGGTCGCCACCCGCACCGATGGCGACTTTGTGCTGACGGCGGTCGGCCACAATGCGCTCTCCGCGGCCCGCCAGATGGAACAGTCGGCCGACCGGCTACTCCGGGAAATCGAAGGTGCCGGGCCGGGTGTCTCGGGTGTGGTGCGCGTTGCGGCCACCGCAGCGCTCGGCAGCCATTTCCTTACACCGCGCCTGCCGGCCTTCTACGCCAGCAATCCCGACGTGGAAGTGCGGCTCGAAGTCGACAACCGGGTCACCAGCCTGGCCAAGCGGCGTGCCCATATCGCAGTGCGACTTGCGCGGCCGCAGGAAGACTCGATGGTGGCGCAGCGTGCGGGCTCCATCCGCTTCGGACTCTATGCGCCGGTCGGCATGTCCGCCGCACAAGCCGAGTCGCGCGACACGCCCATGTGCGGACTCCTCGATGAAGGCTTTGCGCTGCCCGAAGTCGATTGGCCACGCGCACAGCAACGACGCTTCTCATTCCAGTCGAACAGTTTCCTGGCGGTGCGCGAAGGCGTGCGCGCGGGCCTGGGCGTGGCGCTGTTGCCGCACCACCTCGGCGCCGACGAGCCCGGCCTGTCGCTCGTGCGCCATGTGCCCGAAGTCATCCGCGAAATCTGGCTCGCCTATCCGGTCGAATTTCGCGGCGCGTCACGCTTCCGTCCGGTGATCGACTGGCTGACTGAAACACTCGCGGAATGCCCTTGAGGTTGAGGCGGTCTACGCACTCAAAGTGTCGCGCGGGTGCCACGACATGCTGAATGCGCCACACCGTGTGCGCTGCCACACGCGATTCGAATCCTCCCTGCACCGAAAAAAGTAGGAGTTCTGCTACGCTTTGATCCGGCTGCCGATGACGCATCAACACGATGTTCAACTACAGGGGCAGGGTCGTTGCACAAAGCCCCGGCAACCGCAAAACGGGTCAGTGCGCAGAAGAAGAAGAGATTCATGCGGCACTCTTTGAAGTACCGGATGGCAATCGCTGCGGCGACTGTTGTCACGCTGGTGTTTGTGGTGCGGGCGGGATTTTCCCAGTTCTATGCATACACGCGCCTGAACGAAGTGGTTCAGGCCCAGCAGGACACACTGGTCAAGCTGATTGCCGACCAACTCGACGAAAAGCTCGAATCGCGTGCGGTCGTGCTGCGTCGCCTCGCGCGCACGCTTGCGCCGGTGCTCGATCGCCCCGGTCCGCAATTGCGCCAGCTGGCTGCCGACACCGTCGACATGCCCGAGCACTTCAACGCTACGTTCCTGGCCTGGCCCGATGGCACGCTGGCGTTCAGCACCGCTGTACCCGATGGCGTGAAAATGAGCGTGGGCGAGCGCGACTATTTCCAGAGTATCGTCGCGGGCGCAGATTTCGCGGTATCCGACCTGCTGCAGGGCAAGCACTCCAGTGCCCCCGGCGTGATCCTGGCTGTACCGTTGCGTGACGCACATGGCCGCCTGCGCGGCGTGGTGGGTGGCGTGCTCAATCTGTCCGCCGACAATTTCCTGCGGGAACTGGCCCGGCATCGTGTCGGCGTGACCGGGTTCTATTGCCTGGTATCGGCGGGTCCCAATCCGCGCTATGCGATGCATCCCGATGCGTCGAAGGTACTGGCGCCTGCGCTCGCGGCAGGAGAAGCCTGCGGCGCCGAGGAACCCGAATCGAACTGGGAACTGCTGTCGCCGGTGCAACCCGTCGTGGCGCGACATCTGCTGGAATCGAATGGCTGGGAGGTCATCTCGGTACTGCCGGCCAAGGAAGCCTACTCGCCGCTGTTCGAAGTGCGGCACCGAGCCATCGTCGTTGGCATCTTTTCGCTGTTGATTGCCGCAGTGTTGATGTGGATGATGATCCGCCATCTGCTGGCCCCGCTCGAACACCTGCATCGCACGGTGCGTCGGCTTTGCGAGCAGCCGGCCGCGGTGGCGGACCTGCCGGTGACCCGCGATGACGAGATTGGCGAACTGGCCGGTGCATTCTCCGATGTCATGACACAGTTGACGGAACGCGAAGCTGCGCTCAAGGCCGCCAACAACAGCGCGGCCGCCAGCGAAAAACGTCTCGAGGCCATCGCCAACCATGTTCCCGACCTGGTTGCGTTCATCGATGCCGGCGAGCGGTTCGCGTTTGTCAACCAGGCCTATGCACGACACTTCGGCTTGCCCGCCGAGCAGATCGCCGGCTTGTCGTTGCGCGAACTCTGGGGCACGCCCGAATACGTGGCCAACAAGCCGTATGTCGACCGGGCAAGCGCGGGAGAGTCGATCACGTTCTCGCGCGAGAGTGCCGACAGCGTTGCCTGGGAAATTACGTTGCAGCCCGCATGGAACGATGCGCAAGATGCGGTCACCGGTCTCCACATGTTTGCGCGCGACATCACTGGCGAACGCCAGAAGCTGCGCTCGCTCGAAGCCCAGACGCTGTCCGATCATCTGACCGGCCTGCTCAACCGAAAGGGTTTCGACCGCCGCCTGCAGGAAACCATGGCACGCGCCGACGCCGGTGGGTACCGCGCCGCCCTGCTGCTGGTGGACCTTGATGATTTCAAGGCGGTCAATGACACCTACGGTCACCAGCTTGGCGACCAGTTGCTGATCGCCTTCGCCGACCGCTTGCGTGCCTGCGTTCGCGCCGGCGATGCCGTGGCACGGATTGGCGGCGACGAATTCGCGATTATCCTCGACGACGTGAAGAATCCGAACTCGGTCGAGCGCATCGCGCACACCGTGGTGCACGCGGCCATGCGGCCGTTCGAGATCGACGACAATCGCCTGGTCTCCACCGCCAGCGTTGGCAGCGCAATCCACCGTCCCGACCAGGGCACATCGGTCAGCGAGCTGTTCATGCGCGCAGACATGGCGCTCTATGACGCCAAGCGCCACGGCAAGGCCTGCTATGCCTCCACGGCGGCAAAACTGGTGGCGGACGCGGCATCGGAGGCTTGAGTGCGCCGGCTTCGCCAGGAAGGGAACAGATCGCTTTCGCCGAACCCCTCGGCGGTTTCATCAAAGCGCCCCACGCCCGGGATATCGGGCACGATTTCCAGCAGGCCTGCGTAACGCATGGCGTTGGCCAGTGTCGGGTCTTCCAGCATGTAAATTCCCAGCGTCGATTTCCATACCAGTCGAATCGCGACCAGCATGTCGAGCGCTTGTACGATACACGCGACATCGAGCGTGCCGGTCCATTTTCCATCGATGCGCCGGACAACCTCGGCATAGGCATCCATCGTGCTCGCATTGAAGCCAGCACGCGTCTCCTCGATTGTTGCCATGACGCGAATGACAGCTGCCTGAACCGTCGGCAGCATCGAGATCGCCAGCAGCCGCCCCTTGTGTATCTCATGCAATTCCGCATCGATGGCACTGGCAAACGCGGCTTCCAGGTCGGTTGTCGAAGTGCCACGCGTAGCTTGCATCTCGATAACCGCATCCCTGAAGACATCGGGACGACAGCCGGCCCGGCGGAAAAAACTCGCCATGACTTCGGTGCCGAAATCGCCCGGCAAGCAATACTGCGCACGGAACCAGTTCAGGTAGGCAGCATCGAGTGGCGGCAGCGAAATGCGCTTCGAGCAGAAGAATACTTCGCTGTTGCCCAGCATCGTCATGAGCTTGGCCCGGTGCGAACCGGTCGCAATCACACGCAAGCCGTAGTGCTCCAGGCTCACGGCGTCGCGAGCGGCTTTCAGCGAAAACAGCAGATTGCTACCGCGCGACGTCGTCATGCACTGCTGCACTTCGTCGAGCACCAGCACGATGGGACGCCGGGTCCTGTCGGACAGCGCGGCCAGCGCGCGATTGAGCCAGAGGCCCTCGGTGCCCTGCCTGCCGATGGAAAACGACAAGCCACCAAAACCAACGCGCTCGAGCCCGATCGCCTGCGCCCATCGCGCCACGAATCCCTCATGGCGCTTCAACGCCTGATTGACGGACTGCAGGATCACGTCCGCAGGATCCGCTTCGGGATTGGCCCACAGGTCCGCCACGATCACCACTACGCCGCGGCGTTCGAGCGCCGGCACCAGATCCTTTC
>VFQP010003034.1_pt1 | contig 17683 bp, 17 predicted proteins | sample 3512351 | NCBI WGS metagenome assembly VFQP01 (sample SAMN10412372, study PRJNA504923) | tailings metagenome | isolation source: Relicate 1 Philex TSF1 revegetated site | place: Philippines: Tuba, Benguet | collected 2017-08-29
TGGAAGACTGCGCCAAGGAAGAGTTCTTCGGCAATATCGACGCCCGCTCGGAACGTGCCAAGCAGTTCCTGTCGAAGATCCTGGCCCACTAACGGAGTGGGCCGTCCAGTAGCGGTACGGGACGTAGCAAGGCGGATGAACATGTCCGCCCGGCGCCACAATACATTCGCCCCTTGTGTGGTCTTTTCGCAGTGCATCACGCGCGTATGGGAAAAGTGGCATGCTGAGAGCCGCGCGCGGCATCAATCCGCTTGGACTGCGCGTCACCGTACGACCCCCGCAATTGGAGGTGTGCCATGACAACGAGTCAATCCGCACGTCAATTCGCCGAATTTCCTGCTGAAGAACGGCAAGCTGTCGAGGCTGTGTTCAGGCAGATCGGTCTTGCATCCCAGGAGTTCGAAATTTCCGACGTCAACGGAACGTCGGCACGTCAGGTGACCGTACGAAGGCAGCGTACCGGGGCGGAAAGTGTCTATGACGCTAGCCCGGGCACGCCGTGGGTGGAAGAGTTCGAAAGCGATCTCGAATGCGGGCTGTTTGGCCAGGCGTAAGATGGTCAGGCCTGGTGAGAGCCTGAAGGTCCAGGTCGACGCGCCGGTTCAGTGACGCGTGCGCTCCTGGCTACGTCCGACGATAGACGCTCCCGCGATCAGTTCCTTGAGCAGCGCCAATGATGCCGCACCCGGCATGCGGCAGGGGTCGAGTTCACCCTGCGCCGAGTATTTGAGCAGCGTCGCGGCGTTGATCTTGCCGGCATTCACGCGCCCCATCGACCAGCCGGAGAATGCCCGTTCGGCAATTTCCTCGTAGTGCAACAGCACCACATCGTGGTGCCGGCTGTCCTTGCCGATATTGAGGTAGAGACGGGAAACCGCTTCACGGCTGCCTTCCAGGGCCTGCAGGAAAACACTGTTGCCATGGCACAGCACGCCGGTGATGCCATGCTGCGGATTGTGCGCAAGGCTGGTTTCAAGGATGGCATCGAGCACTTCGGCGGTCAGTGGTTCGATGGCGCGGCTGGCGTAGAGCAGGCGGACTAGCATCGACGATTCCTTGGCAGGCGGAAAATCAACGGCGATTCAGGTTCAACAGCGTCAGGAATTCCCGGCGCAGCTTGTCGTCCTTGAGGAACGATCCACGCATGATGCTGTTGGTCATCCTTGCGTCGGTATCGCGAACGCCGCGCCAGTGCATGCAGAAATGCTCGGCTTCCATCACGATCGCGAGCCCGTCGGGGTTCATTTTTTCCTGCAGCAGGTCGGCTACCTGCGCCACCGCTTCTTCCTGGATCTGCGGCCGGCACATGACCCACTCGGCCAGTCGCGCGTACTTGGACAAGCCAATGAGGTTCGAATGCCGGTTCGGCATGACGCCGACCCACAGGCTGCCGACGATCGGGCAGAGGTGGTGCGAACAGGCGCTGCGCACGCGGATCGGCCCCACGATCATCAGTTCGTTGAGTTGCTCGACGTTGGGAAATTCCGTAACGTCCGGGGCCTTGGCATACCGTCCGGCAAAAATCTCCTTCAGGTACATTTTTGCTACACGGCGCGCGGTTTCCCGCGTGTTGTGATCCTGATCGACGTCGATCACCAGGCTGCGGAGCACCTCTTCCATGCGGGCTTCGACTTCTGCCTGCAGCGCATCGAGTTCGCCGTGCTCGATATGGCGCGCGATATTGTCATTGGCATGAAAACGCTCGCCGGCCGCTTCGATGCGGGCACGGATGCGGTCAGAAACCGGGGTGTGGGCAGGGTGCTCGACCCCCTCGGGTTTTTCCTTGTCTGGCATGTGTGGCCGATGGCGGTCAGGCTGGGAAAGCGCGGTGCGCGGTGCTTCACTATAAGCTAAAACGGCAGGCGCGGACTCAGCGCAGTACCGCGAGTGCCGGCAGCAGTGCCAGCGGCATGACGATGGCGCCAGTCTTCAGGAACGTGCCGGCGCTGACCGCGTGGCCCTCGCGCCGCAGCGCAGTCAGCCACAACAACGTGGCCAGCGACCCGGTGACCGACAGGTTGGGGCCGAGGTCGACACCGATCAGCACGGCCGCGGTGACGGTGTCCGATGCATGGCCTGCCGCAAGTGCCGATGCCGCGAATAGCCCCGCTGGCAGGTTGTTGACGAGGTTGCTGGCAACGCCGACCACTACGCCAGCGATCCCTGCGCCCAGCATGCGGTCCGCGCCGTCGCGCATCGACAGGTCTTGCACCCAATGGGCGAGCTCCGCGGTCAGGCCGGTCTGCGAAAGACCGGCCACCAGCACGAATAGTCCGGCCACCAGCGGCAGTACGCCCCACGATACTTCGGCAAGTGCGGGGCGCAGCAGCCGCGGCTGCGTGGCACAGACCACCAATAGCGTGGCGGCGCCGCCGATAAACGTGGGCCAGCCAAGATCCTGCCCGCGCAGCGACGCAGTCAGCAGTGCGGCCCCGGTCAGCACGATGCCTGCCGTGGTGAGCCAGGCCTGCAACGACAGCGGCGGGGTCTCGACATCGTCGGCGATGCGTTCCGCAAGTGCTGCCCGCTGCGTCCAGTACAGCGCGACAAAAGTCATGACGATTGCCACGATCGACGGCAGTGTGAAGCGGGCCAGCCAGCCCGTCAGCGTTGGCATGCGCTCACCAAACAGTACGAGGTTTGCCGGGTTCGAGATTGGCAGGACAAAGCTCGCCGCATTGGCAATAAAGGCGCAGGCGTACAGGTAAGGCAGCGGGTGGCGCACCCGCGCGGCGCGCGTGGCTGCCAGCACGGCGGGTGTCAGCACCACGGCCGTGGCATCGTTCGACATGAAAGCCGTCACGGCAACCCCGAAACCGTAGACCAGTACGAACAGGCGCCGGGCCGATCCGCGCGCGCTGCGTACGGCCAGTGCCGCCACGTGGTCGAACAGGCCGGTCTTGCGTGCCAGTTCGGAGATCAGCATCATGCCCGCCAGGAACAGATAGACGTCATTGCCGCGTGCAACCGCGGCAAGCGCGCCATGCCACGGCAAAAGCCCCGCCACGCAGAGCAGCAGCGCACCCGCCATGGCCCAGAACGGTTCGGGCAGGCGCAACGGTCGGAACAGGACCCTGGGGGTGGACAACGCGGCAATGGCCCAGATCAGTGGTGTGGCGTAGGCGGGCATGCAGGGAGTCAGAGCGCGCTGCCGTCGGCACGCGGCACGGTAGAGGGGACCGGTGCCGGAACCGTGAGCGCTGCCGGTGTCGGATTCACCATGGCCGGCGCAGCGGTGCCTGGCACGCTGCCGTCGACTGGCAAGTCGGGCACGGCTGGCGGGGGAGGAAAGCCCAGCGATGCAATGCCATGCGTGCCGTCGGTGTTCTCGGCGTAGGCCCAGTCGTTGTTGAGCCGGGCCAGTTGCGGCGGTGCGGCGACATCGGCGTCTGGCACGCCAACCAGGCGGCTTTCCATGTAGGCAGCCCAGATCGGCAAGGCCGTGGTAGCGCCGAACTCGTGACGACCGAGGCTGCGATTGTCGTCATAGCCCATCCAGGCCACGGTGACCACCTGGCCTGCATACCCGGCGAACCAGCCGTCGACGGCATCGTTGGTGGTGCCGGTCTTGCCGGCCACGTCCTCGCGGCGCAGATACCGCTTCACGCCATTGCCGGTGCCTTCGTCGACCACGCTTTGCAGCAGGCTGTTCATGACAAAGGCATTGCGCTCTGAAATGACACGCGGCGGTTCGCTGGTATCCGCGGCAAACAGCACGTTGCCATCGCCATCGGTGATCTTGTCGATCAGGTAAGGTTCGATACGGTGGCCCTGGTTGGCGAACACGCCGTATGCCGCGGCCAGCCGCAGTGGCGACGTGGTGCCGGTGCCCAGCGCCATCGGCAGGTACGGTGGCAGGCGTTTGGTCGAGAACCCGAACTTGCCCGCGAAATCGATGGCATAGGGAATGCCGATTGCCTGCAGCGTACGGATGGCCGGCAGGTTGCGCGATTCAGCCAGCGCTTGCCTGACCGTGATCGGGCCGACAAAACGGTTGTCGTCGTTGGAGGGCTGCCAACGCGGCGAATTGTCGAGCGGCGCGTCGTTGATCAACGTGCCGGGCGAGATGCCGCGCTCCAGCGCCGCGGAGTAGACGAACGGCTTGAACGTCGAACCGGGCTGGCGCTGCGCCTGGGTGGCATGGTTGAAACGGTTCACGCCAAAATCGGTGCCGCCAACCATGGCTTCGATCGCGCCGGTACGTGCGTCGAGCGATACCAGGGCCGCCTGCGGCAGCGCTACGGCTGCCTTTGCCGAGCCATGGCGCTTGCCATAGCGTTCGATGCCGGCCTGCACCGCGTCATATGCCAGCGTCTGGTGCATCGACGACACCGTGGTATAGACATTGATGCCGCGCGTGTAGGCATCGTCGCCGAAGCGGTCGTGTGCCAGTTGCCGGGCCAGTTCGGCCACGTATTCGGCGTGACCGTCGAAGTGGCCGTTGGTTTCGCGGCTGACCACGAGTTGGGCGTTGCGCGCGTCGCGGTACTGGTCCTGGGTGATCATGCCCAGCGCCAGCATGCGGCCGAGCACATATTCCTGGCGGCGCTTGGCGCGCGGCAGGTTGACGATCGGGTTCATCGTCGACGGCGCCTTGGGCAGGCCTGCCAGCATGGCGGTTTCCGCCAGCGACAGCTGGGCCAGCGGCTTGCCGAAATAGGTCTGCGCCGCGCTGCCGAATCCGTAGGCATGCTCGCCCAGGTACACCTGGTTCATGTAGAGCTCGAGAATGCGCTCCTTGGACGAAGGCCAGCAGAATCTCGTACCATTTGCGCGACAACGTCTTTTCGCGCGACAGGTAGAAGTTGCGCGCCACCTGCATCGTGATGGTCGACGCGCCTTGCGCATAGCCTTCGCCGATATTGGCCAGCGCGGCCCGGACCAGGCCCGGGATATCCACGCCCACGTGGTTGTAGAACTGGTCGTCCTCGGCGGCGAGCAGCGCTTCCGACATCAGCTTCGGCATCCGCTCGATCGGAATGAACTCGCGATGCTCGGTACCGAATTCGCCAATCAGCACGTCATCGTGAGTGAAGACGCGCAACGGCACCTGGGGGCGATAGTCGCGCAGTGCGTCGACCGAGGGCAGTTGCCGCAGGCTGATTACGGCGGCAAAGCCGGCCAGCAGCACGCCAGCTGCCGCCAGCGCTGCCGTGAGCCCGGCAGCCTTGACTACGATTTTTCTCATGGCGCGCATTCTACCGCGCTGCGGAAAGCGGCAACGGCATCCCGGTGTCGGTCAGGTCGGCGGGTGGCGCCTGCCTGACTTGCTGGGGCGGCTGATGGGGCACCTGCCGTGCAAATTCGCACAGCGCGAGCCACGTTTCAGGCCGCTCGACGATGGTGTAGTGATCGGTGCCGGCCACGGTTTGCACCGCCACAGGGCCTGGCCATGCGGCCATCAGCCGCTCGGAGCATTCATGCGGCACCACGTCGTCAATCTCGGCGAGCAGGACCTTGGTGCTCTGGACCACCTTCTTGCAGTGGGCGATCGAGTCGAAATGATGGCGCATCAACTGGCGCAGCGGCACCAGCGGAAAGCGTTTGCGCACGATTTCCAGCAGCGAGTCATAGGGGGTAATCAGTTGCAGGCTCTCGAAGTCCTGCAGGTCCGCGAGCTGGATTGCCACGCCGGTACCAAGGGAGCGGCCCACCACGTGTACCCGCACGCCCGGGAAGGCCCGGCGGATATGCAGCAGGAACTGGCTCGCATCGGCTACCGCGGCAGCTTCCGAGGGCATGCCGTCGGAATGGCCCAGGCCACGGTAGTCGAACGTTGCGAAACCCATACCGGAGGGCAGCCATTTCATGAACTGGAGCGTTTCCAGGACATCCTCGCCTCGGCCCGGCAGATAGAACAGCAGGTCACTGACGCCTGCGTGGTCGGCATGATAGGTGTAGCCGCGAAACAGGCCGCCCGGAACCGGGTGTGAATAGGCGTCGATGCCGTCGGGCAGGTCGCGCGGCGGGCGTCGGCGCGCATCGAACAACAGGCGCTCCTGGTTGACGGAGAGATAGGTCCAGTAACAGGCAAAGCTGCCGGCGGTCACGAGCGTGGCGGCCAGCGTCCTGCGCAATAACGACGATGACATGGGGCGAAAGTGGGTCACGGACGGGCGAGCCAGTCCAGCCTAACCGAAAAAATGGCGTTGCGGCGTTGGACCCGGCAAGGTCGCTGCGAGTTCTTGTACGATATGCCGCATATCGAACCATGACCGGGGGCTGTTGCATGAGCGACGAACAGAAACGCGCCGAAGAGGCGCAGACGATGGAGCGCGTGGTTGCCGCCACGCGGCAGGTGCAGGTCGCCTTCACGGCGCTGCAAAGCCAGTATCCGCCAGAAGGCAGCGGCAAGCCGTCGAAGATCGCCTTGCAGACCTTCGACGCCGCGTTGCAGGCGCTGGAAGACGCCCAGGCCGCATTCGACGAGGTACTCAACGACCTGCTGGACGGGAATCGTTGAAGAGCGCTTGGGGTTCTCCCCTTTCCCGCTGCGGGGAGAGGGGAGCGAACCCGCGTCATTCGAGCGTAAATCGCGCCTGCTTCACTGCTTCCGAATCAAATCCGACCTGCACATTGAAGTCGCCGGGTTCCGCCACGTACTCCAGCTTGGCGTTGTAGAACTTGAGCTTGTCCTCGCCGACCGGAAACTCGATGACGCGCGCTTCGCCCGGTGCCAGCATCACCTTGCGGAAGTCCTTGAGTTCCTTGACCGGCCGCACGGTCGATGCAACCACGTCCTGCAGGTACAACTGCACGACCGTTTCGCCAGCGCGGTTGCCGGTGTTCTTCACGGTCACGCTGGCCGTGAGTTGGCCATTGCGCGCGAGCTTGGTCGCGGAAAGGCGTACGTCGGACATGCTGAAAGTGGTGTAGCTCAGGCCGTAACCGAACGGGTAGAGCGGACCGTAGTCCTCCTCGAAATACTGTGAGGTGTAGTTCGGCGCCTTGCCCGGCGTGAACGGGCGGCCGATGCGCAGCGCGTTATAGTACGTGGGGATCTGGCCGATTGAACGGGGGAACGAGACCGGGAGCTTGCCGGAAGGATTCTCGTCGCCGAACAGGATGTCGGCAATGGCGTGTCCGCCTTCAGTGCCCGCATACCAGGTCTCCAGCAGCGCGTCGGCGTTGTCCTTTTCCCAGTTGACGGTCAGCGGGCGACCGTTCATCAGCACTACCACCAACGGCTTGCCTGTGGTTTTGAGGGCCTTGAGCAGGGTCTGCTGGCTGCCCGGCAGCGCCAGGCTCGTGCGGCTCGACGCTTCATGCGACATGCCGCGCGATTCGCCCACCGCCACCACGATCGCGTCGGCGTCGCGCGCCACGCGTACCGCTTCCTCAATCATGTCGCCGGGCGAACGCTTGTCCTGTACTACCTCGGGGCTGTCCCAGTTAAGAAAGTTCAGGTATCCGACCACACGCGTGTCGTCGGTGATGTTTGCGCCGCGCGCATAGGTGATCTTGCCCGTGCCGGCCAGTGCATCACGCATGCCCTGCAGCAGCGTGACCGACTGTTTGGGCTTGCCGGCCGCCGACCAGCTGCCCATGATGTCGATCTGCGCGTCGGCCAGCGGCCCGATCACGGCCACGGTGCCGCTTTTCTTCAGTGGCAAAGCGTTGTTGCGGTTCTCCAGCAACACCATCGACTTGCGCGCCACGGCACGTGCCTCTGCCCGATGCAGGCGGCTTTCGGCATCCACGTCCGCAGGGTCCTGCGCCGCCGTGCCGATGCGGCGGAACGGGTCCTGGAACAGTCCCATGTCGTACTTGGCGCCAAGCACTTCACGCACGGCATCGTCGATCAGGCCCACCGGCACCTCGCCCGACTTGACCAGCGACGGCAATTGCTCCAGATAGCGCGAGTCCGCCATGCTGATGTCCACGCCGGCCTCGATGGCCAGCCTGGCGGCTTCGCGGCCGTTGCTGGCCACGCCATGGCGCAGCAGTTCGTCGATCGCACCGTGATCGCTGAACGTAACGCCCTTGAAGCCCCACTCCTTGCGCAGCAAGTCGCGCAGCAGCCATTTGTTCGACGTGGCGGGCTGGCCGTTGACCGAGTTCAGCGCGATCATGACGCCGCCGGCGCCGGCATCGAGGCCTGCACGATAGGGCGGCAGGTAGTCCTGGTACATGCGCTGCAAGCTCATGTCCACGGTGTTGTAGTCGCGCCCGCCTTCCACGGCGCCATACAACGCGAAATGCTTGACCACGGCCATCAGGCTGTCGGCGTTGGCCGGCGATGATCCCTGGAAGCCCTTGACGCTGGCGCGCGCGCATTGCGATACAAGGAACGGGTCCTCGCCAAAGCCTTCCGAGGTACGTCCCCAGCGCGGATCGCGCGACACATCGACCATGGGCGCGAACGTGACATCGACACCGTCGGCAGCGGCCTCGCTCGCACCGACGCGCGCGGCCTGTTCCACCACCCCCATGTCCCAGCTCGATGCCAGCCCCAGGCTGATCGGGAACACGGTGCGATGGCCGTGCACCACGTCGTAGGCGAACATCATCGGGATCTTCAGGCGGCTTTGCTTCGCCGCGGCCTCCTGCAGCGGGCGGTTCTCGGCGCGCGTGATCGAGTTGAAGGTGCCGCCCACGCGGCCCGCCGCGATCTCCTTGAGCAACTGGGGCTGCGGCATTTCCGGGCCGATGCTGATCAGGCGCAACTGGCCGATCTTCTCGTCCAGTGTCATCTTGCCGATCAGGTCGGAAATGAATGCCTGCTTGTCAGTGGCGGATTCGGCAGCCCCGGAAAGCAGGGGCGCGCAGGCAAGGCTGGCTGCAACGGCCAGCGTGGAAAGCATTCGCATGTTGTCGTTGGTCTGTGATGGGCGGACTTCCGCAGATTTGCCCCGCCATGGTGCGGGAAGGGCGCTTCTGCGGCTGTCGCCGCGCGTCTGACAGGCACGTCAGGCGAAATCGGTTATTTTTCTGAACTGCGCCGCAAGTTTACAGCCTTACTCTGCTTAGAATGGCTGCTTTGTGGCTTTTCCCCGATATGTATCAGGAGGTTGATTGGTGCTAGCCGTTTTTGCCGCGTCGTTTCGTAACAGGATGCAAATTGTCTTGCCGGGCATCGCTCTTGCCGGCTGCCTGATGGGTGCCGTGCAGGCTCATGCGTTTTCGCTCGATGACGTCACCGCCCGCGCAAAGAAGCTGGCCGATCAGCCCTATGCCGCGCCTGTCAGCAATCTGCCGCCCGCGTTCGCGCAGATGCAGTTCGCCGACTACATCAAGATTCAGCCCAAGATTGACCACGTGGAATGGAAGGACCAGGGCACGCCGTTCAAGCTCGGCTTCTACCATCAGGGCATGCAGTTCAGCTCGCCGGTGCGCATCAGCGAAATCGTTGACAGCCGCGTGCAGGAAATCAAATACGACCCGAGCCGTTTCGATTTTGGCGACCTGAAGCTCGACCGCGCCGCTACGAACAAGCTTGGGTATGCGGGTTTCCGCGTGATGTATCCGGTCAACCGCGCCGACAAGCTTGACGAGGTCATGAGCGTGCTGGGCGCCAGCTACTTTCGGGTGATCGGCAAGGGCCAGATCTACGGGCTGTCCGCGCGCGGGCTGGCCATCAATACTGGTCTGTCAGAGCCCGAGGAATTCCCGGCGTTCCGCGAGTTCTGGATCGAACGCCCCAAGCCGCAGGACAAGCACCTGGTGTTCTTTGCGCTGCTCGATTCGAAAAACGCTACCGGCGCTTACCGTTTCGAACTGCGTCCCGATTCCGACGCCGTCCTGAAAGTGCAGGCACGCATATTCATGCGGAACCCGGTCAAGAAGGTAGGGATCGCGCCGCTGACCAGCATGTTCCTGTTTGGTCCGAACCAGATGCGCGATGCCAACAATTTCCGTCCCGCGCTGCACGATTCGAACGGGCTGTCGATCCATGCCGGCGACGGTGAGTGGCTCTGGCGTCCGCTCAACAATCCCAGGTACGTGGCGCTCAGCATGTTCCAGGTGAACAACCCGCGCGGGTTTGGCTTGCTGCAACGCGGCCGCGACTTCTCGTCGTACGAGGATCTCAAGGACCGCTACGACCTGCGCCCGAGCGCATGGATCGAGCCGCAGGGAGATTGGGGCAAGGGCAAGGTCGAACTGGTGGAAATTCCCACGCCGGACGAAACCAACGACAACATCGTGTCGTTCTGGACGCCGGACCAGTTGCCGCCCAAGGGCACGCCGATCAAGGCCGATTACACGATCCACTGGACCATGGACGAGCGGGGCGTTTTCACCAAGGACCTCGCGTGGGTCAAGCAGACGCTGCGCACGGCCGGTGAAATCACGCAGGCCAACCTGATCCGTCATCTCGATGGCAGCCTGGGCTTCGTGATCGATTTCGAAGGTGGCCCACTGGCCAACCTGCCGCCCAATACCGCGGTGCAGGCATCGTACAGTGTGGGCGATAACGCCGAGGTGATCGAGAACGTCGTGCAACCGAATCCCGTGACCAAGGGTTATCGCGTGACGCTGCGCATCAAGGTCAAGGATCCGAACAAGGTGGTGGAGATGCGCGAGGCATTGGTGGCCAATGGCAAGCCGCTCAGCGAAACCTGGAGCTACCAGATTCCGCCCGGCACCGCCAACCAGCCCACGCCCGCGCAGGCGGTGAAGTAAGCGGAGCTGCCTGTCGCTTACTGCTGGTAAAGGCCATGCACGCGGCCGAACAGCCGCGTGAGGCCGAACAGCGCATCGATGTTCGGGCATGGCAGGTCTAGCGTCCTGCCAATTTCATGCACGGCGCCAACGATGGCATCAAGCTCGATCGCGCGGCCGGCATCCACATCCTGCAGCATCGAGGTACGGAACGCGCCGATCTTCGCGGTAATCGCGTGGCGGTCATCGGGCGACTGTTCGATGCGACAGCCAATCTTCTCGCCGATGCGCGCCGCTTCGGCCATTGCCGCCGAACAGAAGGCCCGCACCAGCGGGTCGCCGAGGATGCGGTCGGTCGTGGCCCCGGTGATGGCCGAGACCGGGTTCATGGTCAGGTTGCCCCAGAGCTTGAACCAGACATCCTGACGAATATTTTCCGACGCCACGGCATCGATACCGGCGTCGGCCAGCAGCGCCTGCAGGCGCCGCACACGTTCGGTGACACCGCCGAATGGCTCGCCGATGATCAGCTGGTTACCCATCTTGTGCTCGACCAGGCCCGGTTCGGGCACGGTGGCGCTGACGTGGACCACGCAACCGATCACCTGTTCGAACGGAATCGCCGCGGCGATATCGCCGCCGGGATCCACTGCAGCCAGTGGCTGGTTGCCGAACCCGTCGAGTCCGTGGCAGAACCACCAGGGCACGCCGTTCATTGCCGGCACTACCAGTGTCTGCGGGCCGATCAGCGGTGCGATCTGGCTGGCCACCAGCCGCAGCGCGGGCCCCTTCACCGCAATCACCACCACATCCTGCACCCCGAGCCGCGCGGCGTCGTGGTCGGCATTGGTGGGTACCTGTGTCAGCACGCCATTGCCGAGCAGGCGCCAGCCATGGGTGCGCAGTGCATCAAGCGTATCGCGCCGCGCATAGGCGCTGACTTGCGCATGGCCTGCCGCCGCCAGTCGCGCACCAATCCACCCGCCGATGGCCCCGGCGCCAACGATACATACCTTCATGATGCGGCTCCCCGGCGCTTCCCGGCCTGCGCACGCAATGGCTTCAGCAGGTCCGACAGGCCGTTGTGATCAAGTTCATGCATCAACGCCAGCAGGCGGCCGATTTCGCCGGGAGGAAACCCTTCACGCGCGAACCAGTTCAGGTAGTTGCCAGGCAAGTCGGCAATCAGCGTGCCCTTGTGCTTGCCAAATGGCATCTCGCGTGTCACGAGCAGAAGCAGGGCTTCGTTGTCCGGCAGCATCGCAAACGCTCTTCCTCAAGACGATGAGCCGGCATTGTAGCGCCGGAGGCGAATGCGGCGGGAAGTGCAATGATTCTGGCGATGCGCGCGGTCGAAGGCTGGAAGATTGGCATCCTTGTTGCTCAACGCACGCCACGACGCCCTTGCCAGCCACCCCCAAACTCCGGTAGTCTCCGTTTTGCATACAAAAAATGAACGCAAACAGGAGACAACCCCATGGAGCTTGGCGCTCATATCCCCAATATTCTCAATGGACTCGAATGGTCAGGCTGCGCCTTGGCGATGAGTGGGTCGTTCCTCGTCGCGTTGCATAACCGCGCATCGCGCTGGGGATGGATTGCGTATCTGTGCTCGAACCTCGTGTGGAGCGCATTTGCGCTGGTGACCGGTACCTATGGCCTGTTCGTCCAGCAGCTCGGCTTTACGGCGACCAGCCTCTACGGGCTGTATCGCCATACGCGCTACTACCGGAACCTGGCGCGCGAGGCGCACATCGCGCAGGCTTAGTCGACGCTGGCCAGGTGGGCTGCAAAGCCGGTCTGCCCCGGTGATATGGCTGGCTTCAATGTCAGCGCCGGAATGTCGTAGGCGCCGCTGTTCTGCGGATGCCAGGCGATCGGCGCGGTAGTGAACAGTGTGTCGAGACGTTCGCCGAGGGCTTCGGTGGTTGCCTGGTAGCGCGTTGCGTCGATCTTGCTGGTGCGGTAGACCAGAAAGGGCGGCAGCACGTCGAAGCCCGGGTAGTACAGGATGCCGTGGTGGATCGGGAACAGGATATCGTCCATCGGCCCGTTGATACCGCGCTCGCTGTAGTGTGATTCCCAGCCGCCAGTGGTCACCATCAGCATGGCGCGCTTGCCGGCCAGGCTGCCTTCGCCGTAGCGATTGCCCCAGCGCGCGTCAGAGTGCTCGCCCACACCGTAGGCAAAGCCATAGGCATAGACGCGCTCGACCCAGCCCTTGAGGATGGCCGGCATCGAGAACCACCAGAGCGGGAACTGCAGGATCACGGCATCGGCCCAGCGCAGCTTTTCCTGCTCGAGCGCGATGTCGGGACTCTGCAACCCGTTTTCGAACGCGTGTTTTGAATCCAGCGACGGATGAAACGGCACGTCCGGCCGCCGCTCGAGCGTATCGCCGGCATCGAGCGGTGCTTTCCATTGCATCGCGTAGAGATCCGAAACCTGCACCCGGTTTCCGGCTGCTTCGAGCCGTTGCACCGCGAAATCCTTGAGCGAGCCGTTCAGCGACTGGGGCTCGGGGTGGGCGTAAACAATCAGTACGTTCATGACAGCCTTCGGTGTTCAGTGTTATGTGTGAAGGCAGGATAGGTTGGGCTCAGGTATATGAGAAATGAATATCCTGAATCCCAGCTATTTTCATGAATAATTGATGCCTGCGTCGCTCCTGCTTCTCGAGTGGACTTCGTCGATCTGCTTGAGGCAGCCGAATCACAAAATGGCATTCATGGCATTTTTTTGTGAATCGTAGTTTTCGAATGACATTCGCCCAGTCCAGCTATATTTCAGGTTAATTCCGGTGGCGGTGGGTATTTTCATGACTAATTTACGGCGGCTCGACCTCAATCTTCTCGTCACGCTCGACGTGCTGCTATCCGAACACAATGTGACGCGTGCCGCTGCGCGCCTCCACTATTCGCAACCGTCCGTCAGCGTGCACCTGGCCCGGCTGCGCGAGATATTTGACGACCCGCTGCTATTGCCCGGGCCACGTGGCATGCGTCCGACCGCTCGTGCCGAATCGCTGCGCGAACCATTGCGTGAAGCGCTGGCGGCACTCGAGCGTGCGGTTTCACCCGAAAGTCCGTTTGATCCCGCGTTAGCCACCGCTACGTGGCGCATTGCAGCAACCGACTACAGTGAGACGACGGTCCTGCTGCCGGCGCTGGCTCCGCTACGCCAGTCCGCGCCCGCAACGCGCGTGGCGGTGGTGGAAATGGTGCCGGCGCGGCTGGTCCGGCAGGCGGAGCAGGGCGAGATCGACCTGGCTTTCCACACTACCGACGGGTCCCCGGAGGGCATGCACCGCAGGGCGCTGTTCACCGAGCGCTATGTGCTGACCGGGCGCGCCGGTCATCCACGGCTCAGGCGCAAGCCCACACTGGCCCAGTTCTGCTTGCTCGAACACGTGATCGTGTCACCCGATGGCGGCAACTTCTTCGGCGTCACCGATGAAGCGTTGGCAGCAGTGGGGATGTCACGCCGTGTGGCATTGTCAGTGCCACACTTTCTCTACGTGGCTTCGGTGGTTGCCAGTACCGACCTCGTGGCCATGCTGCCGGAGCGGCTGGTGCGCGGAAACGCCGCGCTCCAGATCGTGGATGCGCCGGTGGACGTGCCGGGGTACGAGATGTCGATGCTGTGGCATGAACGATTGCATCGCGACCCCGCGCATCAATGGCTGCGGGACTTCATCGTTGCCTCGCTCTGACCGTTGCCCAGGATAGCTGAACGGTCAGTTCCGGCAGCGATCGAAACCCGCTAGTTGCAGGCGGTGCCCGGTACGGGTTTGCCCGTATTGGTGATGCCCTGGCAGGCTTCGCCAACCACCAGCGTGGCATCGCCCGACTGCTGCGGCCCAAGCTTGAGCTTGCCGGCCACGGTGCAGCAACTGCGCGGCACGGCTGGCTGTTGTGGTGTCAGCTTGACGGTGGGGAGCGGCTTGGGCGCGGACGCCGCGTCCGCGGCATCGTCGGCATCGGGCGCGGTGCATTGCCCCTGCTGGCAGATTCGATCGCCCTTGCATTGCATGTCATATTGGCATCCCGCCGCGGACGCGGGCAGCGTCCAGGTAAAGCCGATGGCGGCTATCAGCAGTGCACTACGCAGGGACATATCCCCTCCCACACACGGTACGCGCGGCGCCCGGACCGTGGTTCACTGGTACGGTACGCAGGCGTCGCATGACTCCAGCATAGGGCGACGGCCTTTTGCGCGATTTCTGCTCTGTGGGCTTACCCACATGACTTCATATTAGATGAATGTGTTCGCATGCGCGTGCATACCGCGACGGCGAGAGGCACCTTTTTTTGGTCTCCTGCAGCGTGCGCGGTTTTGCTTCACAATAGCGCCTTCACGCCGCACCGAGGCACGCTGGAGCCCCCGAGGCAGGACGCAAGATCCTGACCGCCAGCGCGCGGCAATGGCAACAACAGATGTCTCGCGTACTCTCTTCATGACTGCTTCCTCCGGAAACTTCGACAACGTTCCCGAACTCATTTCCGATGCTGGCCCTGGTTCCCACCATGCCGTCCGCGACCGCGCGGCGGACCGCCGCGCGCTGCTGGCGCTTGGCGTGGGCAGCTTCGCCATTGGCACCGGTGAATTCGTCATCATGGGCCTGCTGCCCGATGCCGCCCGCGACCTGGCCATCAGTATTCCCGAAGCGGGCCACCTGATCAGCGCCTATGCGCTGGGGGTGGTGATCGGAGCGCCGTTGCTGGCGGTGCTTGGCGCGCGCTGGCCGCGCCGCAATCTGCTGATTGCGCTGATGACGTGCTTCGCGCTCGGCAACTTCGCCAGCGCGTTGGCGCCTGACTACCTGTCGATGCTGGGTGTGCGCCTGCTTACCGGTTTTCCGCACGGTACGTACTTTGGCGTGGCCGCACTGGTCGCGGCCGGTCTCGTGCCGCGCGAACGGCGTGCGCAGGCGGTAGGCCTGGTCATGCTTGGCCTGACCGTGGCCACACTGGTGGGCGTACCGATCGCGGCCGGCATCGGCACCTGGCTTGGCTGGCGCGCGGCCTTCGTGATCGTGGGCGCGATTGGCGCGCTGACGGTATTGCTGGTCTGGCGCTGGGTGCCGTTCGTGCCCGCCGATCGCCATGCGAGCCCGCTGCGCGAACTGTCCGCGCTGGCGCGCAAGCAGGTGTGGCTCACGCTCGGAATCGGCGCGATCGGCTTTGGCGGGATGTTCGCGGTGTTCAGCTACGTCAAGCCAACCATGCTTGAGGTTGCCCACATGCCCGTCAGCGGTATTCCGCTGGTGCTGGCGCTATTCGGCGTGGGCATGGTCGCAGGCAACCTGGCAGGAGCGAAGCTGGCCGACCGCGCGCTGATGCCCACCGTGGGCGGTGTGCTGGTGTGGTCGGCGCTGGTGCTCGGCGCGTTCGTCTTCACCGCGCCGCATCCCTGGCTGGCGTCGCTGAACGTGATGCTGGTGGGCACCGCAGTGGCATTGGGCCCGCCGCTGCAGATCCGTTTGATGGACGTGGCCGGCGATGCACAGACACTGGCCGCCGCGCTCAATCATTCGGCTTTCAACATGGCCAACGCACTGGGCGCCTGGCTGGGCGGTGTAACGATTGCCGCTGGTCTGGGCTGGACTTCGACCGGCTGGGTCGGCGCGCTGCTGGCAGTCGGCGGCCTTGTAGTTTTTGCATGGTCGCTCGCGAGTTCGTCGCGCCGTGACATTACGGTGACGGCTTGACGCCCGGGTTGACGCCGGAGGTGTCCTGCGCCGCGGCATCGATCACGCGATGTACGAATTCCAGCTTGGCCTCCACGGTGGGCGACAGCGCGAACGGATAGCCATCCGGCGCACCGAGGCTGCGGTTCAGGCTGTTCAGTACATAGGTCAGGGGGAACCAGCGGTTCATCAGGCTGCGGAACGTGGCATCCTCCACCGGCGTCTGGTCGGTCAGCGTGGGTTCCTGCGGGCTGTCGGGCTGCAGCACCAGTCCGCATGACACCGCCGTGTCGAGTGTATCGACCATATGCAGGTAATGTGCCCAGGTTTCGGCCCAGTCTTCCCATGGATGCATGGTGGCGTAGCTGCTCACATATGAGGCCTGCCAGTCGGGCGGTGCGCCTTCGGCGTAATGGCGCTGCAGGCAGGCCGCATAGTCGGCTCTCTCGTCACCGAACAGCTTGCGGAACGGTTCCAGGCGACGCGTGCCGGCAATCAGCCGGTTGAAGTAGAAATGTCCGACTTCATGCCGGAAATGCCCCAGTAGCGTGCGATATGCCTCGCCCATTTCGGCGCGCATGCGTTCGCGCTGGGCGTCGTCGGCCTCGGCAATATTGATCGTGATGCGGCCGTTATCATGGCCGGTCATCACCGCTTCCTGCTCGCCGGTATCGGCCAGGAAATCGAACTGCAGGCCCGAGTCGGGATCGTCGTCGCGTGACACCACGACCAGGCCCAGCGACAACAGCGTATAGAGCAGCCGCCGCTTGGCGGTTTCGAGCCGGTACCAGTACAGACGGTGGTCCGGCGCATCGAGATTCGGAATCGTATGCGTGAGCTGGCAAGCCTCGCATAGCGTGCCCGGATCATCGGCCGGCACCATCCAGTTGCACACCGCCTCCACCTGATAGTTATGGCAGCGCCGGAACTGGGCATCCTTTGCATCGGGATGCAGGCTGCGCCAGCCTGTCGCGTCACTACCTTCGAAAGCGGCGATCTGCGACAGCGTGGGGATAAATCCCAATGTGGCGCCGCAACGCTCGCACACGACGTTCTCGAAAAAAACCAGGTTGCCGCAGCGATTGCAGTGGAAGGTCTTCATGGCGCAGGCCCCGCTCGATCCGGGCAGTCCGCCCGCTCGCGGTAATCGTGCGCCGAACCGCGTACGGCGGCAACCGGGCGTCGTCCTACATTGGCGACGCGCCCGGCGCCACGCGCTCAGAAGTACGAGTCGTCATCCTGGCCGTTGTCGTCGATATAGGCATCCAGTCCGTTGTCGAGGTTGCCGTTGTCGGCCAGCAGGCTGTTGTCGCGCGAACCGCCGTCGCTGTCGTCACCATAGTAGTTGTTGACGATGGTCTCGTTCGGCGTGGAACCCCTAGCGGCCTGTCC
>VFQP010003035.1_pt1 | contig 17679 bp, 9 predicted proteins | sample 3512351 | NCBI WGS metagenome assembly VFQP01 (sample SAMN10412372, study PRJNA504923) | tailings metagenome | isolation source: Relicate 1 Philex TSF1 revegetated site | place: Philippines: Tuba, Benguet | collected 2017-08-29
TTGGCGGCCCGGGTGCGCAGGTGCGCTTCCTGTACGACCGCACCATCTTCTCCCCCGACGCGGCGTTTGACCCCGACGTGCTGCGCGCGCGCCTGAGGGAGCTGGCCTTCCTCAACAGCGCCGCCACGCTGCTGCTGCGCGTCACGGGCACGCCGCCCGCCCGCGCGGCGCCCGGCAGCGCCGCGCGCGCCAAGCGCAAGCCCGCCGCCGCCGCCGCCGCCGCCACCCTCCCGGGTGACGAGGAGCGGGTGCTGGCGCCGCCGGTGGATGAGCCGGGGCTGGTGCACGCGGCCGCGGCGGCGGCGCCCGTCGCGCACGTGTGCGCGTGGCGGTTCGACGACCGGCTGCCGCAGCAGGACGCCGGCGGCGGCAGGCGGGGAGGCAAGGGCGCGGCGCGCCGTGCGGCTTCTGCCGCAGCCGAGGGGGACGCCGTGGCGCCGGCGGCGGCGCGGCGGCGCGGCAGCCGGAGCCGTTCGCCCACGGGCGGCGCTCCCGAGCCCGAGGGCAGGGAGGAGGGCGTGCAGCGGCAGTCGCCGGCGGTGGTGACGCAGCCGATGCTGCCTGGGAGCCTGGACGGCGCGCACGTGGGCCATGGGTGAGGCGGGCTCTGGTTGGGGCCGGCGTGCGTGCCTCCCGTGGGGCCTGCAGCCGAGGGGGTGGACGTGCAGGGAACGCTCACTTTGGGGAGCGCGCGATGCGCGCCTGCAACCAACGTGGCGCCCGGGGCGAACTGGTGTGTGGGCGTGCTGCGTGCCGCACAGGTGGTACGCCTACCACTACCCAGGAGGGCTGCAGCAGTTTGTCGCGAGCATGAACCAGGTGCGCGCGTCACAGTGACCCGACAGCCCTCGTCGTGGCGTTGCCTGCTGCGCCAGCCTCAGCCCTTGCTGCACCCACCACGCGTTGGCCCTCTGCCAGCCGCTTTTGCTTCTCTGTGCCTTGCCCACCTTGCGCGCAGGGCCGTGATGCGCTCCACGAGGTGCTCTACTTCACCTCCCAGGACCGCAGCCACGCGCCTCAGGAGGGTGCGCCGGTGCAGGTGGAGGTGGCGCTGCAGTGGTGCGCCGACGCCGCCAGCGAGAGCCTCGTGGGCTTTGCCAACAGCATCCGCACCGTGGACGGCGGCTCGCACCTGGACGGCGCCCGCGCGGCGCTCACGCGCGTCGTCAACACGCTGGGTGCGGGCGGGCGAGGAAGAGGACCCGGGCGGGGGGCAGGTCGCACCCACGCCGTGTGGGGCTGCCGGGCGCCTGAACGGCCAGGGTGGCGCGTGAGCCCACTTGGGCTGCACTGGGGGCGGTGCGGCCACAGGCCGGGGGGAAAAGGCCTCGGAGCTGACTTGCGTGCTGGTCTTCCGTATGCGTGCTGCGTTCCGCAGCCAAGAAGCTGAGGCTGGTCAAGGACGGCGACCCCAGCATGACGGGCGAGCACATCCGCGAGGGGCTGGCCGGATGCGTCTCGGTCAAGGTGCGACGCACCCCCCTCCCCCTCCCTGGAGCGCGCTCCTCCGCCGCGCCTCACATCAAGGCTGTGCGGCTCGTGCCCCCTCAAGGCAGCGCGCGGGAAGCAGTGTGGTGTCGTGGCCCCGCGCGTGTGCTGCTGGTGCTGCTGCCTCAGGTGCCCAACCCCGAGTTTGAGGGGCAGACCAAGACGCGGCTTGGCAACCCCGAGGTGCGGCGCATCCTGGACGCAGCCGTCACGCAGCACGCCTCGGAGTGGCTCGAGCTGCACCCCGCCGCGCTCCAGGCCGTCGTCAGCAAGGTGCGCCTTGCCCTGGGGCCCGCTTTGCCCCCCCGCCACACACACACACGCACACCTCTTTACCCATGGAACGAGGTGGCTCCTCTGCCTGCGCTCGCGCGCCACGATGCGTCGCCGCGCCTCGTTCCCGTGCTTGCTGAGTTCGGGGCAGGGGCAGGAAGGTGCACGCGGCGTGAGGCGTGAGGTTGCGTGGTGCGTGGTGCATGTTGGTGGCGGCGGCGCGTGCAGGCGCTGCTGGCGGCGCGGGCGGCCGACGCGGCGCGGCGCGCGCGCGAGCTGGTGCGGCGCAAGGCGGTGCTCACGCGCACCACGCTGCCGGGCAAGCTCGCCGACTGCACCAGTGAGCGGCGCATGTGCCTTTGCTTTGCTTGGCGCGGGCGCGGGAGCTGGGGAGGGAGCAGTTCCAGTGGTGTCAAGGCTGCCGGTGGGCTGCAATGGGGACGGACGTTTGTGCGCAGGCACCACCCGCGGCGAGACGGAGCTGTTTGTGGTGGAGGGCGACAGCGCCGGCGGCAGCGCCAAGCAGGCGCGCGACCGCTTCACGCAGGTGCGCCGCGCGGGAGCTGCGCCTGGCCTTGAGTGGTGGCTCCAACACCCCGCCTCCAACCCTGCCCCGTCGTCCTTTGCGCCATTCTCCGTCCCCAGGCCATTTTACCCCTCCGCGGCAAGATCCTCAACGTGGAGCGTTGCGACGAGGCGGCCATGCTCAAGAACCAGGAGATTGCCAGCCTCATCGTGGCCATGGGCCTGGGCAGCAAGGTGCGCTGACGCTGGCGCGCGCTTGGGGTGCACGCGGGAGGCGCCGCGCTGGCTGAGGCGGCCCCCCCGGCGTCGGTGCGCTTGCCTTGGGAGGCGGGCAGTCAGCCTGCGGCAGCCAGGTGTGCGGGAGGAGGTGTTGGAGAGAAACTGGGGCTGCTTGTGGCTGGTGTTGCGCGCAGGGCGACGGGCTGGAGGGCCTGCGGTACGGCAAGCTCATCATCCTCACCGACGCCGACGTGGACGGCGCGCACATCCGCACGCTGCTGCTCAACTTCCTCTTTCGGTGCGCGCCCGCCCTCCCAGCACCCATGCCCGCCTCCTGCCGCACCCAACAAGGGGGGCGCCGTGACGGCTGCAAACCTCACCCGGAGCGCGCCATGCTCGCCGCAGGTACCGTCCCGAGCTGTTTGCCCAGGGCCACGTGTACATGGCGGTGCCTCCGCTGTACAAGCTCGAGCTGCCCGCCTCGGCGTCCGGCGGCGGGAGAGGCAAGGGCGGCACGAGCACCATGTGGTGCTACAACGACGCGCAGCTGCAGCAGGTGGGCGCGCTGGTCGGTTGCGTCACCTTGGTGCGGGGGTGGACGGGGTTGGACGTGCTTTTGGTGCTCGTCCGCAAGCAACGAGGGCGTGGCGTGTCTGTGGTGCGCGCAGGCCACAGCGGGGCTGGCTCAGGGCAGCTACAGCGTGCAGCGCTTCAAGGGCCTGGGCGAGATGATGCCCGCGCAGCTGTGGGACACGACCATGGACCCGGCGCGGCGCACGCTGCGGCGCATCACCACGTATGACATGGAGGGGGCCACGCGCACGCTCAGCCAGCTCATGGGCAGCAAGGTGCGCTACTCTCGTCGAGACACCAACACCGTGTGTGCAGGCAGGCCCGTCGCAGTGGTGCTCAAGCTTTGCGCGCGTCCCGCGATCAACTGCGTGCACATGCAGGTCGGACCGCGCAAGGAGCTCATCCAGCAGCACGCCACGCGCTTCAGCCTCTCGGACCTGGACGTTTGACGCTTTGCGATCCGCCACTCCGATCTGTCGCTGTCCTAGCTGTTTGCGCCTTTGCGCCGTGCGGCAAGCGTGCAGAGCGAAGAAGCGCGAAGAAGAGCTCAGCAAGCATCAACGCGTTGAACACCTGCACGCGTTTGCTATCGCGGCAGCCGCGGCGCCACACGTCAGGCCATCGCGATCGGCAGGGGGCCGCGATGCAGCAGCGGCGAGCAGCGCCGCGTCCACAGCAGCATTGGCGTCGCAAGATTGCGCATTAGATTGCTGCAGCGCCCAGCGGTGAGCGACGCTCGTGTGGCCGAGCCGTGCGACACATTTTGCCGTGCGCAGGACAGCAGCATGAGCGCGATGTCCGCCATTCCTGCGCCACGCACGCGGATGCAGGCACTGGGGAGCATCTGCTGCTGCTGCCGCTGGCAACAGCTCACCGCTCAGCGGCAGCAGCGGGCTGCGGGCGTCGCACGCGCTGGCCCACACGCCCATTAGCACCGGCACGGCGCATCAGCAGCACCAGCACTCCCACGCTGCAAACAACACCGGCGAGCTCAGCCCGGAACGCAGCAGCGCCGGCGTCGGCGCGCGCCCGGCGCGCACGAGCCGCGGCAGCGCACACAGCCAAGTAGCCAGCGCCAGTGGCGGCAGCATGCTGGCCTTGGCGCCCAGCCAGCACCTCAACCACCCCCACCAGCACCACCAGCACCAGATGGACGAGCGCGAGAACCCGACCCCGCTTCCCCACGCGGCGCGCGCCAGCAGCGGCAGCGTCCCCGGCCCCTCGCCCGCCCTGCCCGCCACAACCGACGACGCGCAGCTGAGGCACTGGGAGGTGCTGGCCGCGGAGCAGGAGGAGGAGGACGTGTTCCTGTGCGAGCTGGCGGGCGTGGCGCGGCTGGAGGACGCGCGGTGCCTGCAGGCCGTCATCAACACGGCGCACTCGACCGTGAGCCACCTGGGCGCCAAGCTGCCGCACCTCGAGGAGCTCAACCTCTGCAACAGCGTCGTGGTCTCGCTCAGGGACCTCGGCAGCGGCTTCAGGAACCTCCAGGTGAGACGCTGCGGCCGCCCGCCTGGTACGCTCCCTCTGCGCCCGGGCCACAAGGCACGGTGCTTCCGGCGTGTGACCGAGGGTCAGCAGCAGCAGCGCTCGGTGGTTGCACGCCTGCGCGCAGGTGCTGTGGGTGTCGCGGTGCGGGCTGCCGAGCCTGGACGGCCTGTCGGCCATGGAGTCGCTGCGCGAGCTGTACGCGGCGTACAACGACGTGGCCGAGCTGCTGCCCCTGGCCAGCTGCCCGCGCCTAGAGGTGCTTGACCTGGAGGGCAACTGCGTGCGCGACGCCGCCGAGCTGGACTGCCTGGCGCAGTGCGCGGCGCTGCAGGCGCTCACGCTGGCGGGCAACCCCGTCATGGACGCGCTCCCGCCGCCGTCGCCCTCGGGGGCACACGCAGCAGCGGCCGGCGGCGACGGGGCGGGGCAGCGCGGGGAGGACGGGCCCGTGGGGGCGCGGGGGCCGGCGGCGGTGGTGGCGGCGGTGCTGCGCCTGCTGCCTGGGCTGCAGCTGTTTGACGACCAGCCCGTGGCGCAGGCGCTAGAGCTGTACAGCGGCCGGGCCGGCAGCGGCGGCCTAGACGAGTCCAGCGGCGTTTTGCAGGCGCAGCCGCGGCAGCAGCAGGAGGCGGGGCTTGACGGCAGCGCGGCGAGCGGTGCGGTGGCGCAGGGCGAGGCGTCGGGTGTGGAGGGGGAGCGGGCGCAGGAGCAGGGAGGGGCCTCGGCGGCGGAGCGCGTGAGCGAGCTGGAGCTGGTGCTGCGCGGCATCAAGCACGCACGCGTGGGCGTGGACTCGCACGACTTCATGGAGGTGGAGGGCAACATGCTGCTGCTCACGGCGGGGGGGCCAGGCGCCTTCCTGGCGCCAGAGCCGTGGGCGGGGCACAGCGCTCCCCCCGCCTCGCAGCAGCAGCTCACCACGCGCGCCAGCCAGCCGCACGGCCGCCAACAGCAGCAGCAGCAGCAGCAGCAGCAGCAGGCGTGGAGCGAGGGCGGCGGCGACGCGCCGGCCGGGGAGGGCAGCGCGGCAGTGCAGCGTAGCGCGTCGCTGGGCCGGGCGCCGGGCGACGCGCCCGCGTCGGCTGCGGTGGCGCAGCAGGGCGTGCTCGTGGCGCCCGTGGTGACGGCCTCCAGCAGCCTGCTCATGCCCGTGAGCACCTCGGCGTGGCTGAGGACGCTGCGGTCCTCCACGGCGGGCGCGCTGGCCAGCCTGCGGCTCTCACGCGAGAGCAGCCTGCAGGTGTGCGCGACACGAGCCTTTGCTGCTGTTGGCAGGTGTGCACAGGGGTGTAGGAGTGCTTGTGCTGAACGGGCGCTCTATACTGCTTCACACGTGCTGCGCAGAGCGGCCATCCCGGCAGCGTGACTCCGCCGCTGCCCGACGGCGCGGGCGCCGCCTCGGTCCACAGCCGCAGCGGCACCAGCAGCCCTGCCATGAGCCGCCCCGCCTCATCAGGCAACGCCAACGCGCAGTCCCACCAGCGCGACAGCAACGGCAGCGGCCACGGCGCCTCGGCCGCCGCGCCCGCCCGCCCGGGCACCGCCGCGCGCCCCTCGACCGCCGCCGCGCACATCCCCCGGCCCTTTTCCGCGCGCCCCGGCACCGCCTCGCCCGGCTTCCTCGCCGCTGGAGTCGGCAGCGGCGGCAGCACCACGCCGCCGCACGCCGGCGCCTCGTCTGTCACCTCCAACCTGTACTGGAAGAAGCACCGCATCAACGCGTCGGCGGCGGCGGTGCAGGCGTTTGGCGGCGCGGCGCCGGCGGGCTCAGCGGACGACGACGACGCTCTGGGGGCCGGCGGCGCGGGGTCGGGCGGCGGCAGCGCGCTCACGTACGGTGGCGGCGCCTCCATCGGCGCCAACCTGGCGCGGGACCTGCGGCGGCGGCGGCAGGCGGGGTCGGCGCGGCACGCGCCCAGCGCGGCGCCGCACGGTCGCGGCGGGCTGCTCCCGGCCACTGCGCCCGCCGCGTCGTCAGCGGCCGCCGCCGGCGCCTCGGCTTCCATCGCCGCCAGCGCGGGCACGCGGCGGGCGGCGGCGCAGGCGCTGGGCGGGGCGCAAGCCCTGGGCCAGGGCTTGCCGGCGTCCTCGTCGCGCAGCACGGCGGGCGGGCAGGTGGTGGTTTACGACGCGCAGCAGCTGCTGGAGGAGCTGCGGAGGTGGAAGGTGGAGACTGCTGACCTGGCGCTGGCTGATGCCGAGGACGGTGGGGGCGCGCCGGCTGGCGGGGAGGCGGCGGGCGGGGTGTTGTGGGCCGGCGCGTCGGGCGAGGGCCCCGCGGGGGCGGGCGGGGCGCAGGTGCTGGAGCTGGACGGGGAGGTGCTGGAGGAGGAGCACGAGGAGGAGGAGGAGCAGGGAGAGCAGGAGGAGGAGAGGCGCACTGGCGGCGCGGCGGCGCGTGCGCCGTCGGACGACGGCGCGACCAAGCGGGGCGCCGGCGGGCAGCAGCTGCGCCGCGACGATTCGCTGCAGCAGCACGCGGGGGCGGCGCTGCACCAGGGGCAGCAGCAGCCGTCCCGCAGCGAGCTGCTGGCGGGACTGCTGCCCGACAAGCGCGCGCGGGTGGACGTGGACGCGCAGGCGCTGGCGGCGGCTCCGCTCAACGACCCGCGCATCAAGTGGATGTCCAAGCAGCGCAGCGTGCTGAGCAAGGTGGTGCGCGACGTGGGACGCTCGGCGGCGGCGCCGCCGCAGGCAACCACGTCGGCGTTCGCCGTGCTGGCGCAGACTGCGGGGAGCGGGGGCGCCGGCGGGCGCCCCGCGTCGGCGCGCAAGCCTGGCGCGGCGGCCGCAGGGCACGGAGGCGTCGCTGCTGCGCCGGAGCAGCAGCAGGCGCTGCACGGCCGGCTCAGCAGCACGAGCGAGCAGCACCAGGCGGCCCCGCTGCTGGCGCGCGTGACGTGCGCGGCCGGGGAGGTGGACCTGCTGGCCGTCAACCCGAGGCCCAGGCGGCAGGAGACTAAGCTAGATGAGGAGGCGGACGGAGGCTTTGCCGCGTAGGCTGGCGCTGCGCGTTGCTCCCTGCTGCTGTGAGAAACGGCGGTCGCATTTCTGTCGTGAAAACATGTTGACTTGCCGTCGCGCACACCAGAAGAGCACCAGAAGGCGCAGAGGAGGGCGCGGGCGGACGCACAATCGCTCAGAGAGGAACAGGCTGCGCGAGGCGAACAGCAAAGCCAGCGCTTCGCAGCGTTCTCAATCACCGCGTCGACGAGCTTGGCCTCGCTCGAGGAGGCCGGGCGGGCGCGCCACCCAACACAGCCAGGAGCAGTTCCAACACCAGGAGCTGCCGCAGGTGAGTGCTAGCACCGGCGCTGACGCCTCTTTTGCCTTCGTTGCTCGTCGTGGCGCTGCTCCAGAGCAGGGCGATCGCACACACGGCCGTGTGTGCAGAGCCCACGCTCTCCCAGCAGCTGCCGCGACCGCTGTAATTGCCCGTGTCCGTGACTTGTGCTCGCTTCGTTCAGGTAGATCGCGTCCGCGGGGGCCCTGGGAGGAGGGCCAGTCGCCTCTGATGGGGGGCGGTGGAAGGCCACAGCGCAGCAAGGAGCAGGCGGAGACGAGCGCGGGCGGCATGACGGACGACAACATGCCTTCTGACAGCGCGCCGCTGCACGACGGCTCCATGGGTGGCTCGGAGTCCGCGCGCGCGGCCGGCACCAGCAGCGCGGGGATGCACCCCGGCGGCAGCCTGGTGCCCAGCGGCGCGACGCACTACCCCAAGGCCACGGCAACGCACGAGCAGCTCTGCGCCGACAGCAAGCTCTTCTTCCCCACGCTCATGAACCTGCTCAACTACCTGGGGCTGCCGCTAAAGGTGGGCGCGCGTGCGCTTGCATCCGGCTTGCTCTCTCCTTTTGCTCTGCAGAGCTGGCGCCAGCAGCACCACGCAGCATCCAGCTTGCAGGGGACTCTGCCTGACCTCTCTCCCGATGCGTCGCTGTGCCTGAAGGCGATTGGCAACGTGCGCGCCGTGGTCCACGTCCACACTGTGGTGCGCCGCACCGCTGCCTGCGCACAGGTGCCCAAGATTGGCGGGCAGGAGGTCGACCTGCACCGCCTGTACAAGGAGGTGACCAAGATGCACGGCCTGGAGCGCGTCATGGTCAACAAGCTCTTTGTGCAGGTCTGCGAGCCCTTCAACTTTCCCGCCAGCTTCACCAACAAGTCGTTCGTCATGCGCAAGCTCTACTGCAACGTGCTCCACCACTTTGAGCAGGTCAGTGTGCCGCTTGGGACAAGCATCACTTGCTGTGCTGTGCGACGTGCGACTCAAGCGCCACCACGGCGGCTCCCGACTTCACTTCACAAACTGCCCGCTGCCCCGCATGCCCGTGCCCGTGCGTGCGCAGCTCTACTACCACAGAATGGAGTTCTGCCCGCTGGTGCCGCCGCCCGTCAGCGAGCACCACCAGGTGAGCAGCCGCAGCAGCAGCAGCAGCACGGCCACGAGCCAACTTAGGGTGCGGAGCAAGCCGTCGCACGCCGCGCTTCGCCCACTCCACCACATGCGCAAAAACCTCGCCTGCGCCGCAGGCCCCGCGCTCCTCCCGCGGCGGCTCCCCCTCGGCCCGCCGCGCCGCCGCCGCCCGCACCAAGTCCACGCCCAACGGCAAGTCCACGGGCACCTCGGCGCTGGCCACGCCGCGCGGCGCCGGCAGCAGCGCCGCCACGGGCAGCGCCGCCACGGGCGCCGGCGCCGGCTCCATGTTCCAGCAGCTGAGCAAGACGGCCGTCAGCAACCTGCTCAACAGCATGGCGCTCACCGCCAACGGGGGCTCGGGCAGCCCCATGCAGAGCCCGTCCACCAAGCGCAAGCAGTCCGACTCGACCGCCAGCCCCCCCTCCGCCGCCGTTAACAACGTCGGCACGCCCGGCAGGCAGCCGGCGCCGCAGACGCCGCACCACCTGGCCGGCAGCAGCGGCCCCGTCGGGCCCATGATGATGGGCGGCGTGGGCGGCCCCATGATGATGGGCTTCAACGGCACGCCCATGTCCGGGCCGCCGCTGCCGCCGCCGCCGCCGATGGGCGCGGGCGGCCTGTACGGCTCGCCCTACGGCGCTCCGCCGGGCGGCCTGTCCATGGGCTTCAAGCCGCTGCTGGCGGCAACCCGCGGCAACAACAACAACACCAACGGCGGCGGCGGCCCCGGCACGCCGCTGGGCGGCGCGACGGGCGCGCGCACCAGCGCCCCCGGCGGCGGCGGCGGCGCCGACCTCCCGCCGCCGCACGCGTCGCCGACCACCAGCTGCAACTCTGGCGCGGCGCAGGTGGCGCCGCCGGTGCTGGCGCCGCCCGGGCTGCAGCCGGGCGTCGAGTTCCCCTGCCGCATCACCGCCGTCTTTGACAACTTCTACATCATCGCCATGAAGGTGCCCGGCCTGGAGAGCGAGATGCTGGGCCAGCTCATGATTGCGCTGCCGCCCGGCGTCAGCATGGTGCCCAACATGCTGCCGCACCAGCTCATCTACGAGCCCAAGGGCTCGAGCGGGCAGAAGAAGCAGCCCGGCGGCGGCTTCAAGGCGGGCGGCCGCGGAGGCGTGCCGCCGGCGTACGGCGTGCCGCGCATGCACCCGCTGGGGCTGCCGCCGCTGGGCGGCGGCCCGATGCCCATGCACCCGGGCATGGGCATGCCGCCGGGGATGCACTTGGGCGACGTCGGCAGCACGGCGGGCGGCCCGCTGCCCCCCTTCCACCACCTGCACCACGGCCACCACATGATGATGGGCGGGCCGAACCACGCGGCCGCTGGCGCGGCGGGCCGGCAGCCCGCGCGTGGCGGCGGCGGCGGCGCGGGCGGCACCGCCACGCCTCCCTTGGACGTGGACGAGCTGGAGGACGCGTTTGAGGGCGCCTTCCCCGACGACCTCATTGCGTTTGAGAACATGGTCGGGCGCGACTGGGAGCCCTACCCGCCGGCACTGGACGCCGCCGGCACCTTTGAGCTGGGCCTGGGCACGCCGCGCGGGGAGGGCGCCGCGGCGGCGGCGGCGGGCGGCGGCGGGGAGGAGTCGGCCGACGCGTCGGCGGCCGTGACGGCGCAGTACAGCCCCGGCGCGCAGCAGGAAGCCGCCAAGAAGCTGCGGCTGCGGTCCAACGGCGGCTATGCCGTCGTTGGCGGCGGCGGCGCTGGCGGCGGCGCCCTGGGAGAGCACGGGTGGCCCGTTGGGGTTGGGCTGCTCCGCACGGCGGGCGCGGCGGCGCAGGCGCTGGGCACGCACGGCGCCGGCACGCCGACGGCGTTGCTGGACAACAGCCGCGCCGCCCACGCGCCCGAGTTCCTGATTGGCGTGGAGGGCGCGCTGGCCGCCGCTGCCGCGGGCGAGGGCGAGGAGCAGGGTGGCGTGGGGGGTGAGGGCGGCGCTGGCAAGGCGGCGGCGGGCGCGGGCGCGGATGCGGCGGCGGGCGGCCCGGGCCTGCCGCCGATGCAGCCCATGGCGCCCCGCTCGCCCTTTACGTTCTTTGTGGCGAGCCTGGTGGCGGAGGAGGGCTTCCACGAGCGTCACGGCGGGCGGGCGGTGCAGGACGTGGCGGCTGAGCTGTGGGAGGGCATGGGCGCTGAGGAGAGGGCGCCATACCAAGCGGCCGCAAACAGGTGCGGCGGATTGACGCGCACCGCACCTGCCTGTCTGCAGTGAATCCAGCCACCAGCGTTTTGCCGGGCTGCTTCGAGTTGCTTACGTGTGTACGGGTGTGTGTGGGTGTGCGCAGGGACCACGAGCGCCACGCGAGCGAGTGCGCCCGGTACAACCAGCTGCTGCAGCAGGACCAGCAGCAACAGGAGGAGGCGCGCGCGGCGGGGCAGCTGAGCGCCAGGGCGCAGCGCGCGCAGCAGCAGGGCGGCGCGGGCAACGAGGTGCGTCGCTTTCCATCGTGCTCGATGCTCGCCGCCCGGCGACCCCTTCCACAACTGCTTTGCGTGCCTGGGCCCTCACTCACCGCGTCCTGCTGCGTGCACGCTGCGCGACTGCAGAACGGAACGACGGGCGCCGAGGGCGGCGGAGCGCAGCCCATGCGCATCACGGGCCACTCGGACGAGGGCCAGGCGGCCGCGCCACGCGACGCCGCCCCGACTGCCGGCGCCCGCATCGAGCGGCGTGGCGAGGACGCTGCCGGCGTCAGCTCCCTAGCCGCCGACGGCGCTGGCATGCTCCCGTTTGCCAGGCAGGCGGCGCAGGCGTTCGGCGGTGATGGTGCCGAGGGCGCTGGCGCAGCTGCCGGGCGGCTCCTGGGCAGCGCACACAGCATGCCCGTGACGACGGGCGTGCCCCTGCCAGGCAGCGCGCGCGCCAGCCCCCGGCCCGGGCACGAGCTGTCTCAGCAGCTGATGAGCGCCAGCAGCATGCCGGCGGGCGGCGGCGGCGGCGGCTTCATGGGCGGCCTGGGCAGCCCGGGCAGCACCGCCCTGCATGGGGGCGTGGCAGGGCTCTTCCCCCCGGCGCCGATGATGTGCATGGGCAGCGGCGCCGGCGGCGGCGGCAGCAAGGCGGTGAGGAAGGCGGCGCGCATGGCGGCGGCCATGGCCAGCGCGGCCATGGCGCCGCCTCCCTCGGCCGGCGGCTTTGCCTCCCCGCACCACCTGCAGGGGTCTCTGGGCAGCAGCAGCACCAGCGGCATGATGGGCGGCGGCGGCCTGCTGCACCACCACCACGCCGACGGCCTGATGGGCGGCATGCTGAGCCCCGGAGGAGGGTTCGCGCCGCACCCCGGCGTGATGATGCACCACGGCGGCGGCGCGTCGCACGACGAGGCGGCGGCGGCGGCGCACCAGCGCGCCCGGCAGTACCGGCAGTACAAGCAGTACGTGCGGGACCAGCACTACGGCCCCGGCGCCGCCGCCGGCGCGCACGTGGCGCCGCTGCCCATGGGCCCGGGCGCGGCGTGGGTGTCGCAGCACGAACACCACGTGCCCGCTGGGTTCGGCGGCGGCGCGTACGCCGTGCACAGCAGTGGGCAGCTGGCGCTGCCCGCCAGCCTGGCCGGCCTGGCGCCGCCGTCCACCGGCAGCTGCACGGGCAGCCACACGGCGCTCCCGCACCACCACCGCGCCGCGCACCACCACGACGGCCTGAGCCAGGGCATGGGGCTCATCTCGTCCCCGCAGCCGCCCGGCGGCGCCGAGCTGTACGCCGCGTGCGCCATGGACGTGAGCGGCGGCGGCGCGCCGCCTGCACTGCCGTGCGGCCTGGGCGCCGGCGCGGCGGGCGCGCACCTGCCCGCGATGCGTGAGGAGGAGGGCGGCGAGGTGGACGTCGACGAGGAGGAGGAGCTGGGTGCGGCGGCAGACCTGCTGCTGGCGCACCTGGAGGACCCTGGGGAGGACGAGGAGGAGCACGACGTTGCCTCGGCAGGCAACGGCGCCAGCGGCAGGCTGCTGGTCCCGAGCCAGCAGCAGCCGCCACGGGAGCAGGGCGCTGACGGCGCGCTCGCGCCCGCGGTGGTGCTGGCGCCGCGGCCCGACGGCGCCGCCCAGCAGGCGCAGCAGCAGCAGCAGGCCGCGCGGCAGGAGGGCGCCTTGGCGGCGCAGGGCGAGGGCGCCGTGGCGGGTGGGCTGGTGGTGGAGCTGCCGGCGTCGAAGATGGGCGGGCTGGGCGGACCGCGCCAGGTGCTGGTGATGGGCGACCATGTCGTGGTGGGCAGCGAGGACGCACCGCCTCCGCCCGCGGCGATGTGAGCGTGGGGCGCTTGTGAGGCGCGGGTTGTGGCGGCCGGCGGTTCGGGAGGTGTGAGCTAGGGGAGGGAGCAACACTGGGGCGGCGCAGGGATGGTCGTGGGACGTCAGGTGGGCTGTGACTTGCGCGGGGGTGTACGACGACGACAACGACAACGGAGGTGGCGAGCGCGGCGCACCTTGTACGTGATCACCGGCCTCGGGGCGTTTTGGTGAACTTGGAACCGCGTGGTCTAGAAGAACACTGTGGGGGTCTGTAGTTGCAGGCCAATGATTGAAGGCTCCCCCGGCGCTGTCGTGGCCGCTGCTCGCGCCAACGCACAGGACATGTGAGCTCTCTTGCGAGCTGTCCGCACGGCGGCGCTGCTTGTGCGCCTGCCCCTTTTCCCATTCCTCCACCATCTGTCCCATCCTGGCGTGAGATCCGCACGCCCTGACGCGTCACTAGCTACCCGTGCTGTGGGACATGACTCGGAAATCACGTCGCGCCGCCGGTGCTCTGCTGGTGGTTGCTGCGGGCGCAGTGATGGCGCGTGGCGCGCATTTGCATCTGCGACTACAGGTGTGCAACCTCTGAGATGCCAGGCGCGCGATGACATGAGGACGGGAGCAGCCTGTGGCCATCACGGATCGCGGTGCTTGCCTCAGGCCAGCACAGAGCTGCCACAGCCGGGCAAAGCAGCGCTTGCAGGTCAGCAGACGACCCCAAAGTCGGCCTCCAGCTTGAGCAGCCCATCGCTCAGGTCTGGCTCCAGGTCCGCAATGGTGGACACCTTGAACGCATCCCTTGTGCCCCAGCCGCTTGACACCGCCACCGTGGCAACGCTACCGGTGATGGATGTGCGCTCCCCATCCTGGTCCACGTGCCAGATGGTGTACTTGGACAGCACCAGCGGCTTGATGTTGCCCGGAGCCACCAGCACACCTGCGTGCGGCTCAGGCGCAGGTCACCCTGCACGGCTCGCGCTCGTACAGCACGCGCCGCCTGCAGGCACGCCAAGACACAACCATGCAGCACACGCACCTGATGGCGATGTGTAGCTGGACTGGCGCACGAAAGCTCCGACGTTCCGGTTGCTGTTGCCCGCGAGCACTTCCGAGGACACTGTCAGCAGCATGCCAATGCCAAAGCCGGCCGCGTAGACGCTGGGCGACGCAAAGCGCGTGATCTCTGGCTCACGGAGCGCGGCCTCCAGCTCCGCCCTGGTGACGCTCCACTTGATGGCTGTGCGCCGCTGCAGCTCTGCGGCCGCCAGGGGCTTGCGCGCCCTGCCCAGCCACGCCACCGGAGGGTCAAACATCTTGGACGTGTTGGTGGCCCCGCAGTTCGTGCAGGCCAGGAAGAGCTGAGCCTCATCTTTCAGGTGCCACCACGCCAGCTTGAGCAGGCGGATGTGGTAGGTGGGCGGCAGGTGCTGCAGCCGCACCAGGCCGCTGAGCTGCAGCAGCTGGGCGCGGTCCGCCTTGCGGCCCACGGGCCCGCGCACCCAGCAGTCCAGCGCCACCACCACGCTGGCCTCGCTGTCCACCACCAAGTCGTCGCTGCCCGCCCACGCCAGCACCGCCTCAAACGGCAGCGCGCGCAGCAGGCGCAGCAGCGGCCCGCTCGTGAGCACGGCGTGCACGTCCGCCAGCATGCCCACCATGCGCTTGACAAAGCCCTCGGTCTGCGGCTGCTTCTGCACGGCGGGCGTGGAGAAGCAGGGCAGGCGCTGCAGCGCCCCCGCCAGCGCGTCCGGCGTGAGCTGCGCGTCGCTGAGCTGCGTGAGCGCCTCGTAGCTGTGCGCCAGGCAGGCGGGCGCCTGCCAGCGGTCCGCCAGCGTGCACATGAGCGCCAGCACGGACGGGCAGGTGGTGAGCGGCGGCGCCTCCTCCGTGTACATGACCTGCAGAGGGACACACGCATGTGGGCGCATGCGGGCTGATGTCTGGCAGTGCCGGGTGCCCACACACAGCTGAAATGCAGCATACACGTGCACACCACTGCCGCACCTGTAGCACGCCCTCGGCTGCCACCAGCTGCTCGTCGTCGTCAACCTCCACGACCAGCAGGCGCCTGCCCTGCGCGTCCTGGTGCGCCGTGCCCACCTCCGTCTCCAGCCGCGTGGCAAAGTAGACGCTGCTGGCGGCCAGGACCACCATGTGCGCCGGCAGCTGCACGCCCTCGGGCAGCGCGGGCTTGCTGGTGCACGGCGCCTCCTCCTCGTCGTCCTCGTCGTCCTCCTTCTCCTCCTCCTCTGGCGCTGGTGGCTCAGGAGGCTTCTGCTCGCCGTCCTCCTGCTGCTGCGATGGTGCCGCGCCATCTGTGCTGGTGGGGGCCGGCGCGGGCGTCTGATCGCCCTCCTGCTGCACATCTGGCTTGTCGTCGGTGGTGGCTTCTTGCGAAGCGGGTGCGGGAGGCTGCTGGTCGCTCTCCTGCTGCTCTGCTTGGGCGCTGTCATGGGAGGCGATCTGCTGCGACGTGGGGGCGGCGGGCTGCTCCGCTGTGGTGCTGTCGGAGGCGGCCTGATCCTCGGCAGGCTTCACAGCAGCGGGCTCCTGCTCCGGCTGCTCTGCTGCGCTGGCGGCATGGCCTACGCTGGATGCTGCGGCGGCGGTGGCGACAGCTGCTGGCGTGGTGAGAAGCAGCGTCACATCGGAGAAGCGGCTGGAGCGCCACAGCACAGAGAACTTGCTGGGCGCCATCGAGCACGGGATCTTGCCCGCGCTGCTGCTCCCCTCTGCTCGCCTCACGAGCTCAAATCTTTGAAAATGAAACCGCCTGGCTCAGGTGCGCTCGCACAGCTCGCGCAGCTCTGCACTCGTGCCGCCATGCAGCCGTCCGCCACCACCCAGCAGCAGCGCAGCAGCGCTGCCTCTGCAGCAGCGCCTCTATTGCCTGTCTCGGCGATGCACAGGCCCGCCGTGGCAGCGGCGCGCTCTCGCTGCACGCAGCAGGCGGCGCAGCAGCTGGGTCACTCGCTGCCAGGCCGCAGCCGCGCGCTCCTGAGGCCTCGCCACTGGGGTTTCGCGTGCTCGAGCGCCGGAAGGTCGGGCGGGCCGCTGGACGATGTGGACGCCTACGCGGAGGCGCAGGAGACGTACAGGCAGGCGTCGCGGCTGGCGCAGCTGCAGACGCGCTACGAGATGGAGACGGCGTTCGCTGCGGAGGAGCCCCCGCGAGCGGCACCAGGTGAGATCGATCGATCTCGGTCCCGACGTGCAGCAAGAAGCCAGCAGCAAGGAGCGGAGGAGGAGTGCAACAGTGCTGCTCAACTTGTGCGCTGTGCAGCAGGCAGCGGCGCCGACACGCCCTCGGAGTCAGCGGTGCTGGCCCTGCTCCAGGAGAATGGCCTGAGCGCGCGCGAGGCCGCGCTGCTCTACAAGGACCTGTACAAACGCCCAGGCAACGGCAGCAGCAGCACCAGCTCTGGCGCTGCACCGTCGCCGCCAAGTCCCTTTGCCCAGCACCGTGGGGGCCCCGCGCCACCCGGCGCACCCGAAGTGGCCTCCTTCGCACAGCAGCAGCAGCCCAGGGCGCCGCAGCAGCCACGTGGCCCAGCCCGCAACCCCCTCAGCGTCATCCCGCTGGCCTCCACCGGCCTGCCTCCCCGCGCCCGCCAGCCCCGCGGCGGCAACCCACCCTCCGCAGGCGGCCCCACGCCGCGCCCGCAGCCGCCCCCGCCGCAGCCCTTCTTCGGCGCCGGCGGCGGCTGCGGCGACATCCCCACCAGCGCCGCTTCACCGTTCGGCGCCGGCGGCCGCGCCGCCTCCAACCAGGGGCTGGGCGGCAGGGCCGCCCGCGCCGACAGCGCCGCGCAGCAGCAGGTGCCTGACTGGGACGCGTGGGGCGCGTCCAGCAACGTCCCCGACGACGGCAGCGGCAACGGCATCCCCACCAGCGGCTTTGAGAGCAGCATCGGCGCCTACGCGCGCCAGGCCGCGCGCCCGCCCGCCTCCTCGTCGCCCTCGCCCCCGCCGCGCAGCAGCAACGGCGACGGCGGCGGCGCCTGGCCCGAGGCGCATGTGAGCAACCTGGACGGCGGGGGCTGCGGGTCCATCCCTGACTGGGCCAGGCAGGGGCACAGCACGCGGCCCGGGGAGCCCCCGCCGCCCTCGCCCTTCCAGGGCATGTGCGCCGAGACGGTGACGCCCATCCCGTACGACGCCGCCAGCGACCCCTACACCAGCTTTAGCTCTGGGGGCGCCTCGGCAGGGCGGCGCTCGGCCCCGCCACCGCAGGCGGGCAGGGGCGGCAACGCGTACCCGACGGCGTCGGCGGCGGCGGGGCAGAGCCTGGGCGGGTGCGGGTCGGTGCCCTCCGACTACAGCATGTGGGACAACGACGAGCTCTTCCAGGAGCAGCAGCAGCAGCTGCAGCAGCAGCGCAGCAGGCAGCCGCCGCCGCCCTCGCCCTTCCAGGGCATGTGCGCAGAGACGGTGACGCCCATCCCGTACG
>VFQP010003036.1_pt1 | contig 17671 bp, 19 predicted proteins | sample 3512351 | NCBI WGS metagenome assembly VFQP01 (sample SAMN10412372, study PRJNA504923) | tailings metagenome | isolation source: Relicate 1 Philex TSF1 revegetated site | place: Philippines: Tuba, Benguet | collected 2017-08-29
ACAAGTACGTCATTCTTGAAGAACAGGTGCGCGGAGGCCCCGCCGCCGCTCGCGCTCACCGCACTCCGCGAGGCGCCGTGGAGCGCTCAACTCACCACGGCACCAGGGCGGCGCGTGGCTGGCTGGCTGGCTGGGGCTCGCGCAGGACTGGACCAAGCTCGAGAACGAGGACGCGCAGGGGCTGGTGGAGATCACGTACCGGTCAGGCACCGAGCCCGGGCGGCCGCCCGACGTGCAAGTGATCCAGAAGCAGATGGCCATCGTGGCGTGGCAGCCGGGGCCCAACAGGACGCTCAAGGTGCCCACCGAGGTAATTGCCCGCCGTCGAGGGGCTGGGGGAGGGGACCCTCCTCGTGGTGGGGCGCGGGCGGGGCTCCAGGGCAGGCCGTGCCCGCCAAGGAGGGCACTTCAGGGCGCGGGACGGAGCGCAGAGGAGGAGCGGAGGCGCTGCCGGCGCAGCGGCGGAGCACGCGGCTGCAGGACGGAGGCGGGGTGCTCGGCTGCAGGGCGGAGGCGGGGTGCTCGGCAGTCTCACGGGCCCCCACATCCCCACACCCCCACAGCCTGGCCGCTCCGCTCAGCGGGCCTGCAGGCACCACCAAAGAGGCTCAGGAGCTGCCGCGGCCGCAGCCAGGAGCTCAGGAACCAGCGCGTGGCGAGGCTGCACGCTCATGGCCCCCGCCTGCCCCGCGCACGCGCGCGCTCTCCCCCACACGCGCCGTGTCGCCGCCGCCTCGCCTTTCCCCGCGCCGCCGCAGAGTGAGCTTGGGGAGCTGCGGCCGGGCGTGGCCATTGAGCGCATCCCGGCGCGGCCGGGCCAGCGGATACCGTACGAAAACACCACCAAGCGCTCGGCCCCGCTCAAGCCCGACCCCTTCGAGGGCACGTGGGAGGTTTTGACGCTGGACGCCGACGGCAAGCCCTTTTTGGACCGGCACGACGTGTGGGGCTGGACGCCGCCGGGCGCGCGGGCCGGCGGCGCGCCGGGGGGCAGCCCGGGGTTAGGCGGCGGCCCCGGGGGGCCGTTCTCGCTGGGCGGCGGCGGCAGCGGCGGCGGCGGAGGCGGGCCGTCGTTTGGGTCGGGCAGCGGGTTGCGCGGGAGAGGCGGTGGCGGAGGCGGTGGCGGAGGCGGTGGAGGCGGAGGGTTTGTGTGAGCGCGTGCGGCCCGGGTGCCCGTCGTTGGCCTGGGTGCGTTTGGAGGGCCGGGTGGAGAGATCGCTTGCGCCAGAGAGAGAGGGAGAGAGAGGGAGAGAGAGGGAGGGCGCGGGCGTGTACACGCAGGCGAGCGGCGGCAGCGCTTTTCGGAGCGCACAGGGAGGGGTGCCCGCCTCCCTTGGCATTCCCTGCAGGGGGCGCACCCGCCACGCAAGTGCCACGCAAGCGCCGCGGCGGTGGCGGCGCGCGACTCTTTTCCTTGTTTCTTCTCGGCCGGGCTGCGCAACGGCCAGCGCGCCGCGGCGTGCGAGCGGGACGGGGGCGATGCATGATGTCGGGGTGGCCGTCGGCGATTTGGACGACGCGCGAGGACAGTGCTTGTGTGCGTGTACTGTGCTTGGGAGGCCCCGCCCTCCGCCGAGTCGGCGCAGCGCCCGCAGCACGCGCAGCGCGCCGCGCCTGCTGCGTGGTGTGGGCGACCTTCCCGCGGCCCGCCCATGGCCGGGGCGTGTGCGCGGACTGCAGCGGCGGCCCGCCTCCTTCCCGCAGTTTGGGAGGCGGGGGGCCCCGGCGAGCGTGCCGTGGGCGGGCTGCGTGGCGCCGGCGCTGCGGGCCGTGCTGGCGGGACGGGACCCGCGGCGGGGCGACCGCATCGAGCGCGTGCGCGTGCGCGTGCGTGTGAGAGGGAGCGGGTGTGCGGCGCGCATGGTGGGAGGGGTGCTGCCACGCCGGGCGAGGCTGAGGGCGGAGCGGAGAGGCGTTGGAGTGGAAGGGCCCGCGCTGCAGATGAGAATGAGGGGCGCGGTGGAGGGCTTTGCGCGGGCCGCGTGGCAGGGGCAGCGGCGCAGTCGTGCCGCGGCAGGCCGCCGCCTGGGCGCCGGCGTCGGCGCGGCAGGCAATAACCCCTTGCCTCGCACCAGTGGCTAGTGGCCCTGCGCACCGTCGTCGCGGCCCCCCTGGCGCCCTCCTGCCTGCCACCTCTCATGCCCCGAACACGCGCGCGCCGCAGCCCGACGCGTTGCGCTGCGGCCACCGTTGCTGTTGGATGCGCGCCCATGTCCGCGGCCAACCCCCAGGGTGTTGTGGCTATCCAACGGCGGTGCCGTCCAGGGCCCCAGTCACCACACCTGGCGACTGCGCCCGCGCGCCGCTCAGCGGCATGGTAGCGCGGCCGGTTTGCTCTGTAATGAGAGCTGGAGGGGAGGGAGGAAGAGGGGGCACTGCGAGCAGAACCAGAGCACACACGCGCAGACGCACACACACGCACACACACAGACGGCGACGGTGCTCGTTTTTGCCTTTTTTAGAGCACGCCGACTGGCCTTCACCTTGTCCCGCGCATGATGAGGAGACGCGCACGACGACGACGGCGACGGCGACCGACCCGTGAGATGAGGCACAGCACCCACCCGACGACGTGTCCCCGCCCAGCCGATTATGGTGGCGCCTCTGGGAGAGAGAGAGAGAGAGTGGGAGCGAGGTCCTGCCGCACAATTTTGGGCTTGCCCTGCGCGCGGGGCGGGGCGGGGTTTGGCGCACCGAACGCGGCGCCCACCATCATCATCGACCCCTCCCCCCGCCTTCTCTCACGCACTTTCTCCCTGTCGTGGCTGATGGGGGAGGCGCGGGCGGCCGCTCTCCCCCGACGCGATTTTGCACTTCACGCGCTGCTGTGGGCGCGTGGCCGGGGCGCGCCAGGGCGGCCGGAGCGAGCTGCCAGCGAGCCATCTCGGTGTGGTGGCCCCCCTGCCCTGATGACCGTCGAGAGCTGGTGGTGATGCTGGTGGTGGTGGTGGTGGTCGTCGTTCTGCCGCGCTGGTGGCGCCTGCACCACGGTGGTGGTAAAGCTGCTTGTGGGTGGTGGTGGCGACCCGTTATGAGTCGGTTGCTTCAGGTGGTGCTGGGCGGTGGTGCCGCGCGCGCAGCACGTATGCTGCTGCACCACCCACCCGCAGTGGTGTCGCAGCCCCCGCCCCTACCCGCGCTCTCTTGCGGGGCCAGGCCGCCGTGCGAGGCGCCGCTCGTCTGGGGCGTGGCGGCGGGCGTCCCGGCTCGCAGCGTTTGCCGTCGCGGCCTGTGGGCTCCAAGGGCCTCTCCCCGGGGGTGGCGGCGCAGCACGTGGGGCCTTCGAATCGCCGCCCGCCGTCGCCTGTACAGGCTGTTGCCGTTGATGATGAGATGGGTGGGCGCAGACACCTCTGGCCACTATCTATGGCCGGGGTGGGCGCCGGCCGCGCACGTTGTTTCGGGCATTCCCTGTTCCTCGCTCCCCCTGCTTTGCTTTTTTGCCATGCTCCTCCAGGAAGGTGTTCACAAAACTTTTCGCGATGAACGCTGCCTCGCGTCGTCCCGGGAGGCTGTTGCGCGGCGAGCGCTCCGCAACGCAACCCCCCTCTGCCTCCGCCGCCGATGCGCACGGGCCACCGCATTTAGTATTTGGGCCGCGGGAAGTCCTCCGCTTGCGGCTTCCCTCACCCAGGCAACGGCACCACCGTGTACCACACGCGTGCCAGCCCAAAGCAGCACGCCCACGCAGCAGGGCAGCGCTAGCCAGCAAAGTCCTCGCAGGACGACATGGTAAGCTCTGGGTGCGCCGCCGTCAGCAACGTCGTGGCTCTTGGGTGTGGTCTCAGCCCGTCCGCAGGATGAGGTGCACGCCGCTGTCAGTGAAGACGGGGCCGCTCAGCTCGCCCACCTGCAAGTGAGGGCTCCGACGGGGGCAGCCTGATGACTCATCCGGGGCGTGCTAATCCAAACGCAATCAACAGCCCAGGCCCTCACCTTGAGCGCGTACGTGGCGTCCTCAAACGGCTTTTGCATCTGGCCAGGCCTGCGCGGCGCCCAAACACGCACGCGGCGGCGGCTTCGTCACGTGGCAGCCGCGAGCTCGCGTGCAGGAGCGCCTCTGAGCCTTGCAGGGACCGGCGGTTGCGGCGGCGGCGGCTCACCCAAACTCGCCCAGGTCGCCGCCGCGCTTGGCGCTGCTGCAGTGCGACTCGCGCGACGCCAGCGTGGCAAAGTCCACCTCGCCGCGCACCAACTGCCCGTGGAACGCCTGCGCGCCAGTGCGCAGCGGAGCGCGGACGGCGCGGGCGGGGCAAGAGGTTTTGCAGGGGCTGGGACTCTGGCGGGCAAGCAGCAGGCGGCGGGTACGAGGCCCATGCGCCGCGCGCACCTCAATCATGGCGAGCGCCTCCTCCTTGGTGCGCGTCACCACCTCCTCCTGCGCCACGCAGCAGCAGCGCACCACACGGGGGAGCGTGCGGTGCCTGCGGGTTGCCGCGTTCCTCTGCCACTGCCCGCAACGACAAGAAAACTGGGGATCGGCAGCAGCAAAGGGGAGGCATGTGGGCAGCACGTGGGGTTCAACCGCCAGGCCCGGGCTCTCGAGGGCGCAGGGGCCGTGTCATGCGCCGGCGCGTGCTTGCTGTGTGGCCTGTTCAAGATAGAGCGATCGTGCTCCTTGCCCCGGTGGCGGTGGGGGCCTCTACACCGCAGGGCTCGGCCGCGGCCATGGATCGACATTGACATGGTGTTGATGGCGGGTTGTGCGGCAGCGTGAGGCGCACAGACAAGCCGCCAGCGAGCACAAAGGCTGGGGCAGCAAAACGAGAGAGGGAGAGGGAGGGAGAGAGAACGCTCGTGTGGCGGCGGGCGGACTTGGGCGGCGCACTTTCCACGAGGAGGGCCTGCGCGAGTCCTTGTGCTTGACCAGCAGGTGCGAGGCGCGCACAGAGGTGGCCATGCCGTCGCTCCCGTCGCCGGCTGCCGCCGCGCCGCCGCCGCGCTTCCTGGCGTGCTGCCCGTCCGCACCCGACGCGCCCCGCTTCTCCGCTGCGCGCGCACAAGAGGGCGGCCAGCTGCTGTGGAGCGGCAGGTGAGACCAGGGGCACGCGCCAGCAGCGCCCCGCCTTGCGTGTCGACCCGCACCGGCAGACTCTGTCCGGACGATGTAGTCCTGGTTCAGGTGGCCGAAGCGGAGCACAGCACCGTCCTTGAGGTTGGTGGGCTTGTTGGGGGGCACGGCGCGGCCGTCTAGCCGCGTGCCTTGCGACTGCGCAGGGCGGCGGGTGGGCGGCGGGCGAACCGTCACAGGCGTGCCTTACCCCATGGGCGCACATGGGACTCCCGCAAGTGCGGCCGATCGATGCTGATCAGCGCAGGCCACGCACGGACTGGAGGTCGATCAGGAAGAGCCGGCCGTCCTGGTGGTGCACCAGCGCCGCGTGCACGCGCGAGCACGAGTTGTCGTCCAAGTGGATGTCGACCAGCTCCTTGGCCCTGCGGCGGGCGCAGCGCAGCGTGCAGGTGCGTGCATGCGGCGAGTGAGCCAAGTGGCTCTGCGCCCACTTGGCACCACCACCGCGACGCCAGCTGGGAGACGATGCTCCCGCACCTGCCCAGCAGGAAGTATGGCTTGGAGTCGATTGGCGTGGAGTCCTTGCCCTGGCTTGACTGGACCTGAGCCAGCAGCAATGGCCATGCAGGCAGGTGCACTGCATAGCTGGCGATCTTCACGTTGACGAGCTCCAGTACTCCACACGGAGGACGCACCTCGAGGCTAGCGACGCGGCAAGGTTGTGAACACCAGGGCGGAGGGTTGAACGCCATCAAGCGGCCATCGCGCGCTTTCTGCCGCGGTGGATCGCCCGCGGGCTCAGGCTCGCCATGGACAAGATCCGAACGAAAGCACCTCAGCTCGTGCGGGCAAGCTCACAAGAGCTGCGGCACACGTTCTCATTGGTGTCCACGTTGAGGCCTGTGTGAGCCTGGGTGGGCTGCGGCGGCGTCGGAGCACCAGACGCCGACAGCTGGCGGTGCTGTGCCTCCTTTGGTGGAAGCCAGAGATCAGCCATCGCCCTCTGCAAAGATAGCTTCTGCGGCGCCTGTGGTCACGTCCTGTGCGCCTGCGCTGCTGCGTCCTTTGAGGTGCCCGGGTGGTGGTGGGCCAGTCCAAGCGCGGCTGACGGCTGATCCCCTGGAGAATCCGCGAATCGCGTGCGCCTTGTGCGCCACGCTTCGTTCGTGTCGTCGCGGTGCGCCTTGGGTGGAGGAGGAGCTTCGAGCGCAGCACCATACTGGAGAGCGATGAGAGCCGCGTCGGCACGACGCACCTCGCGCTCCCCCGCAGCGGCAGGCGCTCAATGAGGCGCGGCCGCGGCGATGGCCCAGGGCGCGCACAAAGCCGCAGTCGCAACGCTCAGCCGCTCAGCCGCGGGATCGCGCTCGCCTGCCTGTGGCTGGCCACGCTCGCGGCGGTCGAGGCGGCGGCGGGCGGTCCTCCATCCTCCCCACCTTGCACCTGGTTGCCGCCGGGCCTCGCCAACAGCAATGCGACGGCGGCGTTGCTCGCCCAGGCTGCAGCTGCGTGCCACGGTGCGTGGGAGAGAGGCGCTTTGCTTCTCCTCCAGCAGCCGCAGGCACCGCCTCCTTCACCGCCCGCTGACCAAACACCGCACTGCACCGCAGGCGGGCCAGACAAGCTGCCGTCCACGGCGGCGTGCCAGGCCTGCAAGTGCCCGCTCGAGGCCGCCCTGCAGCACATGCTGGCGAGCGGCTCGCCCGTGAACGCGACGCCGCCATGCGCCGCCGCCCACGCCGTCGCCCAGCTGTGGAGCGCGCTGCCCGGCCGCGCCGTCAACGTGTCGTGGGCGGCGGGCTGCAGCTGGGGCACCCTCGCCGCCTGCGGCGCGCGCGACGCGCCTGCATCCAGCCCCGCCCGCACGCCAGCGCGCAGAGCCGCGCTCGCTGGCACCTCGGACGTGCAGTGGAGCGCCCTGTGCGCCTGCCCCAGCGTCCCCGACGCGGGCTCGTCCTCCTCCAAGGCGGTCTGCTCAGCCAGCAGAGGCGGGCAGGAGCTCCGTGTGTGGCCCAGCCGCTGCCACGCCAAGTGCATGGTGCGGAGATCGCTCGGGAAGGGAGATGCACAGGACCTGAAAGCGTGTTGCTGCACGTCCTAGCAGCCCCTTCCCTGAGCCCTGGCTGCTCGCGTGCTGTGGCCGCAGGGCGTCGAGGCGCGGGACATGGCGCCGTGCACGCTACCACCTCTGGTCGCCGTTGGCGACGCACTAGAGGACCCTGCGGCGTCCAGCGTGGCCGAGTACGAGTACGACGACCAGGGGCCAGCGGGCGCCAGCCCGATAGGGCGGCCTCACGTCGGCGACGACGCGATCCGGGCCGCGACGGCCGCGCCGCCATCCTCGGCGGCGGCGGCCTCCGCGCCGCCCCTCGCGCAGCGCAACGCCTCCACCGAGGTCCCTCCCACGCACCCCGCTCCATCGCCGCCGCCGCCGCCGCCCGTCCAGCCGCCGGCGCAGTCCTCCAGCGCCCCCTGCGCGTGGACATCCACTAATTTGTTCGCCGCGCTCGGTGCGCGTAGGCGGCGGCGCGATGCGCAAGCAGATGGAGGCCGTCACGTGCGCGTGCAGAAAGAAGCACGCTTTGCCGCGCGCTTTGCTGCAGGTGGCGAGTCCATGCCGTACGTGGTGCTGTCGGCGGGCCCCTCGTGCGAGGCCGTCTCCTGCCTCCTGGCGCGCCGCCTCAACGCTTTGACGCCCAGCGCCGCACGTCCCTCGTGCGCTCCTGTCCTCGCCGTCGCCCTGCTGCAGGGCCTGGGCAGCGGCGCCGCCGGCGTGCTCAGCGCACTGGCGACCTGCCCGGGCGCGGCGGCCGCGCCATGCGACGCGCCGCCACCGCCCAGCGTCGCCTCCGCAGTGGGCAACCGGACCGCGGCGCGGATGCAGCAGCAAGCGGCCAGCGGTGCCGCGGCCGGCGCGGCGGCGACGGCGACAACTGCTACGCCCCTGGAGCGCCTGGCAGAGAGGCTCGCCGTGCTGCGTCGCGCCAGCGGTGGCAACGGCAGCGCGGGGCCGCTACCGCAGCGCCTGGCTGAGTGGAGGGCGGCAGGGCGGCAGCAGCAGCAGCCCGAGCAGACGCAGGGCGCCGGGGCTGGCGGCGGCGCCGACGTCTGGCGCCTCGCCGGCGGCGGGGCGGTGGCGTCCGCGCTGACGCTGGGCGGCAGCTCCCCTGGCGCTGGGGCGGCCAACGCCACCACGGCCGCGGCGTGGCCTGCCTTTTGCGCCTGCGGGCGCGAGTACGGCCCTGTGTGTCGGGAGCGCGACCTGCGCTGGTTCCCCAGTGCCTGCTACGCCAAGTGCCAGGTGCGGGGCGGAGGGCGTGCGTGCGGTGGCCAACTGCAGTGCTCTGGCTTGTCGTGTTCGCACACCGCCGGTACGCACACCTCGTGTCCGTCGCGCGCAGGGTGTGGGTGAGAGTGAGCTGGGGCCTTGCCGCGACGCTGTCGGTGGGGGCGGCGACGGCGGCGGCAAGGCCAAGGACGCCGGGGACGCCGGGGGCGCTGACGAGGCGGCGGCCTACGCCTACTACTATTGAGCCAATCACGTTGCGGCTCCTCTGACCTTGGGACGACTGAAGCAGCTTGGCTGGAGCGTGATCGGCGGAAGTGGCTCGCACTGCAGGGGCTTGATGCTAGCGTGCGACGGTGGCGGGAGGAGGAGGACTGCAACACTTGCCTTGTGCCACCCACGACCAGGGAGACTACACGTGCGTTTGCAGCGCAAGCAGCAGGTGGCTGCAGCAGCAGGGAATCACGTAAAGAGTGCAATCACGCAAAGAGCAGCGAAGCGACGCGGGGCAGACAGGTCACAGGCAGGTCACGCCAGCGCCAGCAGGAGCACGGTGGCCGCCCCCATAGACGCCAGCACCCCGCTGGCCAGGCCGGGCCGCACGAGGCGCGCGGCGTTGGGCCCCGACGTCTGGGCCGAGCTGGGCGAGCCGCCGCCGTTGTCCACCACGACTGCGCCGCTGCCAGGCGACACCTTGACCGTGCCCCCGGTGGGGTCGGTCAGCGGGTTGCCGCCGGCGCCCGGCTCGGTGATGATGACGCTGACCAGGCTGGGCGAGGGCGGCGGCGAGGCCACGGGCGCGCCGGCGTCGGGGCCGGCGGTCTGCGGACGGCGCACACGACAATGGCAAAAAGGAGCAAGGCCTTGACATCCCTGGGCCGTGGGACCGCCTGGGCTAGCAGCTCAGCAGAGGCGTGAGGTGTGCTAGGTCGCTGTCTCACCCCGTTGTTGACGGCGTCGACGATCTCGCCGGGCTCGCCGTCGTCGGGCCGGAAGTCACCAGGCGGCGGGCCGCCGCTGGCGGCGACGGCGGGCGAGGGGGCCGGGCTGGTGACGGTGGCATTGTCGCTTGCGCCGGCCGTGAGCCTGTTGGACAGCGCCGTGACGCGCTGTTGCAGGCACGTGGGCACCTGGTCGTCTGCGGGGCACGTGGCAGGGCGCAGAGGGACCAAAGGCTCGCTTGCTCGCTCAGGGACACAGGGCAGCGCTGTGCACGTGATGGCGCGTGCGGCGCGCGCTCTTTGTGTGGCGCACCCGCGTATTGGCAGCTGCCGAGCGCCACGAGCGCCTGCACGTCCACGTCGGCGGCGACGAACTGCGCCAGGAACGCGTTGACGCACGAGCCGACCAGCTCCACGCCCTGGTTGACGGCGCCCGAGCTCCTGCGGGGCGTTGGGAATGGGCGCGTCCGTACGGATGGTGGCGTGACTCGGCGCAGACCTGTAAGTGCGCCGCGTCGACGTGCATTTGGTGCGTGCGGCTCACGTGGTGTTGACCAGGCCGGTGGCCTGCAACGCCGGCGTGAAGGCGGTGAAGATGGCGCACGAGCACGCGTCGCAGAAGGCCGACGAGTTGGCGGCCGCCGTGGCTGCGGGCAGGAGGCGGTGGGGACGGGAGGACACATGTGCTCCGAGGACGTGTGGCGCCTCCTTCTTCGGTCGGGGACGCAGAAGAGAGTGCACAAGAGGCAAGAGTGCACGCACCGCAGGAGGCCTTGACTTCGGTGAAGTTGAGCAAGACGTTCTCTGACGAGATGGGGCACGTGACGGGAGTGGCCGCCTGGGAGAGCGTCCTGCACGGCACAGGCGCACGCAGGCGGAGCAGGATGTTGACGTCTGTGTACGCGCGTGAGTGTCGCCCTGTCCTGTGGAGGACAGCGCGCCCCAGACTCGACGCGCATGCAAGCGCGCCGCCCTGAGCTCACCTGGTTGCGCCCGCGTGGGCCTGGCTCATCAGGAGAGCGGCCGCGCAGGCCATCAGGAGCATCGCCCCCGTGCCGCTGCCGCTGCTGCTGGTCGTGGTGGAGCGGCGCCCCATGCTTGCTGCTGGGGAGATGCAAGCGCGATGAGAGCGGCGGGAGCAGGGGTGGAAGGCTGCTCGCTTCTGTGCTCTCCTTTGTGTCGCGCTGCGCTCGTGTGTTTTGCGTCTGCGCTCGTGCGTGCGTGCGTGCGCGCGCAGAATGGCTGGGGGATTCTCGGAGCGATCAGCGACGTGCGGCGCTGCCTGTGTCGCGAGAGTGCCCGTGATTGAGTAAGGGCACTGCTTTGCGGATGTGCACGGAAAGGAGGGCGAATGCGTGTCGGAGGAACTCGAAAGGTAGCGACGCGAATGTCGGCCATGTCGGTCAAGATGGCGGGCGGGGCGGCGCCACGCAAACGAGCTCATCACGGGGACAAGCTCACGCGGACAAGCTCAAACATTATCACCAAGCTGACCACAAGGCAGATCACCACCCCAGGCGCGCCAGCTCCTTGACCCGTTTGCTGCGCCCGCAGAGCTCAAAGGACCGCAGCTCGCAGTTCCGGAAGTCGGCGCCGGCCGTGAGCTGGTTGATGAGGCCCCAGTGCGCCACCACCGCAATCACCCGCTCAGGCCTGGCCAAGAGCCACTCCTTGAACGCTTCCACTCGCTCGTTGAAGAGCTCTGCGCGCACGCGCACCGCACGCGACAGCGCACCGCTCACAGTGAAGCGAGCATCGTGCGTCAGCCTTGTGCACAGCCGCTGGCCCCCCTCCCCTGGGCAAGATGCTGCAATCCGCGAGGTCCTCCGCATCCCCCTCTCCGACACCCTCTCCCCCGGGAGGTCACCCTGTCCGCTGTCCCGAATGGTGGCCACACACGACCCCGACGCACCTTCTGGCTCGAGGCTGACGTGCTTGGGGTCGTGTGTGCCGGCGTGCCACCACCAGTGCTTCTCCCTGAGCGTGCTGAAGTCGTACCTGGACACACACAACAGCAGGCCCGCGCCGCCGTCAGCACAGGCCACTCATGGCCACGCCTCGCGACGCGTGCCATGACAGCACAAGCAAGAGGCGCAAACACATCCGGTCCTCTCACCTGCCGTCGGGGAACTCCTGCTGCAGCTCCTCGGCCGTGCGCCCGACGTCGGACGAGAACCACACGCGCTCCCTGGCCAGCGGCTCCACCACCACTGGGCCCTGGTAGTGCGGTAGCCACGCCAGCTGGGCCGTGTGCAGCGCGCGCGTGAGCGGGGAGACCACCAGCAGCTCGGGCTGGGGCGCCACTGCTTGGCACACGCGGGCCGACCAGCGGGCGCCGTCCTGGCCGTCCTTGGTCAGCCGCGTGTCGTACCTGCGTGGCAGCGAGTCGTAAGAGCAGCAATGGATGGTGACAGGCAGGTACGTGCCTGCGTTGGTCCGCAAGCGCGCCTCCGCCCGCCACAGCTCCCTTGCCCCTCAGAGCTCCCGCTCACAGGCCCGGGTCGCGGTCTTGCGTCAAATGGGGCACCTTGTCCAGCAACGCGTTCATCTCGGTGCGCCCATGGCGCTGCAAGTGCAGCACCTGCACAGGCGCGAGCGAGGCGAGCGTGGCCGCACGCCGAGGTAGGGTGCCGCTGCTCCCATCACGCAGACCTCCTGAGCCTGGCCCACTGGCCCTGGAACATTGCCAGGCAACGCCATGAGCGCTGCCACTTGGCGAGCAGGTGCGCAAGGTGGCGCGCTCACCTTTGTGGTGGCGCCCTTCGCCGCGCTCAGCACCTGCGCGTGAGCTCCGAACTCCATCTCTCCTTTCTCTCTCGCACACGCTCGCGCTCACGTTCTCTCAATCGCTCGCTCGCGCGCAGCGAACCTCACCCTCATCTTGAACGAGCTGTCTTCACAGGACAGACGCGGTGGTGGCAGCAGCATCAGCAGGAGGAGAGCAGCAACAGCAGAGCGGGGTCCACGTGATCATCCAGAGCGTCAAACAAATGGGACAGATCGGATTGTTCAGTGCTTGGCGTTGGCCAGCAGCGGAAGGGGACTGCGGACGGAGGGGCGCCGGCCGATGAAGCGTCAAAAATGGTCAAGGCAGAGAGCAGCAGCGGGTGAAAGGTCGGCACCTAAGGCCTTTCTGGAGGGCTTGGGATGATGACGACGAGAGGCAGCGCGACCCCTGCGTCAGACCCTCACTCTGGGGCGCCGCGGGTGGCGAGAACTCCCCAGAACTTATGTACGTACGGCGGGCCTGGCCCCGCACGACCCATCTTCGTCCCCAACACACACACACAAACATGCGCAGCAACCTGCTCCCTCTCCTCTCTTCGTCACACGCCAGCTCTCACACGCCTCGTGCACACATGCTGGTGCGCTGGCCGTCGGGCCTCTGGTCTACCTCCTCCTGAAAGAATAGTCGGCGGGGATAACCTTGCCGGCGCCAGTCTTGTCCACCAGCCGCACCCAGTGGGCGGTCGAGTACGTCCTGCGGCCGTCACGGCAGTGCGCAGTGCGCCACCGGCGTCAGCGCCTGGGCCCCCTCCCCTGGTCCTGGAAAGGAGGACGCAGCAAACTCCAGACTCGCCCAGGCCAGGCGCACTCACTTTCCGTTGAGCGCAAACACCATGTACCACTGCGGCGGCGCGATGTAGGGGTGCGGCGGCGTGCGCACGGTGGCCGTGCGCGTCGTGTAGTTGATGGCCACGATCTCGCACACCACCACGCGCTGGTTGAAGTTGAACGAGTGCGTGGTCGAGGACGGCGCCACCATGGTCACCTGCGCCACGCGACGCGCGCGTTCACGTCCCAGGGCAGCTCTTGGGCACGACACGGCTGGGCCACAGCCCCAACTTGGCTGCCTCGTCAAGAATGGCCAGGCGGCAAGCGAGCCAACCCCAAGGCGCACCTGCGTGAGGGGCGGCACGCGCGAGGCGCCGCCCGTGGCGTTGCCCCAGCGCAGCGTGAAGGTCTCGCCGTAGCCCAGCGTGACGCCGTTGCGCAGCGTGGTGCCGTTGCGCCCGGGCGCCACGCCGTTGATGGACAGGATGCGCGGCTTGTTGGCCGTGTCGAACCAGTAGGGAGGGTAGAAGATCTCGTTGCGGTACTCGTCCTGCGAGTGCGTGGAAGGGAGGGAGCACGGCGCGCGCAGCTCTCAGCAGCCCGCAGCGCCACCACCCACCGCTCCATCGCCTCCCACCGCCACTAGCGCCTGCCAAAAGGTGGGAAAGAAGGAGGCGGCTGAGTGCTGACGCGGTGTTCGAGGCTCGCGCGGACACGCACCTTGGAGGTGGGCGTCACGTAGCTGGGCACGTCCGAGTTGAGTCGGAAGCAGCGGTCGCAGCCCGACACGAGCACCGTGCCGTTGCTAGTGAGCGCCGCCGTGCCGTGGTACATGCGCGCGATGGTGGAGCCGGCGAGCGTGGACACGCGCCGGTTGATGGGCCGGTCGGGCTGGTAGAGCTGCGCCCAAAAGTTGGGGTAGTCGGCGCGCCCGCCGCTGCCGCCCGACGAGCTAGAGTCGCCCGCCACGCCCTCCTGCGTGCGGGTAGGTGGTGGTTGCCCGTGCTTTGCACTCCCGGCCGCAGGCCTAGGAGGCCGCTCGCAGCGGCGCGAGCTTTGCAGAGCAAGGGGTGGGCGGGAGAAGTGCGCACCTGCGCTCCGTTGAGCAGGAGGACGTCGCCGTTGGGCAGGAGGGTGGCGTCGCCCATGACGCGCGGGATGCCCAGGTCCTCCTCGACCCAGCTGCCAAAGCTGTACTCGTAGCTCCCGTCTGCGAGCCGATGATCAACCACGCCCACAAGCGCGCGCTCTCGCACCGTTCCGCGCCCGACACGGGGGGCATCGCTACAGGTAGTGCAGCACAGCATGGCGCAGGCGCTGGCGGCGCCGCGCCAGGGCGCCTCACCCCGCTGGAGCGTCCACGAGATCCTCAGGCGGCGCACGGTGCGCCCGGCAATGGTGTCGAGCTCGTTGACGGCCGTCACCACGGCGCCGCCAAACACCATGAGGTCCACCTGCGCATGTAGTTGACGCGGGCGCAAGTTGCGCAGCAAATAGCGCACACCTCGGCCTCAACACTCGCTAGCCTATCGCCCACCAGCCTGCCGTGTGCGTCACACGAGAACGCCAGAACCTGAGAGGCTGCACGCAACGTGGCGCACCGAGCTGTAGTTGTTGGCGGGGGTGAGCGCCGAGTAAGCGGCCGACGCCGTGTAGGGGAACTGGGACAGCACGCGGCCAGGCAGGCGAGGCACCAAGTTGACGTTGCCCGACGCGTTGGTGCGGAACACACCTGCGCCAGGGCAAGCAACGGGTTCAGTGCTTGTGGCTCCCAACAGCTGGGAGTGAGGAGGATCCTCGCACGCATTGCATATGGGCACCGGGACAGGACACCAGGACGGCATGCTGCACCAGGGACCAGCGCGAGGCTCGGCAGGCCACTATGGTGATAACAGCGCACACGCGTGGCCCACCTGTCTGCGCGACCATGATGCGGCTCTCGCGCTCGCCAAACACGAAGACGTCGCCGGTGGGCAGCACGAAACTGCTGGGGTAGTACAACTTCAGACACATGCACAGGCACGCGTGCAGGGGCAGCAGGCACGCTCATGGGATCAGCTCTCCTGCAGACGTGTACTGCAGGTCCTTGGGAGGAGGGACCTGCATCAAAAGGCACCCGGCGTGCTCCGCTCCCTTGCCTTCTTCATGTGCTTGTAGAAGGTGTCCTCCGTCATGCGGCAGGGCAGCGGGTACTGCTTGGGCTGCTTGACCGGGCTGTACAGCTCGTACTCCTGCACGCCGGGGCCCGAGCCGCCCACCTCGGGCCGCCCGCCCATGATCATGATCTGGCTGTCGGGGAGCAGCGTCGGCGTGGGGTACCTGCGTGGGCGAGGCGCAGCGGGTGAGGCGCTAGTGCCTCCACACCCAGGCGGGAAGCTGGGCTGCAGCTGCCTGAGGGCGCCCCGGGGCCGTCGCCCTGCAGTTGCGTCGCTCACCAGCGCTTCCACGACATCCACGTCTCGTTGGCCAGCAGCGTGGGGTTGCTGACGATGTCAAAGATGCGCACGCTGCGCATGCCGTCCGGCCACGACGCGCTCTGCGCATGCCAAGCAAATTGCGGCGCGCCACAGCATCGCCTTCGCCGCGCAGAGCGCGGACGACGTGGCCCCCGGCTTGGCCCGCCTCACCGCCGCCCCTCCCCCAGTGCTGAGGCGCCAAACGCCGCACTCAGTGGCCAAGCCACGCGCCATGCACCTGCTTGTGCCCGCCGACCACCACGACGCGCCCCTCCGAGTCGAGCGTGTGGCCCGAGCAGAACAGCCCGTCAAACGACCGCACGCGCGTCCAGTTGCGCGTCACCAGGTCAAGCGTGCCTGCGCCAGGCGTGCAAGCGCCCCGCAACGTGAACCTCCCCGCCCCAGCGTGGTCGAGCTCGGCGCTGCAGCAACAGCCCCACATCCGTCGCCCGCGGCGGTCACACACCGCCCCCAAAAAGCGCACACAGCGCACCTGCGATCTGGAAGCTGCGGGAGCGCTTGACGCTGGGGCGCTCCATGTAGAGGTACGTGTCGGTGCGCGGCACGTGCGACAGGTGCACCGCCACCACCTCGCTCTCCTGGGCCAGCACCTCGTACAGACCTTGCACCTGTGCACGTGTGACCACCACAGGCAGCGGCGCGGTGGGGGCGGTAGGTGGGCGCTTGCTCGTGCGACGTCGCGTGTCTATCTCAGTCAGACGCGCGGTACCGGGTACAGCCTGGCTGGTACCCCGTTCACTACCCGCAGGTGGGATCGCCCGCCGTTCGTCGTCCGCCGGTTGAATTCGCGCGTGTGGCGTGCGTGTTGCTGTCCCTGGCCCGTGAGGTGCGAGGGGTGCTCCAACCGCCAGTGTTCAGGGTGCCTTTCTCACAGGGAGCTGGGGTGCGCCTCGACCCAGACGCCAGCGCTCGAGCCAAGTCAAGCGCCCCCGCCTCGTTCCCTCACCAATGGTCTCCTCTGCGGATCCGAGTTGAGGGAGCCCTTGTAGCGCGAGTCATTGGCTGCTTTGAGCGTGGGTGTGGGCTGCACCGTCAGCCCCGTGGCCGTCCGCAGCCTGATGGCGCTCGGCGGCCTGCGCAGCGCACACGCGAGAGCGCGGTGGAGCATTGCCTGCCCCAGAGAAGCGGCTGCGAATGCTCCTGCATCCCAACGTTCCGGTGGATCTCTCCGCGAGGCGGCGCTTGCTGCTGAGAGCCGTTGCGCGCGTGGCTGCCCTGAAGCGGCGGGCGCGTGCCTCGGGCCTCAGGATGACTGACCTGCTCAGGGGGGGAGAGGGAGGGGGACGCGGCGGCAATGGAGCTAGCGTCGAAGTGCAGCGCACGTCGTCGTCCGCTGCTGCGCCTTGAGGTGCTCCGCTGGTGGCCAGCCACGCCACCAACAGCAGCCCCGCAACAGCAACGAGTCGCCGGCGCGCGCAGCTGCCACGGTGCCGCCGCTGCTGCTGCTGCTGCTGCATTTTCCCGCTGCTCTCGAAGAGCTGCTCCTCCCGAGCCGCTGCCCTTGCTCCTCGCTCGCAGTGCCACCAGTCCAAACGCGGTTGGCGAGGCTGTAGCACGACTCTTGGGAAGCCTTCCGCTAGTAGCCTTTCGGCTTTGGAGAACGACACCAACACAATGCTTTCGTCGCACGCTTGCCACCGCGCTTGCTCTCGAGACAAGAAACGCCAAAAGCGCGGTGCCCAAACTGGCAGCGCGCTCCGCAGCACGGAAAGCGCATGCACTCTTCCAAAGCTCTGTGGCCACGTGTTGCTTCGCCCCCGCGCCCCCGCATGAGCCCGCCGCCGCACGAGCCCGCCTGCCGCCGCCACGGCGTTCACTTGGTGGCGAACGGGTACTTGATCTGCACGTCGTCCGACTCCTCGCACATGAAGTACCTGCGGCCAAGGTTGGGCGCCGCTGAGTTGGTCGCCGCTGTGGTGGGGGCGGTCAACATGTACGGAACCGTGGATCCCCCTTGCCCCCGTGCAGCCCCAGCGCGCACCTCGAGTCCAGGATCTCCTGCGGCAGGTCGGCGTGCTTGTCCACCTTTTTGTTGTGCAGCACAAACACGCCGAACACGGGCTCGCCCGCCCAGGCCCGGCCTTCGGCCAGCGCGGCCTCCTTGGCCTGCGCCGCGCCCGCCTGCAGCTGCGCGATGAAGGTCGACAGCGTGGTGCGCGAGCTGTCCACGCGGTCCACCACGAGCACGCGCTGGCCCGCCAGGCTGGCCGGCCCCCACTCCTGGGCGCCCTTGATGTGCGCCAGGTACGGGTTGGCGTCCTCGTCGTACAGCTCCAGGCGCGGCGTCAGCAGCGGCAGCTCCGGGTGCGGGTGCTGCTGCTGCCCGTTCTGCCCGTTCTGCTCCTGCTGCTGCTCCTGCTGCTGCTGCTGCTGCTGCTGCTGCTGCTGCTGCTGCTGC
>VFQP010003037.1_pt1 | contig 17665 bp, 16 predicted proteins | sample 3512351 | NCBI WGS metagenome assembly VFQP01 (sample SAMN10412372, study PRJNA504923) | tailings metagenome | isolation source: Relicate 1 Philex TSF1 revegetated site | place: Philippines: Tuba, Benguet | collected 2017-08-29
ACAAAGGCTTCGGCCACGGCATCACCAAACCGAAGGAGGCGCTGGCGGTTTTGCTCCACAACCAGCTGTGGTTTGGCCATTACATCTTCGGCGACGACACCCCCGACTTCACAAAAGCTCTGCCCATCAAATAGCCATGTTATCTGGCATACCTGCGAATTGCGGAGTAAACCGCTCTGGCAAGTTCTCGATCCGGCGCATCCACCTTTGCTTCGAGGATCGAGATGAGATTAGCGGCACTTGCCGCATCCCGGTCCCGCAATAGCCAGGCCCAGGCGAGAGCCTCCCCGAGCGAGTCTTTCATCAAGAGTTGCACCAGCGGACCTTCGCATGAACCAACCGATTTCATGGCGCAACTTCGATAGTAGATTGCGGCGCGATCTGGATCGGCCTTTACTCCCTGCCCCATCCGAAACATTTGCGCGGTGCGCACAAGTGCGGGAACGAAGCCTCCCAGCGCCGCATGCTCAAAATGCAGTGCCGCCTTCTTCAAATCGCTCTTCACCCCATTGCCCTCCTCGTGAGCGAGTCCGAGCACATAATGTCCAAAACGATCCTCGAGGTTCGCCGCCCTCTTCGCCAGTTCCACCGCCCGCGAAACATCGGAAGGAATCAACTCACCCTTGTAGAGTTGCAAAGCGAGATAACCCTGAGCCGTTGCATCCTTGGTGCGTGCAAGTTTCTCCAACGCGGCCAGACCTTGTTGCGATGTCTCGGGTCGGTTCAAAAGGCGTGACGCTTCCTCCAGCGGCGGAGCGATGGACGGTGAATCGCCCATCATAAAGTTCGACTGCTTAAGCCCGTGCAACTCTGCGCGAATCAGTATGTGCGCGGCCTTTACCTTGCCTTGAAACGATGCTGGCTCATAACGCGACTTCAAGTAGGACTGGGCAACCTCTTCCTCGGCCCCGCGATCGCCCTTGCTTAGAAAATGGACGCCGCAGACCTTGCCCTCGGTATCGACGGTAGCCACGCCAAACAGCAACTCGGGACGCGGCTTGACATCAAGAAAATTGGGCCGAGGATCTACCTTGCCCAAACGAATTAACTTAGGCCCTTTCGCCGTTCGCACTTCCTCGATCGACAGGTAGTCAAGGCCGGGCGGACATTCGCTCGCGCAAAGCGAGAAGCTGGTAACTAGCGTGAAGAGAAACCTTGCCATCGCTATCTGGGAGGCTTCGTGCTCGCTATGACCGAGGCGAAACCTTGCGCCAACAATCGCTTATCCGCACTCACCTTCGCTTCAATTTCCCGCACCAGCGCGTCCGCCTCTTGCGCCCCGCGAATCTTGGCTAACAGCGCCCACGCCAATGCCTCATCAAGGTGTTTCCCCTCCCGATGCAGCAATTCGGCCAGCGAGAAGGCACAGGAATTTCTTCCAGCGGCCGCGCAAACACGGTATACGGCCGCGGCCCGCTCCACATTCTTGGGACTCCCCGTACCCTTCGCATAGAACTCGCCGAGCTTCTCCTGAGCCATTACCATTCCGCGAACGGCGGCCTGCTCATAGTTCTCGGCGGCTTTCTTCTCGTCCTTGGGCAAAGCCTTTCCTTGCTCCAATAGCATGCCCTGCACATAAAACGCGAAGCGGTCGCCCTTCTCCATCGCTCGTTGCACCAGCTTCAATCCGCGTGGAATGTCTTGTGGAACTTTCGTCGCCGTCAGCAGCATGAGGCCGAGATAGGAATCCGCTTGCGCTACGGATTTTGCGCTCAGCGATTCCAATTTCTTGATCCCTTCGCTTTGTTGCGTCGCGTCCCCGGCGTTTATCAATCGTAATGCCTGATCATACTCGGGATCCGGTGCAGGGCCGCGAGGCAATATTCTCGGGTTGAAAGAGACGCTCGCGCGAGTAGCCACGGGCTGCCCATTCGCCTGAGCCGGTGTAAAGCGCCAGACATTCAACGCATCGACGATCGCGGTCACGTTATCTTGCGCGAACTCGCCAATCACATATATGTCGCAAGGCTCGCCCGTGACGGGGATTGTGAAGTAGGCAAGATGTTCTAACGAATCTTGTTGTCTTCTTGCGAAATTCGGCGGGACGCTGTTTTGGTGTTTGGGCGGCTGAAAGTTTGGCGCGCCCTTCACGTCGGGCACCCTGGTCCCTGCGGGACAAGGTTTCGAAGGGTTTGAAAGCTGCGCTAAAAGCGTAGCGCTCGCCAGCACAAAGCCAGCGAGCGCTAAACGGATCAACATCACATATTCCTTAAACCGCGGCGAGCGCGCTCTGGTAGCTGGCTTCCGCCGCCGCCTTGCCATTGCCTTTGGCTTGGAAGCCCGAAGCTTCAAGCGCTTCCTGGAACTTCTCGATCAAGTACAAAGTGTCTTTCTCGGTGGCGAGCACGCCCATGATGCCGATACGGAATACTTGACCAGCCAGTGGACCAAATCCGCCAAGGATTTCGATGCCGTATTTCTCCATGAGGTAATTCCGAACGGCCATGTCGCTCACGCCTTCCGGCACCCGTGGTGTCATCAGGTTCCACAGCCGGTGACCGTCGGCGACATGCATCTGAATTCCCATCGCTTCCATGGCCGCCACAAACGCATTGCGATTGGCGCGGTGCCGGGCGAAGCGCTTCTCCAAGCCTTCTTCCGCGATGATCTGCAAACCTTCGTGCAAAGCGTAGAACATCGTGATGGGCGCGGTGTGGTGGTAGCGTTTGGCGCCGCCGAAATACTCCGCCAGGAGCTTCACATCGAGATACCAGGTCGGCGTCTGCGACTTGCGTTCTTTCGTCAACCACTCCAAAGCCCGTGGGCTCACCGTCAGCGGGGACAATCCCGGCGGGCATCCCATGCCCTTCTGCGTGCAGCTATAAGCGATATCAATGCCGGTCTTGTCGAAATCGATCGGCATCGAACCCAGGGCCGTCACACAATCCGCGATGACCAACGCGCCCACTTCATGAGCCGCGTCGCAAATCGCCTTGCCATCCGTCCAGACACCCGTCGAAGTCTCCGCGGCCACGTAAGCGACGGTATTGGGCTTCTCGCGCAGAATCGCTTCGCGCGCCTCAGCCGCCGTCCATGTTTCTCCCCAAGGCTTTTCGATGCGAACAACCGTCGCGCCATGCCGGCGTCCCATCTCCGCAAGCCGGTCTGCAAAAAATCCCCCGGCAAACACGAGGAACTTGCTCCCGGGTTCCACGAAATTTGCGACTGCCGTTTCCATCCCACCGGAGCCCGTTGCGCTCATGGCAACCGTGAACTCATTGGCAGTGCCGAAGGCTGCGTTCAGCCCTTGTTTGACTGCCTGCGTAATCTCAAAAAAGAATGGGTCGAGATGCCCCACAATGGGCTTCGACATAGCGTCGTAAACACGGGGCTCAACCATGGACGGGCCGGGTCCGTAGAGTAGACGCTTCGGTGGATTCAGCTTGGAAAGCATAATAGTTAGTTTAAGTGGAATTTCCTATCGACGCTCTCTTGCCTCGCCTGCCCGCGCGCGGCAACGTGGTAATTGAGGCTGCGCCGGGTGCGGGCAAGACAACCCGGGTGCCCGCCAAGCTGCTCAAATCATCCGAAGGGCAAATCGTCGTCCTCGAACCCAGACGCCTCGCCGCGCGTCTCGCCGCCCGCCACGTGGCCGAGCAAAGAGGCGAACGCCCCGGCGAAACAGTTGGCTACCAAGTCCGCTTCGAAGACTTCACCGGCCCCAAGACCCGGCTACGCTTCGTTACCGAAGGCGTCCTCAATCGCCGTCTCGCAGCCGATCCCAATTTGTCCCAGGTCACCACGGTAGTACTGGACGAGTTTCACGAACGGCACATCGAAGGCGATCTGGCACTTGCGCTCCTCTTGCAACTCCAGCGCACCAAACGCCCGGACCTCCGTCTCATCGTGATGTCGGCCACCTTGGACGCCGCCCCGATTGCCAGGCACCTCGGCGATTGCCCTGTATTGAGCAGCGAAGGCCGCCTTTTCCCGCTGGAAGTCCGATACACGCCTGAATCCAGCCAAAGCTTGGAGGAGCGCGTCGCCACCGCCATTCACCTTGCCTGCCAAACAATGAGCAACGGCGACATCCTCGTCTTTCTTCCCGGCTCAGCCGAAATCCGGCGGGCCATCCAAGCCTCCGCCAATGTCGCCCAACGCCATAACCTTGCTTGCTTCGCCCTATCCGGAGACCTCAGCGTCGAAGAGCAAGACCAAGCCCTCGCGCCCAACCCCCGCCGCAAGGTGATCTTTTCCACCAACATCGCCGAAAGCTCCGTTACCATCCCCGGCGTCGCGATCGTCATCGACTCCGGCCTCGCCCGCATCGCCAGCGATTCGCGCGCCACCGGACTGCCGCAGCTCACGCTCGGCAAAATCTCCCAAGCCAGCGCCAAACAACGCGCCGGCCGCGCCGCCCGCACGCAACCGGGCCTCGCCATCCGCCTCTACACCGAAATGGACCTACTTACGCGTCCGGCCAGTGGCGCGCCCGAAATCACGCAACGTGAGCTGAGCGGTTTGCTCTTGCAGCTTCGCGCCATGGGCATAGAAGATCCGGCCACTCTCCCTTGGGTGACCCCTCCCCACGAAAGCGATCTCAGGCAGGCCGCACAACTCCTCGACGAGCTCGGCGCCAAGAACAAAGCGGCGCAGCGCATGGCCGCCATGCCGCTCCACCCTCGTCTCGCTCGCGTCCTTCTCGAAAGCGAATCGCGTCAGGTGGCTCACGCCGCAGTCCGCACCGCTGCTCTGCTATCCAGCGGACAGAAATCGCGGCAGATCGATTTGATCCATGCCGCCGATTCCGAACTGAGCGGCCCCGCAGAGCGAATTGCGCGCCAATTGGAACGCGAAATGAAAACCCGGCGCGACCGCCCCGATTGGGAGAAACCCCTCGCCGAATGTCTTCTCGCGGGCTTCCCCGACCGTGTCGCCAAACGACGCCGCGCGGATGAATACGAAATCTCCGGCGGCATTGCCGCCAAACTCACCTCACCTCTGCCCAAGGAATCCGAATGGCTGATCGCCGTCGAGGTTGAAGAACGAAGCGACAAAGGACTCGCTACCATACGCGCTGCCGCGCCCATTGAGCCGGACTGGCTCCTCGAACTCTTCCCCGATTCTGTACAGAGCGTCGAACGCTACACCTGGAATCGCCAAAGCGAACGAGTCGAAGAAGAAAGCGCTCTGGTATTCCACGGCCTGACGATCGAATCAAGCACCGATCCGCGCCCCAAAACTCCAGGAGCCGCCGCATATCTTGCCCAGCGGCTTCGAGAGGCCGGTTGGCGGCGATTCCTCGATGTAGAAGAAACAGAACTGCTTCTGGCCCGCGCCAGTTTCGCCACGGCCTACGGCTGGCCAGGGGATCTAAAGGAGACTACGCTTCTCGAAATCCTGGCCGCTATGTGCGAAGGCCGCAGCGGCTTCGATCAAATTCGCGAGGCGGTTGGCAATGGCGAATGGCAATATCGTCTCAGCCAAGCCATCGACTTCCCTTCCCTGGAAACGATCGCCCCGGAACGCCTCAAGCTCCCTGGCGGCCGGACCGTGCGCGTCAATTACATCGCCAACCAAACTCCCTACATCGAAAGCCGCCTCCAGGATTTCTGGGGCATGACGGAAACACCGAAAGTCGCTCGTGGCGCCGTACCCGTGCTTGTCCATCTCCTCGCTCCCAACAAACGCCCGGTGCAGATGACGCAGGATCTCGGCAGCTTTTGGGCCAAGCTCTATCCGGAGCTCCGCACGCAACTCAGCCGCCGTTATCCCAAACACCAATGGCCGTAACAAAGCCCGGCGATCTGTGATGCAATGAAGGCCTATGAAAAGCAGCATCTTTCTCCTAATCGGCGCAAGCGCCGTATTCGCACAACAACCACCAGCTCCTGCCAAGCCCGCTCCCGCCCCCATGACCTTCTTCGTCACCAGCGTCGGCACCGGCAAAGGCGCGGACCTCGGTGGCCTGGAAGGCGCTGATGCCCATTGCCAAAAGCTCGCCGCCGCCGTCGGCGCGGGAGACCGCACATGGCGCGCCTACTTGAGCACCCAAGCCAGCAACGGCAAACCCGCCGTCAATGCCCGTGACCGCATCGGCGAAGGGCCCTGGCACAACGCCAAAGGCGTCATGGTCGCGCGCGACCTTGCTCACTTGCATGGCGACACGGTGGAACTCGCACGTCTCGGCAACCTCATCACCAAGAACAACGCCATTACGGAAAAGGGTGAGCAACTGAACGGCGCCGGAATGACCCCCAACGTCCACGACGTACTCACCGGCAGCCTGCCCGATGGCCGTGCCTACACCGATAACGCCGACCACACCTGCAAGAACTGGACCAGCAGTGGCGAAGGCATCGCCCAAGTCGGACACCACGATCGCAACGGCGGCGGCATCTCCTGGAACTCCGTTCACCCCTCGCGCGGTTGTAGCCAGGAAGCTCTCGTCTCCACTGGCGGCGCCGGGCTTTACTACTGCTTCGCCGTTAAAAAATAAACCCGCCTAGTTTCCCAATTTCCGTGACGCCTCGATGTAGCCGGGGGTATAGCCCTCCCACTCCCAAGGCGTCACGGTGTTTCCCAAAATCCTCTCATTCAATTCCCGAAACGCCAGTTCCCCGTTGTCGCTGTTGGTCAAGAGAATTATGCAGGATTTCGACCTCTCAAAACAGATCAGGTAATTCTGCGCCCCGTCGCCGTGCCCCTCTTTGAAGAACGCTGGCCCGTACTTCGTCTTCGTCAACAAGCCCCACCCCAGCCCATAAGCCAATCCCACGAGCTTCGCCTCCTCACCTTCCGGCTCATTCGCCGCCAGCGCGAACTGATGGAGACTGCGCATTCTCACATTCGGTCGAAACAGTTCCTTCGAACTTCGCAACACTTTTCCCTCGAAGAAAGCAGTCAGAAAACGAGCTAAATCCTCCGCGCTCGTCGTCATCGATCCCGCCGCTCGCGCCGGGAAGCGCCGCGTCTTCGCCCGGAACTTTCCATCTTTATCGAAGCGGTCCGCCGCAATGCCTTCCCACTTCTTGCGATAAATCAGCCCCGTCGCCTCCATACCGAAAGGCCGGAAAAAGGCTTCGTCCATCAGTTCCTGCAGCGGCTTTCCCCTCTTCTGCTCAATCAGGAATTGCACCAAGTTGATCCCTTCGCCCGAGTATTGATAGCGCTCGCCGGGACTGAAGTGGAGATGCATCTTCTTGTCCGGCTCCAGAAACGCGAAATTCAAAAGCCCCGAGGTATGCGACAACAGATGCCGCGGCGTCACCTTCAGCCATCTTGGATCCTTCACCAATTCGGAGCCGATCGTTTTGTAGGCTTCAAAACTATCCAAAGGAGCGCCCAATTGCGCCGCCACCGGATGATCCAACGCGAACTCACCCTTCTCCACGAGTTGCGAGACGTAAGTTCCAAACACCGCCTTCGTAATCGACGCGGCCCACAAGGTCGACTTCGTGCTCATCGCTGCAGGCGGGTTCTCGCTCTGTACCCCGTAGGCGAAACTCCACACGAGCCGCCCTTGATTCAGAACGGCCACCTGCGCCCCTTTCACACCATGCGCGTCAAACGCCTTGCGCGCTATTGCTTCCGCTTCCGCCGAAGCAATACTCAGCCCATCCAAGCGGCGAATCTCTTGCGAGAAAGCGGCCAGACCAAGAAGCAGCAAGAATAGTAGCGGCACATAAGGGATACGAAGCACTCGGCTTCATGTTCCGTCTTATCTCGGCGTAAAGTTCGAAACCTGCCCCAAGCGCACGGCCCGCGCCGCTCCAGTGGCGCTCGGTAAATTCGCAGGGTATCCCAGCTTGTGCGCCGCCGCCAGCACAGCGAAAGCGATCGCTTCTTTCCCGTCGGCGGGAATGCCCAAGTCATCCGTGGTCAACAAGCGCACTGGTCCCAACAGCTCTTTCAAATAGCGCATCAACAGCGGATTATGCACACCACCGCCCGCCGCGATCACCTCATCCACTGGGAAGCGGGGCATCAAATGATGCGAGATGCCGATCACGATGGTCGCCGCCGTGAACATCGTCGCGGTGGCCAGCAAGTCCTCAATCTTCAACTTGGAAGCGAGCAGCTTCTTCACAAAAGCTTCCCCATACTGTTCCCGGCCCACCGACTTCGGCGGGGGAGCCAAAAACCAGCGGTCTTTCAAGAGCTGATTCAAAAGCTTCTCGTTGGGAGTCCCCTTCACTGCAAGCTTGGCGTTCCGGTCGTACGTCAATTTTCCCTTGGACGCAATCGAGGCAAGTTGGTCGATCACCATATTGCCCGGCCCCGAATCAAAAGCCACCACGTCTTCGGCCTTGGCTTTGGCGGGCAAACCATGCAGATTCGCGATACCGCCCAAGTTCAATGCCACGCGGTTTGCCTTGGGATGCGTCAACATTAGCCAATCGAAAAAAGGCACCAGCGGCGCGCCCTGCCCACCCGCCGCGATATCCGCCGCCCGGAAATTCGCAATCGTCTCGACGCCCAGCCGCTCCGCCAGCACCGCTGCCTCGCCCAATTGCAGCGTGCAACGCGAGCCTTCGTGATAAATCGTCTGCCCGTGGCACCCAACCAAATCTAGGCTCAGCGGATCGATCTCCGCTTGCTCACACGTGGAAAGCACCGCACCCGCATAGTGCTCTGGCAACTCATAATGCAGGCGCGCAATCTCGCTCGTGTGGCAAGTGGCGTTTGATACCGCCAGGATCCTCTCGCGAAGCTTCTTCGGGTAATCGGTGGCCGAACAAGCGATCGTCTCCAGCACGGGCCGCTTTCCCTTTGCCCACTCCAACTCCACAATCGCCACATCGATACCGTCCAGTGACGTGCCGGACATGATCCCAGCCACGCGCATCTTTTTAGCCATGATTATTTGAGTTCCTTTTGTAGATCGGCAAGAATCTGTAAAGCTTCAATCGGCCGCAGCTCATCCAACTTCAACCCGCGAATCCGCTCCGCCAAATTGCCGGGCACCGGCTCGAACAGCGAAATCTGAAGGGGCACGGACTGATGCACCACTCGCTCCTCGCTCCGCTCATGCAGCAAGAGAATCTGCTTAGCCCGATCGATCACGGCCGGCGGCAGCGCGGCCAGTCGCGCCACTTCGATACCAAAGCTTCGCTCCGCCGCCCCGGGCGACACCTTGCGCAGAAATACGATTTGATCGCCGGCTTCCTTCACCGCCACATGCAGGTTCCGGACCCCCTCCAAGGAATCCTCCAGACTCGTCAACTCGTGATAGTGCGTGGCGAACAAGGTCTTCGCGCGGATGCGCTGGTGGATATATTCGATCACAGCCCAAGCCAAAGCAAGCCCGTCATAGGTAGAAGTGCCGCGCCCGATCTCATCCAGAATCACCAGTGAACGCTCCGTCGCGGTATTCAGGATCAACGCTGTCTCCGTCATCTCCACCATGAAGGTCGACCGCCCGCGCGCCACATGGTCCGCTGCGCCAATGCGCGTAAACACGCGGTCCACCACGGGCAGCACCGCCTCCTCGGCAGGCACAAAACTGCCCATCTGCGCCAGGATCGAGAACAACGCCGCCTGCCGCAAATACGTCGACTTGCCGCCCATGTTCGGCCCCGTAATCACGGCCAGAAACTTATCGCTGTCCAAGTAAAGATCGTTCGGAACGAAGCGCTGCGCCTCTTCCTCCACCAGTCGTTCCACTACCGGGTGCCGGCCATTGACGATCTTCAGTTCGCCCTTATCTGAGAAGCGAGGCCGCACATACTTCCGCCGAACGGCTACCTCGGCCAGACACAACAAAACGTCCAACCGCGCCATCGCATAAGCCGTACCGCGAATCGATTTCGCCCGCCGCGCCGTTTCCGCCCGCAACGCCTCAAACAAATCCCGCTCAATCGTCAGGATCTTGTCTTCCGCCTCCAAGATCTTGACTTCCAGCTCCTTCAACTCGGGCGTAATAAACCGTTCCGCGTTCACCAGAGTTTGCTTGCGGTCATAGTCACCCGGCACGCGATCCAGATTCGCCTTCGAGATCTCGATGTAGTACCCGAATACATTGTTGAAGCGAACCTTCAACGAAGAAATCCCCGTCCGGTCCCGCTCTCGAATTTCGATCTGCGCCAAATACTGCTTCGAGTTTCGCTGTATGTCCCGCAACTGATCGAGCTCCGCGTGCACGCCATCGCGAATGGTCCCGCCATCGGCCAAGTTCACCGGCGGCGTCTCGGAAATCGTCTGCGCAATGCGCGCCCGCAATTCGTCCTCGGCTTCCATCTGCCCGCGAAGCTCCACCAACACCGCCGTTTCGAAGGAAACCAGCAGTTCCTGCAACACCGGCACCACGTCGAGGCACTTCCCCAAAGCAAACAACTCGCGAGGCCCCGCCGTGTTCATCGTCACCTTCGCCAGGAGCCGCTCCATATCACCCAACGAAGACAACGCTTCGCGCATTTTCGCCCTTGGAATGGTCGCCGCCGCCAGCGCCTCTACCCCATCCAGGTTCAACTCAATGTCTCGGCGCTCCGAATAAGGCCGCGTCAACTTTGTCCGCAACAAGCGCGCACCCATATTCGTGCAAGTTTCATCCAATACGCTGATCAAAGTAGAAAACCTCGTCCCACCTAAATCAGCGGAAAAGATCGGCTCCAACAATTCCAAGTTGCGCACCGTTACCGCATCGATCACCATCGCATCGCTTTTCGCGTGGAACGTCGGCGGCTCCAGATGATCGAGCGAAGCCTTCTGCGTATCCCGCAAGTAATGCAACAATGCGCCGCAAGCCCCCACGACGGCGGCCTGATTCTCCCGGGGAAATAACCCATCGAAAGATTGAATCCCGAAGAACTCTTTCACCAGCCGCGAAGCGTAATCGAAATCGAAAACCCAGCCGTCCAGCACAGTATTCAAAGCAGGCAGCGCCGCATTCTTGGCCCCCAACAGGATCTCCTTGATCCCTAGCGACTCAATCTGCGCCACCAACTCTTCGGGCGTCACCAATGTCGCGCGAAAAGTCCCAGTCGAAACATCCACGTAAGCCAAGGCATCCTGATACGCCGCCCCCAGGAAATTGTTCTGCTTCGCGTTCAGAATATTCGAGTTCGTCGCTGTACCAGGCGTGACAATTTTTGTGATCTCACGGTTGACGAGCTTCTTCCCCGGCCCCGGCGCCTCCATTTGTTCGCAAATGGCCACCCGATAGCCCTTCTGGATAAGCCGGGCAATGTACCCTTCGCTCGAGTGATAGGGCACTCCGCACATCGGAATCGGCTGGCCCTTTTCTTTGTTGCGGGCAGTCAGCGTGATCTCCAGTTCGCGCGCCGCCGTCACCGCATCGTCGAAGAAGAGCTCATAGAAGTCTCCCAAGCGGAAGAGCAGCAGCGCATGAGGAACTTGTTGTTTGGCGGCCTGATACTGCCGCATCAAGGGAGTCGAAGCTGGCTCAAGCATAGAGGCCGCGGAGCTTGATCGTAAACAGAACGCGATCTAGAGCGAGCATGTAGGCCGCCGTCCGGTTGTCGACGTTGTGTTTCTCCGCGAAGCTCACCACATCGCGGAAGCTCTGCGTCATGATCTCTTCCAGCCGCTCATTGACCAGCTTTTCGTTCCAGAAATAACCCTGCCGGTCCTGCACCCATTCAAAGTAGGAAACGGTGACTCCGCCCGCATTCGCCAGAATATCGGGAATCACAAAGACGCCCTTCTCGCGCAAAATCGGATCGGCCAGCGCCGTCGTCGGCCCGTTAGCGCCCTCACACAAAATCTTCGCCTGAATCTTATGCGCATTCGCCTGCGTGATCACGTTCTCCTTGGCCGCAGGCACCAGCACATCCACATCCAGGTACAGAGCCTCGTTCTTGTCGATGTTTTCGCCACCTGGAAAATCGATGATCGACCCAGTCTCCTTCTTGTGCAGCATCAGGGCCTCGATGTCGAGCCCATCTTCGTTGTAAACCGCTCCATCCCACTCAATGATCGACACGACCTTCATCTTCGCCTGCGCCATCAAGCGCGCCGACTGCCCGCCAACATTGCCAAAACCCTGCACCGCCACGCGCGCATTATACGGATAGATCTTGAAGCGCTTCAAGGCCTCCAAAGTCACAAACAAACACCCGCGCCCCGTCGCCTCCGTCCTCCCCTTCGACCCACCCAACTCAATCGGCTTGCCCGTCACCACGGCGGTCACCGTGTGTCGCTTGTGCATGGAGTACGTATCCATCATCCAAGCCATCGTCTGCTGATTGGTCCCCAGGTCGGGGGCGGGCACGTCGAGTTCCGGCCCCAGAATCTCCACCAATTCCGCCGTATAGCGCCGCGTAATGCGCTCCAACTCGCGTTCGCTCAGAATCGACGGGTCGCAAATGATCCCACCCTTGCCACCGCCATAAGGGATATTCACTACGGCGCACTTCCACGTCATCCAGGAAGCCAAGGCCCGCACTTCGTCAATATGAACGTCGGGCGCGTAGCGAATCCCGCCCTTCGCCGGACCACGCGCAATCGAGTGCTGCACACGATAACCCGTGAACACTTCAATCCGCCCGTCGTCCAGTTGCACCGGGATATTCACCGTAACCTCGCGTGCCGGAAAACGCAGAACTTTCTGCATCCCCTCGTCGATAGCCAGCTTCTCGGCGGCGATATCAAAACGCGCCTCGGCCGCCTTCAATGGGTTCAATTCGTCGTGTAAAGCGGAGTTAACACCGGACATTGTGCGATTCTCAGTTACAAGTATGACAGTAGACTTTGCGATACTGACTCGCCGCGCACTACTCTTTAGCGCCGCCTCACTCTTCGCATCCGGAAAGCAAGAAAAGGAGCACCGCATTGGAGGCATCCGCTTCACCGAACTCAAAAACGGGAGGTCCAATCGCCGATTCCTCCACGTTCACGGCAATGAAACAACAGCCCGCGAAGTCCTGCGCGACCACATGGCCCGCCACCAAGGCACCGCTTTCTTCGTGGTCAGCGATAAACGCAACGTCGAAATCCAAGGCGGCTGCCTCATCGATCCCAACCGCATGTTTTCCCGCATCGGCGCCGAAAAGAGCATGCAACGCTTCAATCGCGACGCCCCTGCCACCCGCATCAACAACTGCCTCGCCGCGCTCGATCGCGACCGCGAAAAATTCGTAAAGAAGCTTCTCCCTCCCAAGGGCGGAGTCCTGATCGCCATGCACAATAACAGCGAAGGCTACAGCGTCAAGGATGAACTCGCCATCAGCGACCAAGTCGCCCTCCACGACAAGGACAACCCCCGCGACTTCATGCTCGCCACCAACGAGAGCGACTTCCAGGTCATCGCGAAAAGCCCCTTCAACGTAGTCCTCCAGAAAACCGTCCGTAACGAAGACGGCAGCTTCTCGGTCCTCGCGGCCTCCCGTGGCATCCGCTACGTCAACATCGAAGCCGCCCTCGGGAACAAAGCCAAACAGGCGGAGATGCTCACGTACCTTGAAAAAAACTTAGCTTGAAGCGAGCTTAGGGATCGACTCCTCCCAAGCCCCTTCCACCCAAACCTCGCCATCCGCAAAGTATTCCTTCTTCCAAATCGGCACCGTCTTTTTCAGCCGGTTAATTCCTTCATGCGCCGCCGCGATCGCCGCCTCCCGATGCGGACTCGCCACGCTCACCACCACACTCACCTCGCCAATTTCCAATCGCCCCAAACGGTGAATCATCCCAATGCGTGAAACCCTATGCTTCGCCGCCAATTCCTTCCCCAACTCCGCCATCACCTTCACGGCCATCGCCTCGTATCCTTCATAGTCGAGAAACTTCGTCGCCCGCCCCTTCGTGTTGTCCCGCACCACGCCCTCGAACGTGCAAAGCGCCCCATCGCAATTCTGCAACAGCCGTTTATTCAAAGCAGGTGTATCCAGAACCTCACGCGTGATGCCGAAAAAATGCCCCTCCGGCGTCTCCTCGCAAAGAATCCAATCCTTCCCCCCGCTTACCGGGGGCAACAGAGCGATCTCATCTCCGTCCTCCAGCAATTCATCGGGCTGCGCAAAATTCTGATTCCGGGCAATCGCAATCGATGACGCTAGCCCTTCCAATACGGGATAGCGCCCCACCAACTCGGCAAACAACGAGGCCACCGTCGCTCCTGGCGGCACCTCCAATTGCAACTCCCCTGGCGAAGCGAATTCCTTCAACTGGCCAAAAACAAGTACGCGAACAAGCATCCCAATCCATTTTTAACGCACACTTCCCCAAAATTCCGCTTGCAAGGACCTTTATCGCCTCATAAACTGTTGACTATGCTGAAATCCCGCAGTCTGTACGCAGTACTTCTCACGGGTCTTCTCATGGCTCCGGCCAGCTTCTCTCAAAGCGAAGAAGATCTCGACAAAGCAATGAAAACCATCGGCAAAACCATGGGCGAACTCCGCAAGGCCAACGAAGCCAAAGACGAAGCTGCCCTCAAGGCCGGTGGCAAGGTCTTGGCCGAACAGTTCGCGATCTCCGCGAAGTTCTTCGCCAAGCACAAGGATCACGGTATGGGCGATGCCGTAGAGTGGAACGATAAGTCGTTAGCCGCCTCCAAGGCTCTGGCCGACGGCACCGGTGCGCTCATGGGTGTTGGACAGACCTGCAAAGGTTGCCACGACAAGTATCGCGAAAAGCTGGCCGACGGCAGCTACAAATTCAAGATGTAGTTGAAAACGAGTATACGGGGATTACGAAGCGGGCTCGATGATCGCACTCATCGAGCCCTTTGAATTTTTCATACGGTAATCGGCCCCAAAAGCGTGAATCTGCTCCACGGCGAACTCCGCCATCGGCCGCTCCACCGTCATCAGCACCGTCCGCTTTTTCTCATCCACTTCCGTGGCATGATCCAGCGCCTGCTGGAACGAAAAGAAAAACAGCTTTTGGAGCATCTCGATCACATAGTCGTAGGTATGCTCGTCGTCGTCCAAGAGCACCACGTTGAATAGCGGCTCCTTGTCGAGTACATTTTCCTGTTCAATTTCTGGGGTAATGGATGTGCTGGGCATCAGCGCTGCGTTCGCGAAGAAAACTTCAATTGTCTATCGTAGCTTGGCTTTCGTATTCCCGTCGACCCTCGCGTCCCAAAGCATCGCCGCCAACGCGATATCCGGATCTGGATGCTCCTGTAATGTCACGATTTCATGCTGCTGCCCTGCGCGCTCCAAACGGTCGACCAAATGCACTACCTAGGAGAACCAATCAGGACGCCTTCTCTGCTTCACTTCCTTCGCCAAATCCCCCGGCTTCTGCGGCCGGCAAGACCTTATTGATCCATGAGTAGTCGAACACCATCGGATCGAAACACTCCGGGCATTTCACTTCGGGCACCAATGCCCTCACCTCCTCCAATCTCTCCCCCTATTTGGCGACTCCATCCACTCTTGCCAACTCTACACAGCGGATCAGCAAACTCACGCGGTCAATCCCATTCCGAAAAGCCTGCGCATGCTGAAACCCGATTGCGTCCGTTGGGCCCATCCGATACAAGTACGCCATGGACTCTGGCGCATTCCTGGAAAGCTTCAACACTTCCGCCAGCAAAGCCTTCCGCGCCTCGGGCTCCGTCACTCACTCGCGGGCCATCATCGCCAGCATCCCCGCCGCACCCAACTCCGGAAAAGCCGCACACGCCTTCTCCCGCAACTTTTCCAGCGCCACATCTTGTAACGACAAGCATCCCGCCAGGAACCAAGTTGCCCACATGATGTAGCCTTATAATCTGCCTCCTGAATGAAGACGGCCACCATCGACTCCTCGGCGCGTATCGCCTCCCTCGACCAGTTCCGCGGCTACACCGTCGCCGGAATGTTTCTCGTCAACTTCATCGGCGGCTTCACCGTAGTCCACGACGTCCTCAAACACCACAACACTTACAACAGCTACGCCGACACGATCATGCCCCATTTCTTCTTCGCCGTCGGCTTCGCCATGCGCCTCGGCATGTTGAAGGGAGTCGAACGCAATGGCCTTTCCGCCACGCGCAGATCCATGCTCTGGCGAGGCCTCGGCCTGGTCTTACTCGGATTCGTTTTCTATCAGCTCGACGGCAACTACAAATCCTGGGAGCAACTGAGCGAACTCGGCTGGCGTGGCTTCCTCGAAAAGAGTTTTCTGCGCAGCCCCTTCCAAGCACTCACTCACATCGGCGTCACCAGCATCTGGATCCTCCCCATCATGCATCGCCGCAGCCGCGATCTCATCGTTTACGGAGCAGCCGGCGGACTCCTCCATCTCGCCTTGAGCCAATGGTTCTGGTTCGAATTCCTGATGCGCGTCCGCGTCATCGACGGCGGCCCGCTTGGCTTCCTAAGTTGGGCGCTCCCCACGCTCGCCGGAGCCCTCGCCTACGATGCCGTCAAGAAATTCGGCCCAACCGCGGCACTCAAGAAAATCTGGCTGTGGGGCGCTATCCTAAGCCTCGCTGGCTACGCGATCTCCTGCGTACACGGCCTCGAAGCCCCACCCTTCTGGCCCCCCTGGAATCCTGTCGACCTCTGGACCATGACCCAACGCGCCGGCAGCCTAAGCTACCAAACCTTCAGTGCTGGCTTTTCCCTGCTCGTCTACGGCATCTTCCTTTGGCTTTGCGACATTCGCACACCATGCTTTCGCCTCGCCTTTTTCACCACCCTCGGCACCAACGCGCTTGCGGGCTATCTCATCCACTCCATGGTCGGCGACACAGTATCGAAATTCGCCCCCAAGGACTCGCCCCTCCATTGGGTCATCTTCATCACCGGCGTCTACTTTTTCTTGACGTGGCTCTTTATACGCTTCCTCGAGAAGCGCCAGATTTATCTACGCCTCTAAGCATGATGTCGAAATCGCCACAACAACACGGAGCCGGCCAGCAGCAGACAAAGCGAAACCACCTGCACCATACCGAAAGCTCCCTCCGCGTTCGTAACCGTGATCCGCGTATAGAGACCCAACAACCCCAGCCCCATCAAGATGTGACCCGCCCTACATGCGTTCGGGTGCTCCGCCATCAACGATTTCGGCGAAGCAAGGGCCTTGAAAGCTGCGTTCAGGCCGTACAGCGGCGCCACCAACAGCACGCCCATCGCCAGAAACTCTAGAGGCTGCGCGGCGGAAAAGCCGCTCGGGCCCGAGAAGATCAAGCCGATTGACAACACCATGGCCAGGAGAAACGCGCCGCTGAACAGCGCTAGCCCAAATGCAAATACCTTCGTCACGCCCCTAGCCTGAAAGATTTTTACTCCGATTGGAATAGGAAAAAGGACCTGAAAAGTACCGTTTAACGTCTCTCAGTACTATGGCTGTGACAGGGAATTTTCGTTCGGACAATCCGGCACCTCACGCCCCGCGTAAAAGTACAAGCTGTACCTGTAACCACGCGAAGCCCCTTCCGGCACGCAAACCTTCACCCGCCCCTTCGCGCTCACCGTTCCCGCCATCGCCGGATAAACCTCTGTTTTCAAGATCATAACCGCCAGAACAAACGACGCAAGCACCGCCGCACGAGGCCACCGCCAGGCAAACGCCCCCGCGGCAAACGAAGCGATAACGAAAAACCAAGCCACCGGCTGCCCCACCGCCTTCGACAAACCCAAATCGATGGTCGGGCCCACCCAGGCGGACCAGGCAGGCAAGAACGCGAATAACGCCGCGGCAAACACATAGTGGCCCCGCCGCAATCTCCTGGAAGCCAACATCGCGATCGACGGCAACAAGGGCAGCACATACGCCGGCAGCTTGTTCCTCGATACGCTGAAGAAGAACAATCCCCAGAGCACGGTGT
>VFQP010003039.1_pt1 | contig 17655 bp, 33 predicted proteins | sample 3512351 | NCBI WGS metagenome assembly VFQP01 (sample SAMN10412372, study PRJNA504923) | tailings metagenome | isolation source: Relicate 1 Philex TSF1 revegetated site | place: Philippines: Tuba, Benguet | collected 2017-08-29
TGTATTGTATTGTATTGTATTGTATTGTATTGTATTGTATTGTATTGTATTGTATCTTGGTGCCGATACATCACACAGGTCACACACAGGTGTCCATGACAACAAGTGCCAGACAGAATGCATGACACAACAACACGCCTTTTCATGATTGTGTGCATACACAACTCGTTGTAAGCAACCCCCCAAACAACCACAATTTTTGTGCATACACTTTGTGTGCACACGTACGCCCTTTGCACCACCCCACCCCACCCCACCCCACCCATCCACACCTCTGAAAGCCCACTCGAGGGATGTATATGCACCGTTTGTGGGTTTTTCACCGTTTTGTACGCCCCCGTCTTTTGTAAATTGGCAGTGTGATAGAAAAACCCACTGGTAATGGCCTTTCTTATGGCTTCATGATCCTCTACGTTGCTGTCTAGTTGTATTTCTGTGCGTTCCATCAAGCCTACGAGTTGTTCTCGAATGTCCCTTGCTCGCTTCATGCTGCGGATCTGTGTGTGGGTTGGTGTGTGGGGGGAAGTGTGTGTGGGTTGGTGTGTGTGATTTGGTATGGAAAGGAGAGGGGAGTGTGGGTTGGTATGGGGTGTATATATAAACACCCACACACACCATGAACACACTATACCCACACCATGGACACACACCATGGACACACACCATGGACACACACCATGGACACACACCATGTTCACACCATGTACACCTCCATCCCCCCCAACACCCCACACCTGTACAAAGTTTTCAAAGCACCACTGTTGGGAAAACTGCGTCTCTGCCCATGCGTTGTACACATTCATCAATGCAATGTGATCCCCTACGTTGCCCCTATGAAAGTTTTTATGTGCATTGTCTGCGTGGACTGCTTTGTCTTTGGGGCGGTACAGCACAGAGTTGCCCACAGAGACCATGGCAGCAATGGTGGCAATCTCTTCTGAGCACTGTGTGTAATTGGTATGTGTGGGGTGTGTGTGTGATATGGGTGATGTGTGGTATGTGATGTGATGTGGGGGTGGTACATGATGATGTACATCATGATGCATTATTTGCATACAACACGTCACACAACTACACCCACACTACACAACTATACAACCCAACCCCACCCCCACCCCCCCACCCCCCCCACACAAACCCCCCACACACCCTACCCCATATTTCTCAGAGTTGATGATCATCTTTGCCAACATGGGATCCAGTGGAAATTCTGCCATCTTCCTCCCCAATGTAGTCAACTCCCCCCTATCATTCAACGCCCCCAATGCATACAACTGCTCGAGTGCGCGTAGTAGGGTTTCGGTGGGTGGGGGGTCCATGAAGTCAAAGTTGATGAGGTCATTGATGCCCAGGGATTTCAACATGAGCACTACATTGCCTGGGTGTTTTGTGTGGGGGGGAAGATGAAGGTGGTGGTGTTTGGGGGGGGTGGATGAGGGTGAGGGGTTGAGGGTGGTGGTGGTGTTTTGGGGGGGGGGGATGGGTGGATGGATGGGACGTATTTTGTGTGGGAGCAATGGGTGGGGAGGGAATGGGTGCAGGTATTGTGCTCTGTATGATAGCAATACACACATGAGTAGTACACATACAATACGTACTCCATTGTATCTCCAGTACAACACCACACACCCTGGAAAAAAATAAAACACCCGAAAGAAACCACGCACCCACGAAAAAGCACACCCGAAAAAACCACACACACCTCAAAAAACAAACACACACAATACCCCCCCCCCCATCACACGACACCACATACCCAAGTTGGTCCGTTGTATTTCCGGCACTGTGTTATCCTCCATCTCATGTTGATATGCCCACTGTGTATACAACCGAAAACACTTGCCTGCAGATGTGCGGCCTGCACGACCAGCACGTTGTCGGGCACTGGCCTTTGATACAGGGGTGACCTGCAGCGATTCCATGCCACTTCGGGGGTTGTAGCTGTTTATTTTTTGAAATCCAGTGTCGATGACGTACTGTGTGTTTTGGGTGGGGTGTTGGGTGGGGTAGGGGTGGGGTGTGTTTCAGGTGTAATGCAAACCCAATATAACCCCTCCAAAAAATGAATGCAACACCACACACACACCACCACACACGCACCCACACACACACGCAACACCACACGCACCACACACACACACACACACACACACCTTGATGCCATCAATGGTCAATGACGTCTCTGCTATATTCGTCGCCAACACAACCTTCCTCGCCCCCGGTGGTGTCGGCTCAAAAATCTTGGCCTGCATATCACTCGGCAAATTCGCATAGATGGGGGCAATCACCAGCTCCCCCAGCCGGCTTCCCATTTGCCTTTGTTTTTGTTTGAGTAGTTCTTCTGCTGCTTCTATTTCCTCTTGACCAGTGAGGAAGATGAGGACATCCCCAGGGGGTTGTGTGGCGTGGATGGTAATGGTGGTTGCGACTGATGCAAAGAGGTAGTCTGCCTCGGGGGCCTGGGGGGGGGGGAGGCGGGGGGAAGTGTGGGTTGAGTGTGGGTTGAGTGTGGAGTGTTGAAAGTGGGTTGAGTGTGGGTTTGGAGTGTGGGTTTGTAGAACGTATGCCATGTTTCTGTGAAGTACACATATTGCTGTGCATATAGATCTCACAAACATATTGTATACATATTGCACACATCTTATGGGGTACAACACAACCGTGCATCACCACAAACCACCGTCCACACAAACCACCGTCCACACACACCACCGTCCACACACACCACCATCCACACATGCACCAACACACATGCACCAACACACACACATACACTCCCACCCCCACACATTCACCACTCACACAAATGTATACATATTGTGGAGAGTGTAGTATTCACACTCACAAACCCAAAACCGCACCTTGGTGTACATGATGTCCACAGGGTACCGTCGCCCAGGTATGCGGAATATGGGTGCATTGTCAAAGTAGTCGGAAAACTTTTCAGCATCAAGTGTAGCACTGCTAATAAGGATTTTTATGTCTGACCGAAAGCGTGCAATGTCCTTTATGAGGCACATGAGCACGTCGGTATGGAGGGTGCGTTCGTGGGCTTCGTCAATTATCATGACACTGTGTGGGGGGAGTGTGTGGGGAACATGTGGGGAGGGTGTGGGGAACATGTGGGGAGGGAGGGGGGCATGTGTGTGCATGACAAGAAACATGTGTGTGCATGAACAGAAACACCAAAGAGTCATGCACACCACCATGCATGTGCACATATACACAAAACAACACACAATAATGCTCCTACCACAACAACATCCCTCATAGACCTACATAAACACCCCCACACCCTCACCAACCCACCCACACATCCACCCACCCCAAACACACACCTGTATGATGCCAGGTCAGGCTCACCCAAAAACTCCCTCAACAACATCCCATCAGTCATATATTTCAGCACCGTCTTATCACTCGTACAATCCTCAAAACGAATGGAATACCCGACCTCATGTCCCAATTTCACACCCATTTCTGTGGCCACACGTGCTGCCACACTCATAGCAGCCACACGGCGGGGTTGGGTACACCCAATCTTGCCTAGCTTACCATAGCCTGCTTCAACCAGGTATTGAGGGACTTGGGTGGTTTTGCCGCTGCCTGTTTCACCCTCTATAATGAGCACCTGGGGGGGGGAGGACAAGGTGGTGAAGGTTGGGGTGGTGTTTTCTCAACAGTGAAGGGTATGTGGTGGTGGTCATGGTTGATAGGAACCACACAATAGCAACAACCCCCCAACAACAAGAACGACAACAACAACAACACCCTACAGCAACACCCCCCAATACACACCTGATGTTCCTCCACGGCTTTGAGTATGTCATCCCGGAATGGGTAGACAGGCAACCGTGTCCGTTCAGCCTGAAGAGCCTCAAATGCGCTCTGTGCCTCAGCTTCCCTCTGTTTTCGGGCACGTTCCGCCTCATCTTCCTCCTCATCTTCCATGTCCTGTGTGGAGGTGGATACGAGTGTTGGGTATGTGTGGAAATGTTGGTGGGTACGTGTGGAGGTGGTGGATATGTGGTATCAACACACCACCACTACTACACACCACCACCACAATTACAACCACCCCCCCTCTCATACCACCACTACAACACACCACCACCACATTACAACCACCCCCCCTCTCATACCAGGGTGCCATCCATCATTTCCTGCTTAACAAAGTCAATAGCATCTTCTAGAACATAATCATACTCCTCCCCTGCTGCTTTTCTACCAGCCTTGGCACCCACCTGTGTGGGGGGGGGGGAGTGTGTGAGTGCGTGGGAGTGTGTGAGTGTGTGGGTGTGTGAGTGTGTGGGTGGGTGGGTGTGGGAGTGTGTGGGAGTGTGTGGGAGTGTGTGGGAGTGTGTGGGAGTGTGTGGGAGGGACATGCATAGAAGCACATGTGTGAGGAGGTGTATGCACGTATTTGCACATATGCATGGTTGTGGTTGATCAACTCACATGCAACAACACTCACTCCATCACATGCATTCCCTCCCCCCCACACACATGTATTCCCTTCCCCCTACGCCCCCCCTCCGTACCCCCCCAACCCCCCCCCACACACCTTCATGCTGGCCTTTTTCATTCTTTCTTGTTCCCAGTGCTCCTGTTCCTTCCAAGGTGCATCACTGTCTTCAGCATCAGGGTCCCTGTAGCGCTCTGTCAACATTTCATACCTAGGAAACGAGAGGGGAGGGAATGCATGTGTTGTCATGCCCAACGAGAGGGGAGCGCTTTCCCTATGGCTTTTCCTTTTTTGTGTGTTTCTGCCACACAGTTGTTTCGTGTGGTATTGCAATCACACAGAGCACCATCACTCCACCATCACTCACACCATCACTCACACCATCACTACATTACGACACTATGACACTACAAGAGTATATGACACACTCCCCCCACACAACACCACCACTCACACCATCACTCACACCATTTCATCATCACTCCCCCCACACCTCTTGGATGCCCCCTTGTCATCAATCATGTCAGGCATCTTGTACTCCTCGACCTTGTCTAGTGCCTCCCTTGCTTTTAACAATTCCTCTGCATAACGCAACTTTTGTTTACGCATTTCCAAGTCCGCGCGCTCTTTTTTGCTCAACTTCACACCCTGGTGTGTGGTGGTGGATAGTGGTAACACGTGGGAATGTGTTAAGGGATGGGGGAAATGTGGTGGTGGGGGGGTGGGAGCTGCAACACAATACCAGCCCCCCCCACAGGCAAACCCATGCAATACACCCCACACAACATACCGCAAACATGCGCTCTTCATCTTCAATAGAGTCCCTCAACTCATCCAGCTTTTGTAATTCACGCTTCTTCAGGTATTCTTGTCGAGACACCTCCCTGTGTGTGTGTGATGTGTGATGTATGTGTGTGCGCTGTGTGTGCGCGTGGTGTGTGTGTGTGTGTTCTGTGTGTGTGTGAATTATACAAACATACAACACAGATGATCTTACTACACACACAAAAAACACGGAGTACCAATCACAACCAAACACACCACATCGCCTCACCACGACATTCATCATCACGCCCCAACACCCCCCAAAAACCACCACCACCCCTACACCTACAACATCCATTATCACACCTCAACTTGGGTATCAACGTTTGTTTCTCGTCCTCATTGCTGTACTTTCTACGTTCGATATCATCCAGCTCTTCCCGTGTGTATTTCTTCTCCATGAGCTTTCTTGTCTTGGCTTCATCCTTTTCTCTCAGCCTGGCCTCAAATTCCTCCTTGGCTGCTTGATCAGCCTCACGTGCAGCATCTATTGTGGGTATGAGGGGGTTGTAAAGGGGGGGTGTTTGGGGCGTGTGTATTTGCAAGGGGGGGGAAGCGGAGGGGGGGTGTACGGGGTGTGAATAAGGGGGGAGTGGAGGGGTGTATGTGAGGGATGTGGGTTGGAGTGTGTGTGTGTAAGGCGTATGTGTGGGGAGGGATGTACTTGACACTGGGACAACCAGAATACATGTCCACACACCCACACCATCACCTACAAAACCTACCCTTGAGCATCTGCTCGGCCTCCTTCTTGGCAGCTTCTTGTATGTTGGCATCTTCTTCCTCCTCCCATGCCCTCCTGCGCTTGCCCACACGCACTGCTGTTGTATCATCATCCTCGTCGTCATTGTAGTCACCTACATCTTTGTCACGCGCCTGTGGTGATGGTGATGGTGATGGTGGTGGTGATGATGGTGGTGGTGGGGGTGGTGGTGGTGGTCTCCCCAATACACCACCCCCCTCAACCACCCACCCCCTCAACCCACCACCCACTCCACCCCCACACCTTGTCCTTTTTCCGCAGTGCCTTTTCCTTTTTCTTCTTCTTCCCTCCGTCTGCAGGCTTGCCCTTTTCCCTCCCACCATCCACATCCTCATCATCCTCATCGTCCAGCAGGAGCCCATACTGTGCGTTGCGTGCAGCAAGCGCGGCGGCCTGTGTCTCCTGCTGCCGGTGGGATGATGCCCCACTGCGCTTGCTTCCAGGTCGGGCGACGCGATCAATGAGATCTGCTGCAAAGGATCGCGTGGCATTCCCACTAGGCAATCCCTGGTGGAGGTTTGGTGAGGATACTGAGTGGTTTATAGCTTTGTACATGCCATACTCCATGCATCCAACCAATCACAGCACCTGTCCCTCCAATTGGCTCGATAACCCAGCAACGCCAGATGCACGTTTTGCTAGGCTGATAATGTACGATGCCAAAGCATCCTCAGAAAACCCAAGCAAGGCATACAACTGATCAGACACCCAATCCTTCAGCTGTTTGTCCGCCATGCTGCTGCAAGTACACGTTTACAAGTTAGCTCATGGAGAATATGGAATAATATGCAATATTGCAATATTTGAGGGTGTTTTTGTTCGATTAATATTTTGTTGTCAATGCTGCTGCCCACATCATTGTGTATTGGATGCACATTCATCCATTAACAGAAACCATTGCAACTGCAACACAATTGCAACACAGTTGCAAAACTACAACCATACAATGTGCAACACTCTAGGTCCACGTTGAACACAGATGATGGTCCACATGCGCACGCCCATCACTGCCCCTCACACACCAAGATTGCACAGCACGCCCCGCACCACCATCATTGCACGTGCTTCCATGGCAGACATACAAACATTGTCAAGCTTGCGTCACCTTCCCCTGCAATACAAGGTGTGTCCACTGAAACACCCATCACTTGGTGTGTCCGCTCATCATGTCTGTCCTCATGGACTTCATGTCCATCATGTCTGTGTACCTTCGTGTACCTTCCATACACTCCACACATGCAACCCCTTCCCCCCCCCAAAAAACACATACATACACCCCCTTCCAATAACAATACCCACGTACCTCCCCAGGGTGTATTGTTGGACCAGTTTGGGGTCTTGCATGATGGGCTCCAACCCTACCCAGGAGCGATCGATGCAGTCAACCAACTGGCAGCCCAGGGGCGCACACTGCTCCTGCTCAGCAACAGCTCACGCAGGGCTGCTGGTGCATTGGGCAACCTGGAGCGTATGGGGTTTGACCCAACAGCGTTTTTAGGTAGGTGTAGCGTGGTGTACATGTAGGTGTAGGTTGAGTAGCGTGTGGGGTATGATGATGGCGGGGTAGTGATGTCTGATGATGTCACACATGCAACAACTATGTATGCAACAACTCTGTATGCATGGAAACAATCTGCATGCAACAACTCTACAGAGAACAACTATACACACAATGGTACAATGGTACACAATAGTATGTAGAACTACACTCTCACTACCCACACCTAGGTGTGTTGACGAGTGGTGAGGTCACATGGCAGCAGCTATCCAACAGACAGGGGGCCTTTTGGGAGGGGTTGGGTGACACATGTTTGCACTTGACATGGTCGCAACGAGGGGCTGTGTCATTGGATGGCTTGGGTCTTACGGTATGGTGGGGTTCATAGTGTTGTTTTTGTTTTTGTTATTGCTGTTTTTGTTTTTGTTATTGCTGTTTTTGTTGTTGTTGCTGCTGTTGGTGTTGTTATTGTTGTTTAATTTTGTTGTCGTTATTATCATAATTATTATTATTGTTATCGTTGTTATTTTTGTTCTTATTGTTGTTATTGTGCATGCTGGATACCTGCGTTTGGCATACCTGGTGTTGTATCAGGGAAGGCCGCCGACCAAAAATATGCTCATCCTAAAATCACACAAAACCAAACCACCATACACAACATCATCATCCACCAAGCTACATATACAGCCAGCAACGTCACATCAACTCCACACTATGTGTACAACCTCCACAACCCCCAGGTAACCCAACACCCCAAGCACGCCCAATTCATACTTGCACATGGCACCGAAGCACTCGGAGTTTACGGTCAACCAGCAGAAGAACGTTCCGTTGACCAATTGAAACAACTTCTTGATGTCTGTGCAACACAAAGGCCTCCTCCTCCCATGATTGTCGCCAACCCTGACATTGTGACTGTGAGTGGAGCAGCTCTGAGAATCATGCCTGGTACACTGGCCAAGCATTACAAAGCACAGGGTGGAGAGGTAGGTTCTGATGATGGGCACGCGGTGGGCGGGGTTATATGGGGGGTGGTTCGTAATAACAAAAAGGGGGGGGGGGAGATGATTGGAATGTGGAGCATCGACTCGTTGTACCCCAGCAAGACATTGCATTTATGTTTTTCCACTTTTTGCCACCATTTTGTTTTTTTCTCTTGCATGTCTTATACACACAGCACCTTTGACCTATGTCTCCTATGTCTCCTATGTTTCCTACCTATGTCTTTGACCTGCAGCATCTTTGACCTGTGTCTTAAACTACTTCAGCACCTTTGACCTGTGTCAGAGACTGCTACAGCACCTTTGTTTCCTCACAGGTCCACCTCATGGGCAAGCCTGCCCCCATAATATACAAGGCTGCACTCGACTGGCTCAACTTGCCACCTCAACATGTAATAGCAATAGGGGACAGTTTGGAGCATGATATAGCAGGAGCACAGGGTGCTGGAGTGGACAGTGTGTTTATTGCAGGTGGCATTCATGCTGGGGAAACACTAGCTGAAACAGCAACATTAGAAAATGCAGGGGAGAGCAACGGAGAACAAGGGATTTGTGAGGAGGGGCTGGCGGTGCTGTGCAAGGAGCATAGTGCGCGTCCCACGTATGCCATGCCATATTTTGCCTGGTGATATATTTAGGCTGGTGAGATGTTTTGCCTGGTGATATATTTAGGCTGGTGATATATTTGCCTGGTGAACTGTTTTGCTTGGTGAGATATTTTGCTTGGCGAGAGTAGGGCTTTACAGATAAACACCAAGAGTGCAGTTGGAAAAAAAAAGGGTACTGCAGTGGAAAAGAGGGTATATGCGTGCAATATTACCAAAACTTGCGTGCATGAGTCATGCACACATACAACGGACAATTTGCTGCGTGCACAACTCATGCACACATACAACAGACAATGTGATATATGTTGTGTATGTATGCAGCAGCAGTGATCCCCTAACAACAGTGGAACAAGGGGCTTGTGGGTCCCATGCATGCATAACATGGGGGGGCCCTTGGTGTGAAACAACAAGGTTGCATCATTTGCACACAAAGATGAGCATGAACAACAATGTAAAACTAAAAAATTTGCTCGTGAAATACCACCATACGTCCTCCCAACTTTATTCAACTTGTACCCCAGTAAATTGTCACCCAAAAACGCTGCACTTCCAACCCTAAAAACCTCCCTCCCTACACTTGGTCCAACGTGCTGTGCGCATCGTCCATGCTGCTGCTATGCAGCGCCGATGCCCTGCGGCTAATTGTAGCGTCCCGCCCATCCCACACAGCCACCACATGTCCCGACGCCTGGGGGGGCTGCATTCGTGGCAGCTGGGAGACTGTCCGACTCAATGACCCATCATCCCCCTGCACCGTCATTCGCCGAGATGTGGGCACACTATTTTGACGACGTAGCAACCCCTCTGACGCAGCAGAGGACGCTGCAAAAGGGTGATGCAGCTGGAAAAACGGGGGCGCCATGCCAGACGAAAAGCGCAGCGTGAGGGGGCCGTCGGGGGGCGCCCACCCCCATCGTGGTCGTCGGGGCGACGTGCTTGCATCCCAGGTACCAGCGACGGCACGACCACCCCGGGCAATGTCTCTCCATGTGACCTGGGGCTCTGTAGACATGCTTCGTGTGGGTGTGTCTCGTGTTTCCCACCCCATGGCCTGGGCAGTGGGCTGCAGCCAATAGGCCCCGGGACCCACAGGGGGGGCCACGGGTTCACACAGGCCCCGTGCGGCATGACGCATGAGCTGTGGGAGGGTTTGCGCTCCAGGGGAGGCTGTGGGTATGTGAAGGGAGGGTATGTGAGGGGGTGCAGGCATTGGAGGAGATGCCTCGAATACACAGTCAATATCCGATCAATATCCAATCAATGCCTCATGCATGAGACTCTCTTTCAATGCATACCAAGGGTTGCGAGGTACATGTCATGCACAAGCAGTGCCACAGCAGGCTGCATAAAAGGTGGCACGTGAATGGGTGCCTGCTGCTGCTGCTGCTGCTGGGCATCGTGTGCTTCACTGTCTGTACTTGGCATGTCTGTTCTTGACACCTGTTGCGCTGTATGCTGTTGTTGTACCTGGAGCTCCACAGCAGCACTGCGCAACCACAGTGGGAGGGGCCAATCGGGTCCCAGGGGCCATGTGCTGCGGCTGGCAAGGTAGGTGAAAACACGGGCTGCCATTCCTAGTAACTCACGTTCCTGTTGGTGTGGGTGTGATGTGGATGTGGACGTGGATGTGGTATGTGTGGGTGTGGGTGTGGGTCATGGTGTGTGTGTATGTGGGTGGGTGGGTTATGGTGCGCATGTATGGTCAACATGAATGAGCATGTGTAATATATGTGTAGTATACGTATATTGCACACAAGTATGACACCAGTATAAAATGATACCACATGCAACATTCTCTCGAAAACATACCTCAAATGTTGGTGTATATGTTGGTGCTGCATGCTGATCACCTGCAGGGTTGCGCACCCCACACAGGGCCCATAGAGATTGCCTTGGGGAAAAGGGCCCCCCTGTTGCACGTAAAAGAAAGGGGATGGTCCTCCAGTCGAGTGGTAGACGGGGACTGCTGCGACCCACACGTAGACCATCCTGTTTGTGTTTGTGTATGGTGTGTGTATGGTGCGTGTGTATGTATGTATGTATATGTGGTGATGTGGGGCATGTTGTCAGCGTATGTGTGTGTATATGCATTCATGCAACTGACATCAACGCGTGTACTTGAGCATAAACAACCCTGTCTACCCCCAACACACACAAACACACAATACCTGTGACGTGACTGGGCTGCTGTACCCACTCCGCCCCGGACTATGCCCAGGGCTCTGTAGCCGACTACTCCCCCCACTACTCGTCCCCCCACTACTACTCCCACCACCACCTGAACTACTCCCAGGCCCCTCAGACATCCCACCCATATCATCCCCACTGTCAATCACTGACGGTGTATAGAGCATAGGCAACCCTACCAATCCCTCAAGCTGTCCCTCAAGTTGACCCAGGGCTTCTGATACATATGCAGCATATGGGCCTATGCTGGATGCCGTGCCATTGCTGTTGTCACGCATGTGTATGCTACGCATGCTACGAGACGGCGGGAGTGTGGCCCCTGGGAAGTGTGCTGAGGAGGACAATACACCCCCCTGGACAGGAGGGGTGTTGTACAGGGTCCCTGTGTAGGGCCCCGGTGCGTAGGCAGTGGGTGAGCGTGCTGGAGGGGAGAAAGACATGCCGCCGTCGCTGGTATGTGTGGAGGCTGCATGATGATGGACGGGGGGGTACAAGGGGGCCCAGGGGCCTGGTTCCACTACATCGTTGCCCCAGTTGTCCATGATGGCACGCAGCTCCTGCAGTGCAATGCGCAAGTCGTGTAAGTTGTGCTCGAGAGATGCACTGGGCTGCTGGGGGGGGTCATGGGGGTGGGGGGGTGGGGGCCTGGCTGCCATGCGTGGGGGTGTGGGGGTGGAAAATGGCGGTGGGCTGTTGCTGGCATGGAGCATACGGGTGGTTATGTCATGCCAGCGTGAGGGGGACGTGGTCGTGGTGGTGGTGTCCGTGAGGGGGGGTGGGGGGGGCCGGTGGCGGTGGGCCCGGTCGGTGGCATGGGGCGCCACATGGGGGCGTGTGGTGGAGACCGTGTATGCACTGGGAGGAGGGGGGTTTCTATGTGAACAAGCAACCATGTAAAACCATGTAAAACCACAAAGCACATACCGTGATCGCAGAGACAGTGGATGTGTTTCTGGATGCAGGTCAAACAATGGGTGTGGCTCGGGCGGCCCATGCCATGCAGATGTCATTGCCTCTGATGTGTTGCCCACCATGCTGTTGTTTTCGTCATGGCTTCGTGCATCATCATTGGTATCAGGCTGTGGTTGTGTTGCCGTAAAGTACTCTTGCAGCACTTCATACAGGCTCTCATGCACGTCTGTAAAAAGCAAATCCTGTGTTGTCCAAAAGTGGGGGTGCTGTTGTGAGAAAGTGTGTATTGGCGTGTATGTATGTGTCCATGCAGTACCTGCAGTGGGTAGCTTGGTGGTCTGTGGATGGTGACCTCCTCCACATCTTCCCCAGGGAGGGTGCGTGCGTCCACCGTGTCATTGCAGCACAGGGTCGCGATGGATGTGCGGTCGAGTCGGCGCTTGGTAATGCTCACAAAGCTGCAGAGGCAGATGGGGCATTGCTGACGGGTAGCACCCCATCGCTTGATGCAGTCGAAACAAAACCTGTGGTGGAAAGAAAGAGGTCGTTGTTGACACCGATCAGATCATCGGGGTGGAAGGATGCACATCACGTACAGATGCTGGCACGAAAGCACGCCGAGGTATTCCCATTGAGAGCTGTAGCAAATACAGCAGTCGATGGGGCTGGAGGTTGACGTTTGAGCTTCGGCATCCTCCATCGATTGGGGAAGAAAACAAGGGGGAATTGCGGTACGAGCGTGGGTATGTGTTAGATGGGGGTATTGATTATATTCTAGGCTAAATAGGGCATTACGAAGACAAATCGTTGTCGAATGGCGGATTGATCATTGCGTGTTGGATCTGACAGCGACCGCTACACATATGCTACTCACGATGCTGCCATGCTGTGCACGAAACCCAATACTATCGAGATACAATATCATTGCCACACAATTGAGGGTATTTGGGTTGCAAACTTTGAAGGCATACTCAACCGTCACGTCAATACAAACACTCACGCAGACAATCAATGACGCACCCTAAGCACCATATACAAACACAATACTATGATGACCCTCCTGCCATAACACACGCACATACACACATGTCCTCTACACAACCGTCCCATCTGGGATCTCTGCGTTGCGCAACACTGTCACGATCCCGCTGCGGATGTAAAAGCCCTCGTCCTCCTGTTGTTGATGTTGTTGTTGATGATGAGGTGTGTGTGCTGGTGGTGGGGTGTGTGGCATGTGTGTGGCGCATATGTGCTGTCATTTGCAAACCAGTTCCACGGGACATGGGGATCATCCCCACCATCCTCCTCCTACACCATCATCCTACACATACCCTGTTGGCCTCATCAACGCCATCCTTGTTGATGATAGAGCAGCCCTCACCAATGCGTGCATTCTTGTCGATGATTGCATTTGTGATGCGACTGTTGGCACCAATGCCAATGGGCACATTACCACGTTCCCTCAAACGTGCACGCTGGTCATCAGACTCATAGTAATCCGCACCCATCAACATGGCATCCTGATGAGGACATGTGTGTATGTGTGTGGATTTGTTATGGTAAAAGTGTGTGGATGTGGATGTCCATCTCACAACGGCCATCACTGCACAATCTCACACATCACCATCTCATGCCTCACATATCTCCCACACCACACCCACCCCACCATCCCACCCAGCAACCACCACGGTCAAACCACAGTCATTACTATACAACCACCACATACCCGAATGACCACGCCCCTGTCTACTCGAGACCGCAACCCAATAATTGCATTCTCCACTGTGCATTGCTCCAAAAACGAACCAGGAGACACAATAGCATCCTGTACCTTGCAGTCAATGATTTTGGCTGGGGGCAAAAATCGGGGGGACGTGTAGATGGGCTGATTGGGATCGTAAAATTCAAATCGGGGAGGTTGTTGTGCAAGGGCCAGATTGGCATCAAAAAATGATTTGATGGTACCAATATCCTCCCAGTAGCCGTTGAACAGGTATGCAGTGACCTATACGTGTGGGTGTTTTTGTTGGTGGTGAGGGGGTGTTTTTTGTGAATGAGTGGGTGTCACAAACCCCATACCACACCATCACACAATTTACCATCCACCATCCACCATCACACCACCACATCTCACCTTGTAGTCCTGTGCAGCCTTGGGAATAATCTCCCCACCAAAGTCATTATCACTTGGGTAAACGTCGTTAAGCAGCTTGCACAGCGCTTGCTTCTTAAAGACATAGATACCCATAGAGGCTAGGTAGGGCTTCTCCTCTGCCTCTGCCTTGCTCAAGCCTGTGTGTAGTGGGGTGTGTGTAAGCGTGTGTGGGTGAGGAGGGGTGGATGGGTGAGGAGGGGTGGGGTGGGGGGATGCATGTGTGCATGTGTGCATGTGTGCATTATCATACCAAGTTTTGTGTTGTCCACCTTCATAGCCTCCAATGCATCCCCCTTGGGCTTTTCTGCAAATTCCTGTAATGTGAGGGAAATGAGGGAAAGTGTGTGTCAGGGGGAAATTGTGTGTCAGGGGGAAATTGGATGAGGGGGAAATTGTGTGTCAGGGGGAATTGTGGTGTGTAGTGTGACGTGTATGGTGTTGGCAAGATGTCTTTTTAGGTCTCTGCAACTGCCCACACTACACTCCACACACCACCCACTCCACACCACAAACCATATCACTCCACATACCACAATGCGCCCCTCGTCATCAATTTTCATCAACCCAAAGTCAGAGGCACGTTCCGGGTCACATGGCAGGCAGCCAATAGTGATGTCAGAGTTGGATGCACGGTGCTGTGCCACGAACTTCAAGTAGTCCATACGGTACCTTTGTGTGTGTATGGGGAATATGTATATGAAGAGTTTGTGCATGAAGAGCTTGTGGTTGAAGAGTACATGGATGTGTGCATGTGAATGTATGTATGGGGAATGTGTGTATGAGAGTATGGAGTATGGGAGGATGTTTTGAGTGTACATGTGTGACGACAAAGACACGTGTGTGCATACAAGAGACACAAGCATAACAACACAAGATGGTGCAATGCCCCCTAATGGAAAAAAACCATTCCCCAAAACACCCTCCCCACAAAAACACACGTACAGGTGGTCGCCAGAGAGGATGACGACATCCTGCACAGTGCGGTTCTTGATGTCCTCAAACAACCATGCATACTGTCGAACAGCATCTGCAGTGCCCTGAAACCACTCCTTGTCTGTGGGGGTCTGCGTGGCTGCAAGTACCTCCACAAAGCCGTCCCCACCGCTGCGAGGCCCACTGCCAAAGTTGTAGGTGCGTGCCAAGTGTCGGTTGAGGGATGTGGAGTTGAACTGTGTGAGGATGTAGATCTTGGAGATGCCGCTGTTGAGGCAATTGCTCATGGGCACGTCGATGAGTCGGTAGACACCACCAATGGGGACTGCGGGTTTGGCACGCTGCTTGGTGAGGGGGTAGAGGCGGGTACCGGCCCCACCACCGAGGATGATTGCTGTGGAGGAGGGTGTTATCGTGTGCAATGATATTTGTAATCGAATAGACCCAGCGTGCAATATACAGCACACAATACACACGAACCCGCCACAGATCGTGTGGAAATCGAGCCAATTTGGGGGTTTGCAATGTCCATGGTTGGCTTTTCAATGACGGCACGGATCTGCGGTGTTTCTCTGTGATGGATGATGATTCGAAACGCGTGTGCATGCATACTTGGGCACATGTGCAAAGCTGGAATGTGTTGCTGGCTCCTTTACCTGCGCAACGTCGACCTGGAACGGTGTGACACATGCATTGCACCACCTCGCATAAATGCAGATCCATTACGGAGTGGGCTAGGGGTGGTTTGAGGGACCACATCCCTGAGCATGCTACGTGGAACAGTTTGGGACATGCTGTTGAATTATATCAATCAGCACCTTTGTTGTTGTTGTTGTTAAGGAAAAGTGTTCCAATATTGATAGAGTAATTTACAGGAGCGAAACATTAATTGTGTTCATCGCTCAACAGACTCCTGGTGTATGTGGTGAGGGGCATGAGTGTCCACGTTCCCTCAAGTATGTGCCACCAATCCCACCATACCTTGTGCGCTGCAGCAGCTGTCGTGCAGACACATTGGGGTTGTATGACAATGTAGATGCACGGCTCTTGGTCACAAACAGTGCAGCACCCTCGTCCACAATCGCGTCTGCGTCTGTCATCACACGTAATCGTGCCACTGCTTGTTGAGACAGTCGTTCATAATCAAATGTAGCCAACGCAATGCCTTGCAATATACACTGGGGTTGGTGTGGGTGGGCGGGTGAGGAGGAGTGCCTGGTAGTGCATACCGTGAGACACAAACACCTCAAAGACACCCCAAAGACAACAAGCAATATTATTGATGGATCCACTGCCATCCAAGAGTACCTGTGTGAGCACTGCACACCCCAGCCCCATCCACAACCCAGGCACACCCCATCCTACAACAAATGAAAAGTAATAGGCAGCAGGGAGACCGATGACCCAGTGGGCAGGCACGTTGACCAATGCACCCAACTTTTGCTTACCCTGTGTGTGTTGTTGTTGTTGATGTTGTTGTGTGTGCGTGTGTGTGTGTGTGGTATGTGTGTGTTGCTTGTATGAGGGGGGTTGCATAGAATGTCACAATGTGGAGTGGGCATATGTATTGTACTAGACTCATGAGTACATCATCACTCAACAGGTGCATCTCAACACAAACAGCTGGCAGGGTTGCGTGTTTTTTTTCTGATGAAAATGAAAAAGTGCATATCAACACATCAGGGACATCATACTACACACCGTGCCACGCAGCACCCCACCCATAGTAGCACTCAAGCCATCAGCGAGTATGACACATGCTAGAGGTGCCATCATAGATGCACACCCATCTACAACCTGCGGGTGTTTTGTGGGTGCTTTGTGGGTGTTTTGTGGGTGGTGAGGGTGAGTGGGGAAAGGCTGTGGGTGGTACAAAGGGGCCAGGTATGAGGCCACACACACACAGGCTATACAGGGCAATACAGGTATTGCAAGACATATAATCGGTATATAATGTAATATACTCCGCGGGAATGGAGTTTGGCAAACACAAAACCCATAGAAAACACTCGTAGTGCAGCCAATAATCCACACAAACCACACATACCAGTGGTGAGTCTGTGAATGCATACCCAATGGCATACCGCCCCGCATACATACCCACCGCCACCAGTGTCTGTAACAACAGCGTCATCCATACTGCCACATCTGCTGCTTGTTTGGCAGCTTCTGGGCAGCTTCCTCCCAGTTCATTGGCAATCCGGGTACTCGCACCACCACTGAGGCCTAGGGGCATCATCTGTTGGGGAAAGAGATTGTGGAAAGAGTGTGTGGGGAAAGCGTGTGGGGGGGTAAAGAGAGTGTGTGT
>VFQP010003040.1_pt1 | contig 17649 bp, 34 predicted proteins | sample 3512351 | NCBI WGS metagenome assembly VFQP01 (sample SAMN10412372, study PRJNA504923) | tailings metagenome | isolation source: Relicate 1 Philex TSF1 revegetated site | place: Philippines: Tuba, Benguet | collected 2017-08-29
CACAGTCGCCAAATACGCGTCCGTGACCGTCGCCGTAGCAACCTGCCCGGCCTCCACCGCGCGAACAATCTCCGCCGTCCACGCAGTAATCGCCGCAGAGTCGTACCACTGGTCAAACCCGCCCACGAGACGGGCCACGATCGCCCCGACCCGACCCTCAAGGGCAGCCCTAGCGGCCGTGTGACGGGCCAGCGCGCGCTGAACGACCACAGCGTCCATCACGCACCGCCCGCCTCCACAGCACCCGCAGGCGCCTCCTCAACAGGGGCAGGCTCAGCCGCGTCCACAGCCTCAACCGGTCCCCCCGGAGCGGGCTCAGCCAACGCCGCAGCCTGCATCTGCGCCGCAGCCTGATCCGCCAACTCCCGCGCAATCTGCGCCGGCGTCATCTGCCACACATGCTCGAGAATCCCGCGAGGCGACATCCCCGCCGCACGAGCCTGCTGAGCCGCCGAACCCTTACCCGACAGCGAGTGCCGAGCAACAGGCATCCAATCGACCTCAACGTCCTCGAGCTTCGCCCGCTCCTCATCACCCACGAACAAGAACCCCAGGTAGATCACCTGAGCGAGCGCCTGCCCGGCCCTCATATTCCTGTCCTCAGTCGCGAAGATCAGCCCATCCGACGTCAGATCCGCACCCGCCGCAGACTGGTTGTCAGGCGCGAAGATCGACATCGGACGACGCGTCACCGCAGCAAGGTGCTTCAGGTCATCCGTCACCGCGGACAGAATCCCCTGGATGTCGGCCTGCCCGGACTCCCAGATCTCCGCCGCAGCCGGGAGCAACCACAGGGCGCCCGGGTCGGACTCGAAGATCTCGTCGTAGTCGATCTTCTTGCCCCGTAGCGACTCATCCGGGTAGTCGGCCGGGTAGTGGCTGTCGAGGTCGCCCTTCACCGCGCGCTGCTTGAACGCCTGCATCGTCGCGATGACCATGCGCTGCAAGATCATGTGATTGATGCGGTCCAGCACGTCGATATGCGGCTCGAACTCGCCCACACCACGCCGGTTCCGGAACCGCACGATCCCCACATCAGACGACGGCAACGGCAGACCCTCAGCCCCGCCCTGCTCCGCATCCCACTGCCATGCCGACGCCGAGAACCGCACCTGCCTCGACGCGGACTTACGCTCTCGGAACGCCACAAACACGCGCGCCGGATCACCCGGCTCACCACCCACCAGGTGCCCGCCACGAACCTGCAAGTACGCATACTCACGACCCTGCTCCGGGTCATAGAACAACTTCGCACCCGCCAGAACCCGCGACTGCCGCACCGGATCGTGAATCGTCACAACCTGGCGAGGATCCTCACCAGTAATGATGACGTCCTGAATCGTCGGCGAATCCGTCGTGACTTCCGGGTCGATGCCCACCATCATGTACGAATCACCAAGGGCAAGCATGTTCTCAAGGACGTCAGCAAACTCGACCTCAAGCCCATTCGCCCGATACAACTGCCACGCGAGCTTGTCACCAAACTCATCACCACGAACAGCAGTGCGAATCGCACGAACCTTCTGCCGCTCACGCAACGAACCGACAATCAACTCCGCCAGATTCAGGCGAGCCTTCTTCTGAAACGACTGATACGCAGAACGCGCACTAGCCGCACCCTCAGGCAACGGCGGATCACCACGGTGATACCGGTCAAGACGCTCAAGACGCGGCAAATTCGCCTGCCGCTTCCGGTCCAACCGCGCCAACCACCAGCCAGGACTCTCAGGGGTCTCGATATCGATCGGCACGAACACCCCCAGGGCCCACTAGTTATCTGACACGCATCGGAATGAACCCGCCCCGCCCCTTAGGCTGAGCACCACTCTTACGGGCATCAAGCAAACACTTCCACGACAACGCCGACGCCATCGCAGCATCAAACTTCATCTCAAGACGCCCATCCTGCTTCTGCATGACATACAAAGGCTTGCCCTCGTCATCCAGAATCTTGAGCTCCTTCTTGCCCGCATTACCCAAGTGGCGGATCAAGTCATCATGCGGACGGAACGACGCACCAGGCGAATCCAAGCCGCCGAACGTCACAATGCCCGCATCCATCGCCTCAACATACTCACGCAACGCATAAGCCATCCGCTTATGCTGCGCCGTCCACCACTCCTCAACCTGATCCGGCCACCGAGCCGCCCACGACCCAACCGTCTCAGTCCAATGAGGCGGATCCGCATACAACTTGTAGACCGAGAACCGCTCCATCGCCTCAGCGACCGTCGCAGTCACCTCAGCCTCATCAACTTCCCAGTCATCAACCTCATCCGGGCGCTCCCACAACCCCAGAAGCTCCTGCAAACCCGTGCGGATGTCCGTCCCAACCAAAGCCGTAGCGTCACGGAAACGCGCCCCATCAAACCCCAAAGCGACGAACGCCCCATCAGGGATCCGCTCACCCGGACGCACCAAACCACGCGGCGCCGGCTCCTTCGGATCACCCATGATCTTCGCAAGGTCGAAGAACATCGAGTTCGACTTCCGCCACCGGTTCAACCACACACGCTCGAGATACGACGTATCCGCATTCGGCCGATCCCACTTCTTCGCGATCGACTCAAACTGACCCGGCCCATACTCACCAACCGGACCAGTCGCATCCGCAACCGCCGCAATCCGCTTCTCCAACGTCGACAAGTCATCATGCTCAGGACCCGCCCACCGCGCGAAGAAGAACAACGCAGGATCGTCAATCTCCCCGCGATCAATCATCTCCGCCTCGCGACGCACATCCTCCTGGATCGAGTTCTTCCCAGGCTGCCCCGCAGTCGACGTATACAACGCCCACGGATCCTCAAGAGGACGCTTCACCAAGTTAGCGTCCATCGTCTCGTGCGCCTCCTTGTGAGAAGGCAAATGAAGACGGTGAGGCTCATCAAAGTGCTGAAACGACGTCAACGCACCATCACGACTGCCCGGCGAGTTCGCCACCGCCACAGCCTTACCCTCAGCGCGACCACCAGGCCCGAGGCGCAGAATCCGCTCAAGCGACGGGTCGAACAGGCCCGAGTCCGGGCCCTCCTCCACCACGAACTTAAGCACCCCGTACGCGAGCTCCTGCACCTGCTCCTGCGTGTGCGCCATCATCGGGATGTACGGGAACGTCACCGGCCGCCCCACAGGGTTACCGTCCGCATCGAACCCGTCACACCGCACAGGCGCCTCAGGGTGCAGCTCGCAGAACGCGATCCACGCCGCGAACTCCGTCTTCGCCATACCCTTACGCCACTCGATAGCGCCCCGCTGAAACCGGCGACGCCCAGCCAGTCGGTGCCCCTGCGGAAACACCTCATACAGCCGGTACAGGGCCGCGCGCTTCTCGTTGTCCAGCACCGCGGGCTGGCCCTGCAACGAGCCCGGGCCGAAGATGCACCGTTCCTCGATGAAGTCCGCGATGGCCGGCCCAAGCGTCGGGTACGACAGGTCCAGCGGCGGGACGATCAGAACCGCCACGACACACCGCCCTAACCGCTACCCAGCACCGCCCTGCACGAGAACCATCCGAGGATCATCCCCAGGCTTCGGCTGCGGAGAAGCCGTCCCCGCACGCCGACGCTGCGCACCACGATCCTTCGCCTCCTCCGTCGACTCAATCGTCCACTCAAGACGACGACGGTCATACGGAGTCAGACCAAACGCCTGCCGCTGCAACCGAATCTCGCCAGCCAACTTCTGATCCGGCTCAGTCCAGAACTGATCCATCAACACAGCCAGCAGAAACAACGCGTGCTTATCCGACGAGTGATACTCCGCAGCCATCGGAGCAGCCCACAAGTCATCCCACCAATCCAACGTCTCCGGCCGCCACTCACGCCCCGCCGGCAGCTCCGGACGGATCACCGTCGTACCATCCGTCAGAGTCGCCGCCGTCGCCGCCTTGTTGGTTCGTGCGCGCGCTGAAGGGTGCTTCTTTGGCTGCGGCATCACGAACCTCCATTTCTAAGCTGCTACTTGGTCGCCCTTGCGGATGTTGCAGCCCAAGTGGGCTAGCGCGACGTTCGAAGGTGCGTCAGGGCCTCCCGCAGAGAGAGGGATGACGTGATCAATAGATCGGCTCATCATGTGCGGGTATGCCAGGGTCCTGTCCACCGCTTCCCCGCATATCGAGCACATCCAACCATCCCTATTCGCTATCTCGACGAGCGTGTAGGGCTCCCGACCGACGCCCGCCGCTCTTACTCGCCTACGCCTGGCCACCGCGCAGAGCCCACAAGCGCGGGAGCAGTACTTCTGGCGCCTGTCATGCGGAGTAAAAGCAACTCCGCACTGACCGCACTCGATCGGGTTGGCTGCAAGCTCAGCCATCCGCTCTTGGCGCCGTCGCTCAATACCGATCTTTCGATAGACCTCGACTAGGTCGGGCCGGGCGATCTGGTGAGCACGCACCCGGCAGACAGTCGAGCAGTACTTCTTCGGCAGCCCCGAACGAACAGGGCGCGGAGGCATGTGCGCACCACAGTAGCCACAGGTAGACTCGTCCACGTTGGCGCTCCTCCAAGCGTCGACCACGGCCCCCGGACTGTTGGCGCAGTCGCGGGGGTTCTCTCGCGCTCCCTAGATCTGGGGAACCGTGCAGATAGGAATCTCCCGAGCCTCCCCGTGCTTCCTTTGTGAGGGGGGAGGGGGGAGGGCTACCCCGGGGGTCCGGGCGAAACGGTTGCTCACACCTTGCCGTACCGTCTCCGCAGTGCTTGAGCGGCTTCGGCTTGTGTCTTGTCGCGGTGGCATTCGGCGCAGATGGCTTGACCGTTGTTGAGGTCGTGTTCAGCTCCACCGTTGGCGACGTTGAGGATGTGGTCTGCTTGGGTGGCCTTGCGGGTGCACCTTGGGCCCTGTACCTGGCACCGCCAGTGGTCCCGGTCGAGGACGGCTCTACGCCAGGCCTTGTGTTCGGGTGTGGATGTCCTGCCTGCGCCTTTGCGTCCCCAGTTGATGGGTGTGTGTTGGTCGCAGTAGGTGCGTCCTGTGATGCGTGTTTGGCAGCCGTCGTGTGCGCACTTCTTTGGGGCACGCGGCACGGTTGCCTCCGTTCAGTTTGTTCACTGTGACCTGATGGTCTCGAGTACGAACTGCTCGTTCCATGTGCAGATGTTCTTCGCTGCCGCGTAGGTGAGTAGCGAGGACATGTTGCGGGCGTCTTCTGGGGTGGGTGCGTAGGGGGTTAGCGCTTGGGCCCCTTGGTCTATGACGACGTCTACCCCGTCGATGTCCATGTCGTAGCAGAGCTGGTACCCACCTAGTAGGGCTTCCTCATCAGTGGTGGTTTCGTCCCCGGTGATGGCCCTGTACTGGTCGATGTACCCCGACGTGTCCGCGTCGGGGTAGTTGGCTGCGAGGTCGATGCCGTCTTCGTTGGTGGGCTGTGGTGCGGGTGTCACCGTGGGCGCGTCCTGTGGGGGCGTGTCTGTGGTGGGTTCCTGCGTGGCCTCGCTGCTGGGTGCCGTGGTCGCTGGTTCCTCGGGGTTGCTTGCGGTTGTGCATGCGGTGAGTGCGAGGGTGGTGGCGATGATGGCGGTGGTTGCCCCTGCGTGTTTCATGGTTTGGATGCTACTCCGCTGTGGACGCCGGGGCTGGGTGAAATGGGCTGGCCTCAGTCGTCGACAATGGGAAGCGCGATGCTGACGTAGGCAAACCCGAGGATGAGCCCGGTCAGTATGGATGCGCCGGTTCCTCCGCCGGTCCAGTCTGCGACTGCTGGCCCGAGGAAGGCGGATAGAGCGAGAACCGCAGCAGCGCCGGCCCAGAAGGCGATCCACTTTCCCATGATTCAGCTCTCCATCGGGGTTTCGCTTGTCCCTCACTCGCCCGGGTGTGGCCGTTGTTTCGGCTGTGTGTTTGCCGGGGTGGGGGAGTTTGTGTGCGGCCACGGGGCCCAGTGGGTTGTTCCTGCCGCTTCTCGATGCCGACGCGCCAACCGTCCGGATGGGTTCGGTTCGAGCTGTGGAGCCGGGTGACTGTGCGGCCTACCCGAACTCCCGAACCCCCACACACCCGGGCATGGAGCCCGGGGTCGCACAATGCGGGGGAATACGCGCCGTTGACGGGACTCGAACCCGCAGACTGCCCGGTTATGTGGGCCGCAGCTACCTGTCGCTGCTCCAACGGCGGATGCGGTGTGCACGTCCTAGGAAGCACGTCCGCATCATCAAAGCCCAGCCAATCCCGGGGGACGGCTGGGAACAATGAAGAGCCCCCGGTTTGAGCTTCGTTGAGAGGCTTGGGGGGTCTGAGTGGACGAGGTCCACGTTAACAAGATAATGGATTCAGGGCGCTTGTGCAAGTGCACAAACACGAATAGCGCCCCACCATGGCCGAGGCCAGGGTGGGGCGCTGATTCATGCTCTGCGGGTGGCGAGGTTGATGGCGTCTTCGAGCTTGTAGAGGTCTTCCTCGATGGCCTTGAGCTTGCCGCGGTTGATCCAGGTTTGGACTGTGCGGTATGGGGTGTCGCGTCCGAGTCGCTTCAGGGCCTTGACGATCTCAGGTCGGGTGAGGAGGACGGTGGATTCCTGGTTCTTGAGCCAGGTGTATTGGCCGGTGGGTGTCCAGGGGTTGCCGCAGCGTGGGCAGGTTCCGGTGTCGGTGTTGTTGGTGGCGTAGATTTCGCCGTCGCAGTCGGGTGTGGTGCAGGGTCCGAGGTGGCGGTGGGGGTTGGTGTTGCGGAGGGCCTGGTCGGTCTTGCGGCGGTAGCGGGCTGCGGTGTGTTCGAAGTCGTCGACGCCGTCCCAGCATTCGTGGTGCTGGGCTAGGTGGCGGAGGGCGGCTGTGTCGCTGAATCCGAGGTCGGCCGTGATGCCGGCGTGCACCTCGAGCTGGCCGACGGCCCACCATGCCCATGACCGGATCTCGTCGAGGAGGTCGAGTACGTGGAGGTTGATGGGTGCTTGCGGGTCCGAGCTGGACTGGACGGTGATTTTGTCGGTGGGTGTGGACTTGAGGCCGCCGAGTTGGTGTTGGAGGTCGGCCCAGTGGTGGGCGATGTGGTTGAGGTTGTCGCGGGCGTCGAGTGTGCTCACGGGTCTCCTGGGGCGTGCAGAAGGCCCCGCTGGTGTGGCGGGGCCTCGGGTGGGTGTTCGTGGGTTGTGGGGGCGTTCAGTGGCTCGTGAGGTGCCATCCCTTGCAGTTCGGGCAGCGGTATGCGCGGCGTTCTTGGCGCTTGGCCTTGTCGGAGCGTCCGGTGTTGGCGAGTGCGAGGGTGGCTGCGATGCGGTCGCGGTATCGGATCTTGTTGCAGCGCATCAGCCGTCCTTGTCGTCGAGGATGGCGAGCACCTCGGATGCGGCGTTGTATTCGATGTCGCCGCGTTGCCGGGTGGTGCGGATGTGGTGTGCCCAGTCGCGCACCTTGTCGAGCTTGCCCCGCGCCGCGTCTCGCTCGTCCGTGAGTCGCAGGACGCTCATGGATGCTTGCTGCCAGAGGTCGGCCCATTCCTGGCGTTCGGCTTCGGCGTCACGCACGCGCTCGACCAGGGCGCGCAGGCAGTCGCTCACATCTACGGACACATACTCGGCGCGCGCGAGTCGTGTCGCTTCGTCCAGCAGGTCGTCCGTGCTCATCGGTCCTCCTCGGGGTCGTACAGCACGCGGGCGGGGAGTCGGAGCTCGCTGGCAGACCTCAACGTCGGGCTCAGGAACCCAAGCCACGCCGACTCGACGGTCCGGTCGAGCAGCGATCCGTGTCGCTGGTGAAACTCCATGTCCGCGTCGATGATGCACGTCCGCTCAGGCAGCGCGTCGAGTTCGGCCACGGTGGCGACGACGCGTGCGCGGGTCGCGGCCCACTGGGCGCCCTCCACAAAGGCATCCCGCTTCCCCTCAGGGACGAAACCGGACGCCATGCTGGTTCGCGGAATAGGCCACCGCTTCTCGGCTTCGGCTCGCGCCTGCTCGTGCAGCGTGGTCATCACTCGGTAACCTCTTCCACGTTGCGGCGGGCATAGAACCCGGTGTACGTCTCGACGATCAGGTCATCGTCCACGACGGCGAGCGCGGCGGCTGCCTCGTCCGCCTGCCACCGGTAGTAGGCGCGGTAGTCCGCGATCATCTCGGCTCGGGAGTGGCGACCATACGCAGCGGTCCCGCTCACGGCCCCACGACCAACCGTGACGCGCCCCTTTGGTCGGATGCTTGTCATGCGCTCGCTCATGCGCCCTCCCTCGCCAGATCAGCCGCTCGGCCCTCGCCCAACTCGCGGACGATGTTGCGTGCGATGCGTTCGCGTTCCTCGGCCCGCACGGTGGCTTCGTGCGCATCCCTCGCGATCCGGCCTGCCAGTGAACGGGGTAGCGCTCCGGTGGCTTCGAACGACACGCGCTCACCCCCGGACAACAGAGGGAGGATCAGTGCCAGATAGTCGCCAGCCGTCGCCGCCCACATGTCCGTGCGAGCGCGCTCCTCGGCCCGCACGACGTCGAGCAGGTGCAGCGCGTGCGCCTTGTCGCGGTCGTTCCACTCGAACTGCGCGCCGCACTGGCAGGCAGCATCGGGGTAGCGGGCGGTGATCCAGTGCCCTTCGATCAGGGCTGCGGTCGTGCTCATCGGCCTGCCTCCTTCTCGCTGTACGGGTTCTCGGCGCTCTGATACTCGGCACCCCACGGGCCGCACAGGGTGTAGGGGCCGCGGGCGTCCCACATCCCAACCCATCGCCCGAAAGGCATGACCCCAGGCTCTCCCCAACCGTCCGGCTGGCGAAACGAGGTGCCCCCGAACCGATCCCTAACCCACGACCCCACCGGGGGCTCGTTCTCGCGGCTCGGCACCGTCTCCGGCGGGGTGTTGTGCCCCTCGTCCCACGCTGCCTCCGCGATCATCGGACCGACCGCAACCAACACGGCACGGGCGACGTCGCGGTCCTGATCCTCAACCTCGGTGACGAGTCCGTTGGTCATGTTGTAGGCAAGCGCGCGTGCCGTCTTCTCGACCTGCTCGTCGGTGGGGGTCCAGCTCATGAGTCGCTCTCCTTCGGGGTCAGTGCGTCCGTGATCACGCGGACGGTCTCGCAGGGCCACGGGATGGGCTCCTCGTAGACGTCCACGCCACATGCGGTGCAGTACGGCCAACCGTCGGGGGCGTCGTCGTCCGTCTCCGGCCGGTGCAGGTCGAGTGCGGCGGTGAGTGCTGCGACCAGGCGCGGGACGTCCGTGCGCGACGCGGCGATGAACTCCGCGTCGAGATGGGCATTGACAAAGCCACGATCACCCGTGTGGGCGACGTACTGCCTGCCCTCGTTCCCGTAGACCTCGACGTCGAACGCGCCCTTAACGCTGGCCCACGGTCCGTCGGTTGCTGCGTCGGCTCGTTGCTGCACGGCCGCCAGGAACTCACGCGCGGCGCTCACGACGCCTCCCCGAGGATCGTGGCCCGCACGGCATCGGCCACGAGGCGGTCGACGTCAGGGTCGAGGTCGCCCTCGAACGTGTACGCCTGGTCGATGGCCGCCTTCACGACGCCCACAAGCCAGTCCGGGTCGTCGGGGTCGTGCAGGGCGGCGGACACGGCATCGCGCAGCAGGAGGTCCAGGAACTCCGAGTAGGTCAGCGACGGATCGTCAGCGCGCGCGTCATGGGTGACAACGAACGCGTCCTTCGCGCGGGCCAGGGCGGGCGAGCTCATGCTTCCTCCTCCTGCGTCTTAGCGGGCTCAAGGGTAGAGAGCCGGTGGGTCAGCAAATGTGCCAGCCGCCAACCCTCCATACCCCAGTCGAGTACGGCGTCTGTGCGTTCACGGTCACGATTCTTCGGAACATTCTCCATCAGTAACCTCCACTAGGTGTCCAACCGGGCGTGACAGCCCGCTTATCGTCAGTCCAAGGCCATTCACCACCACGCACCAGCTTGTCCGGCCACGCGCGCTCGTCACGGTCACCACGCCAACGAACCACCTTCGACGTGTTACCCGTCATGTCGTCCGTGTCATAGGTGAGGCCGAAACCAAACTCCGGCCAACCAAGCAGCGCAGAAGAACCACGCGGCGCAAGGTCACGATCACCCGCCTTATTGAGCCCCTTACCCGCGTGGGCCTCCATGAGCAAAGCAACGCCCCGGGCTCGGAGCGAGTCCAGGGCGGTGATCAACGGCGCCGCATCGTCATCATTCGTGATGGCCCGGGGGACTAGCTTGTACAAGGGCCCGATGACGAGCATGTCTGGTTCGTGTTCGTCGATGAGGCGGTGAACCGCGCCCTGATCCTTCTCGGTCGTTAGATCGAGACGCCCGCCCGGGATGATGTCCACCGCCGCAATATGCACTCGCTCAGCCGGATCCGCCACGCCCTTCACGCGCGCCTTCTGCACCATGCCGCGTGTCTTGCGCCGCCACTGACGCTCGGTGTTCTCCACGTCAACCACGAGGGTCCGCACGGGTGCGATCTGTCCGAACGTCGTGGGGTGGATCCCGGCGGCGGGCAGGATCGCGAGCTGCCGAAGCCACGTCGACTTACCGCCGCCCTCACCGCCCGTCAGGACCATGCGGTCCATGCGTTCGATCAGGTTCGGGATGAGCCAGTCGTACTCGTCGGAGCCGTCTAGGACGTCCCCCAGGGGCTTCGCGTACAGGGGCGCGGTCGTTGACCCTCTGACGGCGTCCCACTCGCCCCTAGCGGCCGTCATGACGTCCTCGAGTGGCATGTCGGCGCCTCCGAGGCCCTGCATGGTGGCGCCGGCCCGCACGAGGCGCCGGCGGACCGCTCCCTCCCGCACGATCCGTGCGTAGTAACCCGCGTTGGATGATGCGGGGGTTGCTGCCATGAGCTCGTGCAGGAGGACCGCGTTGACTCCGCGAAGGCGACGCTCACGGGCTGCGGAGTCGACGGCGATGGGGTCGACCGGCAGGCCGGCGGATCGTAGGCCGACGATGGTGGAGAACACGTTCCCGAGGGTGATGTCCTCGAAGTCGTCGGGGGTGATGTGTTCGATCGCGAACCGGACGGTGTCGGGGTCGATGAGTGCTGCGCCGACGACGGACCGTTCGGCTTCTCGGAGGGTGTCTTGTCTCATCGGAACATCCAGGCGTTCTCGGTGGTGATCCCGGGCTTGGGTGCTCCGGTGCGGCTGCGGGTGTAGTCCTCGGCGTTCATGAGCCAGCGGGTGAAGCGCTGGTTCCAGGACTTGGAGGTGAGTGCTTTCTCGTCGCAGTAGGCGCGGAACTTGGTGAGTTCGCGTTCGAGGTCGATGCCTGCTTTGCGTGCGCGTTCGGTGTGTTCGGGGGTGGGGGTCCAGTTGGTGGGGAGGCGTGTTGCTCGCTTCACCTCAACTTCACCATCACCATCACCATCACCATCAGCGGTTGTGCTACGGGGGGCCAACGGTTGTGCAACGGTTGTGCCCCCGTTGTCGAGCGTGTCGGGGCGGTGGCAGCCGGCAAAGTCGCAGGTCGTCCACCACTTCTTGTGTGGCCGCTGGTGTCGCGTCAGGTTCGGGATCACCAGGTAGCCGTCCTTGCGCTCGACAAGATCGACCGACACAAGTTCATCCAGAAGAGTCTTTACGTCGACACTGTCTGCGGGCAGGATGCGGGTCTTGATCTGCCTTGGCCGGTCCTGCAGGTGCCCGTTGTCGCAGGCGTAGTTCCAGAGGCCGATGAACAGGAGTCTGGCCGGGATGGAGAGCTCGATGATCTGTTCGTCCGTCCAAAAGTCCGGCTTCACTCCTCGGATCTTGGCCATGGTCCTCCTTCCTCGTTGTGTGCTGCGGTGAGTGCGTCGAGCGCGGTGTAGTACGCGTCTCTCGTGTTGGTGTTGTTGGTGCCGAAGAAGAGTGCGCAGGCGGCCTGGTGGAGGCGGTGTTGCGCGGCCTGGACGAGGGTCATGCCGCGACCTCGTTCCGCTCTAGGTGAGCGATGAGCTGTCGGCCGATGTGCTCGGTGTACGCCGGCGGGATGGCCTCGCGGAGGCCGTCCCGCGTCGCCCATGGCATGCCCATGGCCTCGCGCGCCTGGTCGACGCCTGAGAAGTTGCCGACGACGTGCATGAACTCGCCCTCGACCGGGCGGCGGCCCATCTTGGTTGTCCTGGCGACGTGCACGGGGTGTCGAGGCGCCCACAGGACGACGTTCGACTCGAAGAGGCGGTGTCTGTAGGTGCGCAGCCCGAACATCGCGCCGCACAGCTCGACCGGGTTGATGAGGGGCGCGCCGGGCACGTTCTCGATGACGAACGGCTTGCCCAGGTCGGAGAGGAGCTCGCGGACTGGGGCTAGCAGGTCTGGGTGCTCGTTCCCTTGGATCTTCTGCGCGTTGGTGAAGGCCTGGCATGGGGGCGACGCATGGATGGCGTCGAACTCGTGACCGTGCCGCTCGAGGTAGTCGAGGGCGTCTGCCTTATGGAACTCGAGCGGGTATCGGGGTTGGGGGTCGATGTCTATCCCAATAACGTCGAACCCTGCGGCGTGGTAGCCCATGGATGCGCCGCCCTGGCAGCAGAATAGGTCGAGGAGCTTGGGCCGGGTCACTTGTCTTCCACCGGGGTATGGCCGTGCAACTGGCGGTGGTTGTTGCGTCCGGCTGGGGTGTTGTCGAACTTTGCGCCGCACTTGCATGTGGTGGTCATGGCACCTCCTGGATTTCGATTCGGATTCGCCAGATGCCTGGGCGTCCGGTGTTTGGGTCGCGGCGGAATGTGGGGCCGAGGATGTGTTCGCTGTCGTCATCAGGAAATACGCCAGCGTCGACCAGTCCATCGAGAGCGGCCTTGATGACAGGGAACGCATTCGAGGGGTCTGCACGTCCAGCGCGCGGATACCCAATGTTGGCGATGATGTGCGCCCGGTTGAAACGCGGGAGGCCGCCTGCAGCGTGTGCGGCGGCCTCCCGGATTCGTGCGGTTCTTTTGGCTTTGTTGGCCCAGTGGAGTCGGTCGTTTGCTGAGTGCCAGTCGTTGCGGCCGAGTTCGAGGATGAGCTCGGTCATGCGCCCACCCCCAGGTCGAGGACACCCTGCGAGAGGCGCGTCTCAAGCGAGAGCCGAAGGTAGTCATCGTTCAGGTCGATGCCCACGTACCGCCGACCGTGCTTGGTGGCTACCATGCCCGTCGTCCCGGATCCGCTGAACGGGTCGAGCACTACGCCGCCCGGCTTGCAGCCGGCGAGGATGCACCGCTCGGCGAGCGCGGCGGGGAAGACTGCGAAGTGCGCGCCGGGGAACGGGGTCGTTGCGATAGACCACACGTCTCCGGGGTTCTTGCCGCCGATGTTTCCGTTGAGCGTGCGCCTACCGCTCGCTGGTGTTCCCCTGCTCTGCCCATCTGCCCAGCCCCCACCCGGTCCCTTGCGCCCGGGGATGGCGAACTCGTGCTCCTCCCGGACCGGGTCCAGGTCGAACCAGTACCGCCGCGACTTGCTGAGCATGAACAGGTGCTCGTGCCGGTTGCTCAACCGGTCGGTGACGGACTCCGGCATGGCGTTCGGCTTGGCCCAGATGATGTCGTTCCGGAGGACCCAGCCGTCGTCCTGGAGTGCGAATGCGACGCGCCACGGGATGCCGAGCAGGTTCTTCGGCTTTGCCCAGTTCGCGCCGGGCTGGTCGAGGACCCGTGCTGGCGGGCGTCTCGCCTTGTTACTCAGGTCGGGCTGCGTCGGGCTGCCCTTGCCGGAGTAGTACGAGTCTCCGAGGTTGAGCCACAGCGTGCCGTCATCCGCGAGCACTCGTCGAGCCTCGGCGAACAGGGCGCGCATATTCTCGACGTACTCGGCGGGCGATGACTCAGCCCCGAGCTGACCTTCGACGCCGTAGTCGCGCAGCCCGAAGTACGGCGGCGATGTGACGATGCAGTCGACCGATTCTGGCGCAAGCTTTGCGAGTACGTCCGCGGCGTCCCCGTGGTAGAGCGTGACGTGCTCGTCGGTGTAGTAGGGGGTCACCATCGGTCAGTCCAGTTGTTGTCGTTGGCGAGTCGGGTGGCTCTCTTGATGGCGAGTTCCCAGTAGACGTAGTTGCCGTGGATGGCGCCTTGGGAGTCGAGGACTTGCCATTTGCGGGTGCCGAGGAAGGTTTCGTAGGAGCGGACGCGGTATCTCATGCGATCTCCTTGAGGTATGCGCAGGCGGCTTCCCAGGTCGGCAGACTTCTTACAGCGAAGTATCCGGAGTGTCCTGCGCCTTGGTGAGTGGCGTCGTATCGGAACACGGTCCAGAGTGGGCGTTCCTGGGTGCTGAAATATGAAAGGCGCACTCGCCATGGAGTGCGCCTTTCGGGTTTGGGGCAGTGTTCACATGTTGTCATGGGTTGTCCTGGTGTTCTCGCCACCGCTTGATCGCGGCGTCGATTTCGGTTGTTCGATACCCGGACCAGACGCGCGTCCCGGTAGTGACGATGGGTGCTTGCTGGAAACCATGATGGTGGAATTCGGTCAGCACTTCGTCGGTGATGGGTGCGGTGGTGAAGGGGACTCCGGCTTTCTTGAACCGGAGCTTGGTTGCGAAACACCCGTTGCAGTTCGGGGTTTCGTAGACGGTGATCTCGAACGTCACTTGTGTTCCTCCATCAAGAAGGCCGTCTCCACATTCTCTGCTATTTGAGAAGCCATGATGTGGAAGGCGTCATCCGCGCTGCCGTGTTGGCCTTGGCACTTAGCCTTGTGACACTCCGGCCATTCGAATTCGACGGCAGAACGGCTGATTGTCGTGCTGTAGACGGCCTCGCGGGCAATTCTGCGAACGGCCTCCCAGGTCACCTGTCCCACTCAGACGCCCCTTACGATGCTGAGCCGCTCGGGCTCGATGCTGATTCGGGAGTAGCCCTTGCAGTTGGGGCACTTCCGCATGGAGTAAGAAAGGACCGTCGCGATGTAGCGGCGTTCGGTCGGTTCGGTCTCGTGGCCGCACCTGTGGCACGTGGTGAGCGCGTTCTGCCCGTCGACGAACAGGGCCGGGTGGTTGCGGATGTAGGGCCGGAGTCGGTCGAGGAGTCCCTGTGTGGCGATCACGTCACCCGCGCAGTAGTCCACCAGCCTGTCCCGGTCCTCCTGCGACTTCTCCGTGACAGCTCGCTCCATCCGCCGCGCGTCATACGAGTCGGTCTTCGCGGGGATGCCGAGGATCTGACACAACGCGTCGAGGCCCTTGAAGGGTGCGCCGCCACCGAACTCGCGGCGCATGACCTTGAGGGTGTCGATCGTCTTGAACGGCGGCAGGGGCGGCAACCCACCCTCGAGGTGGAGGTCGCCCTTGATCCACGGGATGTCGGCACGGTCGACGTTGTGCCCGACGATGATGTCGGCTTGGGACACGAGGGCGTGCACGTTGCGGAGGAACCGCTTCCGGCCGCCCTTGTCCCACTCGGCGAGGCGGATGACGTCGGGGGAGTCGTACCACTTGGCGCAGACGATGGTGGTGCGCGGGTGCCGGATCACGCTGTCGTAGTGGATGTAGCGCTGCTTGAGTGCGCCACGATCCCACCAATGCTGCTGCGTGATCCCGTCGAGGCGTTCGACGTCGAGGATGAGGACCCGGTTACGCACCCCCGGGACCATGGGCGTTGACAGTCTCTCGGCGATGCTCACAACTGCTCCTTCGGGTTCGCGAGCTCGAGGAGCACGTCGGCGTGGCAGGGCTGGTCGAGGGGGCACCAGCACATGAGGTCCTTGCCGGCGAGTTCTGCCCGAATCTCGTCGGCGCTCGGGTACTCGGGCTTCTCGGCGCTGGCTCCGTCGAAGAGGATCGCGCGGAAGATCTCCACGGCCTGTGCCCGGGCGTCTGCCAGAGACCCAGCCCACTCAACCGACGTGTCGCCCAGGTCCGGGACGGTCTCGATGATGTCCCACTGGCCGTCGTTGTACGCGCGACGGACTCGCCAGGGGTTGCCCCACTTCGACGGCCTGCCGACTGCGACGGCTCCCTCGGGCTTGCGCCAGCCCTTCGTGCGGCGCTGCTGGATGCGCTTCGGCTTGCTCACAGACCGGCCTCTCGTCGGTACCGTCGGATCGTGTGTTCCCCGACGTCGTAGCCCTCAGCCCTGAGCTCGCGGGCGATGTCTGTTGCGGTCCAGGCGGGGTTTGCGAGGGCGGCTTCGAGTGCGGCCTTGTCCTTGCCCTGGACGGTGTTGAGGATGCGGGTGAGTTTGGTGGGTCGGGGTGTCTGCGGGGGGCGCTTGGTGAGCGTGTCGGCGAGTGCCACGGATCAGTCCTCGTCTCGGTGTACGGAGTTCCAGGTGTGCGGGGCGTACGCGATGAGGACTTGGCGGTCCCATTCGTCGCCTCCGTTGTAGAAGACGAGGGCGCCACCACCGGTGACTGTGAGGTCTGCGGCGGTGACGCCCTCGTCGAGTTCGTCTCGGGTTCGTACGGTCCAGGTCGGCATGGTCAGAACGGAGGGGCGTCGTTGGTGCTCGCCGGCGCCGACCACGGGTCATCCGACGCCGCACCAGCACCCGAGAACGCGCCCACCTTCGCGTCACCACGAGGCACCACGGCGACCGTCTTGCCCTTCACGTCGTACACGGTGCGGGTCGCACCGTCCTTCTCGTACTCGCGCGAGTGGACGTCACCCACCACGACGACGCGGGCGCCCTTCACGACCTCGGGCGCGAGGTCTTCTGCCTGCTTCTCCCACACGGTGACGCGCCACCACGTGGTCGACTTCGTCTCCCACACGTTCGACTGCCGGTTGAGGACGCGCAGGTTGTCGGCGACGGTGAACTCGAGGACCGCCTTGCCGTTGTTGGTGAACTTGAGCTCGCTGTTACCGACGTTGCCGGTCAGGATGAGCTGTGCCATTGGTCAGGATGCCCTTCTGCTGAAGTTCTGGGGGATGTCGAGCCGTTCCCACACGTCGAGTCGCCCGGCCCGTTCGAGGCGCTTGTACACGCCATCGGCTCGGCGGGAGAGCCGGTGCAGGATTTCGGGTCCGGTGATGCCGAGGTCGAGGAGGTCGATGATGTTGTCGACCCATTCGTTGCGGCGCCGGTGGACGACGGGGGTGCGGGCCTTGGCGACGGCGACCGTGGCTTCGACTTCGGCCTTGGTGGGCTTGCTGGTGTCCTTGGGCTTGCGGGGCTTGGGTACGCCGGGCAGGCCGAGGGAGACTCGCTTGCGGCCGTTGGGTGTGAGGCCGCCGCGGAAGCCGTGTCGTTCGACGCCGCCCTTGCCTTCGGAGCGGAGTGCGTCGGTGAGGCAGCCCACTTGGACGGGGCACGACGCGCAGAGTGCGCGGGCGTATTCCCACTTGTCGCCGCCGTCGTCTCGCTCGGGCGGGTCGTAGAACGGGTCTTCGTCGGGGTTGTAGTCGGGGTTGTGCGCGATGCCTTTGCAGGCTGCTTTGTCGCGCCAGGTGTCGCTCATGGGATGTCCTCGTAGAGTCCGGGGTCCGCGAACCAGAGGGCGGCGGCGAGGTAGGCCGCTGCGGCTTCGACGGTGGGCGGGTCGTCGCGAAGGTCGAACGACCACTCGCCGGCGAACACGTCGTTGCCTTCTCGGGTGACGGGTGGGAGTGGGCCGAGGGGGTAGGTGGTGCCGGTGTAGTCGATGCCGCTCATGACTTCACCACCCGGACGCCGAGGCGGACGAGGCGCGTGGCCTCATCCCGGAACTTCAGGTAGTCGAGTCCGGTCTCGTCGGCGCGGTCGAAAGCGAGCGCCTGAGCGACATCGTCAACCACACCCTCGTCGACCGGCGGGTGCTCACGATCCCTGCGGGTGAGTCGAACGACCGCGGC
>VFQP010003041.1_pt1 | contig 17648 bp, 12 predicted proteins | sample 3512351 | NCBI WGS metagenome assembly VFQP01 (sample SAMN10412372, study PRJNA504923) | tailings metagenome | isolation source: Relicate 1 Philex TSF1 revegetated site | place: Philippines: Tuba, Benguet | collected 2017-08-29
CTTACACCCAGCAGCCCGTAGCCAACCAATGGGCTATTAATGTATATATGCTAAATATGTTGCGAAAAAGATATACTAATACCAAATAAATGGCTATTTTACAGCTTAAAGGCTTTTTCGACCTTTTGTAAGGCTATTTTTACTTCTCAACACTTTCCTTGATAATCTTTCGTTATAATCCCGTTAAAGATTATTAACTTTGAAATATTGCCATTTCAAAATGCCAATCATTCCAAATGGTTGGCATTACTTATTCCATTCATTTCTAAAAGCTACCAACAAGCTATTGCTGAACTTTTAGACCTTAATTTTTTACTACATGAGAAATAGCATTTTAACGCTTTTTGCACTTTTGCTTTGTGTAAATATTTTTGCACAAAAAGTGCCACAAAACACTAACTATCAGTTCTTTGTAGACTTAACCAATGTGCAAAATGATAAGCTAGAGGTATCTTTGATTACACCCAAAATCCAGAAAGATGAAATTGTGTACAATTTACCCAAAATTGTGCCAGGTACGTATGCCAATTATGATTTTGGTAGATATGCCTCTGATTTTAAGGCATTTGATGCTTCTGGGAAAGCTCTGACTATCGAGAAATTGGATAAAAATAGCTACAAAATCAAAAAAGCTAAATCCCTTTACAAAATTACTTATTTAGTAGACGACACTTGGGACTCGCCCGAAATCAGTGGCGAATATGTATTTGAGCCTGCTGGTACAGATATTGAAAAAGATACCCTTTTTGCCATTAATACTCATGGCTTCTTTGGGTATTTTGACAACCTCAAAAAAGTTACGTACCAAGTTACTTTTACAAAACCTACAGGGTTTTATGGGGCAACATCGCTGATTGCTAATAAATCAGATGCCAAGTCGGACGTGTTTAGCACAGGCAACTACATGGATTTGGTAGATGCTCCTATTATGTATTCAAAACCCGATACTACTATTTTGAAAGTTGGTGGTGCCGATATTTTGATTGCCGTGTATTCGCCCAACAAAAAAGTAACCTCAGCCGAAATTGCCGATAACGTAAAAACCCTTTTAGAAGCTCAGAAAGAATATTTGGGTGGCTCGCTTCCTATTAAAAAATATGCGTTCTTGATTGTGCTTTCTGATAACCTCAAAAATGGTAGCTATGGAGCTTTGGAGCACTCTTACTCATCGTTCTATTACTTGCCTGAGGCTTCGGCCGAAGAGTTGTCTCAAACAATAAAAGATGTTTGTGCTCATGAGTTTTTTCATATTGTTACTCCTTTGAGTATCCACTCCGACGAAATTGGTAATTTTGATTACAACAAACCAAAAATGTCAAAGCACCTTTGGATGTACGAAGGTATGACCGAATACGCTGCTGGCCACATGCAAATCAAATATGGTTTGATTGAATTGCCGCAATACCTCAATATGTTGCGTAGCAAAATCAATAATATGTACGACCGCTACCAAGATAACGTACCTTTTACAGAAATGAGCGTAGATGTATTGGACAAATACAAAGACCAATATGCCAATGTTTATGAAAAAGGAGCATTGATTGGCTTGTGCCTAGATATTAAGCTGCGTGAATTGTCTGGAGGAAAATATGGTACTCAGAATTTGATGCGTGATTTGTCAAAATACTATGGCAAAGAAAAGTCATTTAATGATGTTGAACTTTTTGATAAAATTGCCGAAATCACTAAATTCCCTGCTATTCGCCAGTTTTTTGCTAAATATGTAGAAGGAAAAGAACCGCTTCCATTAACCGAAATTTTCAATAGTGTTGGCCTAGAGTTTCAGAAAAGCGTTCAGGTGCGTGAAAAGTCAATCGGGGTGTCGGTCTATAATCTTGGCATTAATCCCGACACAAAGGGTATTTTCATTGTCGACGATGAAGGTATCGATGCTTTTGGCCGTAAGCTAGGCTACAAAGCTGGCGACGAATTTGTGTCGTTGAATGGCAAGCCTTTAGACCTCAATTCGTTCCGAGCTACTCGCTTAGACTTTATGCAGAATACCAAGGAAAACGATAATATCGAAGTAATAGTATTACGCAAAGACGGAGATAAAAAGGTAGAAACCAAATTATCAGCAGCGTTATTTATTCCTGAAATTACTGAGAAAAACCTCCTCAAACCAGTAGCTGTACCTACCGATACACAAATTAACTTGCTAAAAGCATGGTTGAGCCCTGAAAACAAATAATTGATTTTTCTTTATTTTTTATATAAATTTCTAGCCCAATAGTCACTTTTCTATTGGGCTATTTTTATGCCTAAACATTGCTACACCCTTATTTTTATAAGCCTTTTAATGCTTACTTGCCAGTCAACTCAAGAGCCCAAAATAGCACCTCTATTACTGGCTCGAACTTTTCTTTTACAAGAAAAAGGACAGTATGTTACCTATGCCGTCGAACAAATACAATATGGAATCAATCAATCCGTTGAAAAACAAACATACCAGCTGCAATACCAACTACAGTCGTCTGAAAAGCAAGTTTCGGGAGAAGAAAAATTGATAATAGTACAACGAAGGCGTAATACACCTCAGCAAAACTGGCAAACCGAACAACTTGTACAGATTATGGTTTATATAGATAAAGTGATTCAGGTAGAACAAAATATACCTTTGTACTTACTGCCATCGCCATTGGTTGTAGGACAAACTTGGAACTACCATCAGTATAACACTTTGGGCAAAGCTATTGCATCTTTGCAGGCAATCAAAAATACCTTTGTGGTTAATCATCAAACTTTTCCACAAACTGCCCATGTTATTCAGTATCAAGACACTACAGCTTTGGGACAAAAAAGTCAGCTCACGGTTTATGCAGCCAATATTGGAATGATTTTTTTGAAAAAAACGGATGTATCTTATTGTTATCAACCCCATTGTTTAGGAAAAGCGATTATAGACTTTGGCTCAATTACGACCTATCAAATCACCGACTATGGAAAAGAATAATTACTTTTCAATACTATATTGTTGCTGTTTTTTGCTACTGACCTCGGTAGCTTTGGCACAAAACACCCAACAGTATTTAGTTCTTTTTAGCGATAAAGCTAACTCTACTTACAATGTAGCCACACCCCGACAATTTCTTTCGGAAAGGGCTATAAAACGCAGAAACAGGCAATCAATCTCAATCACTACTCAGGATTTGCCCGTCAACATCAGTTACCTAAATGCAATAAAGCAAACCGGTGCTAAAGTCGGGTTTACGTCTAGGTGGTTCAATGGGGCATTGGTCGAAGCTAACGACACCCAGCTTCAACAAATTTTATCACTTCCCTATGTAAAAGGAATTGAGGGAAATACACCTCTACAAAAACGCAATACAGCCAATAGAGCTACCCGTCAAAAAGCCAAATTTGAAGCCTTCGATACAGCTCCCGATTTTGGCTTGGCTTATATGCAAAACAATATGATTGGTGTTGACAAAATGCACGAACAGGGCTTTAGGGGCGAAGGTATGCTAATTGCTATTTTAGATGCAGGCTACTCGTCGGTAAATACACTGCCTGTATTTTCACATCTTTTCAACGAAAACAAAATTGTAGGTACATACGACTTCGTCAACAACAAATCGTTTGTATATGAAGGTAGTAGCCACGGAACGGCCGTACTGTCATGTTTGGCCGCACAACAAACCAGTAGATTGGTTGGCACAGCCCCCAATGCGTCGTATTTGCTCTTGCGAACAGAAGATACCGAAAATGAATCGTTATTAGAAGAAGTAAATTGGCTTATTGCAGCTGAATACGCTGATAGCCTTGGCGTAGATTTAATTAATTCTTCATTGGGATATACCGAATTTGACAATCCTGCTACCAACCACCAATATAAAGATTTTGACGGAAAAACAACTATTGCAGCCCGTGCTGCAGCATTGGCTGCCGCCAAAGGAATCATCTGTACTATCAGTGCAGGCAACGAAGGTAATAGCGATTGGAAATATATTTCGACACCTGCCGATGCCGATTCTGTACTAAGCGTAGGGGCAGTAGATGCCTACCAATCGTATGTTGTTTTTACCTCGATTGGTCCAAGTGCCGACGGACGCATCAAGCCCGATGTGGCAGCCATGGGGCAAAGTGTAGCCGTAGCCAATGCTTTTGGTAATTATACCACCACAAGTGGAACATCATTTGCATCGCCTATTTTGTGTGGTATGGTGGCTGGTTTTTGGCAAGCCAATCCCCAAATGAAGGCCCAAGAGGTTATTCGTGTAATACAGCAGTCGGGAAGTACATACACCAAGCCTACCCCACAGTTGGGTTATGGAGTACCTCATTTTGAACGTGCCATGCAATTGGCTCAACCTATTACTTTTGAGGGAAAGTTTTGGGCATTTCCCAATCCAATTTCTAATCAAATCAAAATAGCTATTGCTCAGTTCGATGCTCAGAATAGCTACTCTTTCGAGCTAGTAAATACATTGGGACAAACCATCTTGTCGGGTAGTATCACCCACAAACTTCAAACTATACCATGCGAAAACCTCCAAAATGGCTTGTACTTTCTCAGCATAAAAGATAACACTCAGCAACAGGTTTTTAAGATGATTAAGGATTAATGCTAAAATGATTGTGGGTGAAATAACAATGAAGTTGCTCAAAAATCAACAACTATCCTTTCACTTTGAAAGCCCTGATTAAAAGAAATATTTAATGATTATTCAGAAGAATCAACCTGAGTACTAAATTTTTTGTTCTCTATTTTATCAAATTAAAAATAGCTTCACCTTGTTTAGTATCAAAGATTAGCCCTGCATTCGTCTACATCATGATACATCATAGTCAACTATTCTTTATATTTAGAGGTGTTTTTATAGCATTCTTATGAAAAAAATACCTTACCTCTCTATTTTCCAAGCTATTATTGTCATAATCGGGCTGAGTTATTCGGCTATGGCACAGTTTAGTACATCAGCACGTTGGATTAGCACTAATACCGAATCAAAGAAACCTAATCAGTGGATTTGTTTTCGTAAGCAATTCAATGTGCCAAAATCATCCTCTTATGCAATAGCCAAAATTGCAGTAGATTCAAAATATTGGCTTTGGGTCAATGGTCAAATGGTGGTATTTGAGGGTGGGCTAAAAAGAGGCCCGAATCCAAACGATACCTATTATGACGAAATTAATATAGCTCAATACCTCAAAAATGGAGACAATACCATTGCTATTTTGGTATGGTATTTTGGAAAAGATGGGTTTAATCACAAAAGTTCGGGCAAAGCTGGTTTGTTATTTGACTTATCGCTTGGTTTACAAACTAGCCTTGTTAGTAATGCTACTTGGCTAGCCAAAGTGCATCCAGCCTTTGGCGAAACGCCTGCACCTCACCCCAATTTTCGAATGCCCGAATCAAATGTTTCTTTCGATGCCAACCTACAATTACCTTTGTGGTATACCTCTCAATATGATGATTCAAAATGGAACGCTGCTACCGAGCTAGCCTATGCAGGTGAAAGCCCTTGGAACAAGCTGATTGCTCGTCCTATTCCACAATGGTACAATGCAGGCTTAAAAAATTATCCTAATACAATAAGCTATATTACTCATAAAGCCAATCCAACACTGCCTTTTACAGCACAAGGCGACACAATTGCGATGGCTTTACCCAAAAACTTGACTGTTACACCTTATTTCAAAATTGATGCTCCCGCCGGACTCAAAATCGACATTCGTACCGATAACTATCTTGGAGGAAGTGCCCCCAACATTCGTACCGAATATATTACAACTAAGGGTATTCAGGAGTTTGAAAGTTATGCCTATTTTAATGGCCACGATGTAAAATATTTTTTCCCAAAAGGTGTAAAAGTACTGGCCCTCAAATACCGAGAAACCCGATACAATGCCGAAACAGTGGGCGATTTTAGTTGTAACGACCCTTTTTATAATACCTTAAAAGAAAAAGCCCTCAATACCCTAACCCTCAATGTTAGGGATGTTATTTCTGATTGTCCCGACCGTGAAAGAGCTCAGTGGTGGGGCGATGTCGTGATTAATGAAGGTGAAATATTTTATTATTGGGACGTAATGGGGCATCGTTCACTAAAAAAAGCTATTCGCGAGTTAGTACATTGGCAAAAACCCGACGGGGTACTTTTTTCGCCTATTCCTGCTGGTAACTGGGATAAAGAATTACCTGGGCAAATGCTAACCAGTATTGGGGAATATGGCTTCTGGAATTATTTCAAATACACAGGCGATACCGCCCTTATCAAGGAGGTGTATCCACACGTCAAAAAATACCTAGCTCTTTGGCATACCAAGCAAGATGGCTTGGTAGAGCACCGTACTGGTGGCTGGATGTGGCACGATTGGGGCGATAACCTAGATATTCCGCTGTTAGATAATGCGTGGTATTATTTGGCACTAAAAGGGCTTAGCAAAATGGCCCACCTCACTCACAACGAGCAAGACATGGCCGAATATGAGTACAAAATGCAGGAACTAAAAGAGGCTTTTAATACTATTTTCTGGCAAGGAACTTTCTATAAAAGCCCAGACTATCAAGGCATTACCGACGACCGAGGCAATGGACTTGCTGTAGTGGCAGGATTGGCCGATGCCGATAAATTTCCTGCTATCCAACAATTTCTTTCTCATGAAATGCACGCCAGCCCCTACATGGAAAAATATATCCTTGAAGCATTTTTTATGATGGCAGATGCCCAAGGTGGTCTGACTAGAATGAAGAAACGTTATACCGAAATGGTTAATAGCCCTTTAACAACTCTTTGGGAAGGCTGGGCTGTGAATAGTCATCTGTACGGTGGAGGCACTTATAACCATGGCTGGACAGGTGGCCCAATCACCCTTTTATCACAATATGTTGCAGGAATTTCGCCATTGTCCGACGGCTTTCAGTCGTTCCGTATTCAGCCACAGCTTGGCTCACTTTCAAGCGTACAATGCAAAGTGCCTACCCCAAAAGGTATCATAAAACTCAATATAACTTATAACAATCAACAGCTTAATTTAATGGCTGAAATACCTGAAAATATGACAGGGATTATTTCAATTCCTATTATTGCAGATATTTACAAAAAAATTGTTTGTAATGGGCAAACGATTTTTCACAATACCAAATACATTCCAAGCCTGGCTTATATCGACTTGGTACCGGGCAATGAACATTACCTAAATTTTGAAGTGTCAAAAGGAGGGAAATACACTTTTGTAGCTGAATAGAAAGACATGAGTCATCCCAAATATTAAGTAATATTAAAAGATACCTTCTATTTGTATTTGTTGTGACTCATAAGGTCGTCAAGTGTACTTTGATGAGGCTAAAAAAAGGCAGTCGAAAATTGTTTTTCGACCGCCTTTTTTAGGTTAAATGACACTAGCCGCAAAGCATTGCGTCTCTACTGGTAAAAATCATATTCAAAAACAACCGCCATTCACTCAATTTGGCATAACTCATGTTTACAACAGCTATTTTTTTGTTTTAGCCTTTTCAACAACCGAAATCAGCCGTAAGTACTGCTCTGTTTCTAGTTTTTTATTCGCCAATATTTTAAAATTACTATCTACCAAAAACACATTCGGGAATGTAATTGTATTGTATTCGTTGGTAAAATCTACAAGGTTTTTCGAGTCATAGACATTGATAAATGGTTGTGTTTTAAAATCACGGATAAACTTACGCCATTCGTCTTTTTTGCGTTTATCGCCAGCAACTCCACTTGCCATGTATATTTTAACCCCCGCAGCCGCTAATTTGGGGTAATCTTTTACCAACTGCTTGGTGGTTTCCTGACAATGATGGCAATTAGGGTCATAAATCATCACCAAGGTATATTTTGATTTTATGGCATGCAAAGGCATTGGGCGGTCGAGGGTGTCGGTTAGAGGCATATTTTTGAGAATTTTGCCAATCAACACAGGTTTCATACGATACACATATTCAAAATTCTTTTTGATAGTCGACGAATCCCAAAGTACCTTGTCGCTAAGAATATATTTTTCGGCTACGTGCGTATAAATTCCTTCTTTACCCATAAAGTCGGATGCAATAAATTTTTGGGCAAATTTGCCTACTACATATTTACGTATTTCGGTTCTTGGAGGTGTTTTATCAATGATATAATCCGCAATTTGAATAACGGTATCGGGGTCAAACGAGCTTTCGAGTGTTTTGAGATAATTGGTAAACAAGTTGCCTAAAAATGGCGTTCGTACCATACGCTCGTCGGACAAAGCTACATTATCAAAAAAATGTTTGAGGATGTACTCATTTCTTCTAACAGTATCTTTTACAGTAGATTTGGCTGGTAGCGGAGGCACTGGTACTTCGGTATTAATTTTTACGATATTGGCGGCAAACGAACCTTCGTATTTCTTCACAAAGTCTTTTTTGTATTGCTCTATTTCGGCTATCAACTGAGGGCGTTCGGCAGCAGATGCCTTGCCAATCTTGGCACCTTTTTCATTAACGGTTTTTAAGAACTCTGCAAACTTTTGGGTTTCGGAAGCACCTGTTACTTTAAAGTTGGCTATAAAATCGGCAGTATCAGTTTCGATAGTAAAAGATTGGTCATTCAACAAAAAATCGAATAACCGTCTATTATTTTGAACCAACAAATAATATCCTTTCATCAAAGGCTTGTTGCCCTCAAAAACAATTTTACCATTGGCATCAGCCTTGGCGGTATCTTGTACCAAATAACTATTTTCGTAGGTATTGACCAAATAGAACGTAGAATCTCGAACACCCTTGATACGAAACTCGATGCGATGCTGAGCCCATCCTGTTAGCGACACCATTACTATAAAGACAAGCGAAAGTATGTATTTCATTCGTGCGATTTGTTTGTTTAGAATAACGAAAATACAGAGAAAACCTTAAACAATTATGATAGTTTTTGGCTTTAACAAAAGATTAACAACGCTATTATTTTGGCAAAAAAGCTATTCTATTAACCACCCAATAGCATAGGGCTCGCTATTCATAATAGTTTTATCAAAAATATAACAGATACGCTTATCTCTTATTTTGCATTTTTAAAACAAAAAATAGGGCGTTTTTAGGTTCATCTTACCATTTAATAAACTATTAATTTTTTTGTCAATTACTTGATGAAAGCATTGTAAATTAGAGTAGAATTTAGTCTATTTAACATTTTTCCCTCAAGATGCCTATTCAAAAAGTAACAAAAGATGACATTCTTGTAAAGTCGTTAGAAGTGTTTCGCTCTAAGGGCTACCATAATACTTCAATGGCCGATTTGGCTTCTGCCGTGGGGCTTCTCAAAGGCAGCTTCTATCATTATTTTCTCAGCAAAGAAGAACTGATGAAAGAGGTACTCGAATCTATCGAAAGTAACCTTCGCCATCAAGTGTATCCTATTGCTTATCGGCATCATTTACCAGCCCAAAGGCGTATGGAATTATTTTTAAAACAGTTTTCAAAAGTAGTATTTAGTAAAGATGGAGGCTGTATTGTAGGTAACACTATTTTAGAAACTGCCAATCATTATCCTCCTTTTCAGAAAATCCTACAATCGCTTATCAACGAAATTACCAGTAGCCTAGCTCATCTTTATCAAGAAAATCACAGCCCCGAAATTGCTTTGAAACTAGCCCAACAAACTATCATGGAATTTGAAGGTGCTGTCATGATGGCCAAATTGTACAGAGATGGCACTTATTATAAAGATTGTTACCTTCGGGCTATTAAAAGAATAGATGCTTAAATGCTTATGCTATGTCCGACTTCCGACTTAAAGTATTTCATGCTGTGGCTACACATTTGAGCTTTACTAAAGCCTCGAACGAGTTATTTATTACCCAACCTGCTGTCAGTAAAAATATCCAAGAATTAGAAAACCTGTTTGATATTCGTTTGTTTGAGCGAAAAGGTAATAAAATAGAGCTTACCCAAGCGGGTCAAATCTTACTAAGCCACACCGAACAAATTTTGTCTATCTATAACAAAATAGATTTTGACCTCAGTATTCTCAAAAACACTTATGCTGGACAAATCCAATTAGGAGCTAGTACTACAATTGGGCAGTATGTGTTGCCCAAGGTTTTGGCCAAATTTTACCAGTCGTTTCCCGACATAAAGTTGTCGTTGCTCAACGATAATACTGAAAAAATAGAACAAGCCCTTATTGAACACAAAATTGAGTTGGGGATTGTAGAAGGTAAAACCCACAATAGTGATTTAAAATATCACCCTTTTATGCAAGACGAAATTGTGGCGGTGGCTTGTACCCAACAAAAGGTAGCTCTGAAAGACGAAATATCATTACAAGAATTGGCTCAGATTCCGATTGTTTGCCGAGAAAGAGGCTCAGGAACACTCGAAATTATCGAAAACAAACTTGCTCAACATAAAATTAAGTTATCGGACCTTTCGGTAGCCATGTATTTGGGAAGTACCGAAAGTATCAAAAACTTTCTGAGGCATAGCAATTGTATTGGTTTTCTTTCTATTCAGGCTATTGCCAAAGAACTGACTCAAGGCGAGTTTAAAGTGCTAGAAATACCCAACCTTACTATTGACCGTACGTTTTATTTTGTGCATCTTCAGGGCAAAGCCAGTGGTTTGGCCGAAACTTTTATCAAATTTACAATTCAACAGTATAACAAAAAGTTATAGCTTATAAGATTTTACCATTCGGCAAAATACGTTGCTCATACTACCTTTGGGCTATCAATATTATTATGATAGTCTTATGAAAACAATCCAATATACCAGTAAAAGCCTTTTTTATCAAAAAATCTCATTTTTTATCTTCCTTGCTATTTGTTTATCGCCACTTATCAACGCTCCTATTGCATTATTACTTGGTTTTATTCTGGCCAATACCATTGGCAATAGCTACGTGGCTATTCAGCACAAGGTATCGCAATATTTGTTACAAACTTCGGTTGTCGGTTTAGGATTTGGTATGCACCTCACTCAGGTATTTACCATCAGTCAGAAAGGGTTTTCGCTTACGGTATTGTCTATTGCTATTACATTGGGAGGAGGTATTATTTTAGGAAAAATACTGGGTATCGACAAAATCACGGCCTACCTGATAGCCTGTGGTACGGCTATTTGTGGCGGTAGTGCTATTGCGGCCATCAGTCCTGTAGTTCGTGCCAAAGAAAAGCAGATTTCGGTAGCATTAGGAACGATTTTTTTATTGAATACCATAGCTTTGTTGGTATTTCCAGCCATAGGTCAAAAACTGCATTTGAGTCAGGAGCAATTTGGTATGTGGTGTGCTATTGCTATTCACGACACCAGTTCGGTCGTAGGTGCAGCTTCAAAATATGGCAATGAAGCCCTTCAGATTGCTACCACAGTTAAGCTAACCCGAGCTTTATGGATTATTCCTGTAGCCTTGGCATCGGCCATTTTTATGAAAAGCGATACCCAAAAACTACCCGTACCTTATTTTATTTTTGCTTTTATTGGCGTGGTGGTTTGGCAATATTATTGTCCTATTGCCCCGATAATCGCAGGGGGAGCTAATATGCTAGCCAAAAAATGCCTGACCATTAGTTTGTTTTTTATAGGTACAAGCCTACACTATACCCTATTTCGGCACGTCGGGCTTCGTCCATTGTTGCAAGGTATTAGTCTTTGGGTTATAATTAGTACCCTAAGCCTCTGCTGGATTATGCTATAAATAAACGTACGGAATTTTGAGAAGTATTCATTATTAGGCTGTTATTTCACTTAAAATCTTATATTTATTCTATACTTGCTCATTTGGGCAATCGTTTAATAGCTTAGGTAATTATGTGGAGTAAAAACAAAAAGCCCAGTCAAAATAACTGAGCTTCGGTATCATATATATAGAGTTCGGAATACGCTTATCGGTTTACTTAGCTTTAGGAGCTTCTTGTGTAATTTCTTTTACTACGCTTACAAGCTTGTCCATGTCCTTAATAGGCGTATAAATATGGGGTGTTACTCGTACACCTGCAATATTCTCCCAGGTTACTGGCGATGTATAAATACGTCCTTTTTTCATCAAAGCCCCATGCAACTCATTGGTACTGAGCCCATCAACACTAAAAATGGTTATTGCACCCGAAAAGTTAGGTTTTAACGATGTTTGCGTTTTAAAATTAGGCAAGTCAATACACTTCTCTAGCCAATAGTTTTTAAGATATTGTAACCTTTTCTGAATCCGAAGTGTACCGATAGCATTATGAAAATTGACAGCATGACCTATGGCCATTTCGGCAGGAAACGAACGTGTACCCAATCCTTCAAACTTACGTATATCATCCTTCTTTGGATTGTCGGAAGGCGTATGAGTCCATATTTTTTTGATATTTTCTTTTTTTATCCACAACAAACCCGTCCCAAAAGGAGCACAAAGCCATTTATGAAGGCTTGCTCCTAGATAATCACAACCCAAATCTGGAATTTTAAAGGCCAACTGGGCAAAAGTATGGGCAGCATCTACTACTATTTGTATTGAAGGGTTTTTCTTTTTTACGGCATCTGAAATAGCCCTTACTGGCAAAACCTGCCCTGTCCAATTAATCATGTGGGTAATATGAACAATTTTGGTTTGGGGCGTTACCAAGTCTACATATCGTTTTACCATCAAATCGTTGTCTTCGCAAGGCAAGGGGTCATGATTCACAAATTTTAGGACAATTCCTTCTCTTTTTTCTCGTTGTCGCCATCCGTGTAGCATATTGGGGTAATCCTGCTTCGATAATATTACTTCGTCGCCTTTTTCTAAATCTAGTCCTAGAATAATCGTATCTAGGGCTTCGGTGGCATTGCGATTCATGGCTATTTCGTCGGGCAAGCACCCAGCCAAATCGGCTAATTTACTACGAACAGCCTCTCGGTTTTCGTCCAAAATACGCCACATATAATACGTTGGAGCTTCGTTGCTTAGGCGAGTATAATGAAACAGTGCATCTTGCACCATAATAGGTTGTGGGCTTACCCCGGCATTGCTCATATTAATCAAATTGGGCGAAGCTGAAAATGATTGTTGTACATGAGCCCAAAAATCTTCGTCGGTAGTAACATCTTTTTGTGGAGCAACCTGAGTAATTTTTTCAAAATTTGACTGTGCCAAAGTACTAATCAGTGGTGCGGATGTAAGCACGCTCGAACTCAGCATCATCTGCTGAATAAAATTTCGTCTTTGCATAAATAGATAACGGTCTGTTGATATGAGGTAAGTAATAAATCTATTTTTTCAATAAAAATAAAAATTATCTCGATTATTCAACAATAATTGACTGTATTTTAAGCAAATAAGATAAACAAGCAAGTGGGTCAACATTGAGTTCTAGGCAGTTTTCCTTAGTCCACAAAGTTACAGAAATGTATATACGGAGTTTTATAGAAGAAATACTCAGGAGGTACTCGGCACAAACTTGGAGTAGCTTTTGGTAATAGCCTATTCAATTGTAGCGAGGGTATTGCTTATACAAGGGCTGTAGGCTCAACAAAAAATCCTCGTATGGCAAGCCACACGAGGACACATAAAAGGGAAAACCTTAGTTGCTAGTTGTTGGCACGAGCTACCATCGAATCGTCGATATTTTGCTCGGAAACTACCTTGAACACAACTGTTCCGATACCTTTCCTAACAATACCGATTTTTTTAGCTGCTGCATAAGACAGGTCTAATGCTATTTTTTTTCGATGTGGGCCACGGTCGTTTACACGAACAATAGCCGTCTTACCATTGGATTTGTTGGTTACTTCCAACAACGTACCAAATGGTAGGCTACGATGTGCCGCAGTGAAGTCATTATTCTTGTAGCGTTCGCCACTTGTTGTTCTTCTGCCATTGAATTTTTTGGCATAAAACGACGCTTTTCCCTGAAATGACGTTTCATCTTTTGCTAAAACTGCTAGTGAAATTACACTGCATAGTATGAGCAAGAAAATGGATTTTACCATGTCGTTTTTTGGATGGTGGAATACAAAATTACGGTAAAACCCTGTTATTTACAAATTTGTAAAAGCACTAGAACTGCATAGCATTGTATTTTAACAATACAGAATTTACATTTTTGGATATACGATAGCGGGGGTAAGTCCAAAAAAAATGGGCTATCTTGCAGGATAGCCCATTTTTTTTGTTTCCTCCTCCAAACGAGAATGATTTATATTAAATAGAAAAAAAACAGCAAAAAAAATCTACCGAAGTATCAGTTTTAACATTTTTTAAGAAATAAAGCAGCCTTTGGGGCTAATATTTCCCCCTGATTGAAGCCTTAATTTCGGTATCGTACAAGGCTCTCAAAGCTGTATGAGTGGTAGTATTCAAGCTAGGCAATTGGGCGGCCTCCATGTTGGAAACTACTTGCGAAATTTTGGATGCCCCAGGTATTACCGTTGTTACGGCAGGATGGTCCAATATCCATCGAATCGACCACTGTGCTAAACGCTCGTCGGGCATAAGTTGTGCTATCTTTTCGGCAAACTCAACTCCTTTTTCAAAGGCTACTCCCGAAAAAGTTTCTCCTACATTGAAAGCGTCTCCATTGGCATTGTAATTTCGGTGGTCGGTTGGGGCAAAGGTTGTATTGGCCGAAAACCTTCCACTCAACAAACCACTCGCCAAAGGTACTCGTACAATTAAGGCCACTCCTTTTTCTTGGGCTTTGGCAAATAGTTCCTCGGCAATATGCTGTCGGAAAAGGTTAAATATAATCTGTAATGAAGCTATCCCGTCTTGTTCTAAGCACAATAAGCCCTCTTCGGCAGTTTCGACACTTACGCCCCAATAACGAATCAGCTTTTGTGCCTGAAGTTGGCGTAGATGCTCAAACACCTCTCCTTTTTGTAGCTCTTCGGTAGGAATACAATGTAACTGCTCTAGAAACAACTGCTCTTGTTGCAAATTGCGAAGCGAATCTTCGACATGCCTTTTGATATTATCATACGAAAAATTCTGAGGCCATCCATTGCCATTGTCGCCTCGTCTACCCAATTTGGTAGCAACAAACAATTCTTCCGAACGAGTTTTTAGGAATTTTCCTATTACTTGTTCACTTACTCCACTGCCATATACATCGGCGGTATCGATGAAGTTTCCTCCTAATTCTACAAATTTTTGCAAAATCTCGAAAGCACTTTCTTCCGACACATTGCCCCAATCGGCACTTCCTAGTTGCCATGTACCCAAGCCCACTTCCGAAATATTTACTGATTGAAATTGTCTCATATTGTTGGTTGTTTTAAAAAAATGACCTTGTTGAAGGATATTAATATTGTAATGACTAACAAATAAAATCGCCAGCTAATAACTAGCTTCTGTTTACAACATTCGTTAATACCGAGTAGCTAAAAGAAGTTGTAAACCGTTTTTTATTTGAACGAGAACCTACAAAGATGTTAAGGTAAAACGTACATTTTGAATATCTATTTAATACATAATACTTTGTTCGGTAACAATCCACCATTCTCCCAACTCCCAAAAAGTCAGTAATTCTGGAAACATACTGTAAAAATGACCGATATTTTCATGAAGCTAGGTTTATTTCCAGACATTTTTACCGATTTTTTAGTTTGGATAGTTATTTGTAAATATACAAGTATTAGAAGTTGGGCAGCTTACTACCAAAAGTTACCAACTACTTAACCCAGATTCTTATTACGATGTTTTCATACGTAACTTATTCATACAATGAATTTTAATAAATACACCACCAAAACCCAAGAGATTATCCAGCAGGCTGCTAGCATTGCTTCGGGTAACGGTCAGCAGGCCATCGAAACGGGGCATTTGCTGAAAGCTATATTAGAAGAAGATACCAATACGTCCAGTTTTTTGTTAAAGAAAATGGGCGTAAATGAAAAATTACTCCTTACCAAATTAGATACCCTTGTAAATGCCTACCCTAAGGTTTCGGGTGGTCAGCCTTATTTGGCCAACGACGGGGCGGCAGCCTTGAGTAAAGCCGAAAATCTACTCAAAGACTTTGGCGATGAGTATGTGAGTGTAGAACTCCTTTTATTAGGAATATTTTTAGGAAAAGACAACGTGGCCACTTTGCTCAAAGATAGTGGCTTCAAAGAAAATACGTTAAAAACAGCCATTAAAGAACTTAGAGGTAACACCAACGTGAAAGACCAAAATGCAGAAGCAACTTATCGTTCGTTAGAGCGATATGCTCGAAACCTTAACGAATTAGCCAAATCGGGCAAAATAGACCCCGTGATTGGGCGTGACGAAGAAATTAGGAGGGTTTTACAAATATTATCTCGCCGTACCAAAAACAACCCAATGCTTATTGGCGAACCAGGGGTTGGTAAAACGGCCATTGTGGAAGGCTTAGCCCAAAGAATTGTGCTTGGCGATGTTCCCGAAAACCTCAAAGACAAAACCATATATACCCTCGATATGGGTTTGTTGATTGCTGGAGCCAAATACAAAGGCGAGTTTGAAGAACGCCTAAAAGCTGTTATCAAGGAAGTAACCGATGCCGAAGGTGACATCGTATTATTTATCGACGAAATCCACACCTTGATTGGTGCAGGGGGCGGTGGCGATAGTGCCATGGATGCGGCCAATTTGCTCAAGCCAGCTTTGGCTCGTGGCGAATTACACGCTATTGGAGCTACAACTTTGAAAGAATACCAAAAGTATATCGAGAAAGATAAGGCTCTTGAACGTCGTTTTCAAGCCGTTACCGTCGACGAACCCGATGTTACCGATGCAATTTCTATCTTGAGGGGTATCAAAGAAAAATACGAACTACACCACGGTGTTCGTATTCAGGACGATGCCGTTATTGCGGCTGTCGAACTTTCAAACCGCTATATTTCTGACCGCTTTTTACCCGATAAGGCTATCGACCTTATGGACGAAGCTGCAGCCAAAATGCGTATGGAAATAGATTCGGTTCCTGAAGAAATCGACGATTTGCAACGCAAAATTATGCAGTTTGAAATTGAACGTGAAGCTATTCGTCGTGAAAATAACAAAGAACGTGAAGGTATTATTAGTCGAGAATTGGCCGAACTAACCGAAAAGAAAAGCGGTTTGATGGCCAAATGGCAAGCCGAAAAATCGGTATTGGATAGCGTTAGAAAAGAAAAAGAGAATATCGATCGCCTCAAACTTGAAGCCGAACAAGCCGAACGTGCTGGCGATTATGGCAAAGTAGCCGAAATTAGATATGGAAAATTGATTGAAGCTGAAAACAAATTAAAGCAACTTCAAAATCCAAAGTCAGAAGAGGTAACGATGCTACAAGAAGAAGTTACGGCCGAAAATATTGCTGAAGTAGTAGCCAAATGGACGGGGATTCCTGTGTCGAAAATGATGCGTGCCGAACAAGAAAAACTTCTTCACATGGAAGAAGAGCTCGGTCGTCGTGTAGCAGGGCAACAAGAAGCCATTGAGGCTATTTCAGATGCCGTTCGTCGCTCTCGTGCAGGTATGCAAGACCCTCGCCGTCCTATTGGTTCGTTTATTTTCTTAGGAACAACGGGGGTCGGAAAAACCGAATTGGCGAAGTCTTTGGCCGATTATCTGTTCAATGACGAAAACGCGATGGTACGAATAGATATGTCTGAATACCAAGAACGCCATGCGGTAAGCCGTCTGATTGGAGCACCTCCAGGCTATGTTGGCTATGATGAAGGTGGTCAATTAACCGAAGCGGTTCGTCGTAAACCTTATAGTGTTATTCTTTTGGACGAAATC
>VFQP010003042.1_pt1 | contig 17646 bp, 15 predicted proteins | sample 3512351 | NCBI WGS metagenome assembly VFQP01 (sample SAMN10412372, study PRJNA504923) | tailings metagenome | isolation source: Relicate 1 Philex TSF1 revegetated site | place: Philippines: Tuba, Benguet | collected 2017-08-29
ACGCTGCTGCCCTATTTCAATTGCGGCAGCTGTTATTCCTGCCGGATCGGCCGGCCGAACGCGTGCAAGAACAATCAGACGATGGGCGTGCAGCGCGAAGGCGCTTTGACCTCGATCGTCGTCGTGCCCGCGCGCAAGGTGATTCCCGTCGAAGGCCTACGGAAGATCGATCTGGCGCTGATCGAACCGATCGCCATCGGCTTCCACGCCGTCGGACGTTCGGCGCTGCAAAGCGACGAAACGATCGTGATCCTGGGCTGCGGTGTGATCGGTCTTGGTACGCTGCTGGGCGCGTTGCGCAAAGGGGCGCGCGCGATCTGCGTCGATTTGAGCGCCGAGAAACTCGCCGTCGCCAAGGCTTTGGGAGCGGCCGAAACGATCGACGCTTCGCGCGAGAATGTTGCGGCACGCGTCGCGGAACTGACGGGTGGCGATGGGCCGCAAGTCGTGGTCGAAGCGGTTGGCGCCGAGGCGACGTTCAAGCAGGCCATCGATCTCGCCTCGTCTTGCGGGCGCGTCGTCTATATCGGGTACGCCAAAAATCCCGTCGCCTATGAGACCAAATATTTCCTGCTTAAGGAACTCGACATTCGCGGCTCGCGCGGCGCCACGATGCGCGATTTCGAGGACGTGATCGCCTATCTCAAAACGCGGCCGGAGGCCGGTGCGCGCATCGTGTCGCGGATCGTCTCGCTCGACGACGCGGGTCAAGCCATGCGCGATTGGGATCGCGATCCCGGCGCCTTCACCAAGATCGTCGTGCGGATCGGCGCCGACGCGGACAAATGACGTTGCAGGACGTCTTCGGCCTTCAAGGGCAGCACGCGCTCGTCACCGGTGGTGGCAGCGGGATAGGCCTCTCGATCGCGACATGTTTCGCGGCGGCGGGGGCCAAGGTCACGATCGTCGGGACGAACGCCGACAAGCTCGCCAAGGCGCGCGACGCGCTGGGCGGCGACGCGGCCTATGCCGTGTTCGACGTGACGAACGCCGACGACGCCAACAATTTCGCCCGGAAAGTCGAGCGCGAGCAGGGCCGCGTGTCGATCCTGGTCAACAACGCGGGCAATACGATCAAGAAGAAGCTCGCCGAGATGAGCGTCGAGGCTTTCGATGCGGTGATGAAGGTCCATGTCGGCGGGGCGTTCGCTATGTCGCGCGCTTTTCTGCCGCAACTCGAAGCCGCCAAGGGTAGCATTCTGTTTACCGCGTCGATGGCGTCGTTCTTGGGCGTGCCCGACGTTATTGGCTATTCGGCCGCGAAGGCCGCCTATGTCGGCATGGTGCGGGCACTCGCAACCGAACTCGCCCCCGCCGGCATTCGCGTCAACGGTGTGGCGCCCGGCTGGATCGATACGGCGTTGATGCGCCAAGCGGTCAGCGCCGATCCCGCCCGCGCGCAGAAGATCAATGCGCGCATTCCGATGGGCCGTTTCGGCCAAGGCGAAGATATCGGCTGGGCGATGACCTATCTCGCTTCGCGTGCGGCGTCCTACGTCACCGGCCATATCCTGGTCGTCGATGGCGGCGCGCTGCACGCGTTCTAGTTCAACACACGAAGGAAGCACGACGATGACGATCGAGACCGACAAGGCGCTGTTCGACACGATCCGCCAGGAGCTTTTCACCGCCGTCGTCGGGGACGTGCTGGATGTGATGGGCCATCGCCGCCAATTCTTGCCGGCGGGGATATCGCCGTTGAACGCGGATATGAAGATCGTCGGCCGTGCGATGCCCGTGCTCGAAGCCGACGTGTTCTCCGACGGCGCGGCGGACGCGAAGGGCCCGCTTGCCAACAAGCCGTTCGGCTTGATGATGGAAGCGCTCGACAGCTTGAAGGAGAACGAGGTCTACATCGCCAGCGGTTCGTCGCTGCGCTATGCGTTGTGGGGCGGCTTGATGTCGACCCGCGCGCAGAAGCTGAAAGCGGCGGGCGCGGTGCTGAACGGCTATGTGCGCGACGCCAGCGAGATCGAAAAGCTCGGCTTTCCCGTTTTCGCGCGCGGCCTTTACGCGCAGGATCAAGGCCCGCGCGGCAAGGTGATGGATTACGGCTGCCCGATCGAGATCGACGGCATTCGCGTCTCGCCCGGCGATTTGATCTTCGGCGACCGCGAGGGCGTGTTGATCATTCCGCGCGCGGCCGAGAAGGAGGCGATCGAACGCGCGCTGGAAAAATCCAGCACCGAGAACAAGGTCGCGATCGCCATTCGCGGTGGCATGAGTGCTTGCGAGGCGTTCCGCACCTTCGGCGTGATGTAGTCGTCGCGAATATCGCGAGGAGTTTGACGAAGCCCGCCCTTGGGAAACCGATCGGCGGGCTTCGGATTTTTGCGCATCGGCGCAGTAAATCTCGTTTGTCGCTGGGCCGGGATCGGACAAGTCTGATCGCGGCTGCGGCATATTCGATTTTGTAAGATGTTACAAACGTCTTGTAGAATCTTACAAATAAGCTACGGTTTCCTCGATGCTCGATAAATCCTCGCCCTTCGTCTCCTCGTCCTTGGCGCTCGGTTCGGCCGAAGCGGGCCATATGGTCGCCGTCCGGCGTCTGCGCCGGGCGATCGTGACGTGCGAATTGGCGCCCGGCGCGTTTTTCGGGGAAGCCGAACTGGCCGCGCGTTTCACGCTTGGCCGCGCGGCGGTGCGCGTCGCGCTGACCGAACTGGCCGCCACGAAATTCGTGTCGCGTCACGCCCGCCAAGGTTGGCGCATCGCCCCGGTGAACGGCGCGTTGTCGCGCGATGTGCTGGCCGCCCTGGCGCGCCTCGAACCCGTATTGCTCGACACGCCGCCGGATGCCGCAACGAAAGCGGCATTGGCGGAGGCGGCCGGTATTCTCGATACGGTGATCGGCCGCGACGAACCGCAGGCTGTAACGATGGCGCGTGCGGCGGCACGGCGTATCCATGAATTGCTCGCCGCGGGGGCGGGCGGGTTCGTGCGCGACTGGCTGGTTTGCGCATGGGATCATGCCGACCGGATCGTGCGCCGCCTGGAAATCGCCGGGCATGCCGTGCCGGTTTCCGATTTGCGTGCTTTGGCGCAAGCGATTTGCGACGGCGATCGCGTCGCCGCCGCGCGGGCGCTGCGCAAGGACCAATCGCGCTTCGCCGATGAGCTTGCGCGCGGCTTCCTCGCCAAGGCCGAATTGCTTGCACCCGAAAGCGCGCGTTCGGCGCGTCGTCGAAAAGCCCGTTCCACGCCCAACGTCAAGACTTCGCCCCAACCTCTCACGAAGGATCAAAAGCGATGATCGGAAGAATGCGATCCGTCCGCCTGGCGTTCGCCGCAGCGGCGTTCATCGGCCTGGGCTTGCCGCAAGCTCAGGCCGCCAAGGACCGTCTCGTCGTCGATCTGGTCAACGAGCCGTCCTCGCTGGACCCGCAGGTCCAGTGGAATCCGGACAGCTATTACGTCTATCGCAACATCTTCGACAATCTGATCACGCGCGACGACAAGGGCGCGATCATTCCCCAGGTTGCGACCGCGTGGCGCCAGGTCTCGGATACCGAGATCGAGTTCGATTTGCGTAGCGATATCGTGTTCCATGACGGCTCGAAGCTGACGGCTGACGACGTGGTGTTCAGCGTTAAGCGCATCACCGATCGCGCTTTCGCCAGCCCGCAGCTCGGCCAGTTCGACAAGATCGTCGGCGCCAGTGCGCTGTCGCCGACGAAAGTAAAACTCGTCACCGACGGCCCGTATCCTGCGCTGCTCGCCCAGCTCGTCAAACTGTCGATCGTGCCCAAGGCCGTCGTCGAGGCGGTCGGCAAGGACGCGTTCAATCTGAAGCCCGTCGGCTCGGGCCCCTATAAGTTCGAGGCTTGGCAGCGCGGCGTGCAGGTCACGCTGACGCGCAACGATTCCTATTGGGGCACGAAGGGCCCGTTCCCGAGCGTGATGTTCCGCGCGGTGCCGGACGGCGCCACGCGTCTGGCCAATCTTCAGGCGGGGTCGAGCGATCTGATCGTGACGATCGACGCCGATCAGGCCGGGCAGTTGAAGAATTCGGCGCGCGCCAAGGCGCTGATCGGTTTGACCGAGCGCGTCGCTTACTTGCGCCTCAACACCACCAAGCCACCATTCGACAATCCCAAAGCGCGCCTCGCGGCGGCCCATGCGATCGACAAGGCGGGCATGATCGAAGGTATTCTGGGCGGCCACGATAAGCCGGTACCGGAATTGCTGACACCGGCGATCTTCGGATGGGTCGACGGCATTCAGGCACCGGCCTTCGATCTCGCCAAGGCGAAGGCGCTGCTGGCCGAAGTAGGACCGTCCGCCAAGGCGGAGATCGATCTCGCCACCGCGCCGGTCTTCGATCAACGCATCGTCCAGGCGGTTCAGCAGATGATGGCCGACGCGGGCTTCAACGTGAAGATCGCGATGTCGGATATGGCGTCTTACTTGCGCCGCGCCCAGGCGGGGCCGGAGACGACGTCGTTGCTGAGCTTTGGCCGCTGGTCCTGCGCCTGCCAGGACGCCGACGGCGTGCTGTTCCCGCTGTTGCATAAATCGAGCGGCTGGTCGGCCTATCGCAATCCGAAGGTCGATGCGTTGCTCGAGGAGGCGCGCGCGACGCTCGACACCAACAAGCGTCTTGCCGCCTATAAGCAAGTGCACGAGATCGTCGCGACGGACGTACCGGTCGTGCCGCTCTATCAGGCGGTCGTGCTCTACGGTGCAGCGAAGAATCTCGAATTCACGCCGACGCCGAACGAGAGCATGTTCATCAATCGGATGAGCTGGAAAGACTGATCGACGATGCCGGGCTTTCTGCTCCGGCGTCTGGGCCAGGCGAGCGTCACCATCCTCGGGGTGGTGACGCTCATCTTCTTCGTCCAGCGGCTGACGGGCGACCCCACTTATCTTCTGGTGCCGGAGACGGCGACGCAGGCCGATATCGACGTGCTGCGCACGGCTTTGGGCTTTGACCGGCCGCTGATCGTCCAGTATCTCGACTTTCTGGCCGAGTTGCTGCGCTTCGATTTGGGCCAATCGGTCGTGCAGCGTGTCCCCGTGACGACGATCATCGCCTCGCGCTTGCCTTATACGTTGATGCTGGCGGCGGGCGCATTGGTCGTCGCTTGCGGTATCGGCATTCCGATCGGCATTTTGCTGGCGCTTTATCGCGAGACGCTGTTCGCGAAATTCGCCGCCGGGCTCGTGCTGTCGGCGCAAAGCATGCCGACCTTCTGGAGCGGGATCCTGATGATCCTCGTCTTCTCGGTGCTGCTCGGCTGGTTGCCGCCGTCCTCGACCGGCGGATTTTCGCATCTGATCATGCCGTCGGTGGCGCTCGGCTTGCTTAGCATGGCGACCTTCGCGCGGATCGCGCGCGCCGCGTTGCTCGACGAGCTATCGAAGGATTACGCGCGCACGGCGCGCTCGCGCGGCGTCGGCACGGGCCGATTGCTGTTCCGCCATCTCGCGCGCAACGCATCGATTCCTTTGATCACGGTGGCGGCGCTGGAAATCTCGAACCTGCTGGCGGGGGCCGTGATCGTCGAAACCGTCTTTGCTTGGCCCGGCTTGGGTCAGGTGACGGTCCAGGCGATACTCGCGCGCGATTTCATGATCGTGCAAGGCGTGGTGCTGCTCGGCGCCTTCGTGACCGTCGCGCTCAATCTTCTGTCCGATATTCTCTACAGCGTCGTCGATCCGCGCATCGTGCTGGAGAAGGCGCGATGATCGCGGCCGCGCGAACCGCCTTGCGCTGGTGGCCGGTCGGGATTTTGATTCTCGCCGTTCTCGCCGCGATTTTCGCGCCGTGGATCGCCCCCTACGACCCCAACCAGCAGAATCTGCTGGGCCGCCTGCGCCCGCCGGGGACTGTGTCGCGCAGCTTCCATTATCTGCTCGGCTCCGACGAACTCGGCCGCGATCTGCTCAGCCGCGCGATCCATGGGGCGCGCGTGTCGCTGATCGTCGCCTTCGCCTCGGTCGTGCTATCGGGCACGCTGGGCACGGTGCTGGGGATGATCGCCGCCTATCGGCGCGGCTGGATCGAAACGATCGTGATGCGCGTGGTCGACGTGTTCCTGTCGATCCCGGCCGTGCTGCTCGCGATCATCACCGTCGCGGTACTGGGCCCGAGCCTTTTGAACGTCATCATGGTTCTGGCGTTGACACGCTGGCCGCGCTACGCGCGCGTCGCCTATGGCCAGACGCTGTCGGTCGCCAACATGCCCTATGTGAAGCTCGCGGCGCTGATGGGGGCGGGGGCTTGGCGCATTCTATTGCGCCATATCCTGCCCAACATCGTCGGCGCGGTCAGCGTCGTCGCCACGCTCGAATTCGGATTGATGATCCTGTTTGAGGCGGGTTTGTCGTTCCTCGGCCTTGGCGTGCAGCCGCCGACGGCGAGCTGGGGCGCGATGCTGTCCACGGGGCGCAATTACGTCGCGACCGCGTGGTGGGTGGCGACGTTGCCCGGCTTCTGTCTTTTCGTGCTCGTGCTCGCGGTGAATCTCACCGGCGATGCGGTGCGCGATCGTCTCGATCCCCGTTTGCGATAAGGAAACGACACGATGGTCAAGTTCGACGATATCAAGGGCAAGCGTGCGCTGGTGACCGGCGCTTGCGGCGTGATCGGGCGCTGGCTTGCCCAAACGTTGCACGAAGCGGGCGCTACACTCTGCTTGACCGACGCGAAGCAGGACGAACTCGACGCCTTCGCCAAGGAATTGGGCTTGAGAGGCGACAGCTTCGTCAAGACCGCCGATCTGACCGACGAAGCCTCGATCGTCGCTTTGGCGGCCGAAATCGGCAAGCGCTGGGGCTCGGCCGATATTTTGGTCAACAACGCGGGCATCTATCCCAGCGCGTTTCTGCTCGACACCTCGACCGCCGAGTTCGACCGCATCTTCGGCATCAATCTGCGTGCACCCTTTATTTTGACGCGCGAGATCGCCACGCAGATGGTCCGCAAGGGCGTGAAGGGCTCGATCATCAATATCTCGTCCGGGGCGTCCCGCAAGATGCGCCGCACCGTCGTCGCCTATTGCACGTCGAAGACGGCGCTCGACCGCCTGACCAAAGGCTTCGGCGTTGAGCTGGCCGAATACGGCATTCGCGTCAACGCGTTGGAGCCGGGCTTCGCCGCCGGTAGCAAGGTCAGCGAGTTGACCGAGGCGCATATTCAATCGACCGTGTCGCAGATCCCGCTGGGCCGCCCATCGTCGCGTGAGGATGTCGGCAACGGCTTGCTCTATCTCGCCAGCGACGCGTCGTCCTACGTCACCGGCGCCACGCTGACGATCGACGGCGGCAATTCGATCGGCGCCTTGGCGGTTCATCAAACCAAGAAGAAGGCGTTGTGATGAAACCGATCAACGGTGTCTATGAATGGCCGGAAGGCAAGACCAGCGCCTTCTGCTTCACCGTCGATGTCGACGCTGAATCGCCCTATCAATGGAGCCTGCCGGAGACGGCGCCGGTCGCGTTGAGCCAGATCGAGCAGCGCCTGTTCGGGCCGCGCATCGGTATCTGGCGCCTCCTCGATCTGCTCGACCGCTACAAGATCAAAGGCTCGTTCTTCGTGCCCGGCTTGATCGCCAAGAACCATCCCGAGCTGCTGCCAGCCTTCGTCGAACGCGGGCACGAGATCGGGCTGCACGGCTATTTCCACGAACTCGCGACCGAAGCGGGGCCGGAGGAATTCGCCCGTGCGCTCGATGAATCGATCGCTTTGTTCAAAAGCCAGACGGGCGTTGCGCCCAAGGGCTTCCGCTCGCCGGCCTGGGAGATGACGCCGTTCATGCTCGCCGAAGTGAAACGGCGCGGGCTCTACGATTCCTCGCTGATGGGTTTCGACCATCCTTATACGATCGACGGCGTCACCCAAGTGCCCGTGCTCTGGGCGATCGACGATGCCGTCTATTTCCGCTTCACCGGCAGCGGCCAGGATCGCGCGCCGCCATCGCCGCAGGGCGGCATTCTCGACGCCTGGCTCGACGAATGGCACGTCCTGCATCGCGAAGGGCGTTTCATGATGCTGACGGTCCATGATTGGATTTCGGGCCGTGCGGGCCGCGTCCGAATGCTCGAAAAGCTGCTCGACGTCGTCACCGCGTCGAAGGGTGTGTGGATCACAACGGTGGGCGAGGTCGCGGCGCATCACGCGAACAGCGTCAACGCCCAACGCTTTGCCGTGCCGATGCGCTTGCCGCAGCCCAGCGCGCCGTTGCGCTTTCGGACCAAGCCCTGATGCAAACCTTTACCGTCCGCCGCGAAGCAATCCGTTCGAATCACGGACTCGTCGCCGCCCAGAACCGCCACGCGGCGGAGGCGGGGGCGGCAATCCTGTCGCGCGGCGGCAATGCGATGGATGCGGCGGTCGTGACGGCGCTGGTGCTCAGCACCGTCGAGCCGTGGCTTTCCGGTATCGGCGGCGGCGGGTTCCTGCTTCATGCCGAGGGCAAGACCGGCAAGATCGACGCACTCGATTTCAATGTGCGCGCAGCGGCCGGTCTCGATCCCGCCGACTACCCCTTGGCCAATGCGCAGGCCGGAAATTGGTTCGCCTGGCCGTCGGTCGTCGGCGATCGCAATGTCGCGGGTTACGGCGCCGTTTGCGTGCCTGGCGCCATTGCGGGTTTCGCGGCGGCGCTGGAGAAATACGGCACGATTTCATGGCATGATGCGTTGCAGCCCGCGATCGAGCATGCCGAACGCGGGCTGGAGATCGACTGGTTCGCGGCTTTGTGCATCGCCATCGAAGTCGCGGGCCTGTCGCGCGATCCGGCGATTTCGGCCTTGTTGCTGGACAACGGCCAAGCGCCGAAAGCGGGCGCGGATACGCGCCGCTTCAAGCCGATGACCGCCAAGGCGAAACTGTTGAAACGCCTCGCGCAAGCTGGTGCGCACGATTTCTACGACGGCGAAGCCGCGCGGATGATCGCCGTCGATCTCGAAGCCGGCGGATCGCCCATTCGGGCCGCCGATCTCGCGGCGTATCGTGTTGAATGGCTGGCGCCGTTGATGGGAAAATATCGCGGCTACGATGTCGCGGCGATCCCGGGGCTGAGCGGGGGCCCGAGCTTCTTTGACGCCGCCGCGCGCGTCGAACGCGCCGGGATCTGGCGCACGACATCGCCGGCCGATGCGGCGTTGATCTATGCGCGCGCGATCCGCGAAGCCTACGAGGTTCGGCTCACGACGATGGGTCATGCCGCCACGCCGCAGGCGGGGTGTACCTCGCATGTCAGCGTCGTCGATCGCGACGGAAATTTCGTGTCGTTGACCAACACGTTGCTGTCGCGCTTCGGCGCGCGCGTGGCGCTACCGAATGCGGGTTTCATCGTGAATAACGGCATGATGTGGTTTGATCCGCGCCCCGGCCAACCCAACAGCATCGCGCCCGGCGCCAAGCCGCTGGCCAATATGTGCCCGCTGCTGCTGGGTCGAAACGGCCGCACGGAAATTTCCATCGGTGCGGCCGGCGGGCGGACGATCTTCCCGACCTTGCTGCAATTGGTCTCCTATCTCGCCGATTTCGGGCTGTCGCTCGAGGACGCGTTCCATCGCCCGCGCATCGACGCCTCGACCCCGCGCATCAAGATCGATCTACGCGCCGAGGGCGACGTGGCGGCGAAGATCGCGAGCGCTTTCCCCGTCGAGCTGGTCGAAGACACGCTCTACCCCGTGAATTTCTCGATTCCGTCGGCGGTGATGCGCGCGGAAGCGGGTGGCTTCATCGGGATGGCGCATCCGACCAGCGCCTGGGCCGCCGTCGCGGCGGCGAGCGCATGAGCGCGGAAACGCCCGTCCTCGCGATCGACGATCTTGTCGTCGAGATCGGCGGCAACCGGATCGTCGATGGCGTGTCGCTGTCGGTCGGGCAGGGGCGCATTCTTGCGATCGTCGGTGAGTCCGGCTGCGGCAAAAGCCTGACCGCGTTATCGGTTCTGGGGTTGCTGCCGCGCGCGGCACGGATCGCAGGTGGATCCGTGCGGCTGGGAATACGCGAACTGACCGGCCTCGACGAAGCAGCACTCGCGCAACTACGCGGCAACGAAGCGGCGATCATTTTCCAGGAGCCGATCGCGTCGCTCAACCCGTTGATGCGCGTGGGGGCGCAAGTCGCCGAGGCGTTGGTTCTGCATCGCGGCTTGACGATGGCGGCGGCGCGCGAACAAGCGATCGAGATGATGGCGCTTGTGGGCATTCCCGATCCCGCACGGCGCGCGATGCAGTATCCGTTCGAGCTATCCGGCGGCATGTGCCAGCGCATCATGATCGCGTCGGCGCTGATCTGCCGGCCGTCGCTGCTGATTGCGGACGAGCCGACGACGGCGCTCGACGTGACGATCCAGGCGCAGATTTTGGAATTGATGCGCGGCTTGCGTCGTGAGGTCGGGTCGGCGATCGTACTGATCACCCACGACATGGGCGTGGTCGCCGATCTTGCCGACGACGTTTGCGTGATGTATGGCGGGCGGATCGTCGAGAACGGACCGGTCGAAACGATCTTCGCCGCGCCCAGCCATCCCTATACACGCCTGTTGCTGGCGACGATCCCGAAGCTTGCGGGCGAACGCAAGACGGCACTCAAAACCATCGAGGGCATGGTGCCGAGTGCGGGGGCTTGGCCCGAGGGCTGCCGCTTCCGCACGCGCTGCCCGCTCGCTGACGCCGATTGCGCGAAGGTTCCGCCGCTCGTCGAAATCGCCCCCGGACATGCGGCCGCGTGCTGGCATATCGACAAAGCGCGAGCGCTCGCATGACCGCGCCGCTGCTCCAGATCCGCGATCTCAAGGTCCACTTCAAGCTGCGGCGCGGTGTGGGCGAGAAGGGCGGCGTGGTGAAAGCCGTCGACGGGATTTCGTTCGATCTGGAAGCCGGCAAGACGCTGGCGCTGGTCGGCGAGTCCGGTTGCGGCAAGTCGACAACGGCTTACGCGGTGATCGGCATGGAGCGCGCGACATCGGGTACAATTCTGTTCGACGGGCGCGATATCACGCATTTCGAAGGCGCGGATCGCGCCGCGCTCGCGCGCGACATCCAGATCGTGTTTCAGGACCCGAGCGCGGCACTCGACCCGAAAATGAGCATCGCCGACAGCATCGCCGAACCGCTGGCGATCGCGGGCTGGTCGCGCGGCGATCGCAAGAAACGCGTGGCCGAATTGCTGGACCGCGTCGGCTTACCGTCCACCTTGGCCGATCGCCTGCCCAGCGCGCTGTCGGGCGGTCAACGCCAGCGCGTGGTGATCGCGCGCGCTTTGGCGCTGTCGCCGCGCTTGCTGGTGCTCGACGAGCCTGTGTCGGCGCTCGACGTCTCGATCCGCTCGCAAGTGCTAAACCTGTTGATCGAGCTTCAGCGCGATCTGGGGCTCGCTTATTTGTTCATCTCGCATGATCTGTCGGTCGTCCGGCATATCGCCGACGAGGCGCTGGTCCTCTATCTCGGTACGGTCGCCGAGCGCGGGCCGATCGACGCGCTGTTCGCGCGGCCGGTCCATCCCTACAGCCAAGCGCTGCTGTCGGCGATTCCGCTGCCCGATCCGCGCGCCCAACGCGAACGCGCCAAGATCATCCTGACCGGCGACTTGCCGAGCCCCTTGTCGCCGCCGGCGGGCTGTCCGTTCGTCACGCGCTGCCCGATCAAGGAAGATCGCTGCGCCGCCGCGCGGCCATCTTTGGCACCCGTGAAATCGGGTACGCGGGCCGCGTGCTTTCTGCGCGCCGAGGGCGAAATCTAGCGGAGCGCATTCTTGCGCCGCGTTTTTGACGCCCGGATGTCGATCGTCGACGATGGAGATTCAGGCAATCTCATTTTTCAAAAAAAGCCTCGAAATGCTTTGATGAGCGGTGGGGCTGTTGCATTGTGGCATCCTTCCGCGCGACGATATCTAGATGTTCGACGAACGCTCTGCGACTTACCCGTTGCCGCGCCGGCCGTGGCGCAATCCGCGCAAGCGCGATGGCGGATTGCTGGTCGGGGCGGCGATCGGCGTGGGCCGTGCGGCGACGGCGGCCGAGCGCGGCGGCGCCGATTTCCTGCTGGCGTTGAACGCCGGGCGCTTGCGTGTGCGCGGGGCCACGTCGCTTGCCTCGATGCTGCCGCTCGCCGATTCAAATGCCTATACGCTCGATTTCGCGCGGGCGGAGATTCTGCGCAGCGTCGCGATTCCGGTGTTCTTCGGCGCTTGTGCCTTTGATCCGCAGCTCGATATCGGCGCGTTCGTGCGCGATCTGGCCGATGAGGGCTTCTCGGGTGTGGCGAATTTTCCGACCGTCACGCATGTCAGCGGCCGCTTTCGCGCGGCGCTGGAGGCGGCGGGGCTGGGCTATGCGCGCGAGGTGGCGCTGTTGAAGGCGGCCAAGCGCGAAGGCCTGGCGGCGTTTGGCTACGCCAAGACGCGCGAGGAAGTCGACGCGCTGATCGACGCAGGCGCCGATATCGTCTGCGTCAATTTCGGCTGGAACGCGGGCGGCCCGGCGGGGTTCGACGAGTGGGTCGGGCTCGACGAGGCGACCGAGCGCGCGCGTCAGCTCGTGCGGCGCATTCGGCGTTCTTCGCCCGGCACGATCTGTGTCACCGAAGGCGGGCCGATCGTCACGCCCGAGCAAATGTACCAAGTCTGCGCGCAAGCCGGAGCCGACGGCTATGTCGGCGGCTCGACGCTGGATCGCTTGCCGTTTGAGCTTGCGGTGATGCAATCGACGTCGGCGTTCAAGACGGCGGCGGTCGTCGGCCAGCGCGCCTTGGCCGACAAAGCGGGGAATGCGCGCACGCCGGGTTTCGGCGGGCTGGTCGGCCAGTCGGCCTCGTTTCGCGAATTGATGGCGACGATCGGGCGCGTCGCGGCGAACGATCTGCCGGTGCTGATCGTGGGCGAGGCGGGGTCGGGCAAGTCGCTGGCCGCGCGCGCGATCCACGCGGCAGGACCGCGACGGCGCGGACCGGTGATCGTCGTCGATGGCGGGGGCGATCCCGCCGAGACCGAGTTGAAGCTGTTCGGGCGCGAAGCGAGCGACGGGCATAAGCGGCGCATCGCGGCGATCGAGGCCGCCGATACGACGGTGATCGTCGAACGTTTCGAACGCTTGAGCGCGAGCCTTCAATTACGCATCGCCGCGTGGCTGGAAAGCGGCAATTTCGAGCGCGGCGGTGGAACGCCGGTGCGCGGGCTCGCGCGCCTGATCGGCATGACGTCGTCCGATCCGCTGCGTTTGGCGGCGGAAGGCGCGCTGCGCGAGGATCTTCTCGCGCGGTTCCTGCCCGCGCGCATCGACGTGCCGTCGTTGCGCGATCGTCTCGACGACGTGCCGCTGATCGCGCGCCATGTGCTGGCGTCGCTGCCGGGGCAAGCGCCCACGCTCGACGCTGAAGCCTATCGCGCTTTGCTGCGCCATGCTTGGCCCGGCAATCAACGCGAATTGCGCGCGGTGCTGGAACGTTGCGCGTTGCGCGCGCGCGGCGGGAATATCTCGGCCGCCGCGATCGAAGACGCGATCGCGGGCGCTGCCGCACCCGCACCGGCGGATCCCGAGGATGAGCGCGGCTGGATCGTCGAAGGCTTGCGCCGCCATCGCTTTCGGCGCGGGGCGGCGGCGGCCTATCTCGGCCTGTCGCGCAAGACGCTCTATAACAAGATGCGCCGCTACGGCATCGACGGTTAAGTCGCGAGGGGCAGCACCACGCCGCGCGCCTTTGCGCAAGCCGCATCGAGCGCCGTGTCGTATCCGGCGGCGCGATGGATCAACACGGGCGCGCCTTTCAACGCCGCGCAAGCCGCGTCGATCGCGGCGGCGGCGGCTTTGTTCGCGCGCTTGTCCGGCGTTGCGGGGCCGGGATGCAGCACGACGCGCGTCGCGCCTTCGGCCAGCAGCGCTTTGGCCGCCGCGAGATCGGTCGCGAGGGCGAGTGTCGTAAATCCCGCCGCCTTCGCCGCGCGTACGAAAGCGAGGTCGGCGCCAAGGCCGTAACCGGCGGTCGCGATGGCGCGCGCGGTTTCGCCGTCGAAGAGTTGCGCCGACGGAAACGTCGCGAGCGCTTCGATGCCGGCGCGCTTGGCCGCACGAAACACGGTGGGAAGATGGAGAAACGGATCGCCCGCGAACAACGCGAGATGCGTGCCCTTGCGTGGCTTCGCAGCGCCGTCGAGGGCGGCGAGCGCCGCCCCGTTCGCGTCGCACACCGGCAAATGAACGAGGATTTCCGCCTGTGCCGCCGGCAATTTCGCCATTGCGGGACAAACAACCCAGCCGGTTGCCGGTGATTCACCGGGTCCCGGGAAGGTTGTCGTCAGTCGAAATTCTTCCTTTTTCATATCAAGCGCTTATTTGTTGATTACCCGAAATTACCCAACACGCGATGCGTGCAACGTGGCATGGCATGCGCCGGCGTTCAATAGTCGCCATCGCCGCCGCGTGATGATTCCTGGCATGTACCGGAATTCGGACGCGACGGTGGAGAGGAATCTGCCGTACCCGTGACGTCGCAACTCGCCCTGACGATCGTATTGAACGGCCTCACGCTGGCGGCGTTGTATTTCATCGTCGCGAGCGGCTTCTCGTTGATCTTCGGCCTGATGCGCACGGTCAACATGGCGCATGGCTCGCTCTACATGGTCGGCGCCTATGTCGGCTACGCGTTGTGGGAACCGCTTTACGACGCGGATGCGTGGTACGCGTGGTATGCGGGCGTCGCCCTGGGCATGGCCGCCGCGGCGATCGTCGGTATCGCGATGCAGCGTGTGGTGCTCGGCTGGATGCAAGGCCAGGAGCTTCGCCAAGCGCTGGTGACGATCGGCCTGTCGATCATCATCGCCGATCAGATCTTGGCCTATTACGGCGGCAATCCGCGCCAGTTCTTCGCGCCCGACGCGATTTTCGGCGCGTCCGAATTGCCGGTCATCGGCCGCTATCCGACATTTCGCTTGTTCCAAATCGGCGTGGCGATCGTCGTCGGAATCGGGCTGTGGTTGCTTTTGAACCGCACCAAGGTCGGCTTGATGATCCGCGCGGGCGTCGACGATCGCGACATGCTGTCGGCCTGCGGCGTCGATGTGCCCAAGATCAACATCATCGTCTTCGCGCTGGGCGCGGCACTCGCCGGGCTCGGCGGCGTCATTGGCGCCACCGCGCAACCGCTCGCGCAAGGCGTGGACGGGCGCTTCCTGCTGATCTCGCTCGTCGTCGTCATCGTCGGCGGCATGGGCTCGATCACCGGGACCGCGATCGGTGCCATTCTCGTTGGCGTGGCGGAACAGGTCGGACAGGCGCTGTTCCCGACCTATTCGGTGATCCTCACCTTCGTGATCATGGTCGTCGTGCTGGCGTTGCGCCCGCAAGGCATCATGGGGCGGCTGCGATGAGCGTTTGGCTGCGCACGCCCGTGGGGATTGCGTCGGCCGCGACGCTGGCGCTGCTGTTGCTGCTGCCGGCGATATTGCCGGAGCTGATGCCGCAGAACCAAGCGCGCTTCTGGCTCGCCAATATCTTCGGCCGCGCGATCATCTACGGCATCATCGCGATGTCGCTGATCTTCCTCGCGACCTATGGCGGCCTCGTTTCGCTCGCCCAGATGAGCCTCGCGGGCGTGGCCGGCTATGTCGTCGCGATCACGATCAACGGGGCAGCCCCCAGCATCGTCGGCGGCTTGTCCTACGCGGCGGCGATTCCGCTGGGCATCGCGGCGGCGACGCTTGCGGCGTTGTTCGTCGGCCTCGTCTCCGTGCGCACGCGCGACATCTATCTGCTGATGATCACGCTGGCGCTGGCGATGGGCTTTTTCCGCTTCGTCGAAACGAATCTCGCCTGGTTCAACGGCTATGAAGGGATCCGCAACGTGCTGGGGCCGACCGTCTTCGGCCTGCCGTTCCGCGATCCGCATGTCCTTTATTACGTGTCGCTCGCCGTCGCCGTGCTGCTCTATGCGGGTGTGCTCTATCTCGTGCGGTCTCCTTTCGGGTTAGTGCTGCAGGGCATTCGCGACAATCCGCGCCGCGTGGCGGCGCTCGGCTACAACGTGGCGCTCCATCGCATCGCCGCGTTCGGCGTGGCGGGCTTCATCGCCGGCTGCGGCGGCGTGCTGGCGACGATCTACAATATCGGGATTTCGCCCGGCTCCATCGGCTTGGGCGCCACGGTCAACGTGCTGATCATGAGCGTGATCGGCGGCCTCGGCCATCCGATCGGCGCCTTCATCGGCTCGCTGATCTTCGCCTTCTTCGACACGTTCGCGGCCTCGATCTACGACCGCAATCGCTTCAACACGCTGATCGGAATCGTCTTTCTCGTCATCGTGCTGCTCTCGCCCGACGGCGTGATTGGCCTCGCCAAACGCGTGGGGGCGCTCATGCGGCGCGACTGACGCGAAGGTACAAGCGGGCGGGAACGAGGTTCCGGACCGGCCGCGCAGGATCAACCGGAACCGCAAACCATGGAGGAAACCAATGTCGCTTCGTCTCTCCCGGCGTTCGGCTCTCAAAGGGGCGGGGGCTCTCGCTTTCACCGCGGCGGCGGCCGGCGCCATCAAGGCCCCGGCGATCGCCCAGAACGCCCCGATCCGTCTCGGCTCGGTCACGACGCTCGAAGGTCCGTTCGCGACCGGCGGGCAGGACGCCTATCGCGCGATGGAAATGCTGCTCCAGGCCGAGAACTTCACCATCGGCGGGCGCAAGATCGAATGGACGCGCGAATCTTCGAACGCGCAGGCCGACGTGGCGCTGGCGCGCGCGCGCAAGCTGATCGAGCAGGACAACGCCGACATCATCGTCGGCCCGCTGTCGGGTGCCGAAGGCATCGCGCTCAAAGACTATTCGGCGACGCTGACCGGCAAGACGATCGTCAACGGCTCGTCCGGCGCTTCGGACACCACTTTGCGCAATCCGTCGAAGAACTTCTTCCGCTTCAACACCGACGGCACGCAATGGATGGCGGGTCTCGGCAACTATGTGCGCCGCACGCTCAACGTGTCGGAAGTCACGGTCGTCGCGGGCGACTACGCGTTCCCCTACGCGCAGGTCTTCGGCTTCAGCCTCGAATACTGCCGTGCGGGCGGCAAGGTGAATTATCTGTGGTCGCCCTTGGGCACCACGGACTTCGCCTCGCAGATCGCGCAGATCCCGCGCACGTCGGGCGCGCTGGTCGTCGTCCATGGCGGCACCGACGGTCTGGCGTTCATGACGCAATACGCCCAGGCCGGGGGCAATCTGCCGATCATCGGCGGCTCGATCATGGCCGATCAGACCATGCTGTCGGCGCGCGGTCCCCATCGCCGCCTGATGGTGGGCATGGTCGCCTCGGGCCCGATGGCGGACGTCATCGACGATCCGAATTGGACCGATTTCGTCGCGCGCTACAAGCGCATGCCGAACGCGTTCCCGTCGCCGTCGATCCACGCGGTCAACTACGCGACCAACCTGATGGGCGTGATCCGGGCGTTGAAGGAGGTCAATGGCGACCTCTCCAACAACCAGGCCGCGTTCCAGCGCGCACTGGCGGCGCAGAAGTTCAAGGCGCCGACCGGGGCGGACGTGTCGCTCGACCATAACCGCCAGGCGGTGTCCGACATCTTCCTGACGAAGATCGAGGAACGCAATGGCGCGCCGATGACGGTCGCGTTCGAACGCGCGCGTCAGATCAACCAGACGCTGGGCACGCCGGAACCGGCGTTCCTGGCGCTGGGCGC